>WNFG01017848.1_pt1 | contig 10253 bp, 6 predicted proteins | sample 5400431 | NCBI WGS metagenome assembly WNFG01 (sample SAMN13153346, study PRJNA577476) | soil metagenome | isolation source: 120 cm saprolite under Douglas fir tree site 2 hole 3 replicate 2 | place: USA:California | collected 2015-04-18
GACATCGTTGCGGCTCTGGAGATACTTGCCAGCCGCCACCACGTCCTGATACTCCATTGCGCCGCGCCCCGCGCGTCCCGGCGCTTCTCGAAAGGCGCGACCATAGCCAATCCCGCTGCGGTAGTTCAGCGCCAAGACAATGTATCCGCGGTTTGCGAGGTACTGATTCATCGCATAGGAGTTCGAGTAGTAGTACATGTAGTGCCAGCCGAGCAGCATTTGGCGGATCGGTCCGCCATGCAGAAAAATGAGCGCGGGGTGCTTTTCGCCGGGCTTCGCATCTCTCGACACAAAAACCTGCGCATGCAGCTCAACGCCGTCCGCCGCCCTGAAGATGGCCGGATCCACCGCCACCGACTGGAGGATCGAAGGAAAATCCTTCGGCCATGCCTGAGAGGCCAAGGTGCGCGGCGTGCGATGCGGGGCGAGGGTGGTTACATAGGGACGCGCAGGATCGGCCGCACCCGATCCCAAGTAGGCCACAGTCTGGCCGTCGCTAAGCACAACGGGACTCCATTCAATTCCAACTCCGGGCGTGAATCGCTCAGGAGTCCCGCCAGCTGCATCCACTTTCCACAAGTGGCGGCGGTCCACATCGTCGCAATTGGAATTAAACACGACGCTCTTCTTGTCAGGAGTGAAAGACCATTGCTCCACTTCGCAATTGCCTGGAGTAAGAAGCTTCGTTGCTCCACCTTCGGCGGAGAGCGCATAGAGATGCTGCCAGCCGTCTTCTTCTGAAGCGATTACCAATTGGTTGTCCGCGACCCAATTGATGACGCCTCCGCCTGTTTCTTCGGCCATGTGTGGAAACGATCCCTGTGGCGCTGCGCTGCTGTGCCATATTTCCTTTGCCGCTCCAGTGGCGGCATCAGTGATCCAGATGGCCCACGGATGTGGCTTATCGGGCGCGATGAAGAAGCCCTGAGGTGCGTCTCGCGGCTCCGCCGGCCGCCGTACAAAGGCGATGCGCTTCCCGTCCAGCGACCACGCGGGATTGTCGTCGGAGTCCACCGACGGCGACATAAATTGAACGGACTTCGCTGCAACGTCATAAACAGCGATGAATGCATGATCGGTTCGCGCGGAGACAAAGGCCAGCCGGCTTCCATCAGGAGACCAGCGCGGATCGAAATCTTGCCCACGCACGACCAGCTGGTGGGGCTTGTCGGCGCCGTCAAGCGGCGCGATCCAGACTTGTCCGTCCTTCACATAGGCGATGGTTCCGCGCGGAGAAATCTGCGGCGAATGGCCAGCGTCGACGCGCTTGGGTTCGCCACCGCTCCATGCCACGGTCCAGATCGCCTGTTCCGTCCCGGCCGGATTGCTGGTGGGATTTGGCACCTGTCCGGCTGCGTTCTTGCCTTCACCGCGAACATATACAATCGTGCTGGAGTCTGAGGAGAAACTCAGATCCGATAGCTCCTGGCCGTCATCCTCGCTGTATTTTGTAATTTGCCTGGCGGCGAAACCCGGCCCTTCGGCTAGCCAGATATTCCGGCGGCCTTCTTGATTGAGCACCCAGGCTATGCGGCTGTTCGTTTTTGATGCGGTCAGGCTGGAAGGGAACGGCACGCTCATTACTTGTTCCAGCGTGAACGGTTTCTGTGCGTTCGCTTGCGGCATCAGAATCAGCAGTCCCACTGCACACAACAGCGCATGGCGCTTCATCGATCATTTCCCTCCAAGAGAGTAACGAATCGCAATTCGATCAAAATAAAGAAGGTCAATCCGCAGGCTGCCTGACACCGGACATTTCCACGGAAACTTTTGGTCCATCGAGTGGTCCTGAAATCTTCAGCACACGTCCCGTTTCGGACTCGCCGCTCTTGCGATCTTTTTTCCGGGCGCTGGTCGTTTCGATCGCCAAGTCCGCGTTCCGCCCAAAGCTGAGTGTTCCATTTACCAGCGTCAACTGCTTCCCGCCATCGAGCCGAAAGCCCTCCAGCAAGATACTGCTGTCCTGGAGACTCAGGGAGCCCTCCCCGGTGGACCAGCGCGAGACTCCGGCATGCGCCTCTCCGTCCGCGACACTTGCGTTCACGTCCCACCCGCGAAACTCCACGTTGTTTAAATGAAACTCGCCACGGCCAGTGAGCTTTCCCAGTAGTTCATCGCGGCCGACGCCCTCGGTTTTCACCTGCAATATCCCAGACGCCACGCCGCCCAATCGCTCCGCGATGCGGCCCGCTCCCGGCAGTTGCGCCAGATTGACACGGTCCAATTCCGCGGCAATCTCATAGACGGGGCGCGGCAAGAACTTCGCATTTATTTTTGCGCGCACTTTGCCGCCCGCCCATTGCGCCTGGGCTTCACGCACCTCGAGTTGCAGATCATGCAGCGAGCCCTTGGCTACAACTTGTTCCAGCTTCAATTTTTCGATCGTCAATTGGGTTATGTCCAGCTCGCCCTCCGCGTTCACGCGGCGAACGAGTTCGCTCGCCGGCATGCTCGGCGCTGATCCTCCCAGGAGAGTCGGCAGCAGCCGCTGTAACCAGTTCGGCCGCGCTCTGGGACCAACCCAGCGATCGAGGTCCGCGGCCTTCAATTGGTCCGTATGCAAATGAAAATTCCATTGTGGCCCCTTGTCCGCATCGGGCTGGGACCTCTCCTCGATATTTCCCGTCCACGTTCCGCCAAACCCTTCGACTCTCATCACGCGCGCAATGCGCCGCCCGTCGTTCCAATCCAGCGCACTTTCGGATATTTTCAGGGGCTGGTTTAATCCCGCGACAGTCAAATTCGCCTTATTAAAACCAATCCTGCCATTCCAACGGCCGGCGAACGGGGTTTCCCACGCCCACTTCGTGACAGCAGTCGCTTGTCCGCTCAATTCCCAGCCATGATTCAGCTGGTGGCCAAACGCTGCAGAAAGTTTCAGGAAATCTTCCACCTCGAAGAAGTTTCCTTCAACACTGATGCTTCCCGCCTGCGTGTTCAAGTCATGCACAAAGGTCACGTCCGCGGCGTTTTCCATTGCCAGCGCGACGCGGCGACGCTTCGGCGCCAACACGTCACGAATCTCGCCGCCGATAGCAACACGTACGGGCCCCAGGGCAAGCACCCCCCGCTCGCTCCCTCCGCTCAAGGGACCAATTCGCACCGGCTCCGCGAAACCTGGGACTCTCACGATTCCGCCGCTGCTTGAAAGAGCCGCCGATTCCACCGCCGGGGGCCAGCGGCGCAGGCTCATCCCACCCGTAAAATACTGCTCCGCCGTCACACCTTCCGCCACGTCCGGATGAAATGCGCGATACCATGCCAATAAGTCCGACGCCTGAATCCCCATTGAATCGGCCCGCAATTCCATCGACGGAGCGCTTCCGCCAGCGAGACGGAACATTCCGCGGAGATTCGATCTCGGACCCTCCACGGCGATTTCTTCCGCAACCAAGCTCCCAGCGCCCACATTCCAACGTCCTTTCAAGTTCACATTCAGGCGCGGGTTGTCAATACGTTCCGTCAAGTCCCAGCGATGGATCTGCGCGATATGTCCCCGTGCGGAAAATGTCCAGTCTCCCGATGCATCCGCTATAGCCGTCCCGCTCTTCGCTGTGGCGTCCAGTGCAAACACGCCGCGTACGCCGTAGTCTTGCCCGCGGAGGAGGCGGAAGACGTCCGCGAGCGATGCATCGCTCCAGCGCAGAGTGATTTGCGCGGGCTGCAAACGCGCTGAAGTCCCCGCCACATCGCCAAACGCTTTGATTGTTCCCGCCGATTGCAGGGAGACGCCGCTCCGCCACGGCTGGGCTTCCAACTGCAATTGCCAGCGCCCGAGCGAAATCTGCTCGACACTGCCCGAAACATTCGTGAACGCAAAGGGCAGCTTGTCATCCCCAGTCTTAAAATTGATTCGTCCCTCATCAAATTCGATTTTTTCGAGCCGATTGACCGGGGCGACGGGCGAGGGCGGTCCATAGACGCGCGCGTTTTGCATAGGATTAACCTTTGCGGGCGGCAGCCACCTCTCGAGATTCCAGCGGCCTTCGGAATTTCGCACCAGAATCAAGCTCGGCTTGCTGAGCGACATGGTCCCAAATTCAAAATGTCCCCGCAGCAGGCCAGTCCAGCGCAGGCCGGCGCTCAGGTGTTCGGCGCGAAGAAAGTATTCTTGGCCGAACGAGGGGTCCTCGCCCACGCTGACACCGCTGGCATCCAGTCGCAGACTGGGCAGAATCCGCGCGCCGAAACTTTCTACTTGCACCTGCCGTCCGAACGCTCTTTCCAAATGTGCCACCAGGTACGCGTGCACCCGGCGGGTGCGCGCTATAAGAGACACGCCAGCCTGCAAGGCGATAACGGTGCACACCATCGCCAGCGCCAGTTTCCACCACTTTTGCAGGTAGGTCATCCCGCTGGGAAGTTTCGCAGAGTCATGCGGAAAAAGGTAGGGGCGAGCCTCTGGTGTAAGCGAACTGAGGAGTTTGCTTGCAGTTGTTTCCTCTATCCAGGTCGGAACCCTAATGCACCGTACGGAGCATCCGGCTCCAACGCGTTCGAGAGGGCAGGTGCACCAGCGTCTGGAAAACGCCGGACAAGCGCGACCAGAAGGTGCTGTCCCCGGCATAGTCGCTGCTCTTTGCGTCCACGGACCAATAGACCAGGAAGGGCCGCCCCATAATGGCATCGCGGTCCACGAATCCCCAGTAACGGCTGTCCTGGCTGTGATCACGATTGTCGCCCATCGCGAAATACTTTCCAGGCGGAACGACGATCTCATCACCCTGAACATATTTGCGGATCTCCGGCTTCCATTCAGGGATCGCATTGGGCGACATCATCTGTCCCCGTGCAGGGGGGAAAGAGTAGTTGAACGGGTCGGCAAATACCGATGAGTCGTGGACGGCATAAGGCTCATTCAAGCGTTTACCGTTGATATAAACATCTCCGTCAACGACCTTGAGACGGTCTCCAGGCAAACCGATGACGCGCTTCACGAAATGCTGATGATCGGCATAGGGATACTTGAAAACAATGATGTCGCCGCGTTCCAGTTGGCGGTAGGGCAGCACTTTTTCGTACCAGGCCCCGGTCCCGCCGAAAATAAACTTGTTCACCAGCAAATGGTCGCCGATGAGTAGCGTTCCCTCCATCGATGCCGACGGAATTTTGAAGGCCTGTACAATGAAGCTTGTGCCGAAGAGGGCCAGAATCACCGTCACTAGCAGCGACTCCAGGTATTCGGAAATCGTGGTCTGGTCTGCGCGGTGTTCCTGCTTTTTTCCCGGCGCCCGTTCTTCGGTTTCTGTGACTATCTCTTCTGACATGCCGCTTCAGCCTTTCGCTTCCGCGCGCTCCAGTAGCCCCAAAGCGCTCCGTGCCGCACGTTGCTCGGCCTCTTTCTTTGTGCTGCCTTCGCCTGTCGCCATGCACTCCCCATCAATCCAAACTTCGATTTGGAAGACCTTTTGGTGGTCGGGGCCGCTCTCTGCAGCCACACGGTATTCCGCAGGCGCTCGCCCTCGCCCCTGCAAAAGTTCCTGCAAAGCGGATTTGCGATCGGACTCTGAAATGCGCTCACCGCGCTCCTCGAGCGCCTGCTCGAACAGGACCTTTCGTAAAACCTCGCGGGCGGGACCTAGTCCGCCATCGAGGTAAACCGCAGCTACCACGGCTTCGAACGCATCGGCCAGAAGGGTCTGCTTCTCCCGCCCGCCGGTCTTCTCTTCCCCCCGTCCCAACCTCAAGTGCTCTCCCAGGCGCAGCCGCCGCGCAGCCGATTCCAGGGAACCTGCATTTACAATCCGCGCACGGCTCTTGGAAAGCTGCCCTTCGCTCCATTCCGGAAAAGCCACCAGGAGATGCTCGCTGGTAAGTAGCTCAAGGACGGTATCTCCAAGAAACTCCAGCCGCTCGTTGTCCCTGGGGAGCAAGGCGGAAACAGCCTCGTCTACACCCGTTGTCCGCAGTTCGGGTACTGCCGAACTGTGGGTCAGCGCTCTCTCGAGGAGCTCTCTTGTTGAAAACTTGTATCCCAGACGCTCCTCGAAGATTTCGTCCGCGATTCGGATGGTCTCTGGCATGATTCCGCCGCGCCGGCCGCTTGACTCACTTCGGCGCACTCAGTTGCGTCGCGCCAAGCTTCTTGGCATCCTCCGACTGTGACTTGCAGCTCCCCGACGCAGCTTTATTCGCCATTCCCAGCAAGTAGTAATTCACAGGATCCGGATTCGGGTCGATCTTTATCGCCTGCTCGAGTTCCGGAATCGCTTCTGTATTCTTTCCCCGCCGCACGAAGACCAATCCCAACCCGCTGTGGGCCATCGCCAGCGTCTGATTCTTGGCGGAGGCAAAGCTTTCATCGGTCAGGTTCTCAGGCTTGGGAAGCGTCGGCGTAATTTCAATGGCTTGTTTGGAATACTGTTCCGCCTTGGCAAGCACCTGCATGGCTTCAGGCGTACTCGCACTCCCCCGCAAGGTCCGAGGCAGCGTCTGCCCCAGCAGCGCAAGCGTAGAGACGTCGTTCGGCGCGATCGCGATTTCCTTTTCGCCATACTCCTGCATTTTCTGCGTGTTTCCGGCCTGCAGGTAGGCATACGTCAGAGCACCGTACACAGGAGACTTGTAGCGGCTCTCGGGATATTTCAGCAGAAACGCCTCACCGGCCTCAATCTTCTTGGCGGCGTCATTCAGGTTGATGACTTGAAAGGCTTTGTACGCGACATCTTCTTCTGCGCTCACCGGTGGCGCGGCGTCCAAGGTCAGCGGCGTAACTTCCGGACTCTTCGGCTTGTCGGTCTGCTGCGCCGGAGGCTGGCTCTGGCTTGCCTGACCATACTGCGAACCCTCCGCCGCTGCGACTCCGTTCGTGCCGATCAGCAAAGCCGCGACGGTTGCCGCTCCCAGCCCAATATTCCACTTCTTTCTCATGCTTTTGTCCTCCTTCGTTCTTCCTTTACTCCGTCCCCGCGAATGCGCCACCTCGGCTCCTCAGCCAATCTTGCCCGGCAAAAAGGAACTTCTGTTACGGTCGCGCTGTGGGTTTATCCCCGCCAAACGCCGCGAGCCCCTTTTGTGCTGCCTGCTTTGCCTGTTCCGGCGCGCCTTCCACAGCAAGCGCGGACTCATACTCCGCCTTCACTACTTGCGGATTTCCCTCATCATCATAAATCCGTGCCAGGTAAACGTGGGACCACGCCAGCACCATCGGGTCCTGATTCGCGGCGTGCTCTCCGACTGTCAGCCGCCCAAATACCTGCTTGGCTCTTGGCGCATCGTGATCCAGCATTGCTACCACTCCAATTCCAAACCACGCCCGGGCCTGATCCGGATACCTGGTCAGGACCCTTTGAAACGATGTCTCTGCCGCGCGCGCGTTTTTTTCCGCGAGGCGCCGTTCTCCTTCCGTCAGGGCTGCGATGACCTCGGCATCATTTGGCACTGTCGTTGGCGCCGCGCGTCTACGGCGCGCCAGTTCTTCACTCGCCGTTTCGTCCTCCACCCTGGCCGCATCCGCGGGCGCGAATTTCACCGCCGCCAGCCGTTTCGACTCGGCTCCCATATCAATGGCTCTCACTAAATCCTGAAAAAAGAGCTTCATGGACGGTTCGGAATTTTCGAATTTAGGCAGGGCGCCGAAGAGCGGCCTCACCAGCACGTACCCATCTTCATCATCCCGGCTCATCGCCGCTTCCCGTTCGCCGGGAGAGATACGCTTGAGTTTCAGCTCCACGGCGCGAACCGTGCACTCGGCAAAGTATGACGCGTAGTCGTCCTTAAGCTCCGGGGCAAGGCGCGGAGCCGTGGCGGCTTTCTCAAATATCGGGCGTTTCACCGCGGTCACGTGGGAATACATGAGGGGCAGCGGGTCCAGCAGGAAGTGCAAAAAGGCGTGGCGCACCACGTCCGTCGGTATTTGTTCTCCTCCACTCAACACCAGCGCATAGTGATCCCCGAAATTTCTTACGTTGGTAATGCGCCCGACCAGCGGCTCGACGACGATCGCGAATGTCCGCGGCCCGGAGGGGTCGAGGATTTCACGCAGATACCCAGACACGAGAAACACAATCTCCGACACCGGATCGTGCAGACGCTCGACTTCACGGCCATAAATCGGCTGCACTTGCCGCCACAGTTGCCCGATTTTCTGTTCCTGATAGTAGTTTGAAAGGATCTCGCTGAAACCCTCGAGCGCTATTACCTCTGGTGGCAACTCGTCCCGCCTCAAAACCGGCTGAAACCCAGGCGCGGGCCCCGAGACCAATCCGAACCACAAATACCTGGAAAGCGTCGCTCCTGGATCGCGCAACTCGTGCTGCCGGTAAAATTCCCGCGCCGCTTCCACGGCCGGACCCTGCTGCTGACGCAGGCGCTCCCGCATCTGTGCCCGGAACGCTGTCCAATTGTCGGAGCTGACGTTCGACTCGAAACCCGCCGCAAGCAGCACGCACATCGTCGTGAACATCGCCTCGCTGCCGTCCACACTTACAGTGCTCTGCGGAGCGATCCTTGCGCGCGGCCTTGGCGCAGGCGACTGCGCCGGTAGGGACGTTGGTGTTTGCACTTGCGCGGGCACTGGCGCCTGGCCATGACCAGCCACGGGAAGCGCCATTACCGCGCACAATCCAATCCATACCATCTGTCGCTGAAGTTTTTTCATGCCAATTGCCGCAGTCCTCACTCGGGCCAGTCGCTGTGTCTATCTCCGCCCGTCGCGGTTCTCCGCACGGAAGGCATCTCAGGTAGCGGTCTATATCCTCTCTCGATCCTACGGCATCTTGCCAATTTACAAGCCCTAACACACTCCGTCAAGGAATCCCGTCCTTCGCTGCGAAGCGGTCCATAGCTTCAGCGTTTCTGCGTTATATTTACTCTTCGCACCAAAAGCTCGGCTGCTCCGCCAGGACAACACTTGTACCTTCCGCGGGCATCTGCTAACAGTGGAGATGCTTCCTGACCCTGCACGGGATGGCCCGTATTCATGATTCGATTTCTCATGATAAGACTGCCGTTGACTCTGGGATGCTCGCTCGTCGCGGTGACGTTTCCACATCATCTTCGCGCACAACTCGTCCGCGAAACTCCGGCACCACCCCAGCAACAAGTTCCTGCCAAGCAAGACTCGCAGACTCCCGCGTCCGCGCAAACACCCCCGGGCAAAAAGCGCCTCTCCCAGGAAGTCCAGCTAACCGGCGAGGAATCCTGGACCGACACCGGCATTGACATTCAGGCCGGCGAGCACGCGCTCATCACCGCAACTGGCAAGCTTCGCTACGCCGACGCGAAGGAAGACAACGGACCGGACGGCCTGCCGCGCGGCTTCAAGGACTTGCTCCGCATTCTGCCCTTCAATGAAGCTGGGCGCGGCGCGCTCATCGGGCGCATCGGCGATAAGGACACCGCTCAGCCTTTCGTAGTTGGGGCGCGCCGCGATGTTCTTGCGCCAGGCTCGGGCCGGCTTTCCGTGGGCATCAATCAGACCACCGACGACACCGGCGACGGAACTTACGCTGTCCGAGTCGAGGTTTACACGCCCGAAGGTGGCACGGCGCGCGTGGTTGCCAGGCAAGTTAATTCAATTCCGGGCATCGACAATCATCTCTTCTCGAAGATCCCGCGACGTGTCGGCGACAAAGAGGGTAACGCCGGCGACATGGTCAATTTCCTGATCATTGGCTCCGAGGACGCCATGCAGCGCGTATTCACAAACGCAGGCTGGGTGAAAGTGGACGCGGACGTCAAGGGCACCGTTCTTCATGGCATCCTTGGCAGTCTCTCGAAGGAGTCCTACTTGACCATGCCCATGAGTCAGCTCTACCTTTTTGGCCGCCCGCAGGATTACGGCTGGGCCCATGCCGAGCCCATCAGCGTCGTCAGATCGCGCAACCATCTGCGCATCTGGAAAGCGCCATTCCAAGTCAATGGTGAAACGCTGTGGGTTGGTGCCGCTACCCACGACATCGGCTTCGAACGGGACCAGCGCAACGACGGCATCACTCACAAAATCGATCCTGATATCGATCTCGAGCGCGATTACGTTGAAAAGACTCTCTCAAGCACAGGCCTGATCACCGACATTACTCGCTTCGTCCCCGACAATCCCATGAAAGAGGCCAAGACCGCTACCGGCGGCACCTTCCATTCCAACGGGCAGATTCTAATCCTGAAACTCGACGAGTCCGCTGCGGACAGCAGTCCAAAATAGCGGCGGGTATCCGGCTCTTTACTTCGCCGCTTCCAATTCAAGGACGATCACGTTCCAGTTCGAGGACGATCACGCGATCCACTTCGTCCGGTTGCGGCTCCGGCAGCTT
>WNFG01009416.1_pt1 | contig 10249 bp, 8 predicted proteins | sample 5400431 | NCBI WGS metagenome assembly WNFG01 (sample SAMN13153346, study PRJNA577476) | soil metagenome | isolation source: 120 cm saprolite under Douglas fir tree site 2 hole 3 replicate 2 | place: USA:California | collected 2015-04-18
CGGCCCTTCGGCCAGAATGACGACTTTGGCGTGCAGGTCGTAGCCGGGCTCGAAATTGGACTTCGGGCGGCCTTCCTTATCCACGCCCTTGTCGTCGGTGCGGACGCCGGTGACGCGGTCGCCGTCAAAAAGAAGCTCAGACCCGGCGAAGCCCGTGAAGATCGTGATGCCCGTCTGTTCGACCTTGCCGCCCAGCCACTTCACAAAGCGGTTCAGAGAAATCACGTAGTTGCCATGGTCGCGCAAAGGTGGTGGCGTGATCGGGAGCTTGAGCTTGCCCTTCTTGGTGAGAAAGTAGACGGCTTCTTTGCTGACTTTGGCGTCGAGCGGAGCTTCTCGCTCGAATCCGGGAAGCAGTTCGCGCATAGAGCGCGGATCAAGCAGCGCACCTGAAAGACAGTGCTGTCCGACCTCGCGCGCTTTCTCTAGAACGTAGATGTTTTCTTTGCTGAGCTGCGAATCGGAGTTCTTGCGGTTGTGCGCGTCAATGAGCTGCGACAAACGTAGGGCGCAGGCCATGCCCGCCGGTCCGCCGCCGACGATGACGACATCGGCCGGCATCTGCGGCCGTTCAATGCCTTCGATGGGTTCGCGGAAAATCAGCATAAGTTTCGAGTTCAGGTTTCCAGTTTCAAGGTTGCGGTGGCGCGAGCGCGACCGCACATCCGCTAAACGACTCTCGTCCAGGTTTGTGCACTGGGGCCGACTGGCTGCCTCCGTTAGTCATCTTCGGACCTCGGAGGATTTTTTCTTCCCGCTTTTTAAACTTGGTCCGCGCAAGAAAGTGCAAGTCAGCGGCACTTGCCGCCATTCAAGCAGCGAGCAGCCTCCCTGGCCGAGGAAATGATAAGACTCAGCCTCTGGTTAGCCGGCCCCGGCCTTCGGGCAATGTCTGAAGCTACCGAGGCGGCGGCACGACGCAGTTGCCAAGTCCATCCATAGATCTCAATCTTCGGAAAACCTCTGGTCTGGCGATAAACTTCGCTGGCAAACGTCTTGGCTCTTTGCCAAACCATGAGATCTTGATATTGGTGGCTCAATACGAGCCTCTCCTCCCCCTCGGAATACTCGAAACGTGAAACTCGGAACTACCCCCCGGCTTTCGCCTTTTTCACTTCCTCAATCAGCGGCGGGACGATGTCGAACAAGTTGCCAACGATGGCATAGTCTGCAATCTCGAAGATGGGTGCTTCGGGATCTTTGTTCACCGCGATGATCGTGCGTGAGCCTTTCATTCCAACGATGTGCTGAATGGCACCGCTGATGCCGAGAGCGAGATAAAGTTTGGGCGCCACGGTCTGACCGGATGAGCCGATCTGGCGGTCCATGGGCAGCCAGCCGGAATCGCAAATGGGACGGGACGCCGCGAGGTCTCCGCCCAGCGCGTCCGCCAGTTGCTTGGCCAGTTCGATGTTTTTTTGCTCTTTGATGCCGCGGCCAACGGAGACAATAATTTCCGCTTGTGTGAGGTCGACGGCCTGCTTCGCTTCCTTGAAAACTTCTTGGGGCTTATTGCGAACGATGTTGTCGGCGATCTCCACGTTCACGGTTTCAACCGGAGCCGCACTGGCACCGGCCTCAGCCTTGTCTCCGCGGAAAGCGCCATTCTGAAAGGTGGCGAACCAGGGAGCCTCGGATGCGAAGCTCACGTCGGCAGAGAATTTTCCCTGAAACATCTGGCGGGTGAAGACGAGCTTTCCGCTTTCGTGCTTGAAACCGATGCAGTCGCTGATTACGGTGCGTCCCAAAGCTGTCGCCAGCTTGGGGACGAAGTCGCGCACTTGATAGGTGTGCGGCATCAGCACTAGCTTTGGTTGCTTCGCACTGATGAATTGCTTGAGCGCTGCAACGAAGGCGTCAGGAGTGTAAGGTTCCAGCTTGGGCGATTCGACGGCGCACGCCTTCGCGACTTTCTTGACCGCCACTTCGCGGGCGAGTTCGCCGACTTTGGCGCATCCGGGTCGCGGCTGTCGCCACATGAATCTTGCCGACCGAAAGAATTCTCACAGTACGCGCAGCTCGTTGCGTAGTTTGTCGACCAGTTTCTTCGCGATTTCGGCCGGAGGCCCTTCGATATGCTCGGTCTTCTTCGTCTTCTGCGGAATGTAGAGGCGTTCGATTTTCTGCAGATTTTCGCCAATGGCGGACTTCACTTCCGCCATCGCCACCTTGCGCAGCGGCTTATTCTTCGCATTCTTGATGCCGATCAGCGTGGCATAGCGCAGCTTGTTGATGCCCGACTGAATGGTGAGCACCGCGGGCAGCGGCATATCCACGAACTGGAAGTACCCAGCTTCGAGTTCCCTCTTCACGCGAATGCCGGACTCCTTCTTTTCGATCTGCATGATGATGGTCGCGTGAGGCCATCTCAGAAGCTCGGCCAGTACGACGCCGGTTTGCGCGTAGCCGTAATCGTCGGACTGCAGGCCGGTAAAGATCAGATCGAACTTCTCGTCTTTGATGGCGGCGGCAAAGGCCTTGGCGGTGTTGAAAGCATCCAGTCCGACGAAAGCATTATCTTCCAGGTGAATCGCGCGGTCGGCACCCTTAGCCAGGGCTTCTCTGAGCACCTGCTGGGCCCGGGCCGGACCGCTCGTGATGACGACAACTTCTCCGGTGTGCTTTTCCTTCTGGCGAAGCGCTTCCTCAAGCGCATAGGCATCGGGTTCGTTGACTTCATACGAAACGTCTTCGCGGATCCAGGCGCCGGTTTCGTTCAGCTTGAGCGGCGCGTCTTTCTGCTGCACTTGCTTCATGCAGACCAGAATCTTCAAACCATGACTCCTTCATTTACTCGCGCAGCTTGGCGAAGCGACGGAAAACTTGTCAGTATAAACGAGGGTGGCGGCAAGAGCGAGCCGTCGTTAATCTGACCGTCGTTAATCTGACCAACCCAACGCCTAGCTGAGACTCCTTGCCGCGTCGCGGATGGCGCAGGTGTGCATCGGGTCCCTGGTTTCTCTCGGGATGACAAACTTAATGAGGGCGGAGCGTAGAACTATTCCGTGAAAACGACCGACTGCACGCCGGAGATGTCGAAACGCTTGCGACAGCGCATGTTCTTGCACATCATGAGGTCGTCTTTGCGCAGCATGTAGGAACGGGCTTTGGCGAAACGCGCGCGGTCGCGTTCGTCGGCGCGGCCGGAGATCTGCCGCTTCTTGGTGCGGACAATCCAGGTGACTTCATACTCGCCGGATTGCTGACAGTGTGGGCAGTTAAGGGTGGCTAGTTTTTTCTCCGGGCGCTCGTCAAAAAATTCGCGTTCGTCCATAGTGTATGGTTGGTCGCTGTCGTTGGCCTTGGCCACGGAGGGATGGAAGCATCGGCCACCCCGTTCGACCATCAAAATCAATTATTACAGTTTTGCGACCGACAAGCTATGGCAACATGGAGGCGATGGCGCGAAAGAAGAAGGCGAAGCGGTTTCGGGCCGTGACTGCCGTCAAGGAGCTGGCGCGGGCACAGGTGGGCGCTCCTCCCGCCGGCAAGGTTGTTTTGGAGAAAAAGAGGAAGCCGGAGAAGCACAAGCCGACATTGGGCAAATTACTGGGCGAAGCCGAGTAGCGAAACGTCCGGCCATAGCCTCAGTTGAACGTTGCACTGACGGCAATGTCCGCGTTCATCGTCACGTTGCAGGTGGCCCCGGATATGGTTGTGCAGCCCACCCCCCAGCCGCCAAACGTGTGCCCGGCATTGGGAGTAGCGGTGAGAGCTACGGAGGAGCCCGACGGGAACGCAGCGGAACATGTGGTTCCGCAATTTATGCCGGTTGGCGCGCTCGCGATAACGCCATTCGCACCACCGATTACGTTCACGGAAAGATTGTGCGTACCCCCGCCTTGCGGGCAGCCGAGACTGGCTGGGCCGTCCACCGTAACTGCAGCGGAGTTGCTGACAATCAAGTTGGAGCCATCTTTGAAGGTGGCGAAAATGTTGGCAACCCCGCAGCCGAGGCTCGGTGAGACCACCCCCATGCTGGTGACCTGAACCACTTGCGGATTGTCCGACTGCCAGTTGACCTGATCAGTAATGTCTGCCGTATGAGGAGGATGAATGTAAGTTCCAAAAGCCTTGAAGTTAAAAAATAGGTTGGGGTCGGCGCTGAAGAAAGTGCCCGCTGAGGGCTGGACCTGAATCGAGACCAGGTGCTGGTTGTGGGCACAGCCGGAGAAACTGAGCATTAGAGTCGCGGCGGCGGCAAGTGCGGCGATGCTGAACCACTGGCGGTTCATGAACGGCTCCTGAGATGGACCTTACGAATCACTCCGACGCGCACGTCGAACCGCGGAATGTGTCAATTTAGTCAAACGTGCGCCAAAAAGCAAGAATGAATCGGACTAGGGTGCAGCTCGGACCCGGCATTCAGCTCTGGACCGCTCCCGCAATTACCCTGGCGAACTCCTCGACATCCTCCTCCGTCGTATCGAACGAGCACATCCAGCGCACGACCGATTCTTCTTCTATCCACATGTAGAAAAAGTAATGCTGCCTGATCTTCTCGATGGCATGATGCGGAATCTGCGCGAAGACGCCGTTGGCTTCGACCTTCCAAACTACTTTGACTTCCGGAATGCGGGTGACTTCTTTCTCCAGGAGCCGCGCCATGCGGTTGGCGTGTTCGGCGCTTCGCCGCCAGAGGTCATTGGTCAATAACGCTTCAAACTGCGCGGCAATATAGCGCATCTTTGACGCGAGTTGCATGCTTTGTTTGCGTAAGTAAAGAAAATCGTCGCTGCACTTTCGATTGAAGAAAACGACCGCCTCGCCTCCGATAATGCCATTCTTCGTTCCGCCGAAAGAAAGTACGTCCACGCCGAGATCACGCGTGGCCTGGCGGAGGTTCTGGCCAAGCGAAACCGCGGCGTTCGCGATACGGGCGCCGTCCATGTGGAGGAACATGTCGCGTTCATGCGCGAATTGGGCTAGCGCTCGAACTTCCTCCGGACGGTAAACGGTACCCATCTCAGTGGATTGCGTTATCGAAATGACGCGGACCTGCACGTGGTGCTGATCGCCAATGCCGTGATAGGCGTGGCGCACGTCATCCAGCGTGATCTTGCCGTCGTGATGCGGCAGCGGGATCAACTTGCAACCCGTATGCTTTTCCGGCGCGCCGCATTCGTCGGTATAAATGTGCGCGTACTCGCTGCAGAGCACAGCGTGATAAGGACGAATCAAAGATTGCAGCCCCACAACATTGGCACCGGTTCCGTTGAATGTGAAGAAAGCCTCGATGTCAGAACCGAAATGTTCGCGAAATTTCTCGATCGCAGAATTGGTATAGGGGTCGTCGCCATAGGCTACGACGTGGCCCTGGTTTACGCGGGCAACGGCCTCCAGGACTTCCGGGTGCACTCCGGCGTTGTTGTCACTGGCAAAGCTGCGTCCGGGCTTGATTGCGGCAGATTTCATCCGAAACAATGTAGCAGAGTGGGAAAACGACGGGCGCGCAGGCAACTCAATTCTGCTGTGCAAATCCTTTCCTCCCGCCTTCATCCGGTTCAGGAACGCCGAGAAAGTCGTACCCGTATTGCGTCTAAGTACCCCCGCGGATAACCTGTTAGGTGGGGCGTAACGTTTAACCCGACTGTTCGTCCAACCGATGGTGGATTTACGTAAGTCGAACTTCGGGTTAGAGTATTAACGCCCGCTCACACTCCACTTGATTATCAATAGTCCATGGCAATGAGTTTTCGAAATCTGGTGGGCCAAACTTTGCTGCTGGCAGGCCTCGGCGCCATCTGCGCGACGCTGGCTTGCTCGGGCGGTAGTACTCAAAATCCGCAAGCAAGCGCTCCCGGTGGCATGCCGGTGAAGGTGCAAGAGGCAAAGGCAGTGCCGGTAAATGACACCACCGAGTACGTCGCTACGCTGAAGTCGCGCGACTCGGCGGTTCTCATGCCGCAGGTGGAAGGGCAGGTGACGCGAATTTATGTCCACTCCGGTGAGCGGGTTGTGGCCGGCGCTGCTGTGATGGAGATCGATCCTCTCAAACAGCAGGCGACGGTGAAAAGCCAGGAGAGCACCAAGGCTGCGCAACTGGCGAACCTGAACTGGACCCAACAGCAGTATGATCGCGCGCAAGGACTCTTTTCGGCGGGCGTAGTGAGTAAGCAAGACCTGGACCAGGCCAAGACGGCTCGTGACGCCGCGCAAGCGCAGGTTGACTCGCTGGATGCCCAGGTGCGCGAGCAGCAAGTGCAACTGCACTATTACAAGGTAGCAGCGCCCTGGAGCGGAATTGTCGGGGATGTTCCCGTGCATGTCGGCGACCGCGTTACAACCACAACGATCCTCACCACCGTGGACAAACCCGGTAGTCTTGAAGTCTATGTCTACGCTCCGATCGAGCGCGCCTCTCAACTCAAAATGAATTTGCCGGTTCAGGTGCTCGATGGTGAAGGGAAAGTGATCGCCGAAAGCCGTGTCAGCTTCATCTCACCCCAAGTGGACAACACTACGCAAACGGTGCTGGTCAAGGCGCGCGTTGCCAACGGAAACGACGCATTGCGGCAATCGCAGTTCATTCGTGCTCGTGTCGTGTGGGGAACTCATGAGAACCCGTTGGTGCCTGTTCTTGCCGTCTCCCGTCTGGCGGGTCAATACTTTGCCTTTGTGGCCGAGCCGCAGAAGGGCGGATCGTACGCGGCGCGGCAGAGGCCGCTAAAGATCGGACAAACTGTAGGCAATGATTACGAAGTGCAGGACGGTATCAAGCCGGGGGACAAGGTAATCATTTCGGGGACGCAATTTCTCTTAGACGGCGCGCCGGTGATTCCGCAAGGTTAGGATCAAGTTCCAAACTCAGAGACAGGCATTTCGCAAACGGCAATCAGCACTTGGCAGTTGACGTCTGAGTGGTCTTGCCTCGGATCTCGAAGATCATTGGCGGGTAAGTGCTGAGCTGAGGCCTAAAGCCCGAAGCCTGAGAGTTGAATTTTCATGTTCGTTAACTTCTTCATTCAACGTCCGGTGTTTGCCACGGTTTGCGCCCTGCTGATCATTCTGGCGGGCGCGGCAGTAATTCCCACTCTTCCCATCGCGCAGTTCCCTGACTTGGCTCCGCCGCAAGTGGGGGTCTCCAGTTTTTACATCGGCGCCAGCGCGCAGACCGTCGAGAGCGCGGTCACCATCCCCCTGGAGCAGCAGATCAATGGCGCGGAGGGGATGAAGTACATCACCTCGACCAGTGGCAATGATGGGTCCAGCAACATTACTGCGACCTTTGACCTGACTCGCGATCCGGATCTCGCGACCGTCGACATTCAGAACCGTGTCAACACTGCTCAAGGACGGCTGCCCAGTGCGGTCAAGGCGGTTGGCATTACAACCGTGAAAACCTCGCAGAACTTCGTCTTCGGCGCGGCGGTCATATCTGACAACAACAAATATTCAACCCTGTTCATGAGCAATTACCTCGACATCTACGTGAGGGATTCGCTCAAGCGCGTTCCCGGCGTCGCCAATGTCATCATCTTCGGCGAGCGGAAGTACTCCATGCGATTGTGGTTGGACCCCGTGCGCATGGCAGGACGCGGGCTGACTGCCCCGGACGTTGTCAGTGCCCTGGCCGAGCAGAACGTTGAAGTCGCAGCCGGCCAGGTGGGCCAGCAACCCGCACGGGAGGGGCAACAATATCAAATCAGTGTCCGAGCCGTTGGGCGCCTGAGCGAGCCTGGACAGTTTGACAACATCATTCTGAAAACCAATGCGGACGGTACACTGGTTCGCCTGAAGGACGTGGGTCGGGCAGAGTTGGGTGCCGAAGATTACAGCTCCGACCTGCAATTCAACGGTCAGGACGCCATCGGCTTGGGCGTCACGCAGCTCTCTACGGCGAATGCGCTCGACGTTGACCGCCGGGCGATCGCTGAACTGGAGCGGCTCTCCAAGAGTTTCCCTCCGGGGATGCATTATAAGCTGGCGTTTGATACCACGGACGCGGTTGGAGAATCGATCCGCGACGTCGTTTTCACGGTAGGTTCGGCGATCCTGCTGGTTATCCTGGTGATCTTCATCTTTCTAGGTGACTGGCGAACCACCATGATTCACTTCATCGCCACTCCGGTTTCGCTGATCGGCACCTTCGTCTTTGTGAAGTTACTCGGTTTCTCCATCAATACGCTGACGTTGTTCGGGATCACACTCGCCACCGGACTGGTCGTGGACGACGCTATCGTCGTCATTGAAAACATTGAGCGCCATATCGCAGAGGGCGAACACGATTCCCGCAAAGCAGCGGCAGCAGCCACAGGCGAGATCACTAGCGCAGTCATCGCCACTTCGCTGGTTCTCGTGGCCGTGTTTGTTCCTGTGGCATTCTTTCCCGGGACGACTGGCATTCTGTTTCGCCAGTTTGCGCTGACCATCGCATTTTCCATTGCCATTTCCGCCTTCAACGCTCTCACCCTGGCTCCGGTGCTGGCGGCAATTTTCCTGCGCGACTCCCACCGGCAAAAGTGGTGGTGGCTGCGAAAGTTTGACGATGCCGTCGTTGTCGTAACGCGCGGGTACCGTCGCTTGCTGCATTACGTGCTGGAATACAAGTTGGCGATGGTGGTGCTGTTTTTCGCCGGCCTGGGGCTCACTTATTTCGTGTTCACACGCGTGCCGAGGGGTTTCGTTCCTGACGAAGACCAGGGATATTTCATTGTCGTGGTGCAGGCTCCGTCAGGAGCATCGCTGGAATACACGAAAGCGATTGGCAAACAGGTGTCCGACATGCTGGCCGATGTGCCCGAATCTGAGGGAACTTTCTCTGTGGCCGGCTTCAGTTTTTCAGGAAGTGCGTCGAACCAGGGACTCATCTTTGTTCCGCTCAAGCCATATTCTCAGCGCAAAGGCGACGCTCACACGGCAACCGCCATCTTGAACCGTGTTCGTCCCCGATTGTTTGGGATTTCGGGAGCCATTGTCTTTGCCACGTTGCCACCCGCGATCAACGGACTCGGAGCGTTCGGCGGCTTTCAGTTCGTGGTTCAAGATCAGGCGGCTCACAAGCTGGAGGAACTGGCCAGCGCAACTCAGGGCATCATTGCCCAAGCCAGGCAACGCAAGGATCTGGTCGGACTTTACACGCCATTCACGGCGAACGACCCGCAGTACCTGGTGACGATCGACCGCGAGAAGGCGAAGAGCTTGCATGTTCCGCTGTCGCAGATCACCGATACGCTGGGCGTCTTTATGGGTTCAGCCTACGTCAACGATTTTGATTTCAGTAACCGGTCCTATCGGGTTTACGTGCAGGCGGACAAGCAGTTCCGTTCGGATGCGAAGGACATGAAGGAGTTTTACGTGCGGTCCGATAACGGAGGCATGGTGCCTCTTGAAAATCTGATCAGGGTTACGCAGACCACCACCCCGCAGGTAATCAGTCATTACAACTTATTCCGTTCCGCCGAAATCGATGGTTCCGCGGCGCCCGGCTACAGTTCCGGCCAGGCCATCCAGGCCATGGAGGACCTCGCTAAGAAGATGCCTCAGGGCTTCACCTACAGTTGGACCGGCCTTTCCCTGGAGGAACTGCAGGCTGGCGGAACATCCTTGCTTCTGTTTGGGTTGGGTACGTTGGTCGTCTACCTAACGCTCTCGGCGCAGTATGAAAGTTTCGTACTGCCCTTCATCGTTTTGCTCGCGGTGCCCATGGCGCTATTGGGAGCCTTGGCGGCTCAATGGTTGCGCGGCCAACAGAACGACGTCTTCTGCCAGGTCGGGCTGGTTATGCTGGTCGGCCTCTCTAGCAAGAACGCGATTTTGATCGTCGAATTTGCAGAGCAGTTGCGACAGCGCGGATTGCCGTTGGTGGAAGCGGCGGTGCAGTCGGCCACCATCCGCCTGCGGCCGATCCTGATGACTTCGCTGGCGTTCATCCTGGGCGTAGTGCCCCTGGTGCTAGCCACCGGCGCCGGCGAGAACGGACGTCACTCGGTAGGCACGACTGTGTTTGGCGGCATGATCATGTCCACCATTCTCAACTTATTTTTCATTCCCGTGCTGTACCTGATCATCGAGGGCTGGCGCGAACACGGGAAGACGGCTCAAGAGCTGGAGGCCGCCTCCGACCTCCTCGGTGTTTGGTTTTTCTAGCCCGCTTGCGCTGCGCTGGCGCTCTTGCTCCGGCTCGCTTTTCGATGAGCTTGGCTCTCTGGTGCAGGCGCAATTTCTCCATCCATTCCGCGGAATACATGGTGCCGCGGCAGTTGGTGGCGCCGCAGTGGCAAGGGGCGGGATCGTCGTCATCATAGAG
>WNFG01014076.1_pt1 | contig 10248 bp, 7 predicted proteins | sample 5400431 | NCBI WGS metagenome assembly WNFG01 (sample SAMN13153346, study PRJNA577476) | soil metagenome | isolation source: 120 cm saprolite under Douglas fir tree site 2 hole 3 replicate 2 | place: USA:California | collected 2015-04-18
CCCGCTGGGGGACGATAAGGCGCCTCGCAAGCGCCTGGCGTGCCGCGCAAAAGCGCGTTCACGCGCGTCTTGGACGCGCTTCGGCACGTCGCGGGTGCCGCTGCACCCGAGCGCCGTCTCGGCGCTCCGCCACCCCTCGGGGTGGATGAAGGAAAGTTTCAAACCCCGGGCGCAATGCGTCGCGGGAACGAGAAAGTGTGAGTAGCGAGTGGCGAATAGCGAATAGTGGCAACGGGCTTTCTATTCGCTATTCGCCGGGCTGTTTGACATCGTGAATCTGAACTCGGCGGGTCGGGGCCCCCTCTCGTGTCCCGGCCGAGCGTGCTCTTGCACGCGAGAGCCGGGACCCAGTGGCCCCCACGGAGTGCTGGCCGAATCACAAAATGCGCTGCGCGATTCTCTCCTGGGTCCCGGGTCTCCATCCGCTCGGCGAAGACGCCTCGCTCCTGTCGCCCGGGACACGATGGCTCCGCGCGACGCGCGGCGGCACTCCCGCCGTCGATTTGAACTCGCTTCACGCCTCGGCTAGACCCGCGCCGGGGAACGACCGCATGAACCGCACCGGCCTCGTGATCGCGCTTGCCGTCGCCGCCGCGGTCGGTGTCGTGTTCGCGATCAGGCCCGATCTCGATCTAAGACTTGCCGCGCCGTTCTTCGATCCCGCCCACGGCGGCTTCTGGCGCAGCTACCATCCGGCGTGGCTGCGCGCGCGCGACGCCGCGACCTGGCTCACCGCGCTGGTCGCGCTCCCCGCCGTCGCCGCGCTGGTCGTGAAGCTCGTGCGTCCGTCACAGCCGCTGAAAATTCCCGGCCGCGCGATCGTGCTGATGCTGACGACCTTGGCGCTCGCCCCCGGCGTCGTCGCCAACCTCGTGCTCAAGGAGCACTGGGGCCGGCCCCGCCCGATCGACGTCGGCGAGTTCGGGGGCGACGAGCACTTTCGCCCCTGGTGGGACCCGCGCGGCGACTGTCCGAAGAACTGCGCCTTCGTCGCCGGCGAGCCCTCGGGCGCGTTCTGGACGCTGGCACCCGCCGCGGTCGCCCCGCCGCAATGGCGCGCGCTCGCCTACGGTGCAGCGCTCGCCTTCGGCGCCGCCGTCGGCGTGCTGCGGATGGCGGCCGGCGCGCACTTCTTCACCGACGTGGTGTTCGCCGGCGTCTTCACCTTCCTGGTGATCTGGCTCACCCACGGCCTGCTCTACCGCTGGCGCGCGACGCGCATCTCGGACGCGGCGGTCGAGCAGGCGATCGAGCAGCTGCGGGGGAAACGCCGGTAGTGCGTAGGGTGGGCAAAGGCGCACGCGCACACGAGTCGTGCGCGCTCCGCTACGATGATCGCGTGCGCCGTGCCCACGCGGTCGACCGAGACCGTGGTGACCCTCACGCGTGGGCACGACGCGGCCGCCGTTTTCGGGGACGCGCCGAACTCCTGGGCCGCGCCCATAGCCCGTCGAAAGACGGGCGTGAACGCCCTGATGGCCCACCCTACCGGTCCCCCGGTGCATGCGTCGTCCCGACGCCCCCCGGGCCGGTACGAGGGCGCCGCGTTCTGTGCTACCCCATGGGACCAAGAACCGGGCGCCGGCCGCCGACCGGACGCCGAGCACCGGAGAGGAAGCGTGGTGACGGCAGACACCGCCGCATGGGCCGCGCCGGCCGTGCGCAGCGCGCGCGCGGAGCGCTTTCGCGTCCTCGGCGGCTTCCTCTGGTCCGCCGCGCTCGTCGCCGTGCTCGCCTTTCTCGTCCTCTATCCCGTCGCCATGCTGCTCATCGGCGCGCTCACCAACACCAATCCGGTGGTCGACGGGTTCGGCGTGTTCGATCTCTCGCTAACCAACTTCCTCACCGTCCTCGGCAATCCCAACGTCCACCTCGCGCTGATCAACTCGCTGATCGCCTGCGCCGGCGGCACCGCGCTCGCGGTCGCGATCGGGCTCGCCTTTTCCTGGATCGTCGTGCGCACGGACACGCCGTGCAAGGGCTTCGTCGGCGCCGCCAGCATGATCCCGCTGTTCGTGCCGCCGCTGGTGGCGGGCGTCGCCTGGTCGATCCTGGGGTCGCCGAAGTCGGGCCTGATCAACACCATGCTGCGGTGGGCGGGGCTCGACTGGCGGATCGATCTCTACTCCATGACCGGGCTGATCCTGGTCTTCGGCATGTATTACGCGCCCTACGTCTACATGTTCACCGCGTCGGCGCTGCGCAACATGGACCCCAACCTCGAGGAGGCCGCGGAGATCGCCGGCGTCGGTCCGGTGCGCACCCTGTTCACCGTCACCTTTCCGCTGATCGCGCCCGCGATCATCTCCGGCATGCTGCTCTCCTTCGTCGTCATGCTCGGCATCTACGGTATTCCGGCGGTGCTCGGCGCGCCCGCCAACATTCCCGTGCTGACGACCTACATCTTCACGCTCACGAACTGGAGCCCGCCGCTCTACAGCACCGCCGCCGCGGTCGCGATCATCCTGATGGCGGTGACCGGGGCGCTGGTCGTCCTGCAGCAGCGCGTGCTGGCGGGCAAGAGCTTCACCACCGTCGCCGGCAAGGCGTTCCGGCCGCGGGCGCTGCCGCTCGGGCGCTGGCGTTGGCTGACGCTGGCGCTCGCGGTCGTCTATCTCTTCGTCGTGGTGGTGCTGCCGACGCTCGCCTTGATCGTCGCGGCGTTCCGCCGCTTCCTGTTCATTCCCGACGCGGCGAGCCTGTTCGACCCGCGGCACTACTCGCTCGTGCATTTCGAGAGCGTCTTCGACAACCCGATCACCATGCGGTCGATCTGGAACACCATGGAGGTCGGCCTGATCACCGCGCTCGTCGGCGGCGCGCTCGCCTTTGCGATCGGCTACACCGTGCACCGCGCCAACGTGCCGGGCCGGCGCGGCATCGATCTGATCTCCACGCTGCCGGTGGCGATCCCGGGCCTGGTGATCGGCGTCGCCTATCTGTGGGCCTGGATCGCCCTGCCGGGCGGGCTCTACGGCACGATCTGGATCCTGGCGCTCGCCTTCATCGCCCGCTTCATGCCGGACACCATCAAGTCGCTGTCGACCTCGTTCCTGCAGATCCACCGCGAGCTCGAGGAAGCCGCCTGGATCTGCGGCAAGGGGCTCCTCGGCACCATCCGCACCATCGTGCTGCCGCTGGCGCGTCCGGGCACCGTCGCCGCCATGACGCTCCTCTTCATCCTGGCGATCCGCGAGCTCGGCTCCTCGCTGTTCCTCTATACCAGCGACACCATCGTGATGGCGGTGCTGCTGCTCGACTATTACGAGGGCGGCAATACCGGGAAGACCGCGGCGTTCAGCCTGGTGCAGACCGCGCTGCTCGCCGTGCTGATCGGCGCCGCCGGCTGGCTCTCGAGCACCCGCGGCGCCGGCAGCGTCGGCCGCGCCGGATGAGAGGAGGACAACATGGGAGGACGATCGATGAAACCGATGCTGACCGCGCTCGCGCTCGCCGCCGCGCTCGCCGCGCCGGCCGCCGCGCAGGATTTCGGCCCGCCCGAGCTCATTGCCGCCGCCAAGGCGGAAGGCCGGCTCGTCTACTACACTGCCAACTTCGCCGAGGTGGAGCAGGAGGTGATCAAGGCCTTCAACAAGCGCTTCCCCGAGATCCGGGTCGAGATGGTGCGCGCGCCGGGCGGCCAGCTCATCACCCGCGTCAAGACCGAGGCCGCCGCCGGCAAGCTCGCCGCCGACGTGGTCGACCATTCCGACCGCGCGCTGATGAGCGAGCTCACCGAACTGTTCCAGGACTACGCGCCGCCGAACGCCGCCGACTATCGGCCCGACGCGATGATCTCGCCCAAGCTCTGGCCGCGCGCCACCTTGGTGTGGTCGATCGCCTACAACTCCGCCCTGGTGAAAACGCCGCCGAAGACCTGGATGGATCTCACCAATCCGGCATACGGCAACAAGCAAATCGGCCAGGTGTTCGCCGCGTCGGGCGGCACCACCTGGACGCGGATCATGTTCGAGCGGCAGGTGCTCGGCGAGGATTACTGGAAGCGGCAGGCGGCGACCAATCCGGTGCTCTATCCCTCCGGCGCGCCGATGTCGGACGCGCTCGTGCGCGGCGAGATCACGATCGGCCCGCTGCTCTACAACGCCGTGTTTCCGAAGCAGCGCGACGGCGCGCCGGTCGAGATCTTCTTCCCGCCCGAGGGCGCGCCGGTCAACCCCTATGCCAGCGGCGTGCCGAAGACCGCCGCGCACCCCAACGCCGCCAAGCTGTTCCTCAACTGGTGCCTGTCGGCGGAGGGACAGGGCTTCATGATCAAGGAGCTCGGCAATCTCACCTCGCTCAAGACCGCACCGCTCTACCCGCGCGGCTTCGATCCCAAGGTGGTCAAGGTCTGGCTGCCGAATTTCGATCAATACGTGAAGCTGCACGCGGCCTGGGTCGAGGAGTGGAACAAGACCTACGGCTATCGGCAGTAGCCCGTATGAGACCGTAGCCCGCATGACCCCCGCGCAAGCGGGGGGAAATGCGGGGCGACCTCGCGGCAGGCGACGATCCCGGATTTCGCTGGCGCTCATCCGGGCTACGGGAAGCAGGAGAACCGGAGCGGCGGATGTCAGCGGCCCTCGACGTTCGCGAATTGCGCAAGGAATTTTCCACCGGCCGGCCGGCGGTCGACGGTGTCAGCTTCCACGTGCCGAGCGGGGAGATCGTGGTGCTGCTCGGCCCTTCCGGCTGCGGCAAGACCACGACGCTGCGCTGCGTCGCCGGCCTCGAGCATCCGACGGCGGGAGAGATCAGCATCGGCGGGCGGCTGGTCTCGGCTCCGGCGAAGGGCGTCGCGGTGCCGCCGCGCCTGCGCCAGATCGGCATGGTGTTCCAGTCCTACGCGGTGTGGCCGCACATGACGGTCTACGAGAACGTGGCCTATCCGCTGCGCCACCGCGGCGTCGGCCGCGCCGAGATCGCGCGCCGGGTCGCCGACATCCTGGCGCTGGTCGGCCTTTCCGAGTTCGCGCAGCGCTCGGTGGTGGCGCTCTCCGGCGGGCAGATGCAGCGTGTCGCATTGGCGCGCAGCCTCGTCTACGAGCCGCAGCTCCTCCTGCTCGACGAGCCGCTGAGCAATCTCGATGCCCAGCTGCGCCTGCGGCTGCGCGACGACCTGCGCCGCATCATCAAGCAGGCCGGGGTGACCGCGGTCTACGTCACCCACGACCAGGCGGAAGCGGTGGTGCTCGGCGACCGCATCGGCGTCATGCGCGACGGCAGGCTGCTGCAGATGGCGACCGCGGCCGAGATCTACAATCGCCCGGCCGACCTGTTCGTGGCGAATTTCACCGGCGCCTCGAACCTGCTCGGCGGCCGTGTGCTCGAGCGGGACGGCGAGTTCGGCACCGTCGAGGCCGGCGGCCACCGCCTCACCGCCTGGCTTCCCGCCGGCGTCACGGTCGGCGCGGCGGTCAAGGTCGCGGTGCGGCCGGAGAACGTGCGGCTCGGCGGCAACGGCGCGGCCGAGCCCAATCGCTTCACCGCGCGGGTCGCCGCCCAGCGCTATCAGGGCACGCAGACCATCTACGAGCTCGCCATGCTGGGGAGCCGGCTCGAAGCGCTCGAGCTCGGCACCAGCATGCGCCACGCCGTCGGCAGCGACATCGACGTCGTCCTGCCGCCGGCGCTGTGCTGGGCCTATCCGGCGCGCGCGACCGGCGACGATCACGGGTAGGGTGGGCAAAGGCGCGTCTTGGCGCCGTGCCCACGCGTGACATGCCGCAACACCGTAAAGCTTGCCTCGGCCTCTGCGCTATGGTCTGAGCTTCGACAATGCCGCTGGAAGGAAGGGACCGCGCTTGAACAGGACGCTATTCGCCCTCGTCGCCGGCCTTGTCCTCATCGCCACCGCGCCCGCGGCGGCGCAGGCGATCAGCGTCGGCGCCACCAGCAGCACCAGCGACGCGCCGATCTATATCGCGGACAAGAAGGGCTACTTCCGCGCCGAGGGCCTCGAGGTCAAGGTCGCGAACTTTCGCTCGGCCGCCGACATGGTGGCGCCGCTCGGCGCCGGGCAGATCGAAGCCGGCGCCGGCTCCGCCTCGGCCGGGCTCTACAACGCGGTGGCGCGCGGCATCCGCATCAAGATCGTGGCGGACAAGGCGTCCTCGCCGCCGGGCTACGGCGGCACCAAGATCCTGGTGCGCAAGGACCACGTCGAGAGCGGGCGCTACCGCGAGCTCACGGACCTCAAGGGCATGAAATTCGCGATGAACGCTCCGGGGGTGAGCAATACCTCGACGCTCAACACGTTGCTGAAATCGGCCGGGCTCAAATATTCCGACGTCGAGACCGTCGACATGCCGCTTCCCGATCATGTCGCCGCGCTCAAGAACAAATCGGTCGACGCGGCCGCCTCGGTCGAGCCCGGCCCGGCACTGGCGGTGCGCAACGGCGACGCGGTCGTGATCAAATCCGACGACGAGATCCTGCCGAACCATCAGATCGCGGTGCTGCTCTACGCGGAGGAGTTCGCGCTCAAGCGGCCGGCGGCGGCGCGGAGCTTCATGCGCGCCTACCTGCGCGCGGTGCGCTTCTACAACGGCGCGCTCGCCGACGGCCGGCTCGGCGGGCCGAACGCCGACGAGGTCATTGCCATTCTGTCGGAGGCGACGCCGATCAAGAGCCGCGAGATCTACAAGCTGATCACGCCGACCGGGATGAATCCGGACGGGCGGGTGAACAAGGCGAGCCTCGCCCACGATCTCGCGTTCTACGCCGAGCAGGGCCTGGTCAAGGGCGCGGTCGATCTCGACGACGCGGTCGACGGCTCCTTCGTCGAGGCGGCGCTCCAGGAGCTCGGGCCCTATCGGCGGTGACGCGAAACGCGCGATGCCTGAAGCGGCAAGCCGGGCTTGACCCGGCAATCCATCGCCTTGAGAAATATCACCTCCGACTCTCGCGAAGGAGATGGATGCGCGGGTCAAGCCCGCGCATGACGCCACAGATGGGCGTAAACTCATCCGGCTGATGGAGTAGCTCCTTGCTCGCCCGCACCGCGTCGATGCGCGACCGCATCGCCATGTACAATGCCAATGCGCTGAAGATCGGCGTGTTCGGCGCCAACTGCTCGTCCGGCCGCTCCGCCACCAAGGTGCCGGAGCGCTGGTCGGCGAGCTGGCCGGACTGCCTGCGGCTCGCGCGCATGGCGGACGCGGCCGGCATCGATTTCATGCTGCCGATCGGCCGCTGGAAGGGCTACGGCGGCGACACCGATTTTCACGGGTCGACGCTCGAGACCGTCACCTGGGCGGTCGGCCTCCTGGGCGCGACCAGCCGCATCACCGTGTTCGGTACCGTGCACGCGCCGCTGTTTCATCCCCTGATCGCCGCCAAGGAGTTCGTCACCGCCGATCACGTCGGCGAGGGCCGCTTCGGCCTCAACCTGGTGGTCGGCTGGAACGAGGGCGAGTTCGAGATGTTCGGCGTCACCCAGCGCGAGCACGACGAGCGCTACGACTTCGCGCAGGAATGGATCGACGTGGTCAAGCGCGCCTGGAGCGAGCCCGGCGGCTTCGATTTCGCCGGCCGCTATCTCAAGCTCAAGGGCGTGCGCGCCGATCCGAAGCCCTTCGGCGGCAGCCGGCCGATCCTGATGAATGCCGGCTCCTCGCCGGTCGGGCAGGCGTTCGCGCTGCGCAACTGCGATGCCTTCTTCGTGGCGACCGCGGGCTCGCGCACCTCGCTCGAGGGCAACGCCAGGAAGGTCGCCGAGATCAAGCGCGCCGCGCAGGACGTCGGCCGCGAGATCGAGGTCTACACCGTCGGCCAGGTGATCTGCCGGCCGCGCCAGCAGGAGGCGGAGGATTACTACCGACACGCCATCATCGAGAACGCGGACTGGGGCGCGATCGACGGCATGCTGGCGAACAAGAGCATCACGCCGCAGACCATCCCGCCCGAGGAATACGCCGCCAAGCGGCGCTATTTCGCGAGCCACGCGATCGGCGGCTATCCGTTCGTCGGCACGCCCGACCGCGTCGCCGACGAGCTCGCCGGCATCGGCAAGGCCGGCATGCGCGGGATCGCGCTCTCCTTCGTCAACTATCTCGACGAGCTGCCGTATTTCTGCGACGAGGTGCTGCCGCGGCTTGCGCGGCTCGGCTTGCGCGCGGCACGGTAAAGGAGGCGGTCATCATGAGCACGCAGGGTCTGGTCGCCGGCGGGATCGCGCTGTCGCTCGCAGCGGGAGCGCCGGCCGCGGCGCAGGAGCGCTCGCTCGACGAGATCAAGAACGAGGTGATGCGCCGCGCCGGCCATATCAATCCGTTCGAGGGCATCCGCCGCGCCGACGCGCAACGCATCGTCGACGAGCTCACGAGCCTCGATCGCGATCACTGGGCGGCGTTGTGGTGCAAGGTCGGGCTCGATTACGAGCGCAAAGCCGATGCGCGCGCGAGCGAGGGCGCGCCGGGAAACGAGCTTGCCGAGCTCTACACGCTGGCGTTCGAATATTGCCACATCGGCCGCTATCCCGTTCCCAGCACGCCCGGCAAGATCGAGGCCTACCGGCATTCGCTGCGGCTGTTCCGCAAGGCCGCGAGATACTATTCGCCGGCGCTCGAGATCGTCGAGCTTCCCTTCGACGGCAAGACTCTGGTCGGCTACCTCCAGATTCCGGCGGGCGTCGCGCGGCCGCCGGTGGTCATGCATTGGGGTGGGGTCGACGGCTGGAAGGAGAACCGCCAGCGCGCCAGCGATTTCTTTCATCGCGCCGGCATCGCCACCTTGGTGGTGGATATGCCGGGCACCGGCGAGAATCCCGTGCGCTACGGCGATCCCGCGGCCGAGCGCACCTATTCGGCCTGGATCGATCACCTCGCCGGGCGCAGCGACCTCGACGGCAGCCGGATCGGGGTGTGGGGCGGCAGCTTCGGCGCCTATTGGGCGGCGCGGCTCGCCTTCGTCGAGGCAAAGCGCATCAAGGGCGCGGTGTTCCACGGCGGCAACGTGCATTACGGCTTTCAGGAGAAATGGCTCGTGCCGGCCTTCACCACCGGCGGCGCCACCTATCTGTTCGGCCCGGCCAGCCTGCTCGAGGCGCGCGGCCGCGCCATGGGCACCACGACCATGGCGGAGCTCCTCGCGACCGTGCCCGCGCTCTCGCTCCTCGACCTCGGCCTCCTCGACCGGCCGTCGGCGCCGATCCTCGGCGTCAACGGCAAGCTCGACGACCAGGCGCCGGTCGAGGACATTTATCTCCTGATGGAGCACGGCAGCCCGAAGGAGGCCCGCATCTATCCGCAGGGCCGCCACATGGGCCGCTCGCCCGGCATGCCCGAGGACGAGATCAGGACGATGATCGTCACCTGGCTGAAGGAGAAGCTCGCGAGATAGGATCACGCGAGCGCCGGCAAGTCAGTCACGAATCACGGTTTGCCCGTCACGTCCAGCACGGCGAATTCCGGCGGGACGCCCCAACGCACCGGCACTCCGCTCGTTCCGATTCCGCTCGTCACATAGAGATGTTGTCCCCGCTCCGCGACCAGTCCGTGGCTCCAGCGCAGCGGCGCCTTGGTGGCGTTTCGGACGATGCCGACGGCCGGAAGCCTGATCTGGCCGCCGTGCGTATGGCCGGCCAGCATGAGATGCGGACCCGCGGGCAGGTGCGCGAACCAGACCGGATCGTGGGCGAGCACGATGGTCGGCGCGGCGGGCGAGAGGCCGGCGAGCAACAGGTAGGATTCGTTCCTTGCAATATGAGCGTCCGGCACCCCGGTGATGTCGATTGCGTGATCTTGAAACCGGATGGTCCGGCGGTCATGGTCGAGCACGGTGATGCCGTGATCGCGCAGCGCGTCCGCTACGGCGCGCTCGCCGTAGACGTAGTCATGGTTGCCGAGGACCGCGAACCGACCAAGCGGTGCCTCGAGGTGCGCAAGGATCGCGGCGATGGTGCGCGGCGGCACGCGCCCGCCGCCGAACAGCTGCATGTTGACGTAATCTCCGCCGAGCAGCACGAGATCGGGCGCGACGCTGGCGGCTTCGGCGACGATCGTCTTGAGGCGCGCGACGTCGTCCGCATGCGACCCGGTGTGAAAATCGGAAAGAAAGGCAATGCGGAGCGCGCGCGACCATCGCGGCCACCCCGCGATCTGCAGATGAACATGACGGACGACGTGCCGCTGCGCGCGGCTGATTCGCCTGATCCAGCCCTTGTGGCCATGCTCGTCGCGAAACGGGGGACGCGTGACGGCGCGGGTCAATCGACCGCGTGACCGATGCCCGGCATTGTTGCGCACC
>WNFG01038774.1_pt1 | contig 10248 bp, 9 predicted proteins | sample 5400431 | NCBI WGS metagenome assembly WNFG01 (sample SAMN13153346, study PRJNA577476) | soil metagenome | isolation source: 120 cm saprolite under Douglas fir tree site 2 hole 3 replicate 2 | place: USA:California | collected 2015-04-18
GCGAAGGAACATCGGCACACCGAGCTCCGACAGCGACAGCGCGAAGACCACGATGGCGGCGAGAGCCAGCGCGGGACGCGTCGCGGGGAGCAGGATGCGCGTGGCGACGCGCCAGGGAGGAGCAGCGAGGCGCGCCGCCTCCTCGAGCGACGCGTCCATGCCCAGGAGCGACAGCCCCACGAGGGATGTCACCAGGGACGAGAACGCAAGCGCGAGAACCACCACCAGGCCGAGCTCGCTGAACAGCAGCCGAGCTGTCACGGCGCTGCCGAGAAGTCCCTCGCGCCCCAGAAGCTGAAACCACCCGAGCGCGATTAGAAACGGCGGCAGGAACATCGGGAAAGCGTGGAGCATCCACAGAGCTCGGCGCCCGGGCAGATTCGTCCGGGCGACGAGGAAGCCCAGCGGCGCGCCGATCGCGACGGCGCAAGCGGTCACCGCTCCGGCGAGCACGAGCGAACGGATGAGGAGCATCCACGGGCGGAAGGTGGCGAGGACCGCGAACCCAGCTGGTCCGGCACCGGGGACTTCCGCCAATAGCCGAGCCAACGGCAAGGTCGAGCCGAGGAGGACGATCGCTCCCGCAGCCGCGAGCCCAAGCGTCTGCTCGCGGCCGCGCAAGGCGCGCCCTAGAGACCGACCCACTGTCTCAGCCACGGCTGGATCCGCTCCATCTCGGTCGCCACGCGCCCATAGTCCATCTGCATCGCCTTGATGTCGCTGATGCGCTTGACCCCCTGCGGTACAGGCACATCCGCCCGCAGGGGCACGTGCCCGGCAGAGTCGGCCATCCGTCGCTCCACATCGGAAGTGAGCAAATAGTCGACCAGCTTGCGCCCGGTCTCCGGATGCGGTCCAGCCTTGATGACTAAGGCGGTCGTCGGCATCACGAGCGTGCCGATGCCCTCTTGATCCGGATAGACCACCTCCACCGGAGCACCCTCCTTTAGCGCCTCGGTCGCGTCATCGGTGTCGGCAAGTCCAAACGCCACCTCGTTGGTTGCGACGAGTCGCTTCACCTCCCCGTTCGAGCTCGCGATGCGGGCGCCGTTCCCCTTGAGCTGTTCAAAGAACGCCTTGGCCTGCTCGTCGCCCCACGCGGCGAAGAGCGCCGCCGCGTGCATCGTGGTGGTACCGAAGAGCGGGTTGGCGATGGCCACCTGCCCCTTCCACCGCGGGTTGGTCAGGTCCTTGATGGACTTTGGCCGTTCACTTTGAGCCGCACGGTTCTTATTCACCAGGAGAACACGAACGCGCGCGGCGAAACCGGTCCAGGTGCCATCCGCGGCTTTGAACGCCGCCGGAATTCCCATCGCGCTGGGAGAGACGTAGGACTCCGCCAGGCCACGTTTTACGAGCAGAAAGGGACGTACCGGGTCGCCGGACCAGAAGACGTCTGCCTGCGGGCTCGAGGCCTCGGCGATGAGCCGATTGAGAACGCCCGTGCTCTTCGTCTCCTCGGTATCGAACACCGCCCGAACTGCGATTCCACTCTGTCGCTCGAACTCTTTGAAGACGGGCTCGGAGAACACCTGGTCCACCGAGGTGTAGACGACGACCTCGCGCGCTCCCCGTTTGCAAGCCGGAACGAGCGCGACAAGTACCGCGATGAGAAGAATCCGCTTCATGCAATCGCCTCAATCACGGTGCCCATCCCGCTTCCTTCGCCCTGTCGACCACGCCTTCGACAACGCTGCGACAGCCAAGGCTCTCAATTTCGCTATTTCTGGAAGGCTCCATTGGGCTTTCCCTGCCGCACCATTTCCTGGCAGTACGCGTAAAGCGCGTCGTAGACTATCCACTCTGCGGCGTTGATTGAGTGGTCGTCGCGCAAGCCGAGGCGACGAAACCCATCGGCGATCGCCTTCAACCCGGCACTCTCAGGTTGAGCGTAAAGCGTATTGTCGGTATCGGCGCCGTTCACAATCTGCGCGAGGAGAGACAGCTCAAGCTTATCTCCAAGATTGTATTTCTTGAGGATTGCCTCGAACGAACACTCTTTCCCATGATGGCCCAGCTCGACTCCCTTCACGTCAAACGGAATTGCTCCGAGCCGCTCGGCCTCGTTCATCACCTCCGCTGCCGGCACAAAGAAGAACTCAGCGTCCGGATCTACAAATTTCTTGATCAACCAGGGACAGGCCACCCGATCCACGTTCACTCGTTCGCGTGTAATCCACTTCATGATTTCAACTCGTTTGACTGCGGCACCACGACAATTGCAGTCGCATCGATGCTCCTCTTTAGTTGTTTGGAGCGCCTACTCCAATGCCTTCACAATGAGTCCGACAGCCCCCGCTGCCACAATGACGATTGGCTCGGGCGCTTTCTTGAGCTTCAGCAGCACCAGGAAAGTGGCAACTCCAATCACTGCCGTTGGTACATCGATGATAGATCGCCTGGCGAGAATGTACGCCGCCCCGCCAATCGCCCCGGCGGCAGCTGCGGTGACGCCCGCAACGAAGGCTTTCACCCGTCGATCCTTGGACCAGCGCCGGACGCTTGGGGCCAGCAACATCACGACCGCAAACGGGGGAAGGAATACTCCGGCAGCGGAGATGACGGCACCCAGCGGGCCTGATACGAGGTAGCCGATGAACGCCACGGTAATGACCACCGGTCCCGGGGTGGGTGATCATTGCGACCGCCACGGCGTCGAGGAATTGCCGCTCGTCCAGCCAGTGGAATTGATCCACCACGCCGCCGTGAAGGAACGGGACGATCGCCAGCCCGCTTCCGAACACGAACGCGCCGGCTTCGGTGAAGTACCAGGCGATGCGCCACAGCTCGCCCGGGTTTGGGCCCCGCAGGCCTGCGACCAGCCAACCCAGCCACGGTCCGATCGAGAGCGCCGTTGTCGTTTTTCGCGATGGAAGCCACCCCTTCGCAATCAGCGCGAGAAGGCCGAAGCCGAGAAAGACCCATAGGATCTCCTTCTCCGTCCATGCGGTCACCAGCGCGCTCGCCACGAGAATAAAAATCAGCAGCGGATCCTTACCGACGGTCATGCGACCAAGCTTGACCGCGCTGCGCGCGATGATCGCGATGACCGCCGCGCCGATGCCATAGAACACGTTCTGGATCCATGGTAGCCCGTGAAATTGTACGTAGAGAATGGAGATGGCCATCACCATCAGGAACGAGGGCAGGATGAACGCGGCGGCGACGAGGGTGGCCCCGACCCGTCCCGCGCGCACCCAGCCAAGGTACATCGCCAGTTGCGCCGCGAGCGGACCTGGCGAGAGCTGCGACAGTGCGAGCCCCTCGAGATAGTCCTGCTTGGAAACCCACCGGCGCCGCTCGACCAGGTCCCGCTGCATGTGTCCCGCGAGCGCGATGGGACCACCGAAGCCGAACGTCCCCAACCGAAGGAAATAGAGCAGAAACTCTCTCATCGAGCAGGGCTGGGTTTCCTCGCCGCTCTCCGGCCCCGTCACTGTTTGCGCTTCCGGCACAGCGGCAACTTTCGGCTCCGTTTTTGCCGTCATGTTCCCACTCCAGGCCTACGCGTGAATTTCAGTGCTATCCCGCCTTGCGCGAAGGTTTTTGAGTGTCCAGCGCCGCCTTGATACCCTTTGCCAGGCTCTCGGTCGGCCCGACGCCCCAGAAGTGAAGAAACAGGATGCGCGGTACCTCGCCGGCCATATGCTGATGGATGGCGACGATGTTGATTCCGGCCCCTCTCAATGCCTTCAGAACCGACTGCAGCTCTGATTCGAGCATTGCGAAATCCCCGTCCACCACTGCCTTGTCGTCGCTGCCGGCGAAAGCGGCCCAGGTATTGACCCCCATCGCATTCCCCGCCGTGTAACCATGCATCTTGGTCTCTCGGCCAATGGTCACTTTGTACACGCCGTTGTTCAGCTCTCCCTTGCCCAGGATGGCCTCCACCTTCTTCGGGTCCAGTGTGCTCTTCGTGGGGTCAATGTCCGCGAGCATTACCTCGCCCTTCCCACCGCCAGTTTGTTTCATGTTCGCAAAGAGCTTGCCGACCGCGGTGGCAAGCTTGGTTTCATCTCCCATCCCACCGATGTGCATGAACATCACTTTCGGCGAATCCCAGAGGAAATGATTGTGCAGCGCAGTCACTTCGAGCCCGTTCTCCAGGGCCGTGCTCATCGCCGGATTCACCTGGTCCTCGGCGAGCACCATGTCTCCCATCACCATCGTGGCGTTGCCACTGCGCTCGAAAGCAGCCCAACTGGTCAGGCCCATCGGTGGCGTCATCTTCACGCCGGCCGTCGTGATCGCGAGGTCCGAGCGCGGAACGGATACTTTGAACACGCCCTCCTTCTCGTTCATCGAACCCTTGACTCCCGTGAGCTGCTCAATCTGTGCTGTGTTCAGCTTGGTTTGAGTGCCATTCTTGGGCGGAGCTCCGTAAACGCTCGCACTCGCCGCAAGCACAATGAATATGCCACCGATTTTCCTACCCATTTGATTTTCTCCTCTCTGCTCATTTGATCTTAAAAATGGCTGCTGCCTTGTCCGCTCGCATCCTCGAGCCACCCGTTACAGAGGCGTCGCCGTCAGGTTGTCGAAGTAGATGACCGAATCCGCCTTGGTCCAGAGCCCCACTCTGCCGGCGTCCTTGAAGGTGTCGTCAGTTGCGTCGAGGACCTTCTGCCCGTCGAACCAGACCACAAAGTGGTTCCCGACGGCATCAACTTTCAGCGTGTGCCAGGTGTTCTTGGCCACCTTGATCGACTTGTTCTGGAAAGACCGCCGGCTGCCGGCCACGGTGTGGTAGATGGTGCAGTTGTCCTCGTCGGCGTTGCAGCGGGTGATGTAATAGTTGTTGGCGTCCTTGTAACGCCAGACGATGCCGAAGCCCTGATCGACCTCGCCCGAGACTGGCTTCGCACGCACAGAAAGGCTCACGTCCTTGTAGGATCCCCCCTTGACCACAGCGAGCGGGAAGCGGTAGTCGGTGGAATCCGCGCTCTCCTGAGCGAGCAGCTGGTTGTTCGGCGAGTCTTTGTCGGCGCGAACCACCCATTTCCCTTCGGCGCCCTGGCCGGTCCGAGCGAACTCGAATCCCTTGGGCGGCTCGCCCGGCTTGTCCGCGTCGAAGTTGAAGGTGACGGATGACTTCTCCTCGGCAGCAACTTCGGCGGCGATGCCAAGTGCCGCCAACGTGAACAGCGAACAGAGTGGGAATTTCATTTTTCACGCTCTCTTTCTCTTGAAGTACTCGTAGAGGTTGTTGAAGACAGCAGACCCTTCCGCCAGCCGCTTCTCGTCCTCGGGATTCGCCATCGCAATGCCCGCGATGAGGCGGTCCACTCCCAGCGCGTCCTCGCGGCCGAACTTCCCGTCTTTGAGGTCGATGTCGTGGACAATTTCGGCAACCTGCTTCAGCGCCGGCTCCGAGAGGCCGAATCTCTGCAGCAGCACCTCGAATGTGCACCGGTCGCCTTCGTGGGTGAACTCCGCCTCGAACATGTCGAAGCGAAGCTCGCCGGCTTCGGGGCGATAGGCCTTGCCGGGAACGAACTTGAATCGCGCATCTTTGTCGATGAAGCGGCGAATGAGCCACGCGCTCGCCATTCGATCGACGTGAATTCCTTTTCTTGTCACCCAGGTGCGCGCTTGTACCTCTTCGATGGGAAGGCCAGGGGCAGGGGCATTGCCTGGCTGCGAGGGAGAACTGGACACTTTCAATTGTGCCTCCAGAGAAACGAGCAATGCTTCGACCGCGTCCCGACCGGTGGCGGCAAAGAAGTCGATACTCTCGATCTCCGCCAGGCGCTTCCTGAGGCGAGCAATGATGGATTCGAGATCCTCTTTGCTGTCCTCGGTTTTTTTGCTCCGGGACACCATCTCGTGCGCGCGGCGCGCCTCACCCGCGAGCTCGAGATAGTCGGCTTCTCGAGCCGAGTTGAACAACGCCTCGACCTCGGCATCCGAAAGGCCTTCGACGAACCGGGCCTCGCACACTGAGGCATCACCGCCGCCCTCGACGATTTCGCGAACGACCCACTCGAAGTCCTCGTAGGACTGATCGTTCCGCGGAAGCACATAGACCGAGTTCTTGATTGGCGCTGCCCCGAGGCGCTGCAGCCGCCTTCCAATCTTCACCCGGAAGTAGTTGGGCTTCGGCGGAATCTGGTGGATGAGTAGCAGCCATTTCGGCCCGCTTCGCTGACTCATTGTCGAGCCGCGGGATCCGCGTCTAGTTGAGTTTTTCCTTTACCGTTTTCCACTGATTCCCCTTCACGAGCGTGACCTCGGCCGCTGACTGACCGCCCTCGACCGATGGCGTAGCGCTCACCGCCCGATAGCCCTTGTTCGCCTTCAAAGCATGACCGACCGCACAGCGCAGAGAGGTCTTCGAATTGGCGATTGCATCGTTTTGCGCCTTCGCCGCCGTGAGGTCGTCGCCGCTGGTGATGGACTCCGTCTTGGCCACTTTGCCGGTTTGATGGTCGACGATGACTTCGTAGAACTTTCCGTCCTTCGCTGTATAGACGGAGAGCTGTAGCTTTCCGTCCTCGATCTCGAACTTCGCGGAAATGGGCTTGCCCTCGGCTTCGCTGGTCGAAAGCCCTTTCTCGAGGGACACCTTGACCGTCTTCACGTCTTTCGCGAGCTCTTGCTTTTCGCTTTCTTTGCTTTGTTTTTCTTCCGCGGCGAAGGAAAAGGACCCGACGACACTCAGAGCAACCGCAGGAACCAACCAAGCGATTCTGTGCATAGCGCAATTCCTCCTTAGGGAACGCTGGTGTATAGATCAACAGTAGCTCTTGCCAAGTCATTCCTTGCAGTTGAATCAAAAAGTTAATCGTCATCGAGCACTCCGGCAGCACTCGCGATGTCAGCGAAGCTCAATTGACAAAATTTTCCCGTCGCGCCTAGCCTCCGCCGCTTTTCGAGGAGCTGTTCCCGGCGGTTCGGCACGCCGGTTGCGCGAGGTCCCTCCTCGTGCGGGGGATCGTCCACTGCGACCGGCGACAGGTTTGCACGGTCAGCATCACCTTGGAGGATACCCAAATGAACCCTTGCAGGAAGAGATTCTCGCGTCTTGGACTGCTGGCGCTGGCTCTCTGTTCCAGCTTCGGCTCTGCGCAGGTGCCGGTGCAGATGTGCAGTGAAAATCCTCAGGCCCCATGGTGCAGCGCAGTTCGGGGCGATCGATCGGAAGGCTGGCTGCCCCAGACCCGCTCGGAGGTCATGGCACGCCACGGCCTCGTCACTACCGTTCAGCCTCTGGCGGCAATGGCAGGTGTGAGGATTCTCATGCAAGGAGGCAATGCCATAGACGCTGCAGTTGCAACTGCGGCGGCGCTCAACGTGGTGTATCCGGCGAACGTGGGTCTCGCCGGCGACTTGTTTGCAATCATCTACATCGCCCGGGAGCACAGGGTTTACCAGCTCAACGCCAGCGGTATCGCGCCCAGCGGGGCCACGCTCGCCCGCATGAACTCGCTCGGATACCAATGGAATCCCAACAACCCTGGACCCGGTTCAGGAATGCCTTCAGGCGGGATCCTGACCGTGACCGTCCCTGGATCGCTCTGGGGCTGGCAAGAAGTACTCGACAGGTTTGGCACAATGACTTTCAGAGAGGTTTTGGAGCCGGCGATTGACTATGCGGAGAATGGTTTTCCGATCACCGAGGAGATTGGCAACGGCTGGCACGTGCCGAACGCCCTACCGCTGGTGGGCTGCTGTACAGATCAGGATCCTGACTCGATTCATACTTATTACATCAACGGCAGCCCACCCGCGATTGGTACAATCTTCAGGAACCCCGATCTGGGTCGCACGTTGCGGCTGATTCAACGGCACGGTCGCAACGTGTTCTATCGGGGAGAGATCGCCCGCGCCGTCGTGGACAAGTCTACTGCCCTCGGCGGAACGATGACGATGCGCGACCTCGCCAGTTACCGGGGCGAGTGGGTCACTCCCGCCTCAACCACCTACCACGATCAATTCAGTGTCTTTACGACGAATGCGCCTTCGCAGGCCTGGGGAATCGTGGAGGAGCTCAACATCCTCGAACAGTGCGTGCCCGAATGGTATCCAGGCGAGAGCTTGGCCACTCTCGGGCCTACGAATCCCCTGTACTGGCACGCACTGGTGGAGGCAAAGAAGCTGACCTATGCCGACCTCTACGCGCACAACGCCGACCCCGACGTTGTATCGGTGCCGGTAGATGAGCTGACCTCGAAAACATACGCTGCATCGCTCTGCAGCAGGGTCAATCCCAACCACGCATCCAGGGTCGGCACTGCCAGGGTCGATACCACCGTCAACGGCGACACGATTTATCTCTCTGCCGCAGATCGATGGGGAAATATGGTCTCGTGGATCAACAGCAACTTCGCTGGATTCGGCTCCGGGATTACAGTCCCTGGTTATGGATTTGTTCTTCACAACCGGGGCGGCCTATTTACGCTCAATCCCAAGAGCCCCAATGTGATCGCGCCGCACAAGCGGCCATACAACACGCTCTCCGCGGTGTTCGTGATGCAGGATGGAAGACCCTTGCTGACGACGGGCCAGCATGGCGGCGATCAGCAGGGCCAGGGGAACCTGCAAGTACTGGTGAACATCCTCGATCTCGGTGCGAACATGCAAGCCGCGGGCGACATGGCCCGATTCAGCCACAGTCAGGTTACCAACCGGTTGCAACTCGAGTCGGGCCTGTTCGCTCTTGTAGGCCAACAATTGATTGACATGGGTCACCAAGCGGTGTCTTCGAACGGAAGCCCGGTCGGAGGTTTCGAGGGGATCATGTTCGTCCCCAACCCGGACAGCGGCTCTAGAAATTCTGGAGGCACCGAAATCAATGGCTTTTATCGAGCCGGTTCGAATTTCAGAGAGGATGGTCAGGCAGTCGGCTGGTAATGTTTGCCCTTCGCGACAGCTAAAACATTAGACAGGCGCTCTCCGAGTTGGCAGCGGTGTTTCTCGGAGAGAGTTTGGTCGTGACGGCATTTGAGGGGCTGGTCCACGCCTTTAAGGCGCGCGTGAACTCCGCGTGCGGCACGGGCACCGGCGCGCGGAGGTAGCCGGGCGACCAAGCCCACAGCACCAGCGGGTCGGAGGAAACGTGATGGACCAGCTCGGCCAGCGTCTTGCCGCCGTTCTGCTTCGGGTCCTTGGCGTGTCCAGCCGCCGCGTCGGCTTGCCGATGAGCTTCCAGTCCTTCTTTCCCTTCAGCCGCACCGACGCCGGCGGCGAGAGTTGCTGCGCCGCCTCGGCCAGCTGTCCGTATGAGGCCCGCGAGGTCCGATAAACTACGAAGCCGTTCTCTGTGTGCGAGGACGTCGGCCATCAAACGATGGTGATGCTCGACATTGCACGGAGCAGTGTCGCAGGCAGGCGGTCATCGCGATTCGCACGCTTGCAGAAGTACCGAGCGCGCCCGGCCGCTCTGACACTGCCCGATTGGCACGGCCGATGCTGCGTGCCCGATCTCATCCAACAACGAAGTCGCGCGCAGGGCGGCGCTCAGGAGGAAGTGATGTTGCACGTGTTCCCAATAGTCGCGTCGCTGCTTGCCGCCGGCGCAGACACAGGTCAGCGCCCCGCCGTCGTGTTCCATCCGAACGAGCAGACGCGCCATCCGGGCGTTGTCGTCGATCAGAAGGGCCGCTTGCACCTCGCCTACCTGGCGCAGGAGAAGGGCAAACAGGTCCAGGACGTGTTCCACGCGATTTCGTCGGACGGCGGCGACACCTGGAGTGCGGCTGTCGAGGTGTCGAAGACCCCCGGACAGTCGAGTGAGCCGGCCATCGGAGGGCATGGCAAGGATCTCGCGATCGTGTGGATCGACACGACGGGGGGCGCCGATCAACCGGACGTATGGGCGGTGGTCTCGACCGACTCTGGCGCCACGTGGACGACCGCCGCCGACGTCTCCAACACGCCTGGCGTGTCGAGCGAGCCGGCCGTGGCCGTCGCGGCTGACGGGACAATTCATGTCGTATGGACGGACACGACCGCGGGCGCCAACAACCCCGACATCTGGCACGCGCAGTCGAGCGATCACGGAAAGAGCTGGAAGGCGGCGGAAGACATTTCCAAGACGCCCGGCGTATCAAGCCACCCGGCCGTCGCCTGCGGTCCGAAGGGTGAGGTTTATGTCGCATGGGCCGACACCACCAACGGGAAGGACAACCGCGACATCTGGTTCGTCCGCTCGCTCGACGGCGGCAAGACCTGGGCCAAGCCTTTCGACATGAGCAACACGCCGGGCTTGTCATCGACGCCTGACGTCGCGGTCGGCGAAGACGGCAG
>WNFG01005953.1_pt1 | contig 10247 bp, 10 predicted proteins | sample 5400431 | NCBI WGS metagenome assembly WNFG01 (sample SAMN13153346, study PRJNA577476) | soil metagenome | isolation source: 120 cm saprolite under Douglas fir tree site 2 hole 3 replicate 2 | place: USA:California | collected 2015-04-18
CGCCGACATCGCGAGGCCGGTCATAACAATCGCAATCACTCGATGCCCAGATTCTGCCAGTGTGCTCCTGTAAACACAGACCGACGTAGCCCCCAGGAGCAGCAGGCTCGCAAGAACAATTCCAGCCAAACCGAAATCTCGGTGAATTACCGCCATCAAAACGTCAGACAGCCACTCCCAAGCAAACCAGGGCTGACCGGCCTTGGTAAATGAGAACAGATCTGTCGCGGGGACTCGCCCGGTCTGCAATATCCATTCCCCGGCTCGGATGTGCCATCCAGTGTCGGAATCGGTGAGCAGCCATCCCACGCCGGTGGTGCACCAGAACAGCACAAGAATTGGTGTCAGGAAAGCCAGATCGGATAGGGATGGCATCAGAGACATCCACGCTCCGAGTGGCCGCCTGACAACAGTGACCGCTTGCGCTTCTTCCGGACGAACACCCATTTGAATGGCTCACCGTCGGACCACGGTGTCAATTTCGCAGGGCGCGGTGTGTTCCGCTGCATGTCCTTCAGCTACGTGGCGCGCACAGCCAGGATTTCTTGATGAGAGCTGTGGATCGTGAGCTGCCCTCCCCGCCCACCGTCGATTGAAAACATGAATTACGAGTGGCGTGCCTGTTGCCGCGGCAAGAAAAGCCCCGCCCGGGTTGAGGTGCAGGCCGCCCCCAATTACAACGAATAGGAATAGAAACAGGCAAACGACCAACGAACCATGTTTGATCTTCGTGACCACGACGACCCTCCGATGCGGCCGGGGGACTTGCGATTGCTTCAAACGCTCTGCCACCTAGCCGGCTAACGTTCCGATAGCCTCGGCGCAACTACCATCTTGGTGGGCTGATTCGTGGGGCCTCGGCTGACCAACGGGACGTGGCCTTCGCAAGTAGTGCGTGTGAGTACACGCGCTGCAATTGACGCCTTTTGTCGTGGCGCGAACCAGCGGCTGGAACTTCTCAGGAATCGCGATCACCTCGCCGGCCAGCGAATAGAATGTAGGCACTACGTCCCCGGCTTGGGCCTTATCTTTCCCAATCAGATCCAGCTCCACACGTCCATGAATACCTCTAAAAAGAATCTCGGTTTCTAGCTGCGGCCTCTGGCCGCCCGTTACCGAACTCAGCGAGTGCCGCGTGATCAGGAGTTCGTACGTTCGCCCTTTCCGAAGCATGTCGACACGCACGAGGGCAGCAGATATGACGACAGCGTGCAGCCCATTCACTCCGATGGCTTCGACTGGATGCAGATACTCCAGCGGCAAGCCGTGATCGCCCGCGAACGTCACGTATCGACCTACATCGCCTGCACACCCGCCCGACTCCAGGCCACGTATCACATAACGTTGCGCAAGTTGCTGGTGTTCAACGCTCACTACAGAGTGGGCATTGATACCCCGGTCCTTCAGCATCCTGACTGCCCGCCTTGCCAGCGGTAGTCCCCCTGTGCCCGTAAATTTCTGTCTGGCCATGAAGGTTGTCTCCTTTATTTAGGCAGTTGTTCGAACGGGGATCGGCTTCCCGACCGCTGCGCGAATCATTTCTTTGGTGCAGCCCGCCCAGCACAGATAGAACCGGGGATCTGCCACCAAGATTGCCAGGTTGTCACTGCCGCGGTCGCGCCCTGCCTGCGCACACGATGGGCATCGAGTGACGTAGTTCTTTCCCACGATTCTTGTCTTGCCCACGTGGTCAAGAATGCAAAACCTCGTCCGACGTTCAGTTCCCTGCCCTCTGATTGGTTCAGCTTCGGGTCGGGCCTTGCCGACATTGGCAGGCAGTTCTTTTCCCGTGGTAAAACGGTCCAGCTCATCTTCAGTGACCCTGTGGAGCCGCTTGAGAAAGTGCATCTGCGCCTCCAGGGTGTAGTCGGCGCCATAGAACCAGAAACGCCGCTTTGCACCGCGGTGGATTCCCAACGGACCGCGGAGCGCGTTGCCGAATGCTCCCGCCGCGATTGCATCATGTTTGGGGAAGACTTCGATGCCTTCCGCCAAACCAGACCCCTTTACTGGCACACCTAACCTGCAGGCCAGGTCGTAGATATAGATCCGGCACTTTCTCGCCAACAGCGGTACTGCCAGAAAGATCCAGAGATGTCCGCCTCGCCTGCTCATTTCCAAAGCGGAATCCACACGGTCCCTGTTGAGGTGATATTGAAGCTTGATCAGATCTTCCATGGCGTTCGTGTAGTCCGCGTCGATTGCGACCCACTTGCAACGCTGGTTGGAGGGGTTGATGGCATAGAGGCCGATCGTTATCTTCCCTTCCAAGTGGTCCGAGATTGTTCTCTCGTTCAACTGGAGGCCGGCCCCCGTGCCGCGTTCCGTTGGGCGGTAATAATAATGATGGCCGCTCTTCGGATGAGGCCGGAAGGACTGGACCGTGTAAGCCCGGCGATTAACGAACAGATCGAAATACTCTTTCACCAGAGTGGGCGTTGCAGCCATTCGTCGTTCCATGCACCACCTCCTTTCCGCTACCTGCGGCTCTAGTGCTGTGTGGTAGATAAGGCGGGATTGGATTTCTGTCAAACGGCCGCTGCAAGTCCCTCAATTGGAAGGACAGGCAGCCATTTCAGCCGGTTTGTGGGGTTCTAATAGCCAGCCCGCGTCGGCCCTCAATAGAGCGGGACGTTCCACGAGACTGAGGAAGTCGTACTCGTGCACGAGCAGGTCGAAATCAGTCGCACTGTAACCCCCGTACTGATCGTCCTCAAAGTCGACCCATAGCCAGCTGCCGGTCTTGCGATCCAAGACGTAAAACGCGCCCGACTGTGAGTCGCCCGTGATCGATAAGAGCAGCAGGACTGCCGTCGGGAACTCCAGCCAGCGAACAGCTTGCGCACCCTCGGTAGCTTCGATAAGGCTCCTCACGGCCTCTTCTACCGAGCAGGTAGGCATCACTTTGAGAATTGGTTGTGCCTTCATGTGACCGAACATAGGTTTCCCTTCCTTTCCGGGGCACGGTCTCTCCCGAGTTTGTGCGGAATCAGATTGCGGAACGCGCGGTTTCGCAACCTGATCGCTCAATTTTGTTTGGAAATCTCTCAACCGCGGAGACGGCCCGAATCCAGAGTCGTTTCCCAGTTGCCAACCGTCCTGAAGTCGAGCAGTTTTCTTCTTACTGCGAGTCCGTCCAAAGTAACCCTCCGCTCCGGAACATCGATCAGATGTGGATTGAATGAACCTCCGGATCGAAACCAGAACCCGACTCATCGAACTCGCCGGTACGATGTTTTTCTCTGGCGTTTTCCAGGCCGACATTGAGAAGCAGAGGCCTTGATAGAAGAAGGAGGCGGATCTGGTGCCGGGACGGGCCAGGAAGGACAATGAGATTTGACCTCTATTTTATAAACAAACAATTGTGAGTAGAATACCGGCACCAGTCAGGCCAAGGTCCACCGCCGATGTCACCGCCAAAGACTTCCAGAAAGCCGTTATCCAAAAGAGAGTGGCAGAAGCTCGGTTGGACAGCATTGCTGGTGCTCGTCGGATGTGGCGCGACGATCTGGGTCATCGTGCACTATCGCCAGCGGCCCGCTTCCAGCTCGTCGATTGAGGATTGGGTCCGACAGCAAGATTTCGATCCTGTGCACCCGTTTCGTTCAGATTTTCTTCCCGGGACATTGCTGACTGTTGGAAAGACGCGCGACCGAGTTGCTATGGCCAGCTCAGTATTTTTGAACGGGCAAAATGGAGCTGTGTCTCAAGCGACCCTACCTAATATCACGCTGAGACTGAAGCTGAAGGCGAACGCAAACGCCGGCGCGAGCGCCATCGAAATCGGAGGGGGAGAAGATCTCAATGCTTCCCTTGAGCTGTCCAACCTTGAACTGCTCACACTGCCACTCGATAAGGTCAAAGATGGCGTTCGACATAATTCCCGAGTGGCGGAGGCGTTGACAAACCATCCGGATGATCTCTTTGTGATCCTGGAGGCGTTGAAAGTGGGAAAGATGCAATTGGTATTTCACGACGCATCCGACGTCAAAGCGAAGGCAAAGGGTGCCACCGACTGGGTGAAAGCGACGTTTGGCTCGTCCGCGGGGCTCGATCAATCCGGAACTATCCAGTCAGATGCCCCGTTGATCCTCGGAACAAGAATGGGTCGCCTAACAGAGGCCAGCACGGCGCTTGGAGGCTCTTCGAGGGAAACAATTGTCGGCAGAGTCTCCCCGGCGGATTTGGAGAGATTCCGCCGCGATGTAGCGTCCAAGGTCAGCCGACTCTATTCGAACTTTGACGTCTTTGGACTCGTGATCTCCATGGGAAATTATCCTTCGCTCAGCAAGCGAGCGGGAGGGGAGCTACCGGATGCGGTCAGAACAGGCGAGGGAGTAGCAGCCGATCTCAGAAGGCTGGTTTCCCCAGCCCAGGCTAACCACATCCAAGTTATTGCGAGCAATGAAGTCAGTCCGAAAACGTTCGACCCCACGCGGAGACTTTCCAGAAGCGACGTTCTAGCCGGAATTCACGATTTCCTGGACTTTGTAAAACATAACAGCGACCCAAACAAGCAGACCCTGGTTGTTCTGTACTATTTCGGTCATGGACTCGCTGATGGTATGTCGAAATCGGTATTCCTGGTTCCCGAGCAGTTTGTCGATGATGAATCCAGAAACATCCCGAATATCAGCGACAGGCTGATCGATGTTGCCGACATCAACCGTCAACTATCCGAAGTCACAGACCACTCAATCCTTTTGATTGACGCTTGCCGGGCCTACAAGGATCAGGCCAAGGAACTCATAGAAGCGTGGAAGAAAACAGTAAAACAGGGCTCGGACGTGGGCGGAATTCTTAATGCTATTCAGTTTGCCAGTGGCATATATGGCCCGACGCCGATCATTTTTGCGAGTGACGATGGGATGGCTGCAGACACCGTAAAGTATCCAGTTGTTGGGTTGTCCTCTGGAACTGGACCGCTCGCGCTCAAGTTGAGGAGCGTTCTGAACGACGTGGATTCAAGTAGCGGAGGATTGTCATTGGAGGGATTTCTTCGCGCATTTCAAAATCCGACAGTGTCATTGCCAAACCTTGATAGCCAAGAGGCGGCGAAGATCAGGGGATTTTCGTTTCTCCGGAATGACTTCATCGCGGAGTTTGGGACGTCTCTGATCGTGAGCGGCGATCCGGTCGATGTGCTGCCGCGCAAGCAAGCATTTGCGAATCCGTATGGTGGGTTTTACTCCCATTCAGGTGGGTCGGAACCTCCCGTTCCGGGTCCAAGTGGAATCATTAAGGTGAAGAACGTTGGGCAACCTTCCGGCAAGGACATCGAAGAACTTGTCTTCGCACCCGATATCGGTCTCGTAGCCCGCGATGACGCTGACGATGTATGGATTCGCGACACAAAAGGCTGGAGACTTTTTCAAAAACAATTCCCCATCGTGCGAATTGGCTGGGACAGCGAGTCGGGGTTGTTGCTGTACCAGTGGGACGAAAAAACTCTCTATTGCTTTCGGGACGCCAAGCTCACCCCAGTCTACAAGAAATTTCACTCGGAGCTTTTGGGCGCCAGCGCGGCTGGCGGTTTCGTCGCGATTCGATTTGCAGGCAATGGAATCTCCACTCTGTTGTTTGCGCACAATGGCGAGATCCGAGAGGTAACACGTGTTTCCGCTCCGCAGGTTTTCGACGCAGCTAAGGACAGTCATGATCGGTTTTGGTTCACGACCATGGATGGACTCTGGGTTTACGAAAGGGGCAAGACGAAGCGGACCGCTGACACTATGTGGCGGCCGGACAACATCGTAGCTATAAACGATCTGTATTCGTGTGGTCACAAGACGGACGCATTCTGTACCGCGTAAATTCCGACACGGGAATGATAGACGAGCTCGATCTGAGGGACGTTGGTTTTGGCGATGCCTACATTCGCCGGGAAGACACGCGGAGTTTTGCGATGAAGGATGCGGTTACTGGCTTTTTCGGATTCGGTCCGGACATTGTGGAGATTAGTCTCGTCCGGGCCCGGTGGCGAAAGGTGAAGGCGGGAATATTGGCCTGACTTGCTGGGGTTTGCCCCTAGCCGCAAGGTTCTCGGCGAGACTCCCAGTGCTCCGGTGCACATAGTCAAAGGCTAAGTCATTGAGTTTAGTCATAGTTACATACCGGATGAACACTTCAAACACACTGCAATGACACCGCAATCACACGGCAATACCGGGAAACAGTGTGCCGGTCCGTTGTGCCTCTTTCCCCAGCGTCAGAACAGAGGCGAGCGTGACAGAGGCGGGAGATCCGTTTCTTTTCACAGGCACCGCTAGCGTCTGCTGCAGGAAGTCTCTGAGTAGACCAAAGAAAACCGCCCGCTTGCAGTGGCGCAGTTTATTCGCGACGAACTCGAGGAGGTCGTAGTTGGGCACGAGATACAAGAAATGAGTGATCTGCGTTTCCAGTTCAATTCTCTGCCGCACGATCTCGTAATGCCTCATCGCTTTCGGCGTTCGCTCATACTCCAACGCAAACTTGTAGTCCTGCCCTGCGAGATGAACTACCACAACTGCGTCATAGTATTTCCAATACCCGTCGGCGGTCAGATCATTTCGTGACCGTATCTCCGTCTCCGGAGTCCAGTAAATCAGCCTGCCGGTTCGCTTGAGCGCCAGATGGATCTCATTCAAGTCCAAGGAGTGTTTAAGTTGGCTTCCGCCATTGCCGGATTTGAGATTGTCGTTGCGCACATAATATTCACCCTTGCTGACCAATTCTGATGCTCCGGTCTCTGAGATTGAATAGACTGCTTCGCGGTTTATGAACGGCACCGCGCGCCGGATCAGCAGGCCGTGCTTCACCAACCGGAGCGCTCGGTTGTTGAACGCGTTGCGCGATGAGACACAGTAGTCGAGTCTTAAAAACTCGAACAGCTGACCGTGTGTGATGAAGCCCGAATGCAGAACCTGGCGCAGGAGCGGGTAATCCCGCGTGGAACTCAGTGCAATCGACTCCTTCCAGTAACGCATCTCCTGGCCTCATCATTTTGCGAACGAGAGCGCGAACTGTGCGACCCAAGCCCGCGACTGTGAGGATTCGAGCACGAATCGCCCAACGTCAGTTCGTATCCAACCATGGAGTGCCATCAACAACATGGCCTCCTGCTGTCCTGGACATTCGCTGAACGAAAGAAGCCAGGTGTCCGCCGATCTCCAAGCTTTTGTTCCGACCGCCAATTGACCCATCAGGTCTGACCTCGCAACGACGAGGAAGGAGTCGGGACGCTCACCCGCCTTCAGCACCCGCTTGAACAGCAGCTTGTTGCATCCCATCCATACGGATGGTTCCTCGCATTCGAACACGCGATTGATCATTCTTGAAAAGTGGTTTGGATCGAAACCGCCAACAGTATGGAACCGTGCATAACCACAAATCTGGGGTCGCTGGCGGACGTGGCCGTTCACTACAACTCCCGTCGTGTTGTAGTACACAGGTTGATCAAAGCGGCCGTTCTCGTGCGTTTGCTTTCCCGGCCTATGCCGCCACACACTGCCGAAGCCTGTGACCGCTACCAGCACGTCCTATCCGCCTCTCAGCCTGCGGTTGTTGTTGCGCTCGGCATACAACTGCTCTTGCAGATTGTTGATATGAGTCACCAACTTGGCATCTGCGCCGCGCAAATCGGACGACGGCTTGCCGTCCCCGGTTGCGCCGGCTTTGCTCCTCAGAGCCTCTAGGCGAACGGACATCTCGGCCAGGATCTCCGACTTCTTCCGCAACTCCTCTCGTGCAAGGTCCCTCTCCCTTATCGCCGTGTCCCTCTCGCTGGCCACGCAAGCCAGCTCCCCTCTTAACTGCTCGATCTCAGAGCCCGTAGCGGAAGCAGCACCACCATGTTCCGCTGTCTCAATTGCACGGTTGCAACGTTCAATGTGGGTGTTGTACTTCTCGATTGCCTCCTCGGCGACCCGGCGCGAATAGGCATCCTGGTTGTAAATGTCTGCCATGATCTCGGCCGTGATCCACATCGCCCGCCGATGATCGATCCACAGTTTCATGTACACCACCGCCGCAAGCAGCAAGCCAAGGCTCGTGCATACGCCGTACATGAAGTAGGGGTTCCTGATTCGCGCATCGATAAACGCACGGCGCTCGCGTTCGATCCAGCGACCGAAGTCAACATCATCCGGATTGAACTGCCTCAGCACGAACTCGTACCAGGTTTCCTGATATTGATATGGAACGTGAGCACGCTGGGGAACAGTCTGTTGATGTGATGGTCTTGTTTCAGATTCCGCCGCCTTAGGGATACCAGCAGCGCTTCCAATTGCCAGTCCAAGTATCAGAACAGGAAGTGCTGTCATCCTGCAGTTCACAACCACCCTCCGGCCCGGCGACGCCGGCCCACGGCAACGAGTTCGGGCGTCTTGAATCTAAGGTTCGCGCCGCACGATTCTTCACGCGACTGCCTTAGTGTCGGATAGATCTTTGGTTTGAACTGCGGAATTCTGACGTCTTCCGGCGCGCGCACATGTAACAACCCGTGCAGAGTACCGCGCGCGTCGTCCGTCATCAGAATCTCCATTTGAGCCTTAGGAAGATTCTTAATGTGCTCATCGAGTGCTCGGGTCTCCTTGTCCTCGTGCTCGACCGCACCTTCTGTTTGAGTGTATGTCTCGAAACCAAAGAGCCTGGATCGATGCATGGACACGCTGCGCCGGGCGACGCGGTGCTCCGCCGAGGCGCGCAGGAAATAGCGCGTGGTCTCTTCATCCCGGGTCCGCAGGATCATTGTCGTGTTGGGCGCAGATGAGACATCCTCCTTGAATCCCTTGTCGACTTGCATGAGCTGCGGCAAGGCCTGCATGGAGAACAGGAAGGCGGTATTCGTTCCACGCGCGGTCTGCAAGATTTGGGCAAAATTGCGATAGCCGAAAGGCGCGAACTCGTCCAGCACGACACTGAGTATTGGCCTGTTCCCGCGCAGCCTATGCTCTTCGCTTTCGTACCTCTTGCCTATGACCAGCTGCAGGTTTTGCAGAAGCATCTTTCCCAGTGAACGCATAGGTTCAGGGTTCTTGTTGATGTTCAGGGAGACAACCAGGATGAGCTCCTGGTCAATCACATCGTCGAGCGACAGTAGCTGCTCGTAGGGTCCGGTGAGAACACTGAGCTGATCGTCGAGAAAGGTCATGCATTCATTGAGCAATCCCTGGATCTTCTGCACACGTTCCCGATCTCCGAGCGAAATGTAGAGGTTCTTGATCGACATCTCGAAGTTCAGCCGGCGCTGTGTGGGAAGCGACGAGTCCGATGCAATTCGTTTGCGCGCTTTCTCAACCTGCTCTTTCATGACTCGTTCGTCCATCGCCATGACGAGGACATCGTAGAAGTTGAACTTCAACCCCGTATAGAAGAGCACGCGAACGATGTCGGCCAAGTAGTTGAGCTGGTGCTTGGCAAAGAACTCCTTCCGGAGATTGAATGAGCCAAAGATCATGCTGACAACCGGCATGTATTCGTCGTCAGAGCACTGAAACGGGTTGTAGCGAACCGACAGGTCCGGCCGCGCGGGGTTCAAGAGCCTGAGTTGATGCAGTCGACCGGCACGGTGCACATGCGGCAGCAGGTCCTGGAAGAACTCAAGGTCCCCTTTACCGTCAAAGATAACCATGGGTATGCGATGAGGCTCTTCGGGAGGGCCGACAACCCTGGCAAGATCCTGCGAGATGATGCTCCGCAAGAGTGTTGTCTTGCCGGTGCCGGTCATGCCCAGAACAATTGCTTGCATGACGCGCACTCGGTCGGTCCAATACCAGGGTTGGCCGTGAATGTCGTAGCCTAGAACGACCGCATTTCGCTTCCAGGCTTCTTCGATGACTTGCTCGTCACGTTTGCGAGCGATGGCTACTGGGAGATGGGGCCATTCTCTTTCTCGCCGGGAGCGCCGCGTAACCCACAGAATCGCCGCTCCTGCGAAAGCGGAGACCACAATAATAAGGTAGGTGGCGAATTCTGCCAGTTGGCGGCTCGTGAGATGGTAACGCTCCCGCGCAACGTACCATGCACACCAGCACATCGCCATGAGGACCAGGGACACTACGATTTCGGCACTCTCCAGCAGAGGAGGATGGTGGTGGCGATCGGCGTAGGTGTCTCGCATCATGACGAAGCCGACACGTTGCCGAGGAGGAACAGAAGGCCTTGCATGGCGACCAGCGCCATTGCCAGACACCACAGGCGCACGAATGCCCGCCGATTGTGCATACCCTCGCTGTCAGTCCAGGACCTTGGCGGAATCAACATGGCAG
>WNFG01005954.1_pt1 | contig 10246 bp, 5 predicted proteins | sample 5400431 | NCBI WGS metagenome assembly WNFG01 (sample SAMN13153346, study PRJNA577476) | soil metagenome | isolation source: 120 cm saprolite under Douglas fir tree site 2 hole 3 replicate 2 | place: USA:California | collected 2015-04-18
GTTCAATATCGATCCCACCCGGATCGAGGCGGTGCTATCACCGCGTACGCGCGCGATCCTCTGTGTCCACCAGATGGGTATGCCGAGCGACCTCGCGGCCATCGCGGCGATCGCTCACCGACGTGGTATCGCCCTCGTCGAGGACGCCGCTTGCGCGGCGGGTAGCGAGATCCTTTGGGAGGGCCGCTGGGACCGCATCGGCCGGCCCCACGGCGACATCGCCTGCTTCTCGTTTCACCCCCGCAAGCTGGTGGCCACCGGCGACGGCGGCATGCTGACCACGGCCAACGCCGATTGGGACGCCCGGCTTCGCCTGCTGCGGCAGCACGGCATGAACGTCTCGGATACGGCGCGTCACGCGTCCCCCACGGTCATCTTCGAGTCCTATCCGGTGCTCGGCTACAACTACCGCATGACCGACATCCAGGCGGCGGTGGGCCGCGAACAAATGAAGCGGCTGCCGGTCGTCCTGGAGCGGCGGCGTGGCCTGGCACGGCGGTACTTCGATGGCCTCGCGGGCCTGCCGGGCCTCCGCCTGCCGGTCGAACCGGCATGGGCGCGCAGCAATTGGCAGAGCTTCTGTGTCCGGCTCGCCAACGGCCTCGACCAGCGCGCCGTCATGCAGCGCCTCCTGGACGAGGGGATCTCCCCCCGTCGGGGCGTGATGTGTGCCCACCGGGAAGCGTCCTACCCCGTGGGCACCTGGACCTGCCGGCCCCAGGGCCGCGACTGCGGCTGCGGACCCGGCGTGTGCCGGCGTCTTGCCGAGAGCGAGCGCGCCCAGGATCAAGGTATCATCCTGCCGCTATTCCACCAGCTGACCCACGCCGATCAGGACCGGGTCATCGCCGCGCTCCGCAGCGCCTGCGGCTGACTGTCAGTCGCATTCCGAGGGCGCGATTCGCGCCCAGACCAACAGCCGCAAGAAAGGCTTCGGAAGGCGGTCTCGCGGCACCAGGCGGATGAGGGTCCGGACCGAGTGGACAGTGCTGGCCAGGAGCGCTACGACCCCCACCGCGGTCGCCGCCCAAAAGCCCAGGGTAGCGAAACCGCAAAACACCAGGCCGATGAGCGCCAGGAAGATCGCGCCGAGCCGGCGGTTGGTGGCCGACCAGCGGAAGCCCGTGAGGCCACGGACGACGGCGTAGATGAGGAAGACGTGGAAGGCGTAGGAGAGGAAGAAGGCGACGCCGGCGCCGTGCGCGCCCCATGTCGCGACGAGCGCCCAGGCGAGCCCCACGTGGACCAAGGTGTAGGCGAGCTCGGTCCAGAAGAAGAGGGCTTGACGGCCCTCGGCGACGATGATGAAGCCGATGGGCCAGGAAACGACCTGAAGGGCGGCGCCCATGCAAATCCAGCGCAGGATCGCGGCCGCGTCTTCGAAAGCCCGCGAGTACAAGAGCACCAGCACCAGCGGGGCGAAGGTCAGCGTGGCGATCACACCTGGGCCGGCAAGCAGCAGGCTGATCTGGGCCTGCTCATTGACCAGCCGATTGCACTGCGCCCTGTCTCGGACCACGGCCGTCAGGCGGGGATAGAAGTCCGCTCCCATCGCCTGCAGAACGAACCCGACGTAGAGCACCCCGAGGGTCCACGCCGACTGATATAGGCCCGCCGCTCCGACGTGGATCCGTCGCACGATGAACAGGCGTATCGCGTAGGCGGTACCCATGGTGAGCATCCCGCTGGCCATGAAGGCGAACCCGAGCTTGAGGAGGGCCCCTGCTTCCCGGCTCACTTCCGACGCCGCCATTGGCAGGACCGGGACCTGCCCTTTGCGGCTGAACCACCAGGTGAAGATCAGCGACGCGGCGGTGGTGGCAATGAGGGACGGCACCACGCCCCTCTCGCGGAAGAGATAGACGAGCGCGATGGTGGCGCCGGTGGCCAGGAGGCCGCCGTACACCGCGATCCGCGCCATGTCGGAGATCCGCCGCAGCCCCTGCACCAGGGCCCCTTGGCCGTCGCTCACGACGCGGAAGAGCACCGCCAGCGAGAGCAGCGCCACCGGGAGGGCGCGCTCGCCATTGCCGAACGTGAGCCTGGAGATCGGCCCGGAGAGCCCGAGCAAGAGGACGGCGCCCAGCGCTCCCAAGGCTACCGACGTCCGCCGCAGCACCGCTGCCGTCCGCGCGATGCGACCGGTGTCACCGGATCCCACCGCGGCGGCGATCTGCCTCACTCCGCTGCTGTTGACGCCCATTCCGGCGATGCTCTGGGCGAGGTTGGCGATCGACGTGTAGAGCCCCATGAGCCCGAACCCGGCCGGGCCGAGGAGCAGCGCTATGGCCTTGCTCCGCAAGATGCCGAGCGCGACGTTGATGGCGGAGGAGCCGCCGATGAGTACCGACGACTTCAGGATCCGCCCGTAGGATTGTCCGCCCCCGGCCGCCGGAGCAGCAGGCTCGGCGGTTGGCGTTCCTGCGGGGGGATCGGGACAGGACGTCATCCGTTTCCGGTACCGACCGGCCGGTCCGGCGGGGCTGCGGTCTGCCGTAGCATGGCGCGGCTCACGCCGGTCGGCCGACCCGCGCGCCCCGCCGGGGCGAGCGCCGCGCGGAGCGGCCGGGGTGCCCTTCCCTCCAGCGAAGGAACTCGGCCGGGACGCCCGCAACGACGGCGAAGGGCTCCACGTCCCTGGTCACCACCGCCCCGGCCCCGACGATGGCACCCTTTCCCACTGCGACGCCGGGCAGGAGGACCGCGTTCGTCCCGATGTCGGCCCAGGCCCCGACCCGCACCGGCCGGATCTCCAGATCGGTCTTCACGATGGGAACGTCGGCTGGGATACCGGTGTGGGCCGACCCCAGGACCTTCGCTCCGGGTCCCCAGCCGACGTAGTCCTCCAGCACCAGATCGCGGGCGTCGAAGTAGCTTCCCGGTCCGATCCAGACGTGGTTGCCGATGACGCAACGCCCGTCGAACCGGCCCTGCACGTAGGCGCCGGTCCCGATGAAGCAGGCGTTCCCGATCTGGAAGGTCTCGAGGTGCTTGAACCCCACTTGGCTGGCGACGATCAGCCCGTTGCCGCAGCGACGGGCGACCGCCTTGACCAGAATGCGCCGCATCATCTGGGCGTACTTGTCCTCGCCCGTGATATGGCGCTGGTACAGCTCGAGCAGGTACTCGCGCGAGTGCTCGGTGGCGAGGTGACGGGCCATCTCCGCCTCGAAGGCGGGGTCGGCCACTGGTCGCTGCAGCCCGTGGACGGCCTTGACGATGCGCGACTTACCGGCCATGGAGCGCGTCGCTCACGAGCTGGAGGTGTCCCTCGGTCATCTCCGGAAACATGGGTAGCGAGAGAACCTCGGCGGCCGCCTTCTCCGCGAGCGGGAAGGCACCCTTGCCGTAGGCGGGATCAGCGTAGGCCGGCTGCAGGTGCACCGGGATCGGATAGTGGATGCCGGTCTGGATCCCGTGCGCGTTGAGCTTCGCCATCAGTTCTTCGCGCCGGTCGGTGCGCACGGCATAGACGTGGTAGACGTGGCGCGCCGACGACGCCTCGACGGGAAGGCCCAGGCCCGTATCCTCGAGCAGCTGGGTGTAGCGCGCCGCGTGTGACCGGCGAGCCTCCGTCCACGTTTCGAGGTGCCGCAGCTTGACGCGCAGGATGGCCCCCTGCATGCCTTCCATCCGGTAGTTGTAGCCCGCGAGCAGGTGGTGGTACTTGCGGTCCTGGCCCCAGTCTCGCAACATGCGGATGGTCCGGGCGTATCCCTCGTTGCTGGTCACCACCATCCCGCCCTCGCCGTAGGCACCGAGGTTCTTCCCCGGGTAGAAGCTGTAGCACACCATGTCGCCCAGGCCGCCGACAGGACGCCCCTTGTCCTTGGCGAGGTGCGCCTGCGCGGCGTCGCCGATGATCACCGCGTTGCGCCGGCGCGCGATCTCGAGGATCGGGTCCATGTCAGCGGACTGCCCGTAGAGGTGCACCGGGAGGATGGCCTTGGTGCGGGGCGTGATGGCCGCCTCGATCCGCGCCGGGTCCATCGTGTAGCGGACCGGATCAATGTCAATCAGCACGGGGCTCGCTCCGGTGTATTTGATGGCGGCCACCGTGGCTACGAAGGTGTTGGGGACGGTGATTACCTCGTCGCCCGGGCCGACGCCGGCGGCCAGCAGTGCCAGGTGGAGGGCGCTCGTGCCCGTGTTGACCGCGATCCCCTGGGACGCGCCGCTGCAGGCGGCAAACTCGCGCTCGAACGCCGCCACCTCCTCTCCCAGCACGAACTGGCTGCTCTCCAGAATCCCGGCGATGGCCGCGTCGATCTCCGGCTTGATGGAGTGATACTGCGCCCTGAGGTCCAGGAAGGGGACTTTCACCGACTGCCCACCGGATGCCATGGTGTAGTCTCCTCGGTGACGTTTGTCAGCGTCCGGCGGGCGTGGACGACGGCAGGTCCACCGGGTGCCCTCGCTCGCGCATCGACTTGGAGGCCGCCTCGAGGATCTCGACGACGCGTAGACCGGCGGTCCCGTCGGAGATGGGTTGCTGCCGGTCCTCGATGCAGCGGACGAAGTGCACCGCCTCGACGGCCAACGCCTCCTTCATGTCCAGGGCCGGCGAGAGCATGTCGCCGGTCCGGTACCCCACGAGGACCTGATAGATCTTCTCGGGATCCTCCTTCCGGTCGAGGGTGATGCCCTTGTCGTACACCTTGATCTTCTCGCTTTGCTCCAGGTCGTCGTAAACGATCATCTTCCGGCTGCCGCCGACGAGCGTGCGGCGCACCTTCACCGGGGCGAGCCAGTTCACGTGGATGTGGGCGATCTGCGGGCCGCCGAAGAACAAGGTCAGGAACGCGATGTTCTCCTTGCCACCGTCGACGTGGCTGAGGCCGGTCGCCGACACCGCCACCGGCCGGGCGGGCATGACGTAATCCATGATGGACAGGTCGTGGACCGCGAGGTCCCAGATTACGTCGACGTCGTGCTGGAAGAGCCCGAGGTTCACCCGCATGGAGTCGTAGTAATAGATGTCGCCCAAGCTCTTATCGTCGATCAGCTGGCGGATCTTCCTCACCGCCCCGGTGTACACGAAGGTGTGGTCGACCATGAGCGTCCGGTCGGCCTTGTCCGCCGCCTCCAGCAGCCGATGCACCTGCTCAGCGGTGGCCGCCAACGGCTTCTCCACGAAGACATGTTTCCCGGCCTGCAGGGCCCGCCGCGCCAGGTCGAAGTGCGTGGCCACGGGCGTGGCGATCACCACCGCGTCAACGCCCGGATCATCGATCAACTCGCGGTGGTTGGTGGTGACGCGGACGGCGGGGTAGCGGCCCTGGATCAGCTTCAGCCGCTCTGGCCGGAGATCGCTCACGCAGGCGACCTGTGCACCGGGCGTCTCGTAGAAGTTGCGGACCAGATTCGGTCCCCAGTAGCCGTAACCGATGACGCCGATGCGGATCACGAGCCTCCCCCTCCCTGTGGATTCTTCACTTCCGCTCCCGGACGTCGCGGCCGAGCCGCGCGGGGACACCCTTGGCGACCTTGTGCGGCGGAACGTCCTTCGTCACCACCGCCCCGGCTCCGACCATGGCGCCTTCTCCGATGGTCACGCCGGCCAGGATCACCGCGCCGCTCCCGATGGAGGCTCCGCGCCTCACCCGCGTGGGCACCACGGTCCAGTCCGCCTCGGTCTGGAGCGCCCCGCCCGTGGTGGCGCGGGGGTAGACGTCGTTGATGAACATCACGCCGTGACCGACGAACACTTCGTCCTCGACAGTGACGCCCTCGCAGATGAAGGTGTGCGAGGAGATCTTGCAGCGCTTGCCAATGACGACGTTCTTCTGGATTTCGACGAAGGCCCCGACCTTCGTCTCGTCGCCGATCGAGCAGCCGTAGAGGTTCACCAGGTCGGGCTGGAAGATGCGCACGCCAGCACCGAGAACGACGTCCGATTTCACAGGCATGTACTCGGCTCCGGCCAAGCGGTCGATCGACGTCTCAGGCTGTGTATCACACACAGTCGATGAAACGCCTCTACCGCTGAAATCGCCGGCCCCGAAGCCAAGGGACCGAAGTTCGTCACTGGTACACCGCCCGGTACGACCCGGTCGTGGCCGGGAAGATGGCGTAGGAGACGCCCTTGATGATCTGGGTGCTGAAGGCGATCGACGTGGTCCCCACTGTCAGGCTGGTCAGCCTGAGCGCGCCCACCTGGGTCGGTAGCATGGCCTGGAGGTTCCTCGCCCCCGTGGCGGCCGAGACCGTGAAGGCCAGCGCATTGTTGCTCCAGGAGACAGAGCCGAAGGAGGAGCCGTTCCGTCCGTCCAGCCACTGCAGCATTTGCTTGGAGGTGACGATGGGGACCCCCCGGGCCTGCGCCGAGGCGACGATGGCGTCCGAGCCCGTGGAGGTCACCAGGTCGGTGTGCATGTTGGCGGTGAAGACGCCGTAGAAGCCGTTCGGGCCCACCGCCCCGTCGAGCAGCGCGTTGACGGTCATCGGGTAGGTCTGGCCAGACTCGTCCGTCATCTGCGAAGTGGCTTGGTAGACGTCGATGATCTTCCCGGTCCGGTCGGTGAAACGCATCGGCCAGCCCGAGCCGGTGAAAAACCCGGGTTGGTCTTTCACCCACGTCCCCGGGTAATAGTAATAGGTCGCGTCGAGCCGTATCCTGTTCGCGAGCTCCACTTGCGGCTGGGTATCGTAGTCGCTCCACACGATGCAGTGGGTGCGATTGGTGACGGGCGCCGGGATTCCCGGATACTGCGAAGCAAACGTGCCGAGCTGGCTCGAGTAGAAGGAGTTCAGGTCGGCGGAGGAGGTAAAGTCGCTGCAGTTGGTGGTGACGTGCAGGGCGACCTCGAACCCGAGGTTGGTGTAGCTGACCGCCTGGGCGTTGGTCAGCGGCGAAACTGCGTAGAGGTAAGAGGTTCCCCGCACGCACTGCCAGTCGGCCACCGAGCATCCGGACGGGCTCGCCGTGATGTAGCCATCCCAGCGTCCGGCTGTGCCGCCGCTGGAGTGATCGTCGCCACTCATGACAATCGCCGCCTTGAATCCCGACGGCAGGTACCAGAAACGCGGAAGCGGCTTCTTGCCCAGGTTCATCTGGACGATCAGGTTGGCAAGCAGGCGCTGCTGCTCGTCCGCCTGAGGGATGGCGACCTTGCTGAGGTCGACCCAGTCGGGTTGGGGGTCGCTCGCGGACGCGCCGAAGAACAGGTTGTCCGACCGGATCGGCGAGAGACCGTCACGCTGCTGGCCGCTCCACAGCGGGTTCCCCTGGCGCGTGTAGACCACAGACCGCGCCAGATCGTAGGTGAAGGCCGCCGCGCGGCCCAGCCCCGCCGTCCGCAACGTCACCGCGGGCTTGCCGCTGGAGGCGACGGCGGTCGAGTAGAGGGTGGCGATGGCTTGGGCGCCGTTCAGCGTGTACAGGTCGGCGGGGCCGTGAAACTGAATGGTCTGGCCGACGATGCCCGAGCCTGCCGCGGTGGTGGTGTCCACCAGCAGGTAGGCGTTCGACAGCGTGCCACCCGCGTCGATCAGCCCGAGCAGCCCGGCCAGCTGCTTGTCCGGGTGCATGGCGATGAGGTTGCCGCCACCGTTGACCCAGTTGGCGAACATGGTCGCTTGGGCGGCGGTCAGCGGAATATCGCCGAGGATCACCAGATCGTACCCGGCCAGAGTCGAGCTGGTGACGAAGGCGATGTCCATCGCCAGGAACTCCTGGAACCCCTCGTTTCGAACAATCTCCGCCAAGTACCGGCTGTAGTTGTTGGCCGAGCCCGAAACGACGAGAATGGGTCCGCCGGGCCCCTCGCTGGCCTGAGGCGGCGGCACCGAAACGCTGACTGAGCCAGAGCCGGCGACCCCGCTGAGCGTCGCGGTTATGGCAGTGGTGCCGGCGTTCACCGGCGTGGCCAGACCGCCGCTCACGGTGGCCACGTTGGTGTTGTTGGCGGACCACGAGGCCTCGCGCGTGACGTCAAGGGTGCTGCCGTCAGAGTAGGTGGCGACGGCCGTGTACTGCTGGGTCGCCGGGGCGGAGATGGTGGCGGTCGCCGGGCTCACGGCGATCGAGGAAACCGTGGGCACCTGCGCCGCGGGGTTGAAGACCACGTCCACCCAGTAGTTCGTCGCCTGGAACGTCGTGTTCGGGAACGCGCTGTTCGCCCCGTAGGCGTACACCCCGTTTCCGGCCGAGACGCTATCCGCGGGCGCGTGGAGCGGGACGTTGTCCCAGGCAGTGCCGAAGTAACCCGGGGTGACGCTGTAGTGGCCGACGCTGGTGTGATAGCTGGCGACGTAAACGGTGCCGGCGGCGATGGAGACCGCCGTGGCGAAGTTGACTTGCTGCCAGCCGGAGGCGGTCTCGGCGGTGAAGGTCGCCGACGCCAGCTTGGTCCCGGTGTTCGACCACAGGCTGGCGACGTGCGTCCCGGTGTTGGCAGCGGCCTTGTAGAAACGGATACCGGTGATGAAGCCCGCTTGGTCTGCCTTGAACCTCACCCCTACCTCCACCGGGTTGTCCGGCCCGCCGTCCACCGTCCCCGGGACGGTGGCGCTTGGCCAGAGCTGGTAGGCGCCGGGTGGCAAAACGTTGATGGTGAGCGTTCGCGCGGCGGTGCTCGACGCGGCATCAAGAGCCTGGACGGTGAACGTGTAAGAACCGGCCGTGGTGGTGGTGCCGGAGATGATCCCCGTGGCGCCGTTCAGCGAAAGAGCCGGAGGCAGTCCGGCCGCAATGGACCAGGTGTACGGCGGGCGTCCGCCGGAGGCGGCCAAGGTCGCCGAGTAGGTGGCGCCCACGGTGCCGCCAGGGAGCGAGGCGGTCGTGACGGTGAGCGGGGGCGCCGCAGCGACGGCGATGGAGAGCGCCGAGGTGCTGACCCGGGCGCCTGAGTCAGTCACCTGGACGGTAAAGTTCGCCGTGCCCGATCCGCTCGGAGTCCCGCTGATGGAACCAGTGCTCGCGTTGAGCGTCAAACCTGCTGGAAGCGCGCCGGCTGCGATCGCCCAAGTGTAGGGAATGGTTCCGCCGCGCGCGGCCAGCGTGGTCGAATAAGTTTGGTACTGGTTGGCGCCAGGGAGCGAGGTGGTGGTGACGACGAGCGGCCCAATATTGACCGTCAGCACGGTGCTGCCCGCGACCGTGCCCGCCGTCGCAGAGATGGTCGTCGTTCCCGGGCCGACCGGGGTGGCGAGGCCGGTGCTGCCGACGGTGGCCACGGCGGTGTTCGAGGATGCCCACGTCACGCCGCTGGAGAGGACCTGCGTCGACCCGTCGGAGTAGGTCCCGGTGGCTGTGAACTGCTGCGTGGCACCCGTCGGAACCGTGGGCGCGGCGGGCGTCACTGCGACGGAGGTCAGCGTCGGCGCCGGCGTAAAGAGGAGGTCGACCCAGTAGTTTTCTGACTGGAACGTCGAAGTTGGGAAGGTGCTCGTCGTGCCGTAGGCGTAGAGGCCGTTTCCGCCGGAGACGCTGTCCTGCAGCGCGTGGAGCGGCGGGTTGTCGACGCCGCGGGTCGCGAAGTAGCCACTGTCCTGGCTGTAGTGACCCGCCGGGCACAGGTACGAGGCAACGTAGACGGTGTTGGCGGCGATGGCCACTGGTGATGCGAAGCTCACCTGTTGCCAGCCGGACGCGGTCTCGCCGGTGAAGGTGGCCGTCGCGAGAAGCGTGCCGGTGCTCGACCAAAGATTCCCGACGTGCGTGCCGGTGTTGGTGCTCGCCTTGTAGAAACGGACGGCCGTGACGGAGCCTGCGACATCGGAGCGGAACCTTACGCCCAGTTCGACAGCGGCGTCGGGTCCCCCGTCCGCAACTGTCGGCACCGCCGTGGCCGGCCAGATGGTGTTGCTAGGCGCGACGATCGCCACGGTCAGCGCTCGGGTGGCGACCTGAGCCACGGCGTCGGTCAAGCGCACGGCGAGGCTATAGGTGCCTGCCGTCGTCGGCACGCCAGTCATGGCTCCGGTCGAAGAGTTCACGGCCAGTCCAGGTGGAAGCCCTGCTGTCACGGCCCACGTGTAGGGCGAGGCTCCGCCGGTGCCAGCCAGCGCCGCGCTATAGGACAACCCCACGGTGCCGCCTGGCAAACTCGAGGTGGTGATGGCCAGCGGCGGCGCGGCTGCCACGGCGATGCTCAACGGCTTGGTGGTGGTCTGGGCGGTCGAGTCGGTCAGCTGTACCGTGAACGTGAAGGTCCCCGAGGCGCTCGGCGTCCCGCTGATGACGCCGGTCGCGGTGGCGAGGGAGAGGCCAGGGGGCAGGCCGGTGGCGATGGCCCAGCTATAG
>WNFG01023757.1_pt1 | contig 10245 bp, 5 predicted proteins | sample 5400431 | NCBI WGS metagenome assembly WNFG01 (sample SAMN13153346, study PRJNA577476) | soil metagenome | isolation source: 120 cm saprolite under Douglas fir tree site 2 hole 3 replicate 2 | place: USA:California | collected 2015-04-18
GTCTTCGGCAAAGCCGAATCCCCCGTGCGTCTGGATTGCGGCGTTGCCGGACTCCCACGACGCGTCCGCGGCCAGCAGCTTGGCCATGTTGGCTTGCGCGCCACAAGGCTGATGCGAATCGAACAGCTGCGCCGCATGCGCCACCATCAGCGAAGCGGCTTCTACGTTGGCATAGGCACGCGCCAGAGGAAACTGCACGCCCTGGTTCTGTCCGATGGGACGGTTGAAAACGACGCGCTCGTTGGCGTAGCGGCAGGCGCGATCGAGAAACCAGCGTCCATCGCCAATGCACTCGGAGGCGATCAGAATGCGTTCGGCATTCAACCCATCGAGCAGGTAGCGGAAGCCCTGACCTTCTTCGCCCACCAGGTTCTCGACAGGAACCTCCAAATCGTCGAAGAAGACTTCGGTCGTGGCATGGTTCATCATGGTGCGGATCGGGCGAATGGTCAGCCCATGACCAACGGCCTGACGAAGATCAACCAGAATTGTCGAGAGACACTCGGTGCGCTTCTTCACCTCTTCCAACGGTGTGGTTCGAGCCAGCAGCAACATCAGATCGGAATGTTCAGCGCGGGAGATCCAGATCTTCTGTCCTTTGACTACGTACTTACCGCCCTTGCGAACAGCAAGAGTTTTCAGCTGAGTTGTGTCCGACCCAGTGGTGGGCTCGCTTACCGCGAATGCCTGCAATCTGAGATCGCCACGGGCAATCTTCGGCAGGTATTGCTTTTTCTGTTCTTCCGATCCGTGCCGCAGAAGCGTTCCCATGATGTACATCTGAGCGTGGCACGCGGCTGCATTGCCTCCAGAACGATGTATCTCCTCCAGCACAATGGTTGCTTCCATCACGCCCAGGCCGGCGCCGCCATACTCTTCCGGAATCAGGGTTGCCATGTAACCGGCTTTGGTCAGTGCATCCACGAACTCTGCTGGATAGGCGCGCTTGGCATCGAGCTCGCGCCAGTAGGTGTCGGGAAAACTGCGGCACAGCTCTCCGACTGCGGTCTTTAGCTCGACGTGTAACTCGTTGGTGTTGGTGGAAGTCGCCATGTTGCGGTCTTTATGCGGAACGAGAGATTGTAATTCTCCCAGAAGAGCGCGGCAAACGATGGCCTTAGGTTCAACCTCGCAGCGCAATCGGACGAATGGGCGAGCCAGTAGCTCCGCGAATCTTCAACGGCATGGCGATAAACGCAAACTCGTAGACACGTTCCGCGGCCAGCTGCTCCAGATTGAGACACTCGATGATATGAATGCCGCTCTCCACCAGCAAATGTACGTGGACGGGCATAGCGTGCGAAGGCATGAACTCGAAAGCAATGGTGTCCGAGCCTGCGGCGAAAATGCCGCGGGCGCTCAGCCAGCGTGCGCCCTTTTCTCCGGGGCCGGGACCTCTTAGCTGCGACTCGAAGCGTGCAGCATCTTCAAAGAAGCGCGCCCATCCCGTCCGCAGCAGAACAATGTCACCGCTCGCAATGCTGACACCGTGCGCTTTCGCCGCGGCTTCCATGTGGGCAGGAGTGATCTCGAAGTCTGGCGGCAATGCGTCTACATTCTGCTGGCCAGCGATATCGAGCAGAATGCCGCGGCGCACGATGGGCGCAATCGTATCGATTGAATACCGCTGTATTCCTCCGCTGAACGACTGTGCGTTCGTTACGTCAACATCGCCGTAGAACTTTCCGCCGCAGGAGAAATGGCACAGCGCGTCCAGATGTGTACCCAGGTGGCTGCCGAGGGCCAGAGCGTCAGAAGCTGAGCTGCCGCCGCCGGGTAGGACGTAGTCTCCATGTTTTTTGGTCAGGCTGTACAAAAATGGCGGATGCACCGGATGGTGCGGCATTCCGACAAAGTACGGCTGGCCCAGATCGTAAACCCTGGCCGCCTGAAGCTGCTTCAGCAGATCGTTCATGCTTTCATGCCGATTTTTTTGGCGATGGCCAGCTTTTTGCGCTCAATGTGCAGACTGGCCGCATCAACCATTTCGTTCTTGTAGACAAACACCCCGACGCCGGACTCCGACCCCGCTTTCTGGTAAGCATCCAGGATCTCTCTTGCACGGACCAGTTCTTCATCTGACGGCGTGAACATCTTATTAATGATCCGGGCCTGTTCGGGATGGATCGCCCACTTTCCGTCAAAGCCCATTTCCGCAGCCAGCCGTGCTTCACGTTCACAGAGTTCCAGGTCGCGGAACTGGAGAGTCACGCCGTCAATCGCATCGATCCCAGCGGCTCGGGCGGCAGCCAGCATCTTGGCTTTGGGATAGTGATAGAAAGACGGCTCGTCGCGCCGCGATCCAATCGCGCCCGCATAGTCGAGGACGCCAAAGACCATGGCGGACATGCGGGGCGTTGCAGCCGCAATCTCCTCGACGTGCAGGACGGCCTTGGGCGTTTCGATTACCGCTTCCAGCCTGATGCGTCCGGCCTCCAAGCCGCAGTTCCGCTCGATCTGTGTAAGCAGCCGGTCGGCGAAGAGCACGTCAGCGGCGCCATCGACCTTCGGCAGCAGAATGCAGTCAATCTTTGCGCCAACGGCTTCCGCCACTTCGATGACGTCGCGATAGAAATAGTGGGTCTGAACGCCGTTAGGACGGAATGTCCGGATCTTGCCTTTGAAATCCAGGGTCTGAAACGCCTCGATCAGGGTCTTGCGCGCCGCCACTTTTTGCGAAGGAGCACAGCCGTCCTCAAGGTCGAACACCACTTCGTCGGCTTCGCTGGCTGCGGCCTTGGCCATCTTCTCCGGAGAGTCGGCGGGACAGGCCATCTCGCTGCGGCGTACGGCGATACGTTGGTCCTTCTGCGGTGCTGGCATTCGCGTCCTCTATTCCCGCACTTTGGTGCGGGTGCCGGAATTATAAATTCCAGACCTGTAAAAAAGCCCCCATGAGGCCGAATAGTCCATATAATCCCAGATATATGGCCCGAGGATGGGAAAGCAAAGCAGTTGAATCCCAAGTGGACGCCGCGGAGGAGGAACAACCTCGCCCCGGGGCAAAACCTCAACCCACCGACGCTGAAAAGCAGAGCGTTCGCGAACGTGACGGCCTGCTGCTGGCCCGTAAGCGGATCCAGAGCCAGATGGAGTCCTCGAGCAGCCAGCGCTATACAGAGTCTCTGCAATTGGCGCTCGCGGAAATCGACGCCAAACTCGCCAAACTGAGCTAGTCACTCGCGTTTCCCGCCGTGCCCTGAGCCATACAACAAGCCGCGATGTTCTCTCGTCTAATCCCTTAGTTCCCTGCCGAGCAGCAAAACAAATCCCGAAACTCGCGATTTCGGAAGAAAACAGGGCCCAGGGCGATGTTTACCTCACGGTATCAAGCACCGATTTTTGTCTTTTTTCTGCTGTTCTCCGCATGCCCTCGATTTCTGGCGCACTTGATTGCGCAACAGGTCCAACCGCCCACCATTTCTTATGAGGGGCAGCGGGTCTCGTCCATCGAGATCGCCGGGCGCCCCGATCTGGATCGCCGCCAGTTCCGTGATCTAATCGCGCAACCGGCCCACGCTCCCTACCAGCAACTGCTGGTCGACAAGACCATTGCCGCCTTGAAACAAGCCGGCAACTTTAAAGATGTCCAAACCCAGGTAAGCCCGGAAGCCGACGGACTGCGGATTCTGTTTGTCTTGCAGCCGGCCTACTACATTGGCATGTACCAATTCGGAAAGGCGGAGAAGGTCTTTCCCTACACCCGGCTGCTCCAGGTCTCGAACTATCAGACCCAGCAACCATACACCCGCGGCAGCGTGGACGAAGCCGCTTCAAACCTGATCGACTTCTTCCATCAGAGCGGCTATTTCACGGCCACAGTTGAGCCGAAGCTGGAAACCGACGCGACGCACGCTGTCGTCAACGTCTCGTTTGACATCAATCTGCGGCGCCACGCCAAGTTCGGAAACGTTCAATTTACCGGCGCGTCGCCGGACGAGACGCGGCGCCTCCAGGACAGTTTGCACTCCCTCCGGGCGCGCCTGCACAACGTCTACCTGAAGGCCGGCAAGCCGTACTCCTTCGGCAAGCTGCAGCGAGCAATGACTTACATGCAGGGGGTCATGGGCAAGCAGAACTATCTTGCTGGACGAGTGGAACATATTGCCTCACGTTACGACCCGCAAACCAACCGCGCCGACGTCACGTTTCATGTAACCACGGGGCCGCGCATCACGGTACAACTCCAGGGCGCGCATGTGTGGAAGCGCACACAGAAGAAGCTCATCCCAATCTTCCAGGAAAACGCCGTGGACGCCGATCTGGTGCATGAGGGCGCGCAGGACCTTCAATCGTACTTCCAGTCAAGAGGTTTTTTTGACATTAAGGTCAACAGCCGCATTGAGCGCCAGCCGGCGGGCACCCTGATTGTCTACCAGATTCAAAAAGGCAAACGTGGCAAAGTAACAGACGTTGAGATCAAGGGGAACCGTCATTTTGACAGTGATGACCTCTCTCCGCATGTCCAGGTGGCGAAAGGGCGGTTCTTCTCCCGGGGACATTTCAGCCAGCAGCTTCTGCGCAAGAGCGTGAAGAACCTTGAAGGCGTGTACGCCAATGCCGGCTACGGCCAGGTAAAGGTCACCCCGAATGTGATCAACAAAGAAGGTCACCTGCAGATCACCTTCCAGGTGGAAGAAGGCCCGCAGGACGTGGTTGATTCGTTCCAAATCGAAGGCAACAACTCTCTCTTCGAGACTGATATGGCGCCGAAAGGGCTCAACATGACGCCCGGCAAAGCGTTTTCCCAACAACTGATGCAGAAGGACCGCGACCAGATCATCGCCAGCTATCTGGAACGCGGATACCTCACCGCGAACTTCAAGGCAACGGCGCGTCCGCTTAAGAGCGATCCGCACAAGGTCGAGGTCGTCTACACCATCTATGAAGGCCCTCAGGTACGCACTTCCGTGGTCGACACGGTTGGCGCCAATTCCCTTTTGAAATCAGAAAGCCAGCTCTACACTCTAGGCGTCTTCGATTGGGCGAGCGTTGATCCGCTCGCGCCCATTACCAATCAATCCAACACCGAGGTGGTGATCAAGCTGCATGAATCCAAGCGAAATAGCATTGCTTACGGCGTTGGCTTTGAAGTAATCAATCGTGGCGGCAGCGTACCCAGCGGCACGATAGCTGTGCCCGGACTTCCGCCGGTGGGCCTGCCCTCCAGTTTCAAGACGAGTGAAAAACGTTTCTGGGGCCCGCGAGGCTCGGTACAATACGCCCGCAAAAATTTCCGGGGACGCGCCGAGACGCTGAACGTCAGCGTCTTTGCCGGCCGTCTCGACCAGCGTTTGAATGGCAACTGGCAGAACCCGACTTTCTGGAACACAAGTTGGAGTTCCACCGTCATGGCTTCGATCGAGCGTTCTACCGAGAACCCGATCTTTACCTCGCGCCTGGGCGAAGGCGGCATACAGTTTCAGCGCTTTGTCGACCGCAAGAAAACCGAGAGTGTCTTCCTGCGCTACAACCTGCGCCGGACAAACCTCTCGAATCTGTTGATTCCTGACCTGGTGCCGCCGCAAGACCGGAATGTGCGGCTCTCAACGCTCTCCGGATCGTTCATCCGCGACACGCGTGACAACGCTCTCGACGCGCACAAAGGAATCTACGAAAGCGTTGAAGCCGGCGTCAGCCCGAGCGCTCTGGGATCAAACACGAACTTCGCCCGCTTTCTGGGCCAGGCCGCATATTACAAGGCCCTCAAGCCGAAACTCATCTGGGCCAACAGCCTCCGTCTCGGACTGGAGCAGCCTTTTGCCGGGGCCCACATTCCTTTGAGTGAGAGGTTCTTCTCCGGTGGCGGGAGCACCTTGCGAGGATTCCCTCTCAATGGCGCCGGTCCGCAACGGACGATTCCCGCATGCGGTGACCCGACAAATCCGGCGACCTGTACGCAAATTCGCGTGCCCGTTGGAGGACAACAGCTATTCATTCTGAACTCAGAAGCGCGTTTCCCCATGCCGCTGCCTCTGCCCTTTATTAATCCCAGCAATCTTGGCGGGGTGGCTTTTTACGATGGCGGCAACGTCTACAACACCATTGGCTTTCATAATTTTTTCTCGACTTACACCAACACCATCGGCTTCGGTGTGCGTTATGCCACTCCGGTTGGTCCGGTACGCCTTGATATCGGTCATAACCTGAATCCGATCAACGGAATCAGCGCCACGCAATTTTTCTTGACCTTCGGGCAGGCATTTTGATGGGAGGACCCTATGCGTCGTAGTAAGAAAAAAATCATCTCATGGACCGCCGCGGCGATATTGGTCCTGATCGTCAGCGCCGGCATCACGCTGGTCTTGCTGCTTCAGCACAGCGAGTCATTCCGTCAGAGCATTCTCGCCCGGGTCGAGCGCAGCCTGCATGAGTCAACCGGAGCACAAATCACTATTCGCGACTTCCATATTCGCCTCTCCGACTTGAGCATGGACATCTACGGCCTGATCGTGCGCGGACGCGAGACCGATCCCAGCAAGCCTTTGCTGCAAACCGACCATATCCGCGCAGGAATCAGAATCGATTCTTTCTTCCGGCGCACATGGCACCTGACCAGTGTGGTCATCAATCATCCCGTGGCCCACGTATTCATCAACAAGGCAGGCGAGACCAACCTGCCACAGCCGGAAAAGAAAAGTAGCAGCAGCACGAGCATTTTCGATCTGGCCATCCGCCAGTTCGCGCTCGATCGCGGCGAGATCTACTTGAACGACAAAAAGAATGCTCTCGACGCAGAACTTCGCGACCTTCAGGTAAACGCCGCTTTTGATTCCATACAGACGCGCTACTACGGCGACCTTGGATATCGTCAGGGCACAATTCGCTATGGCACGTACGCGCCGATGGTCCACGATCTGCAGACAGGATTTGAAGCTATCCCTGCGACATTCAAACTCAACAAGCTGACGCTGGCAACTGGCGACTCCAGGATCGTTGTGAACGCTTCGCTTGACGATTTCAACAATCCAAAAGCAAAAGCAGACTACGATGCCACGCTGGTTGCTAACGACATCAAGAAAATCCTGCGTGATCCGACTCTGCCAACGGGAACGGTGCGTCTAACCGGAGCGCTCGACTATAAGAGCGATCCGAATAAACCAGCGCTCGAAACCGTTACTCTCGCCGGAGATCTAAGCAGTGCGGCGATCGCCGTCAAAACGGCCAGCATCGACGCGACCGTTCGCAACATTGCGGCGAAGTACAAGCTCGATGGCGGAAACGCCGAGGTGCAGAATATCCACGCGCAGCTCTTTGGCGGAAGGCTGGATGGAAAACTGACCATCCACGATCTGGCCGGCGCGTCGCAAGCGACCCTCCAGGCCGCGCTGAAAGACGTTTCGATCGACGACCTCCGCGCCGCGTATCATAACCAGTCCGTGAAGCAGACGCGTCTCAGCGGCAAGGTCAGCGCCGACGCAAAAGCAACATGGGTCAAAAGCTTCTCCAAACTTCACGCGCATTCTGACGCTACAATCCAGGCTGCGTTAGGGCAGGCCCCGGCGACTCCGCTCAATGGCGCAATCCATGCGGACTACGCTGGAGCTGCGCAGGAAGTCACGCTGCGGCAAAGCTATATACGGACCCAGCAAACCTCGGTTAACCTCGATGGCACAATCAGCAAGCACTGTCAGCTTCAAGTCCGTCTGGACTCGCACAATCTTCACGAATTGGAATTGCTTTCCGCGAACTTCAGCCAAGGTTCAGCTCAGCCGCAACTCGGACTCTACGGCGCCGCTGCGTTCACCGGGAATGTCACCGGATCGTTGAGCGATCCGCACCTGCAAGGCCGGCTCACGGCAGACAATCTTCGCGTGAAGGGAAGCTCGTGGCGCACTCTCCGTACCAACGTGAGCGCCAGTCCATCGCTCGCAAGCCTCACGCAAGGAGACGCCCAGCCTGCAAGCGGCGGACGAATCACCTTCAATGTTGAAACCGCATTGAACCACTGGGCCTACGCTCCGAGCAATCGGATTGCTGTTGACCTTTCTGCTTCCCAAATATCGGTCAGTGATCTGGAGAAGCTGGCAAACGCTGCGTATCCGGTTTCCGGAATGCTCTCGGCAAATGTTACATTGAGCGGCTCGCAGTTGAATCCTGTCGGACACGGCGACATCACTCTGACCAATGCCAAGGTATCCGACGAACCAATTCAAGCCTTCAACATCCGCTTCCAGGGCAATGGCGACGCTGCAACTGCGAACCTGCTCTTACGTGTTCAAGCAGGAACAGCGCAAGCTAACGTTACTTACCATCCCAAGACCGAGTCGTATCAGGCACAGCTTCACGCCGACAATATCCACGTTGAACGCTTCGTGGCGGTGAAGGCGCGCAACCTGGGAATCTCAGGGGCCTTCGATCTGGACGCTACCGGAAGCGGCTCCATCAAATCACCAGAGGTGTCAGCTACTCTGCGCATGCCGCAACTCAAGATCCAGCAGCAGGAAATCAAAGGGCTGATCTTTCAGGCGAAACTCCAGAACCAGGTTGCTGACATCTCTCTCAACACCGAAGTCGCCGCAACTTACTTGAAAGCCAATGGGACCATACAAGCCGCTGCTCCTTACAACACCAATCTGCGGATCGATACCGGCAGAATCGCCCTCCAACCGCTGCTGGCCCTTTATTCGCCGGCACAAGCAGCCAACGTCAACGGACAAACCGAGTTGCACGTCTCACTGCAGGGACCGCTGCAGGACAAGACCCGCCTGGAAGCGCATTTGAACATCCCTGTGCTCGCCGCCAGCTATAAAGAATTGCAACTCGCTGCAGCCAAGCCAATCTTGGTGGACTACAAGAACGGCGTGGCCGTGCTGCAGCCCGCGGAAATAAAAGGAACGGGCACTGACGTCCGAGTGCAGGCCACTGTCCCGATTGACGCCGTGAATGCCGCGACCTACTACGTTCAGGGAGCAGTCGATCTCCGGGTTGCGCAAATTCTCCAACCCGATCTGGAAAGCAGCGGGCAAATCCAGTTTGACGTCAACTCGCAACGCTACAGCGCCGGTTCCAATCTCCATGGACAGATCAAGATCGTGAACGCCAACCTCTATACAGCAAGTTCTCCGGTTGGGTTGGGCAATGCAAATGGCATCATCAATGTGACCGACACCAGAGTTGAGATCAGCGAATTCCATGCCGAAACCGGCGGCGGCACAATCACGGCGACTGGCGGCGTAGCATATCGTCCGAATATCCAGTTTGATCTGGCGCTCGCGGGAAACAATGTTCGTTTGCGCTATCCCGAGGGCATTCGCGCTATGCTTACTTCCAATCTCGCGTTGACAGGAACGCCACAAGCCGCGCTGCTCCATGGACAAGTGCGCATGGAAAAAGTTTCGTTCACTCCCGATTTCGATCTCTCTGAATTCATTACCCAGTTCACCGGTGAATCGTCCACCGGCTCGCCATCGGCATTCATGCAAAGCCTGCGCCTGGATATCGCGCTGCAAAATACTTCGCAGATGAACCTGGCCAGCAGCAAGGTCAGCTTGCAAGGCAACGCCAACTTGCGCATTGTCGGCACGGCCGATGCGCCCGTAATTCTGGGACGCAGCAATCTCACCGGCGGTGAACTCTTCTTTGCCGGAAACCGATACGTGATTCAAAACGGCGCAATCGACTTCCTGAATCCAGTGCGGACCGAGCCCGTAGTCAACCTGCAAGTGTCTACCACCGTCGACCAGTACAACATCAACCTGAACTTCCAGGGTCCGGTCGATCATCTGCAGACTACATATACGTCCGATCCTCCGCTTCCGCCGGTGGACATCATCAGTCTGCTCGCCTTCGGCAAAACAACCGAGGCTTCGGCCGCGAATCCTTCTACTCCCGGCAACATGGGAGCACAGGCAGTACTGGCCCAGAGCGTTGGACAGGTCAGCAGCCGCGTGGAAAAACTTGCGGGCATTTCGCATCTTTCGATCGATCCCGCCTTGGGCGGAGACAACCGCAACTACGGGCCGCGAGTTGCCATCCAGCAACGCGTGACGAGCAATCTGCTGGTGACATTCGCGACCGATGTGACTTCCACGCAACGTCAGGCCATTCAGATCGAGTACCGGCTCACTCCCAAATGGTCAGTGAGCGGCGTGCGCGACCAAAACGGCGGCTTCGGCATGGACGCCAAGTTCCACAAGGACTTCTAGACGGCGTTGCCGTTTTTTGCTTCCATGGGCCGCACCACGATCGGCAGTCCGCACGTGAGCTCCAGCAAGTGCCGGGCACGCGCAACGGTCTCAGCGA
>WNFG01008777.1_pt1 | contig 10239 bp, 6 predicted proteins | sample 5400431 | NCBI WGS metagenome assembly WNFG01 (sample SAMN13153346, study PRJNA577476) | soil metagenome | isolation source: 120 cm saprolite under Douglas fir tree site 2 hole 3 replicate 2 | place: USA:California | collected 2015-04-18
CATCGAGACCAGTGACTGGCCGCTAACCGCCGCCTGCTTGCTGGCATCCAGCGGGAGCGCTGGGCGTTTCAGGTCCCCCAGGTCACCCTGCACTACCGCGAGGTCAGCGTCCGGCGAAATCTTCTGGATCTCCACGCGGTAGGCGCGGGGCACATCTGGAAAATAGGCGCTGATCTCCGCAATCACCGGCTCGACTCCCTCCTGGCTGACAGAGCCAAACTCCTCATTCTTCCACCAGGGCTCGATGACGTGGCGATTGGTCAGGATGCGGCCGCCCTCTGCGGCAAGGAAACCGGTGCCGAAGAAGTCCGCGCGGACTTCGGGACCACGCCCGGTAAGGGTATAGATCGGATTGCCTTCGCTGTCCTGTAGGGGTTCGCCCTGGGGGTTGGTGCCGGCATAGCGCAGGCGCTGTCCGGACTGTTTGTCGCGGAAGGCCACGGCGACGTAGAGGATACAAACGCTCTTTGTATAGGTGCGAATGATGCCCTCAGCGATACGCCCCTCCTGTTCGATGTGACGCAGCCGATTGTTGGTCGCGGCGAGCTGTTCGCGCAGCGCGGCGACATCGCCGGAATCGCTGCCGGCGAGCTTCGCCCGCAGCTCCTGTGACTGCTTCTCCAGCCGCTGCTTCTCCTCAGGCGAGCCGCCGGAGCGCAGAACGTCATCGCGCATCTTGCGGGCCTGCGCGACCAGGTCTTGCTGCTTCGTCACACTGCGCTCGAGCTGAGCGATGGCCGCGTACGCCCGGCGCGTCTCCTTGCTCGCGCTTCGCCAAAACAGGACGTACAGCGCGGCCATCACTACTGCCAGCGCGAGCACGGACGTCACGCCGATCTTCAGGCTGCGCTCGAGGGTGACGGCGTCACGCGTCATCTTCTCGGTGACCGCGACCGCCTGGAAGGCGGTGTGGGCGATCTCCTGACCTTCCTCGGCGATGCGCGTTTTTTCGTTCAGCTCATCAAATGCGCGCTTGCTGCGCAATTGCGCCCGCACGCGCGCCAGCAGCTCGGCCGGCTCCCACGGGCGCGAAAGCACATCGTCGGCGCCGAGGTCGAGCCCGCGGCTGCGTTCGCCCGCGCCGCCGTCGGAAAGCAGGATCACGCGAATAGCCGCCGTCGCAGCGGAGCCCTTTACGTCGCTCAGCACCTGGCAGCAGTCCAGGTCTGTCACATTGGCGTCGAGTAGCAGCAAATCGACCCCAATGTTCTGGACAGCTTCCATTACTTCCGGAGGTGAGGCGGCCGCGTCCGCCTCGTAGCCCGCCGAGCGAAGCGTCTGCAAGAGTTGCTCGGAGCCACTCTTGCCAGGGAGGATCATGATTTTTTCCCGCTCTGTCACTGTCTGACCTTTCTGCCCGAACCGACGCCTATCAGAACCAAACTCTGGCGCAGCCAACACTCTATCCTAGAGGAAAACCCTCCCCCGCGCGACGCCGCAGGGGGCAGGTTAACCAGCCCACAAGAGAGCGCGAGAGTTTGCCACATCCAGCGTCTAAACGCATCAGGTACCCACGTGCACACCAAGATAGATGTCAAACCGGCGCGATGCGGTGCAAACTTCCCGGCGTATTGGAGTGTCCGCTTTTGCGGCAACCCGATCCCGGAACCGGGCAAGAGATGCGCCCAGCGACCTCACATAGTTCGATTAGCCATACAAGACAAAGCACTTAGAAGCGGGAACACAAGGTCCCGCAGTTGCGTACCTCTAACCGGGGGAGGCTTGCTCATGGACATACCCCGCCCTTCCTTCGCACGCACACGCCGGATTCGCCGAGCGCTCTACGCGGCCGGCGCGGTGGTGCTGCTGGCGGCGATTACGTTGGGAGTCTCCCGGCTGCGGCCGGCGGCGCCCAGCGCAATGCTGCGCCAGGTGCGCGGTCTCGGAACCCTGGTGCCCGAAGAAATCCGCTGGATCCCCGCCGTAACGGAGGGCCAGGTGGAGCGCATTGTGATGCGGCCGGGCGCGGTGGTTGCCGCCGATACGGTCATCTTGGAACTCAGCAATCCAGAACTGGACCGGCAAGTACTGGACGCGGAGATGCAACTGAAGAAATCAGAGGCCGAACTTGCCAATCTGCGCGTGCAGTTGGAAAGCCAGCACCTAAACCAGCAGGCGGACGCGGCTCGCATCGAGGCTGACTTCACCGAGGCCAAGCTCCGCGCAGAGCGAGACGCGGAGCTAGTCAAGCTGGGACTGGTTTCCGACCTGAATTTCAGAATCTCCCAGGGAAGCGCGGAATCGTGGACCAAGCGGCGCGAACTGGAGCAAAAGCGCCTGGCGATCGCCTCGAAAGCCATTGAATCACAATTGGCCGCGAAGAACGCCGAGGTGGAACAATACCGCGCGCTGTACCTGCTGCGAGGCAGCCAGCGAGGCGCGCTGCGCCTGCGCGCCGGCGTCGCGGGCGTGCTCCAGCAGGTTCCGGTCGAGGTGGGCCAGCGCGTGGCGCCCGGCACGAACCTGGCGCGGGTAGCGAATCCGAGGCGCCTTAAGGCCGAGATTCGCATTGCGGAAACCCAAGCCAAAGACATTCAGATCGGCCAGCGCGCTACCATTGACACGCGCAACGGCGAAGTGACCGGCCACGTGATACGCATCGACCCCGCTGTGCAGAACGGGACCGTCACCGTAGACATCGGCATGGACGGCGCGCTGCCGCAGGGGGCAAGACCCGATTTGAGCGTCGATGGCACCATCGAAATCGAAAACTTGAAGGACGTGCTCTACGTCGGGCGGCCCGTGCATGGCCAGCCGCAGGGCACCATCGGCATCTTCAAGCTCGCGGATGGCGGAGCGGGCGCGGTGCGCGTGCAGGTGAAGCTGGGCCGCGGCTCGGTGAATACAATTGAAATTGTGCAGGGCCTGGCCGTCGGCGACCAGGTCATTCTTTCGGACATGTCGGCGTGGGACAATGTGGACCGGATCCGGCTGAAATGAGGGGACACATTCAGCCATGCGGGACGCTGTCATCCCCAGAGACTACTGCGACGGATAGCTGACCACCGAAAGCGAACGCGAACAATAAGCTGCACCAAGGTTTTGTCGAAGGAGCGCCAATGACCGCATCCAACGGAACACTGATTCGCCTGGAAGGGGTGAAGAAGGTGTTTTTTACCGACGAGGTGGAGACCCATGCCCTCGCGGGCATCCATCTGGAAATGCGCAAAGGGGAATATGTGTCCATCGCGGGGCCTTCCGGCTGCGGCAAGTCCACCCTGCTTTCGATCCTGGGGCTGCTCGATTCGCCCACCGAAGGAAGCTACACACTAAACGGCAAGCCGGTGGCGAATCTCTCCCTCGGTGAACGGACGCGCATCCGCAACCGCGAGATCGGTTTTATCTTTCAAGCCTTCAATCTGATCGGCGATCTCACCGTTTACGAGAATGTGGAGTTGCCGCTCACCTACCGCGGTATGGCCGCCGGCGAGCGCAAGCAGCGGGTTCAACAGGCGCTCGAAAAAGTAGGCATGGCGCATCGCGTGAAGCACTACCCTTCCCAGCTCTCCGGCGGGCAGCAGCAGCGCGTGGCCGTGGCGCGGGCGCTGGCGGGCGAGCCGTCCATCCTGCTGGCCGATGAGCCGACGGGAAACCTGGATTCCAAGAACGGCGAATCGGTGATGGGGCTGCTGCGGGAACTGCACCGCGGCGGGGCCACCATTTGCATGGTGACGCACGACCCGCGCTACGCGCGGTTTGCCGACCGCAACATTCATCTGTTCGACGGCCGAATTGTGGAGGAGAGCGTCGAGGTAGAGTGAAGAAGCCCTCGACTGCCAGCAATTGCGTGGAACCATCTGGAGCAATGATCCAACTGCGCAGCCTTGAGAAATTCTACGAGATGGGCGGCGGGAAATTCTACGTGCTGCGCCGGATCACCCTGGATGTGGCCGCCGGAGAATTCATCACCATCATGGGGCCCTCGGGCGCCGGAAAATCCACTCTGCTGGCCATTCTGGGGATGCTCGATAGCGCCTGGAGCGGTGAATACCATTTCCTCGACGAGCCGGTGCACAAGCTCAAGACACAGCAACGCAACGAGCTGCACAAGAAATACGTGGGGTTCGTCTTCCAGAGCTACCACCTGATCGACAACCTCACTGTGTTCGAGAACCTGGAGATCCCGCTCTCCTATCACAACGTGCCGCGCGCGGAACGCGTGGGCAGGGTCTGCGACATCCTGGACCGGTTTCAAATCGTCGCAAAGAAGGATCTTTTCCCCAGCCAACTCTCCGGTGGACAGCAGCAGCTTGTGGGCGTGGCTCGCGCCGTGGTGATGAACGCAAAGCTCATCCTGGCCGACGAGCCGACCGGCAACCTGCATTCCAGTCAGGGCGAGGAGATCATGAAGCTCTTCCAGCGGCTCAACGGGGAGGGAACCACCATTATCCAGGTGACCCACTCGGAACGAAACGCGGCCTATGGCAATCGCATTATCCATCTGCGCGATGGGTGGATCGTCGACGGGAAGTAAGGATTCGAGGATGACACTACAGGCCCAGCGCCAACGGCTGGCAACCGAAAGTTGATAGCTGCCAAGAGGCGCACTCGGAGCACACAGAGAGCACGCGGGGAGAACGGGGGCAAGGCGATGGAGATCTTGTGGCAAGACCTGCGGTATGGCGCGCGGATGCTGGCGAGAAAACCAGGGTTCACGGCTGTTGCGGCGCTCACCCTCGCGCTCGGCATTGGCGCCAACACCGCCATCTTCAGCCTCGCGGACCTTCTCCTGCGCCGCCCGATCGCTCTTCCGGACCTCAACCGACTGGCCGCTGTTCGGGAACAAAGGCCGGAGCGTCGTGACGGTGAGCCGGTGTCGCCCGCCAATTTCCTCGACTGGCGGGAGCAGAGCAAGAGCTTCGAGAGCCTGGCAGCGTATCAGTATTGGACCACGAACATCACCGGCGAGGGCCAGCCCGAAGCGCTGCAGGGTGTTCGGGTAACGCCGAACTTTTTTGCCACTCTGGGGGTGAGGCCCGCCCAAGGCCGGACGATCCTGAGCGAGGAAGGGGAACCCGGGCGTAATCGCGTCGTTGTTGTGAGTGACGGATTCTGGCGGCGGCGATTTGGCATGGATCCGAACATATTGGGCAGAAGTGTTCAGCTCGATGGCCAGAGCTTCGCTGTGGTGGGCGTCATGCCAAGAAATTTCAGTTTTCCGCTGGGTGATCCGGACCTTTGGGTGCCCCTGGCCATGGACGCGCGGGAGAGAAGCCTGCGCGGCGCGCGTTATTTGACCGCAATTGGTCGTCTGAAGCCAGGCGTGACGCTGGGGCAGGCTCGCGCGGAGATGCAAACCATCTGGCGGCGCCTGGAACAAATGTACCCCGATGCCAACGCCGGCCGCGGGGTAAGAGTGGTTGCTCTCCGCGAGCAGATTATCAACGAGACCACCCGCCAATTTGTGCTGTTGTTGGTGGGCGCTGTCGGCTTCGTTTTGCTCATCGCGTGCGCCAACGTCGCGAACCTCCAGCTTGCGCGCGCCGCTGGCCGGCAGCGGGAGATCGCCCTTCGCGCGGCGCTGGGAGCTAGCCGATGGCGTGTCCTCCGCCAGTTGCTCACTGAGAGTGTCCTGCTTTCCACTCTCGGCGCGGCTTTGGGACTCATAGTGGCCATCTGGGGAGTCGACATCTTGAGGGCCAGTATGCCGGCCGATGTGATCAAGTACCTCGGTGACTGGAACAGCTTGGCGGTGAACGCAAGAGCGTTGGCCTTCACTCTCTTCTTGGCCGTCCTGGCCGGTGTAGTCTCCGGGCTGGCCCCGGCCTGGCAGACTTCGCGCGCCGACCTCAACGATGCGCTGAAAGAAGGCAGCGGGAGGGCCACCCGCGGCGGCAGCCATCGCTTCAGCAGCGTGTTCGTTGTCGCCGAAGTGGCGCTTGCTTTGGTGCTCCTGGTCGGTGCCAGCCTGATGGTGAAAGGCTTCGCTTTTCTGCTCACAGAGAATCCGCGGCTGGAACCGGAAAAGCTGCTCACCTTCCGCGTGACGTTGCCCGAGGCAAAATATCGCGAACCTCATCAACGCAAGGCGTTCTACGACCAGGCACTCGAAAGGCTACAGGCACTGCCGGATGTCCAATCAGCCGCTGTCGTATCCGGACTCCCCTACAGTTTTCACGAAAGCAGCACCACGCTGAGCATTGAAGGCCGGCCAGCACCTCTCCCGGGCCAGCTCCCCACTGCGATGCCGCAGTCGATCGGCGCGCAGTACTTTCGCACGATGCGTATTCCTGTTCGGGAAGGCCGCCAGTTCGATGAACGCGATACCGCTGAAGCTCCCGGCGTAGCCATTGTCAGCGAAAGCATGGCCCGGCGCCTATGGCCCGGAGAGAGCCCCATTGGCAAACGGCTGAAATTCGGCTCACCTGATTCCTCCAGTCCCTGGCTGACGATCGCCGGCGTGGTGGGTGACGTCCGGCACGATGTGTTCGAGCGGTCCTACCGTTCGACTCTATATCGCCCTTACCAGCAGGAGCCGCCTGGTGCCACGGACTTCGTCATTCGCAGCTCCGTTGATCCAATGGATCTTCTCAGCTTGGCGCGGGGTGAGTTACTCCGCGTGGATAAAGACCAGCCAATCTTGGAGACGGAATCCCTGGCGAAAAAGATCTACGATCAAGCCACCGGCCTGCGTTACGCTGCCGTGCTCATGGCGCTGTTCGGCGCCCTTGCGCTGGTCTTGTCCGCTGTGGGCGTGTACGGCGTGATGGCCTATTCGGTCGCCGAGCGCAGACACGAGATTGGCATTCGCATTGCTCTCGGCGCAGGACCCTCAGACGTGGTGCGCACTGTGATGGGGCGCGGAATCCTGCTTACGGCCAGCGGGTGGATCACGGGGATGGCAATAGCCTTCGCGCTGGCGCGACTGCTGGCCAGCATCATCTACGGTGTCAGCGCTTGGGATGCGATGAGCTTCACCGCTGCGCCACTGTTTCTGTTCGCGGTAGCCCTGGCCGCCTGCTATATTCCGTCTCGCCTGGCACCGAAGGTCGATCCCATAATTGTGGTGCGCTATGAATAGTTTCGCCTATCAATTGGGGGTCGCCGCCGCTGATGGTGTGTGGAGGGGCGAGAAGCTCGGCACCCGTTGGGGCACGGCACGCCGTGCCCACAATGCTGAAGTTTGACCGCTAAGGACGGAATGCACAAAACTGATTGTCACATAAGGAGAACTCCATGAAGCTTCGGGCATATAGCTGGATAGCGTACGCATCGCTCCTAGTAATGCTCGCCGGGGCGCCGAGCTTCGCGGCAGACATCACGGCTGAAGGCTCGTTCGAGCGCACGCTCAAGGTCAGCGGACCGGTCAATCTTGATGTGACCACCGGCTCGGGCCGCATTAACGTGCGCGCGGGCGAACCCGGCACTGTGCGTGTCCTCGGCACCATCCGCGCGGGCACCGGCTGGCACATCGACCGAGCGGAAGCGGAGGCAAAGGTGCGCCGCCTGGAGGCCAACCCGCCCATCGAGCAGAACGGCAACGTGGTTCGGATCGGCCGGATCGAGGATGAGGATCTGCGCCGTAACGTCTCGATCAGCTACGAACTCGTCGTGCCGGCGGAAACGCGCTTGCGCTCAGAGACCGGTTCGGGGAGCCAGACGATTGACGGCATCCGCGGGCCGCTCGAAGCCTCCGCAGGCTCCGGCGGCCTGAAAATCTCCAACATCGGTGCGGAGGCGCATGCATCGACCGGTTCGGGTGGCATCGAGCTGGACACCATCCAGGGCAACGTGCACGCCTCCACCGGCAGCGGTCACATCCGCGGCACCCGCATCGCGGGCGGAGTGAACGGCAATACCGGCAGCGGCAACGTGGAGCTCGAGCAGACTGCCCCCGGTAACGACGAGATCGAGACCGGGTCAGGTAGCGTCGAAGTGCGTGGCCTGCGCGGCAGCTTGCGGGTTCGCACCGGAAGCGGCCGAATCACTGCGCAGGGGGAACCCACCGGCGAGTGGCGCCTGCATACCGGCTCCGGGAGCGTGACCGTGCGCCTGTCGCAGCAGGCGGCCTTCGATCTGTACGCGCGCACAAGCTCCGGACGTATCCACACCAATCACCCTATCACTGTGGAGGGCACACTCAACCGGCGCGAAGTGCGCGGCAAAGTCCGCGGCGGCGGCCACTTGGTAGATGTGAGCACCTCTTCCGGAAGCGTCGAAATCGAGTAGCGGCTGGTCTGGAATCTGACACAAGCCTGAAGCTGGTTGTCACAGAGAGCGCGGCGAAACATCCCGGTCGAGGCGGGGTGGTTCGGGGAGTTTATCCCGACCAGTTCGGGGCCTGCACTTTACGGCTCAGGGCTGCGCTGCAGATGACATTCGCGAGTTGCGCAGAAATGGTTTGGCCGCGAAGAGCTAGCGCGGTGTTCCGCTACCCCTGCTGAGCCGTGCCGCAGTAGTATGGATTTCACCGAAATCAAAGCACCAGACTCACGGACGCTTCAAGAATGAGGCCATCCAATTCATCCGCCGGGCGCGTGCTGATCGCCGACGATCAGCCCGACGTGCGCGAGGCGCTGCGCCTGCTGCTCAAAGGGGAAGGCTACGAGACCCAAGCGGTCTCTTCGCCCGCTGACCTGCTCACCACGCTCGAAACGCGCGACTTCGACGCCGTGCTGATGGACCTGAACTACGCGCGCGACACCACTTCGGGAGAGGAGGGACTGGACTTGCTGGCGCGGATTCAGGCGCTCGACGGCAGGCTTCCGGTGGTGGTCATGACGGCGTGGGGCAGCGTGCCGCTCGCCGTGGAGGCCATGCGCCGGGGCGCGCGCGATTTCGTGCAAAAGCCCTGGGAAAATGCTCGCCTGCTGACTATCCTGCGCACGCAGATTGAGCTGCGTCAGGCGCTGCGGCGCGCGTCGCGGCTCGAAGCGGAAAACCGCTTGCTCCGCGCCGAGGCCCGACCCACGCTGATTGCGGAATCGCAGGCCATGCGGGCCGTGCTCGAGCTGATCGCCCGCGTCGGCCCTTCCGACGCCAATGTGCTCATCTGCGGCGAGCACGGCACCGGCAAGGAAGTGGTGGCGCACACTCTCCACGCGCTCTCGCCGCGCGCGGCCAAGCCCATGGTGACCGTAAACGCGGGCGGGCTCTCCGAAGGTGTTTTTGAGAGCGAGCTGTTCGGCCACGTCAAGGGCGCTTTCACCGACGCGCGAGCCGATCGCGTGGGCCGGTTTGAGCTGGCCGAGGGCGGCACGCTTTTTCTCGACGAGATCGCGAACGTCTCGCTCAACCTGCAAGCCAAGCTGCTACGCGTGCTCCAGACCGGCGAGCTGGAGCGCGTGGGTTCATCCAAGACCCGGCGCGTGGACGTGCGAATTCTGGCCGCGACCAACGCCGACGTGAATGCCGAATTGGCCGCCGGACGCTTCCGCCAAGATCTACTGTTTCGCCTCAACACCATCGAGATCTATTTGCCGCCCCTGCGCGAGCGGCGCGAGGATATCCTGCTTCTGGCCAACCATTTCTTGCGCCAGTACGCCCAACGCTACCGTAAATTCCCGGGCGGCTTCGACGCTGCGGCCACGCAGGCGCTCACCGAACATCCCTGGCCGGGCAATGTACGCGAACTCGACCACGCCGTCGAACGCGGCGTGCTGCTGGCCCAGGGAGACATGCTCAGGGCCGGCGACCTGGGCCTGCGCCCGCCGGCTTCGCCGGGCTCACCGCGCCTGGAAGAGATGAGCCTGGAGGAGGTCGAGCGGTTCCTAGTACAAAAGACACTGGCCCGGTCCAACGGCAACGTGAGCCAGGCCGCCAAGGCGCTCGGGCTGAGCCGCAGCGGGCTCTATCGCCGCATGCAGAAGTATGGTCTATGAAAGAGCTCAACTATGAGCGCCGCATCCTGCTGCTGGCGCTGGTGGCGGGTTTTCCCGGCTCGGCAGTGGCGCTGGTTCTGCTCTGGACCGGCGACTATACCCCCAAGGTCGCCTGGACGCTGTCGGTCCTCATTCTAAGTTTCTGGCTGGGCTTCGCTGTGGCACTGCGGCACCGGGTGGCCTTTCCCTTGCAAACTCTTTCCAACCTGCTGGCGGCAATGCGCGAGGAGGATTTTTCCATCCGCGCGCGAGGCGCCCGCTACGACGATGCGCTGGGCGAAGTCATGCGCGAAGTCAATGCCCTTAGCGAGACCCTGCGGGAACAGCGGCTCGGGGCGCTCGAAGCCACTACGCTTCTGCGTAAAGTAATGGAGGAAATTGATGTTGCCGTTTTCACGTTCGACGCCGCGCGCCGCCT
>WNFG01009642.1_pt1 | contig 10239 bp, 10 predicted proteins | sample 5400431 | NCBI WGS metagenome assembly WNFG01 (sample SAMN13153346, study PRJNA577476) | soil metagenome | isolation source: 120 cm saprolite under Douglas fir tree site 2 hole 3 replicate 2 | place: USA:California | collected 2015-04-18
GAGAGTGTGATTGCCCGGTACACCCGCCACGAAATTGACAGCGTCTACATTCTCTTCAACGAATTAAAGTCGGTCATCGCGCAACGCGTGATCGCCGAGCGCCTGCTGCCGATCAAACAAATCGGCGCAATCGACGTCGCCATGGCCGAAGAGGCTTCGGAAGAGGAACGCAAGAAGAGACTGGAAGCGGCGAAGTCGGCGGGCGTCGGGGTGCGTCCCATAGATACCAGCGGCGTCGATGAGGCCGCCGCCAGCTTCGGAGCGTCACCGGTCGACTACATCTACGAGCAGCCGCCCAACCAGCTCTTCCAGGGCATTCTGCCAAAGTACATCGGCATCCAGATTTTTCATGCGCTGCTTGAGTCCGTGGCCGCCGAACATGCCGCCCGCATGACCGCCATGGACGCCGCAACCAGCAATGCCAGCGATATGATCGATTCACTGACGCTGGTAATGAATCGAGCGCGCCAGGCGAAGATCACAAAAGAAATTATCGAAATCGTAAGCGGAGCGGCAGCGCAGTGAATCGGCATTTAGCAATTAGCACTTAGCACTCAGCACACAGCACTCAGCACACAGCACTCAGCGAAGACTCAAGGTCCTAAGCTAATTACTAAGTGCTAACTGCTAATTGCTGGTTTTGAGGTCTTATGTCAGAAAATATCGGGAACGTCATCCAAATCGCCGGCCCCGCCGTGGACGTCCAGTTCACCGAAGCGGCCATGCCTCCCATCTATCAAGCCCTCCGTGTCGTCAGTGACGGCTTTACTGTCCCTTCCCCCATCAACGTCATTCTCGAAGTGCAGCAGCATCTCGGCGAAGGCCGGGTGCGCTGCGTCGCCATGGAAGCAACCGACGGCATGGTGCGCGGCATGAAAGCGATCGATCAGGGTGGACCCATCTCCGCTCCCGTAGGCCGCGGCACTCTCGGACGCGTGATGAACGTCATCGGCGAACCCGTGGACAATCTTGGTCCGATTGCCTTCGACAAAAGAATGCCCATTCACCGCCTCGCGCCCGCGTTCGATGAACAATCGACCACAGCGGAAATGTTCGAGACCGGAGTGAAAGTGGTCGACCTGATCCAACCATTCTTGAAGGGCGGAAAGATTGGCCTCTTTGGCGGCGCCGGTGTAGGCAAAACCGTCGTCATCATGGAACTGATCAACAACGTTGCGAAGCAGCACGGCGGATTTTCCGTGTTCGCCGGCGTGGGTGAGCGAACCCGGGAAGGCAACGACCTCTGGCTCGAAATGAGCGAGTCGGGAGTCATCAAACCAGGCAAGCCCGAAGAATCAAAAGCCGCATTGATCTACGGCCAGATGACCGAGCCCCCCGGAGCCCGTCTAAGAGTTGCGCTAACCGCGCTGACCGTAGCCGAATATTTTCGCGATGAAGAAGGCAGCGACACGCTCCTCTTCATCGACAACATTTTCCGCTTCACCCAAGCCGGCTCCGAAGTGTCGGCTCTGCTAGGCCGCATGCCCTCAGCCGTCGGCTAAGAAGGGATCGGTAACTTCAGTGCAGGCGATTTATGTGCCGGCGGATGACTTGACGGATCCAGCGCCGGCTACTACGTTTGCTCACCTGGATGCCACGACTGTGCTTTCCCGTGCGCTTACCGAGATTGGAATTTACCCGGCGGTTGATCCGCTGGCGTCTACTTCGCGGATTCTCGATCCTCGAATTGTAGGACAGGACCATTACGATGTGGCGCAGATGGTTAAGAAGACGTTGCAGACTTACAAAGACCTGCAGGACATCATCGCCATTCTGGGCATCGACGAACTGAGTGAAGATCAGAAAGTGACGGTGGCGCGAGCGCGCAAGATCCAGAAGTTCCTCTCGCAGCCGTTCTTCGTGGCCGAGCAATTCACCGGTACTCCGGGACGCTATGTGAAGATTGCCGACACGGTGAAAGGTTTCCGCGGCATCGTCGAAGGGAAGTATGACGACATCCCCGAGCAGGCTTTCTACATGAAGGGGACCATCGACGAAGTGCTGGAGACGGCGGAGAAAATGAAGGGCGCGGCAGGGTAACGCAGCCATTAGCACTTAGGACGAATCCACAAACCTCTTGCGAGGTGAGTGCGAGCAGTTGTTTAGGGCCTACTGAGAACTGGGAACCGAGAACTGGAAGCCGAGAACTGAGAACTGTGACTAACACTTTCCAACTCGAAATCGTCACCCCCGCGAAGCTCTTGGTGAAGGACGCGGCTGAGGAAGCGCAGATCCCGGGGTTGAGCGGGTATCTGGGGATTCTTCCCGGACACGCTCCGCTGATAACCGAGCTTGCCGTTGGTGTGATTACCTACAAGGCGAATGGCGCTGCGCACACGCTCTCGGTGGCGTGGGGGTTTGCGGAAGTGCTGCCGGACAAGGTGACGATCCTGGCGGAAGCGGCGGAGCGGCCGCAGGAAATTGACGTAGCACGCGCGCAAAAAGCCAAAGACCGGGCCGCGGAGCGCCTGAAGAGCAACGATCCTCAAGTTGATTACACGCGCGCGGAAGACGCATTGCAGCGCTCGGAAACCCGTCTGAACGTTGCCAAAGAAAAGTAGCCTGCTTCCGCTCTTTTACCCTTGTTTTCTCACTCGGGAGATGGCCTCGCGGGCTTCCTTGTCGGCGGTGCGACGGCGCTCGGTCTCGCGCTTGTCCCATTGTTGTTTGCCCTTGGCCAGGGCGAGTTCGACTTTGATTTTTCCATTCTTGAAATACATGCGAGTTGGGATCAGCGTGAGTCCCTTCTGCTGGGTCTTGCCAATGAGCTTCCGAATTTCCTCTTTGTGAAGCAGAAGTTTGCGGGTGCGGAGCGCGGCATGATTGGCGTAATTGCCGTGTTCGTAGGGTCCGATATGGCAGTTGAGCAGCCAGAGTTCGCCGTCCTTGATCAGCCCATAGGCGTCCTTGAGATTAGTCTTGCCGGTGCGAACTGACTTTACCTCGGTTCCGGTGAGCACGACTCCAGCCTCGAATTTTTCGAGCAAGAAGTAGTTGTGGCTCGCGTTCCTGTTTACAGCGGCATCCTTTTCTCCGGAGGCGGTGGGCTGGCGGCGAGGGTTCTTCTCCCGATTGGGCTGGCTCTGGTGGGTAGTCTGTTTGGCCATTGCTGAAAAGAACCTGAACAGAAAGTATCACAGGGGGCAGGAGGTAGGTCTCGGCGTCAGGTCTCAGGAAAGGTCAAGACACAGTTGCCTTTCGAGATCGAGGTTTTGCCCTGAGACCTGCCACCTAAGACCTCCGCCCTTAGGGACAGGTACTACTGAGTGTAAACATCGCCCTTCCAATCACTTCGGGTGCAAGTTGAGGCAATGCTATAATCCGATTTTCCAGTACTTTTTGCGCGTGACGGCCGCCTGGGATGCCGGCCTGTTGGCTTTTTCGGGTGGTTGGGTGAGTCTTGGCCGGTGCCGCCGCCGGCGAGAGAGATTTTCATGAGGACTGCTTGATGAGACGCCTGATCCTTCCGGCTCTGTTTCTTCTGCTGCTCTGCCTGAGGCCCCCCGGTTTTGCCGCTAATGATTCTGCCAAGGCGCTCTACGAGAAGGGTGCCGACGCCGAGGCGCGGCAGAACTATGAGCAGGCCTTCGACTATTTCAAGCAGGCCTACAGTCTAAAACCGAAAGACCTGAGATATCGAACCGCGTTCGAGCGCAACCGCTTCCTGGCGGCTTCGTCGCACGTGCATCGCGGGCAGATTCTGCGCGACGCGGGCAAGCTCGATGAGGCGCTGGCGGAATTCCAGAAGGGATTGGAGACCGATCCTTCTTCGTTCATCGCGCAGCAAGAACTGAAGCGCACGCAGCAGATGATTAAAGAGGCGGAGAATCCGCAACCGCAGGCTTCGCTTCCGGGCACGACGGCGTTGCGCAGACGGTTGGAATCGGCGCAGGGCCCGGTGGAACTGGCTCCCATCTCGAACGTACCCATCACGCTCAAGGTCACGGAGAAATCCAACGTGATCTACGAGACGGTGGGCAAACTGGCGGGCGTCAACGTGCTTTTCGATCCCGATTACACGGCGCGCCAGGTGCGCATCGAGCTGAACGGCGTGACCCTGGAAGACGCGCTGGAAATTATTTCGTTTGAGACCAAAACCTTTTGGCGTCCGGTGACGCCGAATACGATTTTTGTCGCGCAAGACAATCCTGCGAAGCGGAAAGAGCTGGAACAAAACGTCATCAAAACCTTTTATCTTTCCAACCTTTCCCAGCCTACCGAATTGCAGGATGTAGTGAACGCGATGCGTACTATCCTCGAGGTGAGCCGAATTCAGCAACTGCCGTCGCAGGGAGCGATTGTGGTGCGCGGCACGCCCGATCAGATGGCACTGGCGCAGAAGCTGGTGGACGATCTCGACAAGGCGAAACCTGAGGTGCTGATCGAAGTGGCGGTCATGCAGGTGAGCCGCTCCAAGATGCACACTCTGGGAGTCAACCCTCCGACCAGCGTCACGGTGGCGCTGCAGAACAATGTCAACACCGGCACGACCACTGGGACCACTGGGACCACCGGCACGACCACAACTTCTTCGTCATCAACGACGGGCATCAACCTGAATACGATTGCCAACCTGAATGCCACCGACTTCCAGGTGACGATTCCGCAGGCTACGGCGACGGCATTGTTGAGCGACACGAACACCAAGATCATCCAGAATCCGCAGATCCGCGCCTTGGATGGACAGAAGGCTACATTGAAGATCGGCGATCGCGTGCCGGTGGCGACCGGATCGTTCCAGCCGGGTATTGGCGGAGTCGGTATCAATCCGCTGGTGAACACTCAATTTCAATACCTCGACGTGGGCGTGAACATCGACATCACGCCCCGGGTGCATGCGGGGCGGGAAATTTCGTTGAAGATGACGCTGGACGTTTCGGCGGTGACTTCGCACGTGAGCATCGGTGGCATCGACCAACCGGTGATCGGCCAGCGCAAGATCGAACACGAAATCCGCCTGAAGGATGGCGAGGTCAACCTGCTGGGCGGGATGCTGGAGGATACGCAGACGAAGGCTCTGAGCGGTATTCCCGGGCTGGCTTCGATCCCGATCCTGAAATATCTCTTTTCGCAGAGCAACAGCGAGCATTCGGAAAACGAAATCGTGTTCGTCCTGGTGCCGCACATTATCCGCGGACCTGACGTTTCCCATGGGAATGTCGACATGATCGACGTGGGTACGGCCAACGCGCTGGAGCTGAGGCGAACCAGCAGCAAGCCCGCACCAGCGGCAAGTGCGGTTGCCCCGGCTTCTCCGGTAGCGGCGGTCGCCGCTCCGCCGCCGCAGACGCCAACTCCACCGCATCCGGCTCCACAAGATCAGGTGCCGCAAACTCAGGCTGGCGCCGGTACTGGAACCTTCTTGTTTGATCCGCCTGCCGTGAGCCAGGCCAAGGGCGCGACCTTCACGGTGAATGTCATGCTTTCGGGCGGGCAGAACGTGTACTCGGTACCCGTGCAACTCAACTACGATCCGAATCAATTGCAGGTGGTCAACGTTTCGAACGGCGGCTTCCTGTCACAAGATGGGCAAGCGGTGGCGTTAGTGCATCGCGACGATCCGGTGAGTGGCACGCTGCAAATCACAGCCACGCGGCCTCCCGGCGCTGGGGGCGTTTCGGGACAGGGGGCGGTGGTGACGCTCACATTCATGGCGAAGGGGACGGGACAGTCTGCCCTCACCATTACTCGCGGCGGAGCGCGGGATCCGGCAATGCAGCCGATTCCAATGAACGGAGCGCAGGCGGCCATTACGATTCAGTAGAAGAAGTTCTCAGTGAAGATCCGGTCGCTTTGGCTGAGAACTGAGAACCGGGAACTGAGAACTGATTTATGAACCAGTCGATAAACATGCGGAGAGCTCGGTCCGTTGCTTCCCGACGGCAACACGGTTTTACGCTGATCGAGTTGATCGTTGCGACCGCCATTCTGTCCATTCTGGTGGGGATGGCGGTTCCGATGGCAAAGAATGCCGTGAATCGGGAGCGCGAGCGTGAGCTGCGCCAAGACCTTTGGATGATGCGCGACGCGATCGATCGCTACAAAGACGCCGCCGACCGTGGTGCGTTCCAGATCAAGGTGGGTAGCGAAGGATATCCTCCCGATCTCGACACCCTGGTCACCGGCGTGGATGTTGCCGGCAAGAAACTGAAATTTCTCCGCAAGATCCCCGTCGACCCAATCACCAAACAGGAATGGGGAATGCGTTCCATGCAGGATGACAAAGACTCGGATTCCTGGGGCGGGCAGAACGTTTTTGATGTTTACAGCAAGTCGGACAAAACCGCTTTGGACGGCACGAAGTACAAGGATTGGTAAATGAAGCTGAGGTCCGAAGCGCGCAATTCCAAACCCCGCAGTCCCAAAGTCCGCAATCGGGGTTTCACGCTGCTCGAGATGGTGGTGGTCATCAGCGTGATCTTGGTCCTGCTAGCGATCGCGTTGCCGATGTACAACCTGAGCATTCTTCGCGCCAAGGAAGCCAGACTTCATCAGAATCTGAAGACACTCAACGAAGCCATTGAGAGCTATTCGCTCAACAAGAAGCAAGCGCCACAGTCGCTTGAGGATCTGGTGCCCGGATACATCAAGTTCATTCCGGACGACATCACCGGTCGCACCGACACGTGGGTGCTGGAACCGGAAGACCCCCAAGATGCGTGGGATCCGAGCCAAACCGGCCTCAAGGGTGTTCACAGCGGTTCCGATCAGATCTCGAGCAGCGGCGATGCCTATTCGAGTTGGACGCATTAGGTCGTGAGATGAAGAGTAGAGCGACAGGACGGAACCGCGGATTCACGCTGCTTGAGATGATGGTGGTGATCAGCATCATTCTGATCTTGTTGTCGCTGGCCATGCCCCTCTACAGCCACAGCGTTACCCGGGCGCGGGAGGAAAACCTTCGCCACAATCTGGAAACGCTGAATCAGATGATTTTCCAGTACACACTCGACAAGCAAAAGGCGCCGCAGGGGTTGGAGGATCTGATGCAAGCGAAGTACCTGGACAGAATTCCGGAGGACATCACGGGCACGGTCGATACCTGGGTGCCGGAGCCGGCGGACGGCGCGATCCTGTCGCTCGAACAAACCGACGCCAGTGGCATTATCGGCGTCCACAGTGGCTCCAACCAGGTTGGCAGCGATGGCACCGCGTACTCGAGTTGGTAGATGGGGTCTCAGCTGTCAGGCCTCAGGTCTCAGAAAAACCGGCAGCGATCCTAGCGCCCCTCCACAATTTTCGTTGACGTTGCATCCAGTCGGGATTTGGATTTCCTGACACCTGAGACATGTTCTGGGAGGTGAGCGTGGATTCTTTCAATCGGCTGCAGCCCTTCGCGCTGCTTGTGATGCGGCTCGTGCTGGGCGCGATCATGATTGCGCATGGGTACCACAAAGTGTTTGGCGGATTCCATCACCACATGGAAATGGTGGGCTCGCTCGGCATTCCTCGATGGCTCGCATATCTTTCCGCGGGGACGGAATTCTTCGGCGGAATCGCGATCGTACTGGGATTGTTTACGCGCTACGTCTCGCTCGCATTTTTGATCGAGATGGCGGTTGCTATCTGGAAAGTTCACTTTAAAAACGGGCTGACGGGTAACGGCGGATTCGAATTTCCGCTGGCGCTGGCTGCGATCGCGTTTGCGCTGATGTGTTTTGGCGGCGGTCCGTGGGGAGCGACATTTGGCGGGGCGGGCGGTACGTGGAAAACGAAAAATCGATGAGGATGCCGTAGAAAGTAGATCGCGACGAACCAGCGGCAGAAAGCGAACAGCGAACGGTTCGATCCTCCGCGCCGTCGAAATTTCCGTCGCGGCGGCGCAGACGCGTGTCGCTGCCTCTGGTGCGCTCCGGGGAGCCGGAGAAAGTTGCGCTCGACAATGCGACGATGTTCGACATCATCCCGTTTCCTTGATTCAAATTGCACCGAAGTGTCCGATAAGACGGGGCAAGCCCCGTCTCTACAGGCGAACGGTGAGCTAACTGCTAACCACTAACTGCTGAATTTCAGAACTCTGCCAGCTCCTTCATCGCTCGGAACAGATCGCTGACCTGGGGCAGGATGGCATTCTCGAGTATCGGCTGATAAGCAACGAAAGTATCTGTCGCCGCGACTCGCTTCACCGGGGCGTCGAGGTGATGGAACAGTTGGTCGGCGATGCGGGCGGCAATTTCGGCGCCGTATCCCCAGCTCAGCGAGTCTTCGTAAGCGATTAGCGCGCGGTTGGTTTTCTTCACCGACGCGGCAATCGCATTCCAATCAAATGGATTCAAACAACGCAGGTCGATCAGCTCGACGCTGACGCGATGCTCGCGCTCGAGTTTTTGCGCGGCCTGCAGAGCGCGTGGAACCACCGCGCCATAGGTGATGACGGTGAGGTCGGTTCCGGGCTGCACGACCTTCGCTTTTCCGAACGGGACCATGTAGTCGGGGCCGGGATATTGCGCTCGCCCGTAGGTTTCGCGGTAGAGGCGCTTGTGTTCCAGGAACAGGACCGGGTCGTCGCAACGGATCGCGGTGCGCAATAGACCCGCGGCATCAAGGGCGTTCGAAGGGAACACCACCCGCAATCCGGGAGTATGCGTGAAGATACTCTCGCCGCACTGCGAGTGGTAAATCGCGCCGCCCGTCAGATAACCGCCAATCGCGACCCGGATGACCAAAGGCGCGGAGAATGCGTTGTTCGAGCGCCAGCGGATAATGGGGAGTTCGTCGCGCAACTGCATCATCGCCGGCCAGATGTAATCGAAGAACTGGATCTCAACCACGGGTTTCAATCCGCGCGTTGCCATGCCGGTGGCGCGGCCCACGATGTTGGCTTCGGCCAGCGGAGAATTGAAGACGCGGTCGGAACCGAACTCCAGTTGCAGGCCCGATGTCAGCTTGAAGACTCCGCCCTTGCCCTTGATCAGCTTCTGCTTGAGATACTCTTCGCGGCTGGCGTCGGCGACGTCTTCGCCGAATACGATGACGCGCTCATCGCGGCGCATCTCATCACGCAGCGTGGTGTTGATCAAGTCCGCCATAGTCTTGTTCGACGACTTGTTCGGCGCGGCGGAGCCTTTGCCGTCCGTGGCGGTCTCGGGGGCGGCAATTCCCGGATGAGTCTCGAACGCCGCCGAGGTGGGATCGAGATCGGGCGAGTACACGTAGTTGTAGATCGTTTCCGGCTGCGGTATCGGGGCGGCGAGGGCGCGGTCGGCATCGGCCTGGATCTGTTCCTCGATTTCCTTCTCGATTCTGTTGATCCCTTTTTCGTCGAGAATTCCTTCCCGCAGCAGGAACATCTGCAGGCGCGGGACGGGATCGCGCGCGGCATCGGCCTGGCGCTCAGACTCGGGCCGGTAAAGGCGCTCGTCGTCGGAGAGCGAGTGGGAATAGGGACGGATCACATGGGCATGGACAAACGCGGGACCGTTGCCCGCTCTGCAGTGCTCGGCCGCCCGCTTGAGGGCCGCATAGGCGACAGCGGGGTCGGTACCGTCAAGGCACGGAAATCGCGTATTCGTTGTCCTGTACGCAAAAAATCACGGGCAGACGGCGGTTGGAAGCCGTGTTCAGCGCCTCCCAGAATTCGCCTTCGCTGGTGGTGCCGTCGCCGAGCGAGACGTAAGTGATTTCATCGCCCTGGAATTGGACATCCTTGAATTGCCGGTAATCGCCATCGGCTTTTTGGGAGGCCTTCGGATGTCGGGCGAAATAGCGGCCGGCTTCGGCGCATCCCACGGCTTGCAGAATCTGGGTGCCCGTAGCGGACGATTGGGTGACGACGTTGAGCCGCTTGTAGGCCCAATGCGAAGGCATCTGACGGCCGCCGGAACTGGGATCGTCCGCTGCGCCCACGGCGCCGAGCAGCATTTCATACGGAGTTGCGCCCAGGGCGAGACACAGCGCCCGGTCGCGGTAGTAGGGATAGAACCAGTCGGAGCCCGGCTTCAACGCGAAGGCGGCAGCGACGCCCAGGGCTTCGTGGCCCGCGCCCGAGATCTGAAAGAAGACCTTCTGCTGGCGCTTTAGCATGATCTCGCGGTCGTCCACGCGCCGCGAAGTGAACATGATGCGATACGAATCAATTAGTTGCTGACTCGTCAGGCCCTGATAGGTCTTGGCCTTTTTTTCGATGTTGCTTTCGTTCAGCTTGGGATCGACTTTGGTCGTGGCCATGCCGGGTTCATCACCCCACAGAGTTGCAGCACGCATCATTGTAAATGGGTGGGGGCATTTGGGAATAGGGTT
>WNFG01015270.1_pt1 | contig 10239 bp, 6 predicted proteins | sample 5400431 | NCBI WGS metagenome assembly WNFG01 (sample SAMN13153346, study PRJNA577476) | soil metagenome | isolation source: 120 cm saprolite under Douglas fir tree site 2 hole 3 replicate 2 | place: USA:California | collected 2015-04-18
TGACCTCCCAGGCTTTGGATTTTCCGACGCGCCCGACCGTCAACAGTTTCCCTACACGTTTGAGCGACTCGCACAAACAATCGACGGCTTTACTCGTACCCTTGGTCTCAACCGTTATGCTATCTATGTGTTCGATTACGGCGCTCCTGTGGGATTTCGTCTCGCATTGGCGCATCCGGAGCGGATCACCGCCATCATCTCGCAAAATGGCAACGCTTACGAAGAGGGCCTGAGTCAAGGTTGGAACCCGATCCAGAAATACTGGAAAGAGCCGACTCCTGAGAATCGCGCCGCGTTACGCGGCTTCCTCACGCCGGAGGCGACCAAGTCTCAATATCTGCACGGCGTTAAGGACGAGACGCTGGTGGCGCCAGAAGCATACCAGCTCGATTCCGCGCTGCTGGCGAGGCCGGGCAACGACGAGGTCCAACTCGACCTGTTTCTGGATTACGCCGGCAATGTCGCGCTCTATCCCAGGTTCCAGGAATATTTCCGCACCAAGCAGCCGCCGCTGCTCGCCGTGTGGGGCAAGAGTGATCCGTTCTTTCTGCCTGCGGGCGCGGAAGCGTTCAAGCGCGACAACCCCAATGTCGAAGTGCGTTTCTTCGACACCGGACACTTCGCACTCGAAACCCACGCTGAGGAAATCGCCAGTGCGATTCGCGACTTTCTGGGACACAAGTTAGTGCGGCCGATTGCGGCAGACTAACGCTCTTCCATATCCGGGTGTAAAGTCGGAGAACGCCATGAAGATAGTTTCCGTAAATGTCGGCTTGCCGCGAGAGGTCGCCTGGAAGGGCATGACGTTCCAGACCGGAATCTTCAAGGAGCCGGTGGATGGTCCGGTCAAAATCAACCAACTGAATCTGGCCGGGGACAAGCAGGCCGACCTCACGGTTCACGGTGGCGCGCAGAAGGCGGTCTACGCGTATCCCGCCGAGCACTACGAGTACTGGCGGCAGGCGCTGCCCGGCGTGTCGTTTTCATGGGGCAAATTCGGCGAGAACCTCACGACTGAAGGTCTGCGGGAGGATACCGTGTATATCGGCGACCGTCTGCGAATCGGCTCTGCCATTCTCATGGTTACCCAACCACGGATGCCCTGCTACAAATTGGAATCCAGATTTGACCGCGAGGACATGATCAAGCGCTTCCTGGCCAGCGGGCGGAGCGGATTTTACTTCTCGGTGATCGAACCGGGTGAGGTGAGTGCGGAATCGAAGGTTGAGATTTTGAGCCAAGACGCTCATCAAGTCAGCGTTACCGACATCGTGCACCTTTATGTCGGCAAGTCACGGGATCCGGAACTGCTTCACCGCGCGACAACTGTCCCCGCCCTGCCCTCGCATTGGAAAGCTCAACTGTTACTAAGGGCGCAGGCGCAGGTGAGTAACCATTCCTAGCTCGCGTTGAGCGCTGCCGAAGAAGAACAAAAAAACCAAGCACCGACGGCAGAGTTTGGGACATCTAAACCGTCATGCTGGGAATGTTTCGCCACAAGCCGCAACCACAGCAGCAGAAGGTAACCACCGGCCGTTTCGAAATCGAGCGCAACGGCGCCGTCGCCTATCTTGAATACAACTTGAGCGACAAGGTCCTGGTCCTGACCCATACTGAAATTCCCGAAAAATTGCGTGGTATGGGTCTGGCGTCATCTCTGGCGGAAGGCGCTTTCCAATGGGCCCGCGAGAACAACCGCAAGGTCGACATTATTTGTCCGGCAGTGCTGGAATATGTAGAGAAACACCCGGAGTACGCCGACCTCGTTCTGCGGTGATGTAACGATTGCCGGGAAAACCCGCCTGTGCCATCATGTTGCGCCAGCTACGGTTTCCTGGGCAGAACGGCCGCCTGTCTCACCTCGATTGCCCCGATCTGCACTTTGGCCTCTGAGCGGACCGCTGGCTCAGCCTGCGCCTTCAGGGCCGGAGCCTTGGAGGAGTTTTTTGCTACGCGGCCATTGTCGGCCTCGAATGTCACTGTCAATCCAGATGTAGCACTGGTAATACCGAGCGCTCGCAACTGATCTGTGATATCGAACTGCAGAGTCTTTCGGTCCGGTGAATCCATCGCCTCATGGTGCTCGAAGGCCCCGAACCAATTGACGGTGCCAACATACTGACGAGCAGTTGGTTTTCCTTTTTTCGCAACGTAAACATTCAGCATTGTTCCCGGTTCGCTCTGCGCCGTAATGTCTCGCAATACCAGTTCGCTGGTCTGCGAACCGGCAGGCGAGAGGGCCAGGCTATGCAACGCCTTGGCGGGCAGAGCAATATCCACGCTCGTCTTTGCTCCGGTAATAGGAATTGCCTTCTTCGAACCGAGCATCACCGGATACTTCTTCTCCTCACCGCCTTGAGCGGGCTGGGGCACAGTCCCCTGAAGCATCGTGGTCCTGACGATTTTGGATCGCGTACACTGACTCACATTGTCATACACGTAGCCGAGTGCCACAGTATCCAGAAAATCTTTTACCTGTCCGGTCTTCAGCGCGCCTGTCTCGTCGACGAAACTGAAGGTCTGCTCTTGCCAGGGTCCGCCGGGCGTGGGAGATCCATTCTCCCAGCAAGCCCATAGGCGATCGATATTGGCGTGATGCGTATAGAAGATCGGGTCGTTTGCCGCTACCGGCACAAGTCCCATCTCAGCGACGGGACACGTCTGGCCGACGGCGCAGTGAACATTCCCGTGGATCCCTGATTCAACGTCCCACTCGAAGGCAAAAAAGTCGGACGCAGCAAAATCCGAATCCACGTTTGTGATCTTCGGGTCGATTACAACCGATCCTTCATTGAGGCCCTGGGCACGTTTCCAATCGTAGAAAACAGAATTGGGGTCCTGGAAAGCGTCCGGCAAACCAGTCTGCGCTGGGTCCGTATAGTCCCAATAGGGCAGGCGCAAGGTATCGTCATTGGCCGCCCAGCGCAACACTCTTTCGAAGTAATAGAGATACATGCGGTGCCAGCCAAAAAAGTTTGCCTGTGCAGTCTGGCTCTTCGAATGTTCGCAGGTTGCCCACACGGTTTGGGCTATCGAGTCTGGCGGCGCCTGGTCAGCGATGTCCTGGACATAGGGTATGAATTGTGGATAGCCAATCTTCTTCAGACGATCAATCTGGAACGCGACCGTACCAAACCGGCTCTTGGGGCCAAGATAACCATGGATATTAGCCCAATATTTCCAGCTACGGCGAAAGTCGGCTGACTCAGGCGGACTGTTGTCGAGAGACTTCATTTTTTGCACTGCAGTCCGCAAACTGGCAAGACGCTTGGCGCCGTCAGGCCCGCTAATGAAGTCCTGCCACCGCATCCGGACCTGTGGAGTAGAGCCCTGGCCGTTGCCACTCGAAGTCTGCTGCGCATCCAGGCATGCAGAGTAGGTCAAAAGAACAATCGCGGTAGCAAACGCCAAGCTCACTCTTCGAAGCTTCCCTATGCTGTCCATATAATTCTCCTGTTTCAGCTGCAAGCATTGTCCATAAACTCGCTGAATTATCAACCTGATAGTGCGACTGAACTATGGTTTTGAAATAATCTCGCCGCCCCACTTGTCGATGTAGCTTCGAAAACCGGCAGTGGTTTTCGCTACCCCTTTGCGCATGGAGTTGGTGACCTGAAACAGCACTGTAGGGTCGGCGACCGACGGATCGCCGTCATTGAACGGCGGCGTAGGCGCGTACTGCATGGTGAGCTGTCCCTGGCGCGCGGCCTCGTCGCCGAGCAGCAGAGCCACGATCGCCAGCACCGATTTGTAGTTCCAATGTGTGGTAGCGCGAAAACCCTGAAGGAGCCCGGCTGCGGCAAGAAAGAGCGCGCCAGTACAGACCGAAGTAATCAGCATGGGCCCGTCCTTCTTGCCGGGTGCGCCAATGCGTCGCAGAAACGCAAGCAATGAGTTCTTGTCCGGTGGCTCCGTGCCCAGCAAGTCTTCCAGAAGCAAGCCTCCGGGAACAAACAAAACATCCAGAGACTCCGTCTTGTCGAAAGTGTCGTGTGGCTTGATCTCCACCCCTTCATATGAACGCACTGGGTCCTTGCTTAACGCCAACAACCTGGGGGTAAGTCGTCCGCTGGTCATAATGAAAGTCTGAAAGGGCCCAAGCACATCGAGAGAATCAAAGTTAGGGTAGAGAGGAATACCAACAATCTTCTTTTCGGACTCTTTGAGTGGCATCGCTTTAAGGAATCCCTGGGTCGACATTTGCACCAGCCTTTATAGGGTTCCAGAACAATACCATAAGAGTGAAATACGAACCTTGCTGCCTTTCTATTCCGTGCCACACGTTCTGCCGCTCTCTTCGCGGCAAGCCATTATTGTGAAATGGCGTAGTGTACACTTTCTGCCGGAGAGTACCGTGATCAAGTTCAGATTTATACAGCTGCTGCTCCTTCTGGCATTCATTGCCCAGGGCAGCGCGCAGTTCGCACACACTGACCACAAACAGATCGTCGACGCCGCCGGTAAGCCGCTCCTTCTTCGCGCAACCAATCTGGGCAATTGGCTGGTGCCGGAAGGTTACATGTGGACGTTCCAGGGCGGCCCGCAATCTCCCAGCGAGATCCGCGCCTTGGTGTTCGAGCTGCTTGGCCCGGAAGGGTCAACCGCATTCTGGCAGAAGTATCGCGAGAACTACATCACGCATGAGGACATCGCGCTCCTGCACCGGGCCGGCTTCAACGCCATTCGCGTGCCTTTGCATTACAACCTGTTTGAGAGCGACGACGCTGAAGGCTTCAAGCTGCTGGACCGGCTGATCGACTGGAGCCGCGCCGAACATCTATATGTAATTCTCGATCTGCACGCCGCGCCAGGCGGACAGACAGGCGCGAACATCGACGACAGCGCCGGATATCCCTGGCTTTTCCAGAGTCCACAAGAGCAGGAGCACCTGATGGCAATCTGGCGGCGGCTGGCGAGCCACTATCGCGATGAGCCCACCGTGCTGGGTTACGACCTGATGAACGAGCCGATCCCGCCCTTTCCCAAACTAGCGCCCTTGAATGCTTCGCTGGAACCGCTCTACAAGAAGTTGTCGGCCGAGATTCGCAAGATCGATGCGCACCACATTCTCATTCTCGGCGGCGCCCATTGGGACGGCAACTTTTCCATCTTCAGCAAACCGTTCGACACGAATGTTGTATACACCTTCCACAAATATTGGTCGGTGACGGACGAAAGCGTGATACGGCCGTACCTCGATTTTCGCGAACGTTACGACGTGCCGATCTGGATGGGCGAGTCCGGCGAGAATACCGACGAGTGGATCACGCAATTCGTGAACACGCTGGAAAAGAACAATATCGGATGGGCTTTCTGGCCCTACAAGAAGATGGGGAAGCCCTCATCGGTGGCCAGCATTCTACCGCCTGCCGATTGGGGAAAGATTACAGAGTTCGCCAAACTCCCGCGCGACTCCGGCACCTCGCACGTTGAAGAACGGCTGAAGGTCCGCCCCGACCAGGAAACCATCAATCGTACGTTCACTGAATTGCTGGAGAGCGTCCGTCTGCCAAAGTGCCGGATTAACGAGGGCTATTTGAAAGCGCTGGGGATGAAGCCTGACAGTGCGCCGGCCGTTGCGGCAGACGCGCGACCAGCGCACTGAACAAGTCTTCAAATCTGAGAACATTAATCTGAAGACCGTTGGCAAACGAGCGGCAATGCGACAAATAAGCTGAGGCGCACCGAAGTGCGCCCCAGTCTGTCAGCCGAGATTAGAAGCCGATCCGGATACCAAACTCCATCTGGCGCGGGCTGTTGGCCTGACCCGAAATTGCGCCGAACGTCTGCGGAGAGGCGATGTTCATGTTCGCCGCGGTCGGATTATTGAGCTGGTTATGGTTAAGAACGTTGGCGAAAGTGGCGATGAACTTGGTGTTCACACGTTCGGTCAACCTGATCTCTTTGCCAACGGACACGTCGAGGTTCCAGGTGGGAAGTCCACGAAGAATCCCGGCGCCGCCGGTCTGGTTGTCAAAACCCACCAGCGGCGGACGGAACTGACTTGCTTCCGCCGAGCCATTGGAAAACAGATTGAGGCTGGTGCCCGTTCCGTGGACCGAGTTGCCTCCTTTATACGGCGAGAGAAGGAGGGCGTTCTCGTTCGTGGAACCCGAACTGCAGTTGACCTCTCCGTATGCCTGACAGTCGTTGCCCACGTTCACCTCGAGCGGGAGTCCGCTCTGAGCGCTGAAGATGGATGTGAATTTCCAGGCGCCGAGAAGATGTCCCACCACCCCTTTCTGCCCTTTATACCAGGCGGGTTCCCACACCATGTAGGTGTTGTAAACGACCCGGGTGTCGAAGGGCTGAGGCCCGTATTGATTGTGCAAATTGAACGCGTCAACCGGGGTAAAGCCGCTGGTGGATTGGGCCACGGCCTGGGTACCCAGGGTCTTACTCCAAGTCAGGTTCGACACCATCGTGAGGCCATGCCAGCCCTGCATTCTCACCGTGAAGAAGGCGGCGTTATAGTTCCCGTATCCCCAGCTTCCGTTCAGGTACACGGAGGAAACCTGGCCCGGCGTCCCGAACGCTCCGGTAGGCGTGCTGGGCATGGCCCGGCCGAAGAGGAACCCGGAGAATTTGTTGACCGCCAGGTCGGCCCAGAACTGGTAGACGTTCACGTTCACTCCGTTGGCATTGTTCTTCTCTCGAGTGGCCACCGCGGCAGTGCAACTGCTGAAGCCGGTGCAATAAGCCGAGGTGGGTCCCAGCGCTTTCTCAAAAAATGCCTGGACTGGAACCGCCGCTGGCAAAGTCCCCGCCGTGAGGGCCATGTAGACGTTGTCATATGCATTGGCAAAGCTCTGGCCACCTTGCACCAGCATGTAAGGCACACCGTCCAGGTTGGTGGACTGGTATTCATTCTTCAAAACGCGTCCGATGTAGCCCACCTCGATTGCCACCTTTCGTGACAGTTCACGTTGGATGGTGAGATCGAACTGGTCAGACCGCGAAGGCCGGAAGTTAGGATCCAGGGCCTGACCGTCACCAGCGGTAGCATTGCCGCCTATGCCGGGAAAGTAAGGCTGAGGAAGAGTTTGCGAAACGATGGGAAGCGGAGCTATCATGCCGTCCGTTCCGATGCGGAACGCGGTTCCCGGCGTGGAACCACCAGTGCCCAGGCATTGATTACCGCCGACGGCATTGGCTGCGTTGACTGCGCCGATGCAGGAAACGGCCTGGCCCAGACCGGTGCCCAGCAGGGGCACAAGCACCAGATCCACTCCATTCAAGCGGCCGTAGATGCGGTTATAACCTCCCCGAATGACGGTTTGGCTGTGTCCGAAGACTTTGCCCAGGAGGCCACCATCGAAATTAGGACTCCAGGCTGCCGCGGCGCGTGGACTGATTCCGCCATAGAACGGATTGTAGGGATATTTCATTCCCAGGTTCTTGACCGTCTCGAAACCCAGGATCGGGTTATAAATTTGCCCCTGCAGAGCCATGCTCTTTTTGGTGTTGAGGTAGTTCGCCAGATCGATCAGTTTGCCGCCGGTGTCAATTAGCTCAACCTGCTTGCCGTCTTTCTCCACTGGAGGCATTTCGATGGTGTAACTGATCCCAAAGCTCACCGTGAAACTCGGCTTCAAATGCCAGGTGTCGCCGAAGTACACGTTGTAGGAGGGAATCGTGCTCTTATCGAACATGTTGCTGCCGAGCGGATCCAGGCTAAGACTGGAACCGCTGCGCGTATAGAGTACCTGCGGCTGGGAGGTCATGCCCAGCACCTCCGCGTAGAGCTTGTTCCAGGTGTTTGCCTGGTTGGAAGGCAGACCGACCGGCTGGAAGCCCGAGGCGATGTTGATGCCGCCGCCTTGATTGGCCGTGGTGCCGATCTGGTAGACGATGGCGTTCATGATCCCCTGGCCATTATCGTTGCGTTGGTGATAGTCCCAGTTGCGCTGATAAGTACCCCCGAACTGAAACAGGTGGTTGCCCCGTATCCAGGACACGTCGTCGCGAAGATAGTTGTCCTGCCCGTCCCAGAAGCGCTGGCGCGCATTTTGTGTGTTGACGTTCATGGGGACCAGCGAACCCGTCCGGGATTCGCCTCCAATCTCCAGCGCTCCGCCCAGGCCCGCGAGTTGGGGCGGAGCCGCAGCCGTGATCCACTGCCACCAGTTGCGCGTGTAGCTGTAATGAAAGTCGTTGGTGAGGTTCGGCGATACGTTGGTGGTGAGCCCCGCGGTAATGAGCGTGGCCACCGACGGACGCAGGGAGTGCGAAGTCCCCAGGCCGAGGGTATCTCCCGGCATCACGCCGCCAACGTCCACCTGGTCCGTGGTGCTGGCAATCACGTGGTAATAGTGGTAAGTGCTGGTGAAGTGCCACTTCTGGCCAAAGTCATGGTCGATTCGGGTCACGCCAAAGTTATCATTCCGGGGCAGGGACACGGTCGTACTGAAGCCCTGGGTATTCAGGGTATCGCCGAAGCCGGCATTGGTCGGGTCATTGGGAAGAGGTTCGAACTTCGACCAGAGTTGTTTGATAATCGGATTCAAGCCGATTCCCCGCGGGTCGCAGGCGCCGCCGCCACACGTCGCTGACGGGTAGGTAATGCCGTTCACAGTTACGGGTAAAGGATTGATGTTGTAGGGCGTAACGGTCGACCCTGACTTGATTTGGATAACGCCGGCGCGCAGCAATGCGGAAGGAACCGACCTCTCATAGGTCGAGACGTTGGGGAACCGGCGTCCCTCATAGTTGGCGAAGAAATACGTCTTCCCGCCCCAGATGTAGGGCAGCACAGGCCCGCCGATGGCCCCGCCAAAGCGGTTCTGATGCGTGGAGGGCAAGGGCTTGCCGATGGAGTTATTGTCCCAGGTGTTAGCGGAGAAATTGCTCCCCAGATAATACTCGTACAGAGCGCCGTGCCAGGCATTGGTTCCGCGCTTGGTCACCATCTGGACCTGTCCGCCCGATGAGCCGTTGAAATCGGCGGTCTGGTTGGTAGTGGCAACTTTGAATTCTTCAATGCTCTCGACCGGAGTGGGCAACACGCCCGTGGTCAGGCCGCCGGTGGAATTGCTGGTTGTGGGGTTGGCGGCAAAGCTCAGGGTGTAGGTGCTTTGCGTGCCGTCCATGTCGCTGCTGTTCTGGCCGCCGTCAAGCTGAAAGGTATTCTGGTCGCGCACCGACCCGGCAACCTCTCCGGTTGCGTTCACGGCCGGTTGCAAAGTCATCAGCGTGGAGGAATCACGGCTGAGGTTAGGCAGGACTTCCATGGCGCTGAAGTGGATCGTGGTCCCGACCGCGGCGTTCATGGTCTGCATTTCCACGCCGCTGGCGGTGACCTCGACCGTCTCCGTCGCCGTGCCGAGTTTCAGCTTCACGCTGGCGTTCGTTACCTGGCCGATCTCGACCGTGACTTTGGACAGAAGCGTCTGCGCAAATCCGGCCTGAACCACCCGGATATCGTAGGTCCCGGGCGCCACGTTTACGAAAATGTACCGGCCGACCTCGTTGGCGGTGGTTGTTCGTGAAGTGCCTGTAGCTTTGTCGATCAAAGTGACTGTTCCTCCGGCAATCACCGCGCCCATCTGGTCGGTGATCTGTCCGGACACGGTTCCGGTCGCGGTCGACTGCGCCCACGCTGAGATCAGGGTCACGCCGAGCAACAACGCCACACAAGCAAGCTTGAGCGGCAGGACGAACAGACGTCTGGCGTTTGCGAACCGTTGGGAATCAGGCTTTGGACTGCTTGGACAAAGGGGAGAACTGCACGGTCCTGTCAATAGCGTCATACAAACTCCTTCTCTCCCAGAACTGAGACTGTCGGTTCGTATCGGATTTTGATCAGCCAATGAGAGCAAAAAGAGAAATGAATTCAAACACAACAAGAGAAGCTGCCGCCTGCCCTAACCGGACGGCTTTTAATTTAATGCGGGGCATTAGATCAGAAAAACACTGTGGAAATCCAAGAAAATTTATTAATAGATGGAATCAAAGAAAGTGCATGGGATGAGCTGCCGTTTCATCTTTTGAAACCGAGTAGCCGCCAGCCGAAATCCTGAGCGAAAGCGAAGGACCTGATCTCAGGAACTCGGAAATGCGTGAATGGTGAAGGTTGGTCGGGCGAGAGGATTTGAACCTGAGGCGTTCTGGCGGCGTATGGGCGAGAATACCGACGAGTGGATCGCGCAATTCGTCAAAACACTTGAAAAAAATAATATTGGCTGGGCGTTCTGGCCCTACAAGAAGATGGGAAAGCCATCTTCGGTCGTCAACATTACG
>WNFG01029007.1_pt1 | contig 10239 bp, 9 predicted proteins | sample 5400431 | NCBI WGS metagenome assembly WNFG01 (sample SAMN13153346, study PRJNA577476) | soil metagenome | isolation source: 120 cm saprolite under Douglas fir tree site 2 hole 3 replicate 2 | place: USA:California | collected 2015-04-18
TTCCTGCCGGCTACGCTCGCGCACCTCTTCCCAACGCATTTCGGAAATGCGTCGTAACTTGCTCCGATTCCCGCTCCTTTTAGAAAGTCGAACGGGCCTCTGCGTAGAGGCGGTGGCATATTCCAAAATCCAGTCCGCTGTGCGCTGGGTATTGTTTTCGGCCTTTTCGAATTTTGTTTGCTCTTTAACCTCGGCGTAGTGCTCCGTGGCATACACAAGCTTTTCGGTTAGGTCGTAGGCATCGTCTTCTCGATATGTGACCACGCCCTTCGGCCTACGACCGTTCTCGCTGGCGATGACAGGAGTGCCCAATGCAAGAGCCTCGATCACTGAGGCGCTAATACCATCGCAGGCTGGAGTACGAACACACGCGGAGCAGCGGCTCACTAATGTCAGAAACTCATCATGGTTCAAGTTTCCGAGCAGCAGCAAATGATCGCGCTGTGTCGCGGGCCAGCCATTCACGTAGCTGCGTGCGCTTGGCATTTCTTTCTCCGGAAAGCCAAGCCAGATAAATCCGGCTTTAGGATAAACCTCTAGGAATTTGTTCATGGCTCCGTGCAGCACGGGGAGCTGGTATTCCGGCCGGAAGGAAACGTAACACGAGAAAATCGGATGGTGCGACGCCATGAATTGTTCAATTTCCTCAGGGAGCTTCACGACCTCGAAGTGCAGGAGCTCCGCGGAAAAACAAGGGAGCGTTGCCACTTTGTCAGAACGTATGCCGTAATCTTCGATCGCAGTCCGAATCTCGGCGCTATCACAAGTCAAACGCCCGGCGAGCCGAAATAGCACTTGAAACGCTGCGCGCAGGAGATGGGAATCCTGTCGGGGGAAGTAAGTCTGAGGAAGGCCACCGTGAAAGGTCAGGATCGCCGGCCGCGCAAACAATTGACCGACGGTCACAGCAAGCAACGCCAGGATATACCCCTTTGGCGACTCTGCGTTGACGTGTGCGTGAAAGCGGAACCCTTGCAGCGAAAATCGAATAAGCTTATACAAGTAGTCAATACCGTTCTGGACGTCCACGTATTGCGAACTTTTGTTCTGCCGGCCCTCATTGATTTTGAGAACGAGGCAGGTATGATTGCGGCGCTTGAATTCCTGCTGTAGAAGCTGCGTCTGAATCGCCCAGCCACACATCGGCGGCGGATAATTGCCGATCTCGAGTATCCTGGCCATTTCCATCAGTCTAGCATTTTTCATGCCTTGCGCTGTCTCTTGATCGTGATAACGCCGGCCATCTGCAACCGGTAAGGCTTGATTTTGCAGACGGTTATGCCTCGGAGGCGCCCAAAAATGAACACGAATGGGATTCGGTCGTTGGAAGGGGGGAACACTCTGGGGTATTGTGGAAAAAGTTTTCACAATTTTGCCCCGTTTTAGCAAGGGGAGGTTCACGCCCCTAAGCTTTCTTGTAAGTTGTTTATTATAAATGATTTATATTGTGCAGCTCTCGACGCTCCACACCGTTCGGCAGTCTGCTTGCTTCTACTACGCTGATTGCGAATGAGTTACCATAGCGTGTTCTCTCTGCGCGGGATGCAAAATTTTCGCAATTCGGGTGACAATGGGACAGAAAATTAGCGTTTTTGGTCTTGGCTACGTGGGTTCAGTGACTGCTGCTTGCCTTGCCTCCAAGGGTCACCAAGTGTTGGGTGTTGACCTAAATCCTGCAAAAATCAATGCCATTGAGTCGGGTCGGAGTCCGATCTTGGAGAAGGGGCTTGAGGAATTGACAGCCGGGTCGAACCGGGCATGTCGACTGCACGCTACAAACGACGCTGCTCAAGCCGTGCGCGAGACGGACATCTCCTTCATATGCGTGGCCACCCCAAGCCTAAATAACGGCCGGCACGATGTTGGACAGGTCGAGCGCGTAGCGACGGAGATCGGCGCTGCCTTACGTAGCAAGGCTGGGTATCACACGGTTATTCTCCGCAGCACGGTGATGCCGGGAACTACCGAGGGCATGGTGGTCCCGAAATTGGAGCAGGCCAGCGGTCGGCGCACCGGCGTGGACTTGGGAGTGTGCTATAACCCCGAGTTCTTGCGTGAGGGAAGTGCCGTATCGGATTTCTTCAACCCAACAATCACGGTATTCGGGGCGAAATCGCCCGATCAGATCAGAATCCTGAGACAGACTTATGATTGGGTGCCGGGACGTGTGTTCGAAACTTCATTGCCGACCGCCGAAACTGTCAAGTCTGTTTGCAATGTCTTTCACGCGCTGAAGGTCGTGTTCGCAAATGAAGTAGGAACGTTCTGCAAGCGACTGAACATCGATACGGAAGCGGTGTTTGAAATATTCAAGGCCGATACACGGCTCAATGCATCCGCGGCGTATCTGACGCCAGGTTTTGCGTTTGGAGGTTCGTGTCTGCCGAAAGATCTACGTGCGGTAACTCAACTAGCTCGTCAAGCGGATCTCAAGCTGCCCGTTCTCGAATCGATTCTAGCCAGTAACGACGGTCACATCGAGCGCGCAGTAGAAGCGGTGATTCAAACCGGCAAGAAAAGAATCGGCATGCTTGGGCTTAGCTTCAAGGGCGGAACCGATGACTTACGCGAAAGCCCGTTAGTGCAGTTCATCAAGCGGCTTTTGGGTGAAGGGTGTGAAATCCGAATCTGGGATCGTGACGTGTCGCTCGGGCGACTCGTCGGTTCGAATCGGCAGTTCATCGAGCAGGTGATTCCGCACATCGGGTCACTCCTCGTTGTTGACCAGGCGGATGCGGTTCGATCTGCCGACGTAGTAGTTATCGGGAACTCGGGAGTAGACAAGGCTACTTTGACGGCTCTCCTTCGCAACGACCAGATTATAATAGACCTGGTAAATCTTTCAAAGTCTCATCGCCCGGAGGGATTTCCTTCCTACGAAGGGATCTGCTGGTAGGCCCAGAACAACATGAAGATTCTGTGGGTGAAGACTGGAAAGCTGCTGCCGTTGAACACGGGGGGAAAGATTCGCTCGTTTAATATCCTCAGACAGCTGTCGTTGCGTCACGAAGTCACACTGCTCTCATATTATGCAGGCAAGCAGGATCTCGACTATGAGACTGAATTAGGTAAGTATTTCCCCCACGCCGTGTGTTACTGCACGGATATTCCGGACGACGCAGATGGATCTATTAAGCGGGGAATTCATTATTTGTCGAGAGTGTTTCATCTGGTGCCTTATTCAGTAGAAAAATTTACCTCTGCGGAAGTGCAAAGGGTCGTGAGGGAATGGGTCACTGAGGGGCGCTTCGATGTTGCCGTATGCGACTTCCTTGCAGCGTCCCTCAACTTCCCGGACGTGCTTACTGCTCCGACCGTTCTCTTCCAGCATAATGTTGAGGCCAAGCTTTGGCAGCGCCAGGCTCGTTGGGAGCGAAATTGGATCAAGAAAGCCATTTTCACGCTCGAAGCGGTGAAGATGGCGCGGTACGAACCAGCTGCCGTAAAGAAATTTGATTATGTTGTGGCAGTTTCTGAATCAGATCGCCAATCGATGCTTGGGGCGGCGCCAGCGGGTATTAGTGTTTTACCAACAGGCGTAGATTTGCGAGAATTCCAGGCTGTGGCTGGTTCTCGGGCCGTGGAACCGACAGTGGTATTCACTGGCTCGATGGATTGGGAGGCAAATATCGACGCCATGGAATACTTTTGTGAAGAAATTTGGCCACGCGTGCTCGCGAAGCTACCAACAGCAAGGTTCCAGATTGTTGGTCGGAATCCACATCCGCGGGTGAAAAGTCTTGCTTCCAATTCAGTCGAAGTTACTGGCACCGTCCCGTCGATTATCGACTATTTGAAGGGTGCGTCGGTGGTTGTCGTTCCTCTGCGAATCGGCGGGGGCACGCGATTGAAGATTTTCGAAGCTATGGCCATGGCAAAACCGGTCGGTTCAACGTCGGTCGGTGCGGAAGGCCTGGAGGTGCGACACGGCCATGACATCGTGCTTTCAGATGAGCCATCCGACTTTGCACAGTGGATCATAAAGCTTTTGGGTGACGAAACCGTCCGGGGCAAGTACGGGACGGCAGCCAGAGAAACCGCTGGAAGGTATGACTGGTCAACTATCGCCACGCATTTTGAAGGTATTCTGACTCGCTTGGTCCGTGGTTACCATCCCCTTGAAGAGTTAGTCGAAGTTATAAGCTGAGAACTGCTCAACATGAGCAGTACGCAGAAGGGCGGGCCAGCGGAGTTGCTGATGGGAGCCGAGTGTACAAATATTTGCACACTTCTGACGCGCGATTTTTCCAGAGGGTCTGCATGCGCACTTTGTCCTCCGCTGCAACCGTTGCTTACTCAGATCGCTATCGTGCTTCCGGGTCGAATGCGATTTGGCAAGACGGATGCTCTAAGCAGATAGCCAAATCCTGCCGCAGCAATCAGAAAGGTGCGTATGCGTAGAAAGCTTGCGTGGACTAGAAAACGAGTGCAAGACGGCTTAAGTTATCGGCTCCGCACGCTCGGAGGTGGTCGCTGGGCTTCGCATTGCCGGCCGACCTCGATATCTTTCCTTCTGACTGAATTGTGCAACGCGCGCTGCGTGCATTGCGACATTTGGAAGAATCGCGGCAGGGAAGACTCCCCAACGGTCGAGCAATGGAAAACCGTACTCTCCGATTTAAGGAGCTGGCTGGGCCCCGTCCAGATTACTTTCGGAGGTGGTGAAGCGCTTCTGAAGCCTTTTACGACGGACCTGATTGCTTTTGGCTCCAGAATCGGGCTCTTTGTTGAGCTTCTTACGCACGGCTATTGGGAAGACCCGGCCAAGATGGAGAAAGTGGCGCTCTCGAATCCGTGGCGGGTGACGATTTCCCTCGATGGCATCGGAGAAGTGCACGACAAATCACAACGTGGATGAACTCGACAAGATTGCTAATTTCGCGACGCAAGATGGAGTGGACGTGTTTTACCAGCCCATCGAGCAGAACTACAACACTGAGGAAGACCCTTACTGGTACAAGCGCAGCGATAATTGGCCCAAGGATACTGCAAAGATTACTGCCAGCGTTGAGCGTCTCATTCAACTTAAGAAGCGAGGGCTTCACATTGGTAACAGTTTTGAACAGCTTCAAGTCATGATCCCCTATTTCCAGAACCCGGACGCGCTGCGGCTCGCTACTCAATATCATTCCGCTCATGAAGGGCGGCCCCTGTGTTCGGCACTCACCACGATTGAGTTCCGTGCTAACGGAGACGTTCTTTCGTGTGTCGGAAAGAAACCGGTCGGAAATATCAAAGTTACTTCTATTCCGGAAATCTGGGAGAAACGGCCCCGCTGGTGGGAGGGCGGTTGCTGCCTTGAGAGTTGTAGCTCCGCCGAGGAGAAGGATTTTCTCTCGGTCGAGACGATTCACACTGTAGTTTAAATTTCCAACTATGAAGACTGTTGTTTCTGTCTTTGGCCTGAATCCGGAAAAGATCAGTAGCACAGAAGCGTTCGCTCGCGAGCTCTCCCTTCAGTTAGGACAAGTCGGATGGCAGAGTGTTCTCTGTTTTGCGAGTAAACCTTCACCGCGGGTCTCCGAGTATTTGCGCCTTCCCAATGTGCAAATTGAGATTGTCCACGATCCGTGGACAGCCACGATAAGAAACGTTGGGCAGCTCAAAGGCGTTCTACAACGCCATCGGCCAGAGATCCTGCATCTACACCTGACGGGTTTCCTCACTCCGTTTCCTTGGCTGGCGCGGCTGGTTGGTGTCCGCAAGGTGTTCTTTACGGATCACGGATCGCGTTCGGCTAAATATATTCCGAAACGAGCGCCTTTCTGGAAAAGAATGATCACACGGGTGATCAACTTTCCAATGACCGGTGTAACGAGCGGAAGCCATTTTGGATATGAATGCTTTAAGACGATGGACGTGCTGCCGGCCGAGCGCTTTCGGCTAATCTACAATGCGGTAGATCTTTCTCGGCCAAACGTCAGTTCGGAGGCGGGCCCGAACCTAAGAGACAAGTACTCAATTCCCAAAGATCGAATGGTGGTGGCCCAGGTCAGCTGGATCATTCCAGAAAAGGGAATCGACGTCTTGCTCGAAGCTGCTCGTCTGGTTATCCAGTGCAGAGACGACGTGCACTTCCTGATTGTTGGCGAAGGCGCGTACCGCGGGCAATACATGAGACTGACCGAGCAGCTGGGAATAGCCGGGCACATTACTTGGACTGGTCTGGTCCAGGATCCTTTCCAAGAAGGCGTGTTTTCGGCTGCCGATGTGGTTTGTCAAGTGTCGCGATGGCAAGAACTCTTTGGGTTCACGATCGCCGAGGCTATGGCTTCGCACAAGCCTGTTGTGGGGACGAGAGTTGGGGGAATCCCCGAAGTGATCGAAAACGGAGTGACAGGATTTGTGGTTCCGACTGAGGATCCAACACAGGTCGCCCAAAAAATCATTCTATTGCTTGAAGATAAAGCGCTTCGCGACAAGATGGGACGCGCCGGCCGGCAAGCCGCTGAGTGCAAATTCAACCTCCGCCGCAACGTCCCGCAATTGCTTGAGTTTTACGGACTTCAAGCGCATATGGATCATTTTCCCGCGAGCGAATCTTTACTTCCGTCCGGCGCCGGGCTTGTGCGCTAGCGCCTACGCACCACCCCGGGTTCTTGTAAAGAGTGAATAGCGCATGACAGAAAGGACGGAAGGAAGAGTGCTTGCATACTGGCAAACAAAAGATCTTCTTTGGTCTTGCCCCTAAGAGTGTTACTTGTGATTACCCGTCGCTGATAGAGAGGGAGGCGGGCGTCGGACACGTTAGCTCCGGCGCTGAAAGTAATAGAAGAGCATCGACTGCAGCCGACCCCGTCCGGCCCGGCTTGGCCTCGGGAACCTCATCCCACCTCGTTGCTCGCATCCTGACACTCTATCGAGTGTCACCAATGACTCTGAACGAGCACAGTCGCGTCCACGGAGACAAAAAATATTCGCAAGTCCAGCTGCGCGGAGGCACCGTCCTTGCGTTGCGCACGACCAAAACTCGTACGAGTTGTTCTCCCTCACGTTTTCAGTATGAGTTTTCTTGCTCGGGAGTAAAGTTGTCCTCCAAGAATCTTCGCAACCTTCTTAGTGTTCCATTGCAACGACTGTTTAATACGCGCAACGGAGGAACTCGAAACCAGGTTGGCCGAGACGGAAGGATCCATTCCTCGGACAATCGTGTAGCGCCCAATTATCAAACAAGCGCCGACCTCGCGAACGGTCGTAACCGGCTCCGAAGTGAATAACACGCGTATTCCGGTTTCTTCGGCAGTTTCAGCCACCCCTCTCGAGTAGAATCCACCAGGGACCGACGCGGTATCAATCGAGCAACCAAGTATGTCGGACAGCGTTGACGTGCTTCTTTTCCACTCGTCGAGCAGTTGATGGCGAGTACAACTGGACATTTTTTCGGGGTGAGATACTGAATGGCTCCCGATGCAATGTCCTAGATCCTTCAGTGCACGGATCTGAGATTTTTCCAGAAATCCCCGCGTGCCTATACGACTTGTTGTAAGGAAGAAATGACCGACCCATCCGAGGCGTGCGAACATCTCGCCAACGACGGTGTACGCACTGATCCCGCCATCGTCGAACGTCAGCAGGAAAGGCAAGAGTTTTAGATTTGCGCGGTGCAATAGTTCAGTTACGATAATGGGTTTTCGGTGTTGCGTAGCAATGACCGATATGTGCCGTTCGAATTCCCCACGCTCGAGCTTGTATTTTGATGCTCCTGGCATAGAAAACCCGCTCGAGTCCCAATCGCCGTCACCGACGACATCGTGATATAAAAGTGAAACGGCCCTCATTTCAATCGCTTCCTTGCCAGGCGTTTCCATTGGAAATACTTCGTCAGCCAAGGCTTACCCCAGGTGGCGGAGGACTTTCCCTTCGCATCAATCGGAATCGCTAAGCCTCTCTCAATCTCGATTAGTTTTTCCTTCAGCGTATCGAGATTTTCCAAAACGACCCGATGCTGGATCACGACATGGGACTCCCTTAGTTCGTCAAATTTATACGCGTAGTAGCCATAGATGGGCCCCGTATCAACTCCCTTGTCGATCCTGAGCAGGGTCATGCCGAGAAAATTGTTTCCTTCAACAACATCTTGCAGCGTGCCACCATCAAATCAGGGCTAAGGCCACGAATGAATTTATCCACCTCTGGCGTATTCGGGCTCAGGGATTTCAACACTGCGGTCTTGTCGGCGATTGCCGGATAGCGCGCCCGAAGCTTGGTAAGAATCTGCTGTTCCCAAAGACTATCTTTCCCTGAGAGGAAAAGCCGATAGTAAATCCGGAATGCGAGAACATCCAAAAACCTGAGGAGGCCCACGCGATTGATTTCTTTCCGCGCTTGGCCCAGGATGCGTCCAGGTGATTCCATCAAAACAACTAGCCCAACTAAATCGGAGAAAGAGGCCAACCAACGAGCGAGTCCTTCTCGGTCGAGCGGTGCTTCTTCATGGCATACGAGTACCGTCTTCATCGTTTGGATTCTTCTTAGCCACCCCCTATCGACCTATCATACTGTGCTACGTGACGTGACGTCGTGCAGTTTCTTGATTCTTCATGAGACTTTTTGAAGCGCCTTGTCTGTTGTCGTCGGCGCTGCTGTGGATTTAGGCCGTCGGTCTGGGGAGCTGCATAGCTGCATACCTCGGCACTGCATATTGCAAAGCCACGGCATCGGTGCGATGTTAGAATCTCTGTGCTAATCGCGAGAGGAAGACCAAGCTGGATCAATGTCATGAAAGGCTTCGTCGGCGGCATCTGGGCGGACCGAATACTGGAGTACTTTCCGAGGATCGAGACTCCCGAGACTACGGTGTATGACGGTCGCAGCAAACTCGAAATGACGTTCGGGCCAAATATCTGGGCCGAATTTCACGGAAAAACTGTTGTCGACTTCGGTTGTGGAGACGGAAAGGAATGTGTTGAGATTGCTGAACATGGAGCATCCCGGGTGATCGGTCTCGACATACGGCGGAAGGTACTCGACATTGCCCTGGAACGGACAAGGGCAGTTGGCCTGACCAAGGTTATTCTTGGTTTCGGGCCAATCTGGGGACATCCCCTCGGGGGTCACATGTTCTCTGTTTTCCCTTGGGCACATCTTGTTTTTACCGAGAGCGCACTGATGCGTTGGCGGGCGAAGTTCAGATCGGGCAACTTGACACGATTCAGTGAGATGCCAGAACCATTGAATCGCATGACCATCCACCGCTTCAAACGATTGGTGAAAGCTAGCCCGTTGTGCTTCGCTAGTTTCAGGGCCGTTCCCATCCGACGCCTAATCTATTTCCATAACCGTCTTACACAAGAATTCTTCACCTCCGTAGTCCAGTGCCGACTGTGCCATCGTTCAAAGGCTGGTCGCTAACTCTTTCGGAAAACGATGAGTACATTAATCTGAGGATGCCTGAAACCTTGGCTCAGGTGAGACAGTTTGGCTCCTCCTCCCCGGCGCAGTCAGCTACGATTTTTCCTGCCTTCCAAGGTGTTCTGTCTTGCGACCTTCCGTTAAGGTCAGGAGCATTTCTCGTTCTCTCGCTGGTTTCCCCGCCAGAAATCTGCCCGGCAAACTTCTTTTCATCCTCCCATTGACGGCTAGTTGTTAGCATCCAATGCCACCTGCCAGCCGCCAGTGGAGAGCACATTGTTGTTCACGTCCCTATAGATGGGCCGCCAGTACGCAACCCGCATCGGAATCACCGGCACGATGATCGTGCAGGACGACGAGCAGTCCGCACCCGTGTAGCTGCCTGCTTCAGTCGTCTGATAGTAAAACGGCGTGGACTGGCTATAGGTCGAACTCGCTGCAACGCAAGATTCCTGCCGCGACGTGCAGTACGGATTCATGTCGTAGCCGAACTCGATGATGGTATGAACTGCGCCCGCCACTGGCGTGGGCTGGACAGGTACCTGAATAAAGTCGTTGCGCGGCGTCAGGCTGTCGCCGGGTAACGGCGGCACCTGTATTCCAAGCAAGTCTTGGTGAGCGTTCGCATGCGTCTGAAAGATTAGCCACTTGCCGTCCGGAGTTGGCTGCGCGCCGCCGGCAAACCAGTAGTGGAGGGGAGAAAGAGGCTGTGCCAGTGCCCGCGCGTTCCGCCCCGTAGAGTCGGCCCGGTCGAGTCGAAACTGTATAACTGCCCCTCCCCAAGAGGGCCAGTTACCGACGCATGGATCGTTGTTATCGGGCGGGAAGGAAGCGGCAAAGGAACACAGACCGCTAGCGGTAAAGTCCGGCGAGTTCATGTAAGCCTCG
>WNFG01005967.1_pt1 | contig 10232 bp, 18 predicted proteins | sample 5400431 | NCBI WGS metagenome assembly WNFG01 (sample SAMN13153346, study PRJNA577476) | soil metagenome | isolation source: 120 cm saprolite under Douglas fir tree site 2 hole 3 replicate 2 | place: USA:California | collected 2015-04-18
TGTACTCCGAGCTTCAAGTAAAGGACGGCACTATCAGAGGCTATGTCAAGCCGCTCTTTCGCGGCGTGAAGGTCGGCGACGCGGAGGGGGCTCAGCAGCCGAAAGGCGTCCGGCGCCGGGTCTACGAGGCCACCCTCGGTGCCGTCGCGAAGATTCTCGAGAACCGGCCGCGAAAAGAGGTCGCCACAGTCGTCACGATTTCCGGCCGGACCGACCACCTCCAAGTCAGCACGTGGGAGACTGTGAGGCATCTACTCCAGAACGCCTTCTTCAAGGCAATTCTGCCTGGCTTTGAGGCTGAGCGGAGCCCGAAACCGAAGCCGCCGGTGCCGGATTCGACATCCGTGAAGCCGCCACAAGATCCTGCCAAAGACCAGACACCCCAGCCCGTGCCGAGTCCCGGCTCGGGCTAGATCGGGGACTGCGCTACCCGAGCAACCGCTACCAAGGCTCTCGCAAGAGACGACATGAAGCAATACGTGCTGTAGCGTTCAGGCCTCTTGAGCAAAAGACAGGACATGGAGACAAGGCCATGGGCTTCACGAGTGTCGAAAATTATTCGGCCGCTAGTAGGTAGCATTCTTCGAAACGGCACGTGGGCTCACGCGTTCCTCTGTCATCGCTGTCTGGTAACCCTGACTCTGGAGCAACTTGGTCGAGGCTACAAGGACTACGAGGTGCGCCGCGGGCATGGATAAAATCTTCGAGAGCCCGGAGCCTCTTGTGTATATGGGCGCGCGTGTCCCTGCGCGAATGTCGGGACACTCGCGCGTGCCTGAGCGCCACATGACGCGACAGTCGACAGAGAACGCGACGCTTACGGCGGACAGCGAACCACACCCTCCCTTGAGGTACAACGATGCGTAAACGCGTAGTCGGTCCAGTGCCCAAAGATTCTCCGCTCCCCGACGGAAATTGGCTGGACTTGGAGCACCTGGCGCAAGTCGAAGTCACCTCTGAGGATGCTGCGCATCCCATCGAGTCAGCCCTGGGGTCCGGAGCCGAACCGGGTTGGCAAGCCGGACAACCGGGACAACAAACCATCAGGCTCATCTTCGATAGGCCGCAAGGGCTGAGGCGCATCTGGTTGCTCTTCATCGAACCTGATGTTGTGCGGACGCAAGAGTTCGTCTTGTCCTGGTCGCCTGACGGGGGGCGGTCGTTCAGGGAAATCTGCCGCCAGCAGTGGAATTTCAGCCGTCCTCATGCGATTCGAGAGGTCGAAGATTACCACGTCGAACTTTCCGGGGTGACCCAGCTCGATTTGACCATCGTCCCAGATCAGGGTGGGGGTAATGCACGGGCGTCGCTTGCGCAGTGGCGCCTGGCCTGATCTGCTGCAGTCACCCGCCGAAGACCCAGAGGTGGCCTGAGCCCTTGTGAGCGGCCATTCAGTTTTCCACAGATACGCAGGGGGGTGAACCCGCCACACTTGATGTCAGGTCTCAGATGTCGTCCCTTCGGCGGAGCAACCTGCTCAGTTCCTGAGTCCGAGTCATCCTCCACGAGCAAGATGCGATAGGCCATCATCTCGGCCTCCTTCATCCGCGGCTTCGCAAGCCGCAGAGCTGTCGCCGGTTACCGTTCTCTTGCGTACTCCCAGTCAACGCGGGCGAGGAGGGAATAGAAACGAGCTATCTGCCGTCGCATCACCATATAGGTTGCGTGTGCGCCCATACTCCCGCTGCCCTCATGCCGGGCTCGCTCTTGAGCGTCGAGGCCACGGGACCGATATCACAAACTCGAAGAGGTACGCACCGGCGGAGGATGATGAATCAGGCAACCGGGCCGACTGATGGCGAGTTGCGTCAACGAGTCCGCGATGGCCTCGGCAGCGGCAAGCTCCTTCGAGTGGACGGCAACGGACTCGCCGGGCGGGGAACCCAACAGCGTTGTACCGTCTGTAATAGGCCGATCCTAACCTCCGACATGGAGATTAGAGTCGAAGAGCCGCGGCAGGCATTCGCGCACTTGAGATGTTACGCGATCTGGCTTGAAGAGTCGAAAGCCCTCCTCGAATCGGACGACTAACGCCTATTGCTAGGTCAAGATCGGTCAAGAGTTGTCGCGGCCCACCTGGCTCGATGAACACGGCCAGCGCGTGCCGATCCATTCTCCGGTCGCGCGTGATCAAGGAGGAGCCCGACCAGTTTGTGACCAAATTGTGACCGACTCAGGCCCATTCCTGATCATTCCAGTGCACTCCAGCGCACGACGCCGTCGGGAGCCTCGTGTTCCATATCAAACAGTTACGCGCACTTACACGGACCGTGGACTAGGACTTGAAAATCCTGGTATCAGCGGTTCAATCCCGTCCCTGCCCACCATGATTTCCCCTTCTGACGTCGACGCTTTACCTCGTACCCCACGTCCGATCTTGCCTCGTCGTGCGCGTGACTCGACCGGTACTCGACCTGACGGCCGCGATCTCGTCGCGTCCACCAGTGGAATCACATTCGACGTTGCGCCCTGCTGGGTGTCGTGGAGGGTCTGCAGCTTCACCGCGCCTTCCTTGAGCATGGTCACTGGGCCTTAACATGGAGGCGGCGAGATGTTCTACAACATGGAGGCGGCGAGATGTTCTACTGCGGCTGAGGCGACGCCGATGGCCGGCTCCCACCCTGCTCCTGAGGCCAGGTTTGGTTTGCCGGATCCCGACACTCCTCAGGACTTTGTCGAGAAGATCCTCACTTCCAAGAGTGCTCTGGAAGGCGAGCGCAACCGAGTGCCAGTGCGTTTTGCCGACCTGAAGGGCTCGACGGACCGTCAAGCCGCTACCCTTTGGCTAACTTCTCCACTTCCCTCTTGGACATGCCCTGGATGCGCGCCAGGATGCCCTTGACCGTCCGCTCTGAGGTGTGAGCGGCCAGGATGAGCTTCTTCGATTTCGTGCCAGTGACGATGTAGGCGACCCAATCATCGAGGCTTGGCGTCCCCCGCCACGCCACGGTCAGCCCGCTGAAACGCATCCGTTTCCTGCCTTCGACCTTCGCCAGCGGTTTCCGGCTGGCCTCCATACCCACGGCCCCCCTCAGCGTTCACGCCCCGTTTTCACATTGAAACTGGCGCGGAGGCGACCACCTTAGGGATGCGCGTATGGCGTGTCAAGACGTCGTTTCGCCGCCCCGAATGCGGCTTTTCGTGCGGGAGGCGCGCGGGAGCTGCGTCAATCGCGTGTGTCTTTGACCCGATCGAAGCGGCGGAGGGCCGGAGCGTCATCTTTTCGTCACGTGCCTGCAGAACCGCTTCAGGCCGTGCGTTTTTCATGATGTGGGTGGCTGTGGATAAGTGGATAATGTGTGGGTTACGGATGGGTCTTGACAAGCGCAACGAGGATTCTCTCCGTGTTCGTCTTCTGCACGTTTGAGCCTCCGTGCGGCCCGCGCGTCCCTTCACCTGACTCCCCCCGACCTCCCGCTTTGCGATAGGCTGGGAGGCGAGCATGTGGCAGGGACGGCTTCTAGGGTAGGGTAACTTCCTTGCGGAGTCTCAACGGTGCTGACCTCAGCCACCAATGCTCCCAAGCGTAGTCGAGGGATGGTGCGATGACACACGAGCAAGAGATCTACGCGGGCCCTGCGGGCCAGCCCCTTCGAGCCGCAGAACCGGCACAAAGCCTCAAGTTCGAGCACGACAATACCTTCCAGCGCGAGCTCCGGCGGCGGGTCGAAGAGCATTTTCGAACCACCGGCCAACGGCAACGCGACTGTTGGCAGATGTATGTGAAGACGGCCGTCCTCCTCGCCGGCTTCGCTGGCTCGTATGCCCTGCTGGTATTCGGGGCCCACACGTGGTGGCAGGGCGTGCTTCTGGCCATGCTGCTGGGGTTAGCCGCGGCCGGGATCGGGTTCAATATTCAGCACGACGGCGGCCATCAAGCCTATTCAAGCCACCCCTGGGTCAACAAGCTCATGGCAATGACGTTGGAGTTGATTGGAGGCAGCTCCTACCTGTGGCATTGGAAGCACGTCGTACTCCATCATACATACGTCAATATCACCGGCCATGACACCGACGTCGACCTCGGCCTGCTCGGACGGCTGACGCCGCATCAGACGCGGCGGAGCTATCACCGCTGGCAACATCTCTACCTCTGGCCGCTCTACGGGTTGCTGGCCATCAAGTGGCAGCTTGTGGATGATTTCCGCAAGCTCATCAGCGGCCGGATCAGTAACCAGCCCTTTCCTCGTCCTAACGGCTGGGAGCTGGTGACCTTTGTTGCCGGCAAAGCGATCTTCTTGAGCCTGGCATTCGGGATTCCGCTGCTTTTCCACTCCGTCGGGGTCGTCTTCTTCTACTACGTGGTCGCCGGGCTGGTGGCGGGTATGGCACTGAGTGTGGTGTTCCAAGTTGCACACTGCGTGGAAGAGGCGGAGTTTCCGCTGCCCCCAACGAATACCGGGCGCATCGACCAGGCGTGGGCAATCCATCAGGCGGGAACGACCGTGGACTTCGCCCGGCGTAGTCGCGTGGTCGCCTGGCTCGTGGGCGGCTTGAACTTTCAGATCGAACACCATCTGTTCCCACGGATCAGTCACGTCCACTACCCGGCGATTTCTAAGCTCGTGGAACAGACGTGCCGAGACTTTGGGATCCGGTACACGGAGTTCATGTCATTCCGGGCAGGTATGGCGTCGCATTTCCGGTGGCTGCGACGGATGGGGAGGCCGGACGCGACCGGATGACATGACCTGCAGAGCGGCAACTGCTCTCTCAGTAGAACCTGCTGGCCGCAGAGGACGTGATGGACCCTGTCTAGGTCGGATGAAAAAAGCAGGGTGGGGCGGCGAGGCCGGGTCAGCAGGAACCCGATAGCAAAGGTTGCCGGCGAGTGCCAAACTGCTGATGCTAGTCAGCCAGTAGACGATCTCACTAACGCAACGCACACGGGGGCTCGATGCAAAGGGAAGCGATCATTTACACGGTTGGCGATTTCGTCCGACGCGTCGTCGGCAGCCTCCTCCAGGGAGGCTACCGGGGTAAGTTCCTCTGCTCGCCCTGCCTCATCAAACTAACAAAGGCCAATCTGGATAAGAGCTACTCGCTGCTCGAAATCGGCTCGGCAATGGCCGATGTCTTCAAGGCCCCTGGCGCGATCACGTGCTTACCGACATCCGCTTGCGCCGGATGTGCGAGGAAGAAGCACGTGCCATGCCTTGGCGTGCCCCTTTCGTAACGAGAACCTACAACAGCCTCATCGAAGAGCTCGAAACTTTCCAGTCACGAAATGGGTAGGCTCGTCGCCCGGTCGAGCAAATCACTGAAAGGTTGCGTCACTGGCGTGCGAGGACTGAAAGTCGCGCTTCAGTTCCAGATCTCGACGCACCAGTCTCATTTCTTCATAAGAAGTTCAAGCCCGTCGGCGCATGCTCGGGCTACCGCATAGCCAGCCTTTTCTTGCCCGGGCATCTTATCCCAGCCCCCTTTTTCAATGGTTTCAGCCCTCTGCCAGCTACCTACTTGCTCGAGTGCTTTCAGTTTCTCTTCATGGTTCGGTTGCTTCATAAATTGGGCGACGCAGATCGCCGCCTGACTCGCCAAGACCGCCTCGCTGGTCCTCGTTTGGGTCGTGCCGGCGGTTGTCCAGCCACCCCACGCAAACCCGATGATCGTTGCGATGACTGCCCCAAGAATGAGGCCCCACACTCCATACTTAATTTTCGCTGCCGTCTCTAGCTTCATAGACAAACCCTCCTGAATCGGGGTTCCCAATATGGAGCCATACTGCCTTTCATGGCGGCGTCCACCGAGCAAACCGTCCCGTCAGTCAACTCGTTCACGCTTCCCCATACGTTGACGCCGACGCTCTGGCAAACCCTGGGGCCTGCGTGACCGGTGCGCCCGGGTGAGGTCGCACCGGGACGCGTGCCGGTCGGCACCGGCACGCCCCGACACCCTCGATCAGGCGGCCTTGACTTCGATCATCCTCGGCGTCGCGGCCCGTGGCGCGGGGACCCGCACCTCGAGCATGCCGTTCGCGTACTTGGCCTCCACCTGGGCGGCGTCGACCCCCTCGGGGAGGGTCACGCTCCGCTGGAACGCCCCGTACGCGACCTCGCGGACGAAGTAGTCCTTGCCCGTGGGGTCGTGATTGGCCTTCCGCTCGCCCTTGACGGTGAGGAAGTTTTCCATCAACGACACCTCGACGGCCTTCGGATCCACGCCCGGCAGGGCGAACTGGATGACGTAGGTGCCGTCCTCGAGGCGTCCCTCCGCGGCGGGGAGCCACGAGGCTGTGGGCGGAGCGGCCTCATCCGCGGCATCGTCGACGAACCGCGGGAACAGGTCCTCGAGGTGGTGGTGATGGAGATGGAACTTCGAGGTGAAGGGCGACCAATGCATCATGGTGGTCATGGCGCGTTCCTCTCTCTGTATCTTAGCGAGTATCGCTAAGATCAATATGGCTACCTCCACGCGAGTATACAACATATTTTACTTATATATTTTATATTATGATATATACTGAACCAGGAAGAGGATCGACGAAGTCAGCTGGACGGCCCGGGACGAGGCATGAGGAGGGCGATCGCCGGGCAGCAACCCAACTTGGTCTGAGACCGAATGAGGTAGCCATCCGGTGACTCCAACGGGGTACCTATCGTGTCTTTCCTTATGTTGATGAGTTCCCGTCCAAACCGTTCGAATTTCAATCCCCAGCGTCCGACAAGACCCCTAGGCGGCCTTGGCTACCCCTTCCGCCTTGATCTTTTCTTGGTCTTCTTCGGCCGTGCTCCGGCCTTCTGGGCGGCTTTCTCAGAGATATCCGCTTGCTTCGCCTTGATGAGACCGGACACAGCGTCCTCAAAGGCGAGGCGATAGAGAGACGGGGCCTTGCTGTGTCTGCCAGTGCTCCTCTTCACGTGCCAAGCCTTACGTCAACGACGTTTGTTGCCACTGGCGCGGGCGTGGGGTACCGCCCTCGCCTCATAACCCAGCCAACGCGCCCCCCATACGTTCCGAACTCTCTTCGGCCTGCCGGACGCGCCGTGAGAGCGTCACCAAGAGGGATTGCGTGAGCCCGGGCACCTCCTTGAGAAGCACAGAGAAGTTCCGGCGGCTGATCACGAGGAGGCGGACCGGTGTCTCCGCAACGATGGTGGCCGAGCGAGGACCTCCATCCAGCAGGCTCATCTCGCCGAAGAACGCTCCGGGCCGCAGAGGCCCTCGCTTCTCCGTGGCCACGTCGACGCTCGCGCTTCCGTCGAGGATGAGGAAGAATTCGTCGCCGGGCTCGTCAGCACGGGTCAGCATGGTGCCGGCCGGGGCATCACAGACCCGTGCGATTCTGGCGATGCTTCGGAGTTGCCGCTGGCTGCATTCCTCAAACATCCGAACTTCCTTGAGCCGCTCGATCTTGTCCCCCTGCTTGACTGTAGCCTCGGACGAAACGGGTTCCAGTCGAGCCTTGGGATCGTAGCAAATCGATCCGTCCATCATCCGGCTGACGAGTTCCACGGGGGATCCTCCTGTCCGATTCGCGCGTGCCTCCCGCGCCGGACCGCCCAGGCAACACTGCCCCTGAGTGCCTTGCAGCCTATCACTCAATCACCGCGTCCGCAGCGGCAGCAGCGACGGGGAGGGCGAGGAATGGGCCGCTTCAGCGCACCACGAGCTAGACCATTGTAGATCCGGTGGGTGATGCGAGCATGCGGCTCGCGCTGCTCAGTTCCGCTTCTGTAAACGCCGGAGCGGCGGGGCGTCGAGCGGACAGCTCAGGTGGCTCTCCCGGTCCGGCGCTGACCTTGCAGACTCATCCGCCGCGGCCGAGATGTCACGGATCGTCAGGAAGCTGAGCAGCCCGCCGGCGGCCACCAGCGCGGCCGCTATCCACATCGCCATGCGAAAACCAGCTGAGAGGATGTGCGGGTCGAGGGCCGCGCGACCGGTGATGCCGGCGACGAGCGGCAAGGTTGCTACCGCGATGAGGCCTGCCGCTCGCGCGACGTCGTTGTTGATCGCGGACGCGATACCAGCGTGCTCGGGGCCAGCGGCTGCCAGCACCGTCGCAGTCAGCGGCGCGACCGTGATCGAGAGGCCCAGCCCGAAGACCACCACGGCCGGGAGGATCGTGAGCCAGTAACCGCCAGCGGGTCCGACTCGCACGAGCAGTGCGAGCCCCACGGCAGCGACGAAAGGCCCGACCGTCATCGGCACGCGCGGCCCCGTCCGCTGCGAAATTCGACCGGCGAGGGGTGACAGGAGCAGCATCAGGATCGTCATCGGGATCAGTGCGCTGCCCGACTCCAGAGCGGATAACCCGACAACCCGCTGCAGCTGGAGCGGGAGCAGAAAGAGCGCGCCGCCCAAGGCGCCGTAAATGACGAAGGTGATCGCGTTGGCTGCCGTGAACTGGTGCGAGCGGAAGATCGCGAGCGGCAGCAAGGGATGACGGCTGGAGCGTTCCACGAGGACAAAGCTGACGAGAGTGATGATCCCCGCGACTCCGGTCACGAGCACGATAGGCGTCTTCCAGCCGTCGGGACCGACCGTCAACGCGAAGATCACCCCGCCCAGGCCGAGGGCGGCGAGTACTGCTCCGACGTAGTCGAGCCGCCCGGCCGCGGTCTCTTGGCGGCTCTCGGGCAGATGCTGCATGGCGGCCCATGCCGCCAACGCAGCAAAAGGCAGGTTGATGAAGAAGATCCACCGCCAGCTCATGGCCGTCGTAAGGTATCCGCCGACGACGGGTCCGATCGCGATCATCACGCCCCCGAGGCCTGACCAGGCGCCGATCGCCGCCGAACGGTCCTCAGGGTGGAACGTGGTCTCGATAATCGCGAGGCTCCCCGGAGTGAGCAGCGCAGCACCGACTCCCTGAAGTGCCCTGGCGACGATCAGTGATGGAGTGTTTGGCGCAATCGCGCAAATCAGGGACGCCACCGCAAACCAGAGAATGCCGAACACAAACAGCCGCCGGCGACCATAACGATCACCAAGCGACCCGCCGAGCAGGAGCAAACCGGCCAACGTGAGGGCATAGGCATTCACGATCCACTGGAGACCCATGAGGCCGGCGCCGAAGTCCTGGCCAATGGCGGGTAGAGCAACATTGACGACGGTCGCGTCGAGGGCCACCAGTCCAGAGCCAAGCACCGTGACCAACAAGACCCATCGCCCGGCCGACGAACGATAGCGAACCCACATCGCGCCGCAATCCTCTCACTTTCACGCCTGAGATGCGGGGGCTGGTGTCGGGACTCCGCCGATCTCGATAGCAAAGGCCGGAATCCCTCGGCCATGACCGGCTATCCAAAGAATGCGTAAAGAGGAGGAGGGGAGGAAATGATGATGGCAAAGCGGATTCTTGTTCCATTGGATGGCAGTGAGTCAGCGGAGGTAGCGGCCACGCTGGCCGCTGATTTGGCGCGCAGCAGCGGCGGTGACGTCCGGCTGTTGCGGGTGCACCCGGTTCCGGAGCAGCGGGTGGGCAGCTTTGGCCGCGTGGTCGCCTATGTGGACCAGGAGATGGAGCGCGTCGCCGCCGAGGGCCGTGACTATCTCGAGAGCGTCGAGGCGCGATTGGCGCCGGTAAGCACGGAAAGCATCGTGCGGTTCGGCGAACCCGCTGAGGAGATTCTCGTGGAGGCGGAAGCCTTCAACGCCGACCTCATTGTCCTGACGACCGGTCGGCGCGGCTGGTTTTCACGCATCAGGGGTGGCGGCCTGGGTGAGCGGCTTCTGCGCGCCTCGCCGGTGCCGATGGTGTTGGTCCGCGCCGCCTAACATTGGCGGTGCAGTCGTCATCGTCGATGAGCGCGGTTTGCCTCTCGAAAGAGGCGAGCAACGTTAGACGACGACGAGGGAGGTTGACGATGAGTCGAGGATCGGTAATGAACGAGATCAGACTTCCGAGTCATGAGGAGTCAATACCGGCCATCACTATTCTTGACGGCCAGGGCCGGGTGGTGCGGGTCGTTCCGGCCAACGAATTCCGCCGCGGCCCGATAATTCGCCGACACCCTATCGTGAGCCGCAGGCGCGGCAGTCGGCGCATGCCTGGCGAGTCTTCTGCAGCTATGGCGGGGCCAGTGCGGTCCCTCTAATCTCGGGACGTCGCAGCAAGGGGACAAGTTTTATGGGGTGTGAGGATTTCCTATTGCCGGGCCTGTCGATCTCGAGTCCCTTTGTTCGTCTATAGGGTGAGGCACACACCAAGGAGGAGGACACCATGGGAGCCAAGGGAGAAGCGTATGCCAAGCAATTCGAGGCCAAGGTGGGGGAGGCCACAGCCC
>WNFG01005968.1_pt1 | contig 10231 bp, 10 predicted proteins | sample 5400431 | NCBI WGS metagenome assembly WNFG01 (sample SAMN13153346, study PRJNA577476) | soil metagenome | isolation source: 120 cm saprolite under Douglas fir tree site 2 hole 3 replicate 2 | place: USA:California | collected 2015-04-18
CGGTGCACGCGTCAGCCGGAGCGCCTTATGCGGCAGCGAACTGCTCGACGTGCCACAACACTATCACCTGGACCACCGCAACCTTTGACCATAGCACCACCGGTTTCGCGCTGACGGGTTCGCATCAGATGGCGCCGGCCGGTAAAGTCGTGGCCTGCACCGACTGCCACGTGGGCAACAACTACACCTTCACGGCGGCGAACACGGATTGCTATGGCTGCCACCAAGTCGCTTGGCAAAGCACCACGACGCTCGGCGGAGTGGTACCGAATCACGTCGCGGCGGGCTTCCCGACCTCGCAATGCTCGACCTGCCACACCACGACTACTTGGACGTCAACCTTCAACCACGCGACCACGGGTTTCCCGTTGACGAATTCTCACCAGATGGCGCCTGCGGGGAAAGCTGCGACCTGCGCGTCTTGCCACATCAACAATAACTACACGCTGACGATTGCGCCGACCGACTGCGGCAACTCCGGATGCCATTTGACAACTTGGCAGACCACTAACAACCCGACGCACCCCACAGCTGGCGCCCCGTTTGCCGCGGCCAACTGCTCGACGTGCCACAGCACCATCACCTGGACTACCGCAACCTTCAACCACAGCACCACGGGCTGGGCGCTGACGGGTTCGCACCAGATGGCGCCGGCCGGTAAAGTCGTGGCCTGCACCGACTGCCACGTGGGCAACAACTACACCTTCACGGTAGCGAACACGGATTGCTACGGCTGCCACCAACCCGCCTGGTTGAGCACGCAAACGCTCGGTGGAGCGGTACCGAATCACATCACGTCGGGCTTCCCGACCTCGCAATGCTCGACCTGCCACGACACGGTGCTCTGGTCGACTGGCAAGTTCGATCACAGCACGACGGGCTGGCCGTTGCAGGGTGCGCACGTAACCACCCCCTGCGCCTCGTGCCACATGGGTACCACCCCGTTCGCTCTTACTATCGCGAACACGGATTGCTATGGCTGCCACCAAGCCGCTTGGCAAAGCACCGTGACGCTCGGCGGCGCCGTGCCGAACCACGTCTCCGCAATGTACCCGACCACTTGCATCACCTGCCACACTACGTGGGTCACCACGGGTTGGCTGGGCGCGACCTTTAATCACACCTGGTTCCGCATTCCGCACAACGGCTCGGTTTGTTCGGACTGCCACCTGGTTTCGACGAACTATAAGACGTTCTCTTGTGAGAATTGCCATACGTCGCCAAACGCGCACCGGGCCGGAATGTCCCATCCTAACGTTTGCACGCCATCTCCGGCATGCTGGTTCAATCCGCCGACTCGGTGCTACGACTGCCATAAGAATTGACGGGGACACGCTTCGCGCGCTTCTGAGGGCGGGTGAAATGGTGCAAGAGCAAATTCCTTGGGGAACTGTAGTAGGGGGAAGGAAAGCAAGTGCATCGAACGACCTGGAGGGTAAGCCCAGCCACTAGACTTTTTTTCAAGCCATCTTTGGCTTTCGCCGTGTTGATTTGCTCCGCCTTCACCTTTCACGTTAGCGTCACTCGCGCGCAGAATCCGCAGGCGGATCAATCCAACAGCAAGCCTTCCGTTTTTCGCGTCAAGTATGTTGCCGATGGCTCGCTCTATATTGATGCCGGACGCAACGCCAATCTCCAAGAAGCGATGAAGCTTTCGCTCGTCAACCCGCCTCCCGATGGCGTGGTTTCCGATGCCGTGCGGTTCCGCGGCTACGAGCACGTCGCGGAGCTCAAAGTCGTTTCCGTGGCGGATTCCTCTTCCGTCTGCGAAATCGTAAGCTCTACTGGTGAGATTAAGGCAGGCCAGTTGGCGTTTCTCACGCCCGATAGCGTGGTCGAACGCCGTGAGGCCGTGGACGCCGCTGAAGAAGAGAAGTATCCCATCGTCATGACTTTCACCTACGGCGATCCTCTCGACGAAGAAGTTCGCACGGCGCAAGAGAAAAAACAGCTTCAAGAATCGCCCGTCGGGCAGTTCCGCGGCCGGATCGGCTTTGACTACGGCGGAGTCCATGAAGCCGGCGGGCTCAATGGCAAGCAAGTGGGGCTCTCCATCTCGTCGGACATCAGCAATATCGGCGGGACCTACTGGAATTTTAAAGGCTACTGGCGTGGAAATATGAATTTGAGCAGCGCTCCCGCGCAAGGTGCTACTACCACAACGCTTACGGACCTGATCAATCGGACCTACCATCTGGGTTTTCTCTATCAGAGCCCTTATTCCCCGGTCACTATCGGCGTGGGGCGCTTGTTTCTTCCCTGGGCGCCAAGCCTGAGCACGATTGACGGTGGTTATCTCGGAAGAAAAATCACGCGGCTCGCCACCGTGGGTTTCTTCGCCGGTTCCACGCCGGATCCGACCTCATGGAGCTATAACCCGAACCAGCATATTGCCGGGACTTTCGTGAATTTCGAAGTTGGCGATTTCGAACACACCCGCTTTTACAGTACCGCTGGCGTCGCCGTTACCAGCATCCAATGGAAGGTGGCCCGCCAATTTGCATTCTTCGAGAATAATGTGACCTGGAAGCGCTACATCACGCTTTACAGCTCTTTGCAGGCGGACGAGGCCAGAACATCTCCGTTGCGAAATTCCAGTGGGCTGCTAATTGGTGGAAGCAATCCCACGGGAATCTCGCAAAGTTATTCTTCGCTGCACTTTCAGCCATTCCACCGCGTGGGGTTCGGCATCAATCACAATTATTTCCGCAGCCTGCCGACGTACGATCCCCGGCTGCTCGCCACCGGTCTATTGGACCAGTATCTCTTTCAAGGCTTCAGCGGGGATGTGCGCGTAGAACTCATGAAGCACATCAGCGTATATAGTAGCTTAGGCCGGAGCAAGACCACCTCGGACAAGAAGAATTCGCTGAATGAGGCCTTCGGCATCACCGTGCCCAACCTGTGGAAGACCGGACTGCTCGCCGATGTGCATTACTCGAAATTCAATAGCTCTTTTGGGAGCGGCAAATACACCTCTTTTTCGCTTTCTAAGAACTTTACCGATTCGTTCCGCCTGCAGTTCTTGGGCGGTCATCAGACCTTCAATTCTGCTCTGACCACCAATAACAGTTCCAATTTTGTCAACGCCGTGGTCGATTGGAACGTGGGCCCTCGCTATTTCGTGGAAGGCAATTTCGGCTGGTATCGCGGCACCAGCATGAATTACCAGCAATGGTCCACGGTTTTCGGCTATCGCTTTGGAGGATATCGCAAAAAATGAGAAACCTCCGGCGCCAAAATCTTCCAGGCTCCCGAACTCCGCTGACTAGCATGTTTGGGCGGCTCTCGGCTGTTTTCACTGTGGCGCTCCTGTGTTCCTGCGGCGTGGCGTTTGGCCAAGCGCAGTCTGTCGCTCAACCCTTTGCGGAGATGGCTGCTCCTCCGGTTTCGCCTCCGATGGCGGCTCTCTCTCGCGCCCGCGCAACCGTCGAAAAGTTCTTTGAGCAGGCCGCCAATGTGGTGTGCACGGAAAATGTAACCCAGGCGCTTGTCGGGAAGAACGGGAAAGCCAGTTATCGTGAGGAATCCGTCTTCGACTATCAGCTTCAGGCCAATCCCAACAGCGGATCGCTGAAGCTCGTCGAATCCCGCGATACGCGCAAAGCCGCCTTCCGTGATTCGTCGCGCACCCTCCTCATTACCAACGGTTTCACCAGCATGCTGCTGATTATCCACCCGTCCTATGAGACCAACTATACGTTCGAGCCCGCAGGCGAGGAGCTCATTGACGGTGTGGCCTTTGCTAAAGTAAATTTCAAGTTCGTTCCCGGTGCTTCATCGCCGGCGGCCCTTCAACTCCGGGGCAAGAACTATCCAATCCCTCTTTCTGGTACCATTTGGATCGAGCAGCAGAGCGGCGCCGTCGCTAAATTAGTCGCGACCATGGATTCCAGCCTAAACGATCTGGGTCTTCACGGCATGCGCAGTGAAATTCATTACGCCACCGTGCATTTTCATGATCCCGACGAATCCTATTGGATGCCCGTATCCGCCATCATCGATGTTGAAACGGCCCGCCAGCATTGGCGCAATATTCACCGCTTCACAGGTTACAAGAGATTCAGGGCCACCATTCAGGTGGAGGATGTCGAGACAAAACGATGAGCGCATCCGCAGCTGTTGGCACCGCCATACTTCCTCGCGAGGACGCCGAAAAGGGCCATCGCACACGCGTGTTCCTGGCCTGGATGCTGGCCCTGGCCGTCGTTCTGGTCATCGCCGGCTACGGCCTGAATTACTACACGCTCAGCGCCACCCAGCGCCCCTTCTCTCCCAAGCACCAACTCCTACGGCCGAGCGGCACGATTGGCATCAAGCTGGGCATGGTGGGCGTGCTGATGTTTTTTCTCATCTATCTGTATCCGCTTCGAAAGAAATGGGGATGGCTCGGCCGCATGGGCAACTCCCGCCACTGGCTTGATTTCCACGTCGTCCTTGGCACCACCGCGCCCATCATCGTCGCCTTTCACTCCTCGTTCAAATTCGGCAACATCGCCGGCATGGCCTTCTATAGCATGCTGATGGTGACCATCAGCGGCTTTGTCGGCCGCTATCTCTACGCCCACATTCCGCGCGGCCTCAGCGCCGCGGAACTCTCCATGAAAGAGATCCAGGAGAAAGCAGAGACCCTGCGCAAAGAGCTCGCCGAACAAAAGGCTACTTTCGGCTTTTGCGTCGATGCCCTTTCTGAATTGCCGTCACCCGCCGAAGTGGCCAAGACCCCCTTGATCGCCTCTCTCCTTTCCATGTTTCTGCTCGACATCAAGCGCCCCTTCAAAGCTTCCGCCGTGCGGCTGCGCGAAGCAGGCTTCCTCCCCTGGCTGTTTGCCTGCTTCGGACTGTTCTCCACCCGCGACCAGAGACTCGAGCGCGCCCTTCTCATAAGCCAAAAACAGGCCTCGCTCTCCCAGAGCATCGCCTTCCTCGCCCGTACGCAAAAGATCTTTCAGCTCTGGCACGTCATTCACCGGCCCTTCAGTTATGCCTTCGCCTTCCTCGCCATCCTGCATATTGGCATCGCCCTGTTCATGGGCTATAGACTGTAGTCCGTTCCGATGCCGGGCCAGTTTTCATCTTTAGATTATGTTGGGAGAGTCTCCCAAGGAAATCGATACAGAAATCGCCGGTAAGCCGGCCTCGATGTACCTGGAAAGGAATTTCGCATGAAACGTATTTCTCTGGCACTGGGGTTCTTTGCCGCGCTTTTGGCCGCCGGCGGATGCAAGAAGCAGCAAAATGACAATGATGCCATTCGCGCCGGAATCATGCAGCACCTTACTGGAGTTGGTACCCTCAACATGAGCGCCATGGTAATGGATATCCAAAAGGTTTCCATCAACGGCAATCAGGCCCACGCCGAAGTTGAATTCCGGCCCAAAACCGGGTCGCCCCAGGGGGCTGGCATGCAGGTTTCCTATAACTTGGAAAAGCGCGACGGTGCGTGGTTCGTTCTCAAAACGCAGGCGGCGGGCGGCATGATCCAGCATCCCGATCCCAACCAAAACCCGCACCAGAATCAAGACGTACATTCTGGTGGCCTCCCGAGGTTCAACGACGTCCTGAATCCGGTTGCTGCCCCGGCTCAAGGTTCCCTGCCGGCGGGCCATCCTCCGGCCAAGTCACAGCCGCCCGCTGCGCAGTTGGGCGGGCAGGATCAAGCTTCAGCGAAAAAGCCGCTCTGATTTTATATGGATACTCTTGTCGCCTTCATTGTGGCCGTGATTGTTATCGGCCTCTTCATGCGCTCTTATCTAAAGAAGCAGAAGAGGATAGAAGAACTGGCCCTCGAGGCTGAGGAAAAGGGGAAGTTGCGTTCCGATGGCCCGCAATCCCAACATCCTCATATCGACGCCAACAATTGCATCGGCTGCGCGGCCTGCACTATGGTCTGCCCCGAGGGCGATGTTCTGGCCATGTTGGGCGGCAAAGCCGTTATCGTGAACGGCTACAAATGCATCGGCCACAGTCTGTGCGCGGAAGTCTGCCCGGTCGGGGCCATCACCATGGTCCTGGCCAGCCCCAGCATGGGTGGCGACACGCCCTACTTGACGCCCCAATTTGAGACCACCATCAAGAACATGTTTATCGTCGGCGAGCTGGGTGGATTGGCGCTCATCAAGAACGCCATCAACCAGGGCCGCGACTGCATCGATACTATTGCCAATAAGAACGCCTCCCAGGGCGGCGCACGGCGCTCCCCGGACGTATACGACGTGCTGATCGTGGGTGCGGGGCCTGCGGGAATCAGCGCTGCCCTCCGTGCCACGGAGAAAAAACTCAATTACTTGACGGTTGATGAGGGAGAAATCGGCGGCACCGTGGCCAAGTATCCCCGCCAGAAACTGGTGATGACCAGTCCGGTGGAATTTCCCATGCACGGAAAATTCAAGAAGACGGAACTTAGCAAGGAAGAACTGATCGCCTTCTGGAACAAAGTCCTGCAGCGCGCGGATTTTAAGCTGAAGCAGGGTGAGAAGGTCGAAGACATTAAGAAAGGCGAGGACCAGGTCTTCACGGTCGCGACGGCCAAAGCCCAATATCGAGCACACTCCGTGGTGCTGGCGCTCGGCAAGAGCGGCAGCCCGCGGAAACTCGGGGTCAAGGGCGAGGAACTTCCAAAAGTCATGTACCGCCTGATTGAAGCGGATCACTATATCAACAAAAAAATCCTGGTCGTCGGGGGTGGCGACAGCGCCGTCGAGGCCGCCATGGGGCTCGGCCACCAGGTCGGCAATCAGGTCACGCTCTCCTATCGCAAAGAAGCCTTCGCCCGCATCAAGGAGCGCAACTCGCAGCGCATCGAAGAATCCGTTCGCAAAGGCAAAGTCAAAGTCGTTTTCAACTCGGCTCCCGTGGAGTTTAAAGAAAAATCGGTGCTTCTGGAAGTCAAGGGCAAGACGGAGGAAATCCCTAACGATTACGTTTGGATCTTCGCCGGCGGCGAACCTCCCACCGCATTCTTGAAAAAGATCGGCATCGGTTTCGGCAACCAAGACCTCACATCGACGGGGAGCAAAGAAGCAAAACAGGCGAAAACGGAAAGACAGACTGCGCTCTCTGCGGTTTAGCTCTCCCGCTCCTGTCGAGTCCGCGAACTCCAGAGCTCATCGATTCTGTAACTGTTCCCCGGTTTTCCGCACGATTGCTTTGGCTGTGCTTTGATCCGCCGCTGGAATAACCGTTCCTTTCCTCCCCGCGGGCTTTGCGGCTGGTATTGTCATTGGCGTCCAGAAATTCGGATCGCCGGCCGCAAACTCTTTTGATACGTGGGACATCTCGCCGTTGACAACGTACAGGTTGCTTTCCGTGTTGACATACGATTCGCGCGCGATCTGTTGCAGTCGTTTCATGGCTTCTTCGCCTTCCGCTTCCTGCAGGGTTTCCTTCCATGAGAGCAGGTCGTCGTTTTGCTTGAGCGCGTTCATGGGCATGAAAATAAGAAATTCCGGCGATTGCATCCCCAAGTTCACTTGATAGACGAACCACGGCGCGTCTGCTTTGATTTTCTCGTACGCCTCGCTGAGGATTTTAAACGATTCCACAAATTCGCTCTCGTGCCCGGGTGCGAGGCGCACCTCAACCACGCGCATGAAGCGCATTTCCGACAAATCGATGTTGTCTGTGCGATAGCCCAGGTCGTCGCGGCGTACCGCCACGATCGTGCGTTCGTTCGTCAGGAGCGCATCGACCTCTTCCTGCATCCGGGCGAGGTCGGGATGCGCGGCGTAGATCTTCTTCCACCGGTCGAAGGACTGCTCCAATTGCTCGAAGGAGTCAAAAGGATCGAAGGAGAGCGCCTCCCGCGCCCCCGTCAGGGATTGCAAGGCAATCCAGGAATTGGGGACTTCCAGGCGATTGCAGGCGCGCGCAATAGCGGCCTCTAACTTATTGCGCGCGTTTGCCTTGCCGTATGGGAATTCCTGGTACACCAGAACCAATAGATTTGGCGGCGCGGGGGCCGGATTCACGGTCTTATTCTCCTGCCCCGAAGAAATGGAAACGTATCCCAGTGAGAGCAAAATGATCGCTGCCAATCCTCGGATAACAGTCATGCGGCATCCCTCCAAAATTGAAAACGCTCACGGCGTGCCGTGTCGCTGCGCGAAAAACTCAAGGCCAACGAGACGCTGTGCCCCGGGTAATAACATTCGGACCGGGTGCGCCTCCTGAAAACAGGGCCCGGGCTCGCATTCGAAGTTCTGAATCTTGCCGATGGCCAGCCTTCGCGAGCGCTCGGCATCGCGTTCTGAAAACTCCTGCCCTTCAAACTCTGCAATTTTTCGTTCCGCAGGCTGCGCCTGGCCGCGGTCGGCGATTCCGGAACCAGTTGTCAATAGTTGCCTGCCGTTAGCTTCGCCGGGACCTCACAATTCTACTCCAAGTCCTGTTTGTACATAGTTTGTGATGCGGTATGGGCTACGGCGCTTTCATGCCCGCAGGAAGCTCCGATTTGCGCACCATTCCAAGAATGTCCACACGGGACACCCCAGGGCTCAACCTGGTTGGAAGCCCGCAAGGTTCATGCCATTTTGCGCGGCCGGGCCTTCCAAGTTCGACCACGCGTAGTCCTCAAAGAAGCGGTTTCACTGCTGACTCGATAACGCCGGTGTACTCAAATCCCACGACCTTCTTGCGCAGTATTCCTTGGCGGTCATAGAGCATCGTTGTTGGCAAACCTTCGATGCCTCCAAACTTTTGTTTCAAGTCGTCTGGGGCGACTGCCAGCGGATAGCGCACTCCGATTTTCTTTGCGAATTGGGCGGGGTCCTCCATATCCATCATGGTATCGAACTTGAATCCGATGACGGCAAATCCTCGTGAGCCGTAGAGGTTGAGGAGTTGCTGGTAGCCGGGCATTTCTTTTTTGCACGGCTGACACCAAGTGGCCCAAAAATCAACGAGTACCACCTTGCCGCGAAGGTCAGCCGACGAGATTTCGCGGCCCTGCAAGTCTTTCGCCGAGAACTCGGGCAGGTGTGAACCAATCTCACCTGCCGCTATTACGGCCTGTCTGGGCTGAAGGGAACTCGCCGGAGGCTGATTGCATCCGGCGAGAACAAACCCAGCAAGGCTCAGAAATAACAGACATTGTTTTGGTCTTAGCATCTATTCCTTCTTCTGGACTTCGAGAATCAGCAGCTTCAGCGGCGCCGAAGCGTCTGCTTTCTTTTTCCCCGCGGGCTTGCGGTACAACTCGCCACGAATCGTGACGACCGCGGTCGAATCAGCGAGCGGTTCGACGGTCTTGAGCAAATCATTTGGTGCGATCGCAAAGGACTGATTGGGCGAAACCTGCAGCGCGAAATTGCCTCCAGGGTCCTTCATTATTTTTCCGCGTGCGGTTACGTCCATCTCCGCGACGGACACACCACTGTCGTAGACCGCTTTGAGAAGCTGAGCGGGATCGATCTGGCCGTCTTCCTTGGGCGTAACGTCGACTTTCCCATCGATCAAGCTAACATCCACTTTTTGAACGCCAGACTGGCGCCCCAGGTGTTGTTTCACCCCGTAGGCTCAAAAATTTCATGTCATGCCTTCGACGCGCATTTCGATGTGCTTGATCTGTGCTTGCGAAACGGGCACAAACACAGAACTAAGCAAAAATAGCAACGCGAGTTTTCTTGTGGTCATCGTTCTTCCTTTCATTTGAAATGAAGCCGAAACTGACGGGTAATTCCGAAACTGATGTGGCGGCGGACGGGCATGAACGTGCCGCCCGTCGAATGCGCAACGTCCCAGTCCATGCCGAGCCACACGTGCATTCCCGGACGCACGCCCACGTAGGTCGTGATACCGGCGAGCAACACGTCGCCGCCGCTCCCGCTCTGGGTGACTGCCGCGATGCGGTCATCTTGAGAGTGCAGCCAAGTCACCACTGGCCCGATGAACCATTCGCGGGTCCCGTTCTTCGATTCATAAGGCCGGTACGACAGCCAGAAGCGCGATTGGAGATCGCTGCCCAGGCGGGTCTTTTGCGTCCCTTGCGAGCGCAGCAGGGAATGAAAATCCTCGTCGGCCACAAGCCGCCTGAGATGGAAAAGCCCGGTGTAAGTCCAATTCGCCGCTACAAAGAAATCTGTAGAACCCGAACCGGGTTGTAGACTCGCGGGCAGTCGTTTTCCGTTCGTGTCAGGCAAGTTCGTTCGGCCTGTCGGAAGTTTGGGCCCTAACGTCAGGGATGCTTGCGTCGTGCCTCGTTTGGAATCCCGTCGGTAGAAGCGGCATTTCA
>WNFG01005969.1_pt1 | contig 10230 bp, 7 predicted proteins | sample 5400431 | NCBI WGS metagenome assembly WNFG01 (sample SAMN13153346, study PRJNA577476) | soil metagenome | isolation source: 120 cm saprolite under Douglas fir tree site 2 hole 3 replicate 2 | place: USA:California | collected 2015-04-18
TCGACCAGCGCGGCGTCCCACGGCGGCGAGGACCATTCGGCGGGATCGACTTGCTTGACGTCGTACATGAAGTAGAGGCCGAGCGTTTTCGGAGCGCCAGCGTCGAGAGTGGCGAAGATGCCGGGCTGGCCATCGGTGGGAACTTTGGCGACTTGCGCGAAGCCGGCCTCGCGGAGCATTTGCATGGTGAGCTCGCAGCCTTCGTTCATACCGCGATTTTCCGCGGCGATGGAAGGTTGGTGAATCCAGGTTTGCAGGCGCTTGAGGGATTCGTCGTGGCGCTTTTCGATTTCGGCGAAGATGGGATCGAGGTCGGAGGCGGCGGCGCGCGTCCAGCGAGGTAAGGCGAGGGCTGCTGCGGTGGCGGCGGCGGTTTGAAGAAAAGTTCGGCGGTCGGTCATATTCGTCTCCTACTCAGAATGATTTCAGTTCTCGATCCTTTAGGGCGAGAGACTACACCGTTTGCGGCGGTGGCGGCAAATCGTGCGACGAGAAATACGCGCGCGTCAGCGGGTGGAATTTGCAGCCGACTCGGGCAGACGATTCACGAAGATCTTGCCAGATTTCATGACAAAGAGGACGCGGCGCGCGGCGGTGACGTCCAGGAGAGGATTGCCGCTGAAGGCGATGATGTCCGCTTCGAACCCGGGGGCGATGGAGCCGGTGGTGTTGCCGAGGCCGAGAGATTCGGCGGAGAGCGAGGTGGCGGAGACGAGCGCGGCCATGGGGTCCTGGCCGCCGTCGCGAACGCGGACGATGAATTCTTCGTAATTGCGGCCGTGCGCGCCGGCTACGGCGTCGGTGCCATAGATGATTTTCAGGTCCTGGTGCTTCAGCGCTTTCTTGAAGGTATCGAGGACAATGGATTTGCCTTTTTCCATGAAGGCGAAGCCTTGCTCGTTGTAGTTTCCGATGCCGAGAAATTTTTCTTTGTTCTCGAGATAGTTCTGTAGGACGAGGCCGATGTTGGGATCGTAATAGGTGCCGTGCTGGGCCATGAGGTCGAAAACATCGTCGGTCACGTAGGCGCCGTGTTCGATAGAGGTGCAGCCCGCGAGCGTGGCGGCTTTTGCGGATTCGGCGGAATGCGCGTGAACGATGGTGCGCAGTCCGAGGGACTTGGCTTCGCCGCAGGCGGCCTGGAGTTGCGCGTCGGTCATGGTTTGCGCGCCGCCTTCGCGGATGCTCTTGGAGGCGAAGAGCTTGATGAAGTCGGCGCCTTGCTGTTTTCGTTCGCGGACGAGCTCGCGAAGTTTTTCCGGAGGGCCGGATTGCTCGGTGAGCGGCTCGAGAGAGGTGAGCATGCGCGGACCAGGGAGGATTCCGCGGGCGATGGCGTCGCGAAGGTCTTTGTCTTCGGGGGAGCCGGGACTTTGGATGGTCGTGAAGCCGGCGTCGAGGGTGAGCACGGCGTTTTCGGCGGCGTGCAGGATGGCTTGCGTGGGCGGCTCGTCTTTGCCGGCGAGGCGGCCGTTGTTGAAGTGCCAGAACACGTGAGCGTGGGTGTCGATCCAGCCGGGAGTCACGGTGAGACCGGTGAGATCGTAGATGATTGCGCCTGAAGGTGCAGCGCCGCCGATGCGGACGATTTTGGTTCCTTCGATGACGATGGTGGCATTGGCGAGCGTATGGCCCTTTCCGTCGACGATGGTTGAAGCTTTTAGGGCGACAGGCGTTTGGGCGGTAAGCGAGGGAAGAAAAAGGATTGCGAGGAGCAGTAGTCGCAGAATGATCAACATGGATATCCTCTTGCGGGCAAATTATCGGATCGCTGACAGGAATGCTCTCGAAAAAGTAGTGGGCCCGGTAGGATTCGAACCTACGACCAACGGATTATGAGTCCGCTGCTCTAACCGCTGAGCTACAGGCCCCCACGCTTAGAATAAAGAACTTATCTCTGGTTCATTATAGGCGTCAAGCAGACCCTATTGGGATGGCGCGAGAGCTCACGCGGGGTAAGTCAATTCCTGGCTGCACTTCCTCTGAGTTTGTCAGCTTCCTCTAGGGGGCCGAGCTATATTGGTGAGCCAGAATCTTAATGGAACGAGGGAGGGCCCAGTCGCGGGCTCCACTTAAAGAAGCATCCCCCGTCGTATTACATCCTTCAGCTTATTAATTCGGTAGAAAATCCGTTAGTGCTTGCTGACCTCAATAAGGGCGAGAGCGTGAGGCTTTAGCGTGAGCGTGAGAGATTTCACCGTTGGCAGCGGCTTTGCGTAACTCATCAAGCAGCGTAGGACAAAGCGCGCTCCATTGTCGGAACCAGGGTGGCTTTGCGCTATAATCGCACGCATGGAAACGCGCTGCGCTCGCTGCGATGCACCAATGACCTGCAACCCCAAGGGAAATTGTTGGTGCGCTCAGATCCCACACGGTCCGATGCCTACGGGGACCGGTGGGTGTCTCTGCCGAGACTGTCTTTTGCAGGACCTCAAACCGTCCCGTGATGAAAACCGCCGCAGTTTTCCAGAAACGACAAGTCGAAACTCGCACTGCCCGTAGATAGCGTCGCGCCAATGTTTGAGGCACGCCGCCTTTGGTAACATCCGACCACGATGAAACTAGTTACATTTGATTGGGGCGCGCGCGAACATCGGATTGGCGCGCTCGCGCCGAATGGGAGCGTCGTCGATCTCAATACCGCGTACGCGCTTTATTTGCGGAATGTGGAGCAGGAGGGCGCTTTTTATGCGTTGGCGGACGCGCGCGTGCCTGCCGACATGCGGAGGCTTTTTGAGAATGAGGATCGCGGCTTGGACGCGGCGCGCGCCGCGCTTGAATACGCGTTGAAGGAAGGGCCGGAAACGAAGGGGCCGAACGGAGAGCCGGTGTTCTTCCGCAGAGAGGCGATTCGCGTCAAGGCTCCGGTCATTCCGAAAAAGTTCTTTCACACTGCTGGAAATTTTCGAGAGCACCACACGGAGGCGCAGAAGGCAGGATTTTCGCACCCGGTGCTGCCGTGGATTGTGTTTTTTCAGAATGTGGACGCCATTATCGGGCCGGATGAAGAGATCGTTTACCCCGAGCATCTTACCGAAGAGCTGGACTACGAGCTGGAACTTGCCGTCGTGATGAAGAAGAGCGGAAAGCATTTTTCGGCGGAGCGGGCGAGCGAGTATATCGGCGGGTATGTGATTTTCAACGACATTACGGCGCGGGACATTCAGCGGACGGAGATGAAGTCGGGGGTGTTCAGCTTTTGCAAGGGGATCGATACATTTTGCCCGCTGGGGCCGCACATCGTGACGACCGATGAAATACCAAACGCAAATAGTTTGGCGATGGAGCTGCGCGTGAATGGAAGAGTGCGGCAGCAGTCGCATTCGAGCAAAATGTCCGTGACGGTGCCGGAGATCATCGCGCATTATTCGCCGATGGGCTATTCGGCAGGCGATGTGCTGTCGACGGGAACGGTTTCTGGCGTGGCGGCGTTCAGCGGCGACCCGAAGTCCTTGTATCTGAAGCCGGGGGACGTCGTCGAGTGCGAGATCGAGAAGATTGGCGTGCTGCGGAACCCGGTGGTTTCGTACAGAGAGAAGCACGGCGGGAAGTCTGTTGCCGCTGCGTAATGTTAATCCCACGGAATTGACGATGAGCACATCGCAAGACGGCATTTGGGTCAGCGAGCTGAACAACAGGCCGGAGGTGCGGAAGACGTTTGATTCCGGGCTCGCAGTGCAATTCTACGATACGACTCTGCGGGACGGCGAGCAGAGCGTCGGCGTGGTGCTGACACCACAGCAGAAACTGGAGATTGCGCGTGGGCTTGATGATTTGGGCGTGGGACGGATCGAAGCTGGCTTCCCTCGGGTTTCCGCGGATGACGCGGAGGCGTTCGGTCTGATCGCCAAGGCCGGGTTGAAAGCGGAGATTTGGGGATTTGGGCGCGCGCTGAAGGCAGACGTCGATGAGTTGCTGCGCTTGGGAGCGCACGCGACGGTCATTGAGACCCCGACGAGCGCGATCAAGCTGAAGGCTTACGGCTTGAGCGTGGACGAGGCCAAGCGGCGCGCGGCAGAGGCGATCAGTTACGCGCGAAAGAACGGCGTTACCGTGGCGTTTTTCACGGTGGATGGCACGCGCACGGATTTGGAGGTGCTGCGCGATTTTTATCGTTGCGCGCTCGATGCGGGCGCGGAAGAGCTGGTGGTCGTGGACACCATCGGCGCTTGCGGGCCCGAAGCAGTGGAGTTTTTGGTGAGAAGCGTGCGGGAGTGGGTTGGCGCAAAAGTTCCGCTCCATTTTCACGGGCACAATGATTTTGGGATGGCCACGGCTTGCGCGGTGGCAGCAGTACACGGTGGCGCGGAATGGATTCAGGGCACCGTGAATGGGATGGGCGAGCGCGCTGGAAACGCGGACATCGGTGAAGTGGCGATGGCGCTTACGGGACTCTATGGCGTTTCCGTAAAGCTGAATCTGACGAAGATTCGAGAGGTTTCGCGGTTGGTGCAGCGCGCGGCGGGGCATGAGCTGGAGCCGTGGAAGCCGGTGGTCGGCGAAAATCTATTCATGCGGGAAAGCGGGGCCGTAGCAAGCCAGTTTCATATTCCGGAAGCGATCGAGCCGTTTTCGGCTGAGCTTGTAGGCGCGACGCGCGCGATCGTGTTGGGAAAGAAGAGCGGGATCGACAGCATCGCGATCAAGGCCAAGGAACTGGGTATTTCGCTGAGCGCCGAGGAACAACAGGCAGCGCTGGCAGCGGTGAAGCGTGCAGGAACGGAAAAGCGGGGACTTGTTACGGACGGCGAGTTCCGCGCAATCACCGAGCGAGTGAAACGAGCGGCATCGGCTTAGGATTTCGCACCGATCATTTCTTCTTGAAGTGAGGCAAAACCTTTTCACCGAAGAGACGAGCCTGTTCCAGGCGGTCGTCTCCCCACAGCTCCAGCAGGATATGCGTGCAGCCGGAAGCGCGATATTCCTCTAATCGTTCAATGCACCGCGACGGAGTGCCGGCGATGGCGCAGACCTTTTGCAGCACAGCGTCGGTGACTGCACGCGCCGCGGCTTTTCTTCCACCTTGCTCCATAGCTTCGGCGATGGGGCGAATTTCGTCGAAGGTGAGACCAGCGCATTCCAGTAGCGTGTCGGCAGAGCCGCGAATGTTCTGCACTTTGTTGGCGAGGTACATGGCAGCCATTTCGCGGGCGCCTTCGCATGCGGTTTTCGGGTCTTGCCCGACGCTGCCGACGATGACGGAACCGAGATCGAGCTTGGCGGGATCTTTGCCGGCTTTGCGGGCACCCTCTTCCATCATCTTGCGTGAATACTGAACGAATTTGGGCGTGGTGATACTGGCGGTAAGCAAACCATCGGAGTGCGAGCCGGCGAGGCGCTGAAGGACCGGCCCTGTAGCGCCGACGTAAATCGGGACGCGCCAGCGAGGCACGTGCGTATCGGATTTCAGCGCGGGCGCGAAGGCCTGAAAGGCTTTGCCTTCGTATTTCACTTCGTTGCCGGCCAGCATGGCTTCGACGATCTCGATGCTCTCGCGCATCACGGTGGCCGGGCCGACTTCTTTTCCTTTCTCACCCTCACCGATTTCCTTCATGAAGATTTTTGACGCGCCGAGGCCGAGCAAGAAGCGGTCTTTACCAGCGGCCTCTTGCAAGACGCGAGCCTCCATGGCGATTTGCACGGGATGGCGGGTGTAGGGAGAGATGATGCCCCAGCCGATGGTGATGCGTTTTGTTTCGCGCGCGACGATGGCGGTGACGGCGGTGGAGGAGCGAGCCTCCATGGAATGCTTGCGCCACCACGGATAGGCTTCGGCGAGCCAGAAAGTGTCGAAGCCCGCTGCTTCGCACGCTTGCGCCATGCGAATGGTTTCCTGCAGCGGCTCCATACTGAGCTGCAGCACACCGATTTTGAAGGGCATACTCATCGTTTCGATTTTTCTCCGTTCGTGACTGGCGGCTGCAGTTACGCGCCGTTTCCTAGGCGGGATCGCTCCAGGAATGCTCCAAACCTTTTACGAGCTGCCACAGCGCACGATTGAGCGGCGTGGGCACGCCCAGTTTTTCACCGCTGTCGGCAATGGCGCCATTCATGAAATCAACCTCGGTCTGGCGCCTGGCCAGAATGTCTTGCAGCATGCTGGCTTTGTGCTTGCCGGGAGCATTCGCGCCTTTTTGAACGAGGGCGCGGGGATCGCCGTGGAGCTGGATGCCGAGGGCTTTGGCGACGGCTTCGCCCTCGGAGATGAGCGCATTGAAAAGAGCGCCGGTGGGAAAGAAGCGCGTAGCCGCACCGTGGTGAAGTAGCGTGAGAGCCCCGACAGGATTGGTGGAGGCGTTGAAGATAAGCTTTGTCCACTGCGCGCCGCGAGCGTCTTGGAGGGGAAAGACTTTCAGGCCAGCGCGGTTCAGCAGCACCGCTAGTTTTTCGACGCGCGAATAGGGAGTATTCGTTGGCTCGAAGGGACCGATCCAGGTATCGCCGTTGATGTCAAAGCCAACGTGGCCAGGCTCGATCACGTGGCCGGCGGGGAATGTCGTACCGCGAATGACCAGTCGCACGTATTTCCCGAGAATTTCCTCGTTGCCGACGCCGTTTTGCACCGAGCAAACGGCGCTATCGTCGCCGAACAGGTGAGCGGTTTGCTCGATTGCCAGCCGCGTGTGCGTGCTTTTGGTGGCCACGATTCCGAAATCACAGGAAGGAATTTCGTTTGGATTCGAGGTCGCGTGGAGGCGCGAGGTGAAATCAGCGGCGCCGCTGATGCGCAGGCCACGCTCGTTGATGGCGCGCGTATGTTCCTGCGAAACATCGTATGCGTAAACCTCCACATCGGACAGGCGCGCGAGATGGGCGCCGAAGATGCTGCCGATGGCGCCGCAGCCGACGATACAGATTTTGACGCTCATGCGCTCTTCCGCGCCTCCAGCCCGGTGTAAAAGCGCCACGGCACATTCGCGAGACACTCGCCTTCGTTCCTGCCCACGCGGTAGGTGTCTTGCGTGTAGAGACAGACTTGGCCGTCCTGATCAACGACTTGGGGATGAAAACTGAGAACCATGTTTTCCTTCAGCTCGTTCTGCGTGTTCGCGCCGATGGCGGGATGCTCGATCATGGTCATGCCGATGGAATGGCCGGTGAGGTGCCCGAGAGAAAAGCCGGCTTTGCTGAAGACGTCGGCAGCGGCTTTGTGGACTTCGCTGGCGAGCATGCCGTCGCGCATCCTGACGCGCGCCGCTTCCATGGCGTGCGGATAGACTTCGCTCATCGCTTGCGTGCGCGGGCTGATTTTGCCACGGATGAGTGCGCGGGAGAATTCGATCCAGTAGCCTGCGGCTCCGGTGATCTCGAGCGAGTAGAGGAGTAAGTCATCCGAATCAACCTTGCGGAACGAAGGAACCTTGAAAAATGCTTCGGCTTCCCCGTTTGAACCGCTCAAAACGATGTTCATCATACGGGGACCGGCGCCGCGTGCGAAGAAGCGCTCGACGGCAGGGGCCATGATTTCGGCTTCGGTTTTTCCGGGTTCGTAGGCGGCGAGCAGCGCTTGAAAGCCATCGAGGATGATGTCCATGCTGTCGCGGAAGCCCTCGAGCTCTTCTTCACTTTTGACTGCGCGGGCCATGTCGAAGTGAAAATCGAAAGGCACCAGCTCGAAGGAGTGGCCTTGCAGCTCGCGATAATCGCGAACGGCCATGATGAAATCCAGGCCATAGACGGCGACGCGTTTCCAATGGCGCTTTTCGATTTCGTCGCGCAGCCATTTGCCCGGAATTTCCGCCCATACTTTCTCGCGAACGAAAGGAGCCTTTTTGTCGCCGATCCAACGTGCTTCGCGCGGGAAAACGAGAACGGGATCACCGGAGAGCGGGATCAGCACGTAAACGTAACGATGGACAATCTCGAAGTCGGAGACGTAGCGGACCGCGCCTTCGAATCCGGCATATTGATTGCCGCACACGATCAGGGCGTCGACATTTTCGGCTTCCATGGCCGCGCGAATATTTTTGTAGCGGCGATCGATCTCGCTTTGGCTCGGCATTTGGCGGCCGACCTCCAGCTAATGCGCTCCGCAGATTTCGGCGGCGGCCAGCGCATACACCTTAGTAGTATTCACAAGCGTTTCGATGGCGACCTTTTCACCTTCGGCATCGCGCGGGCCGCTCGATGGGCCGTAATTCAGTGTTTCAATCCCAAAGCGGGTCATTACAGAAGCGTCGGAGTCCCAGAGAACCGTTTCATGTTTTGCCGGGACGCCTAGTACGCGCTGATGGCAGGCCTCGATGGTTTTGACGAGCTGATGGTCCTTGGAGATTTCGGCGCCAGGCACGGAGACGAAAATCTCGGACTCGATGGCGTAGTCGGGATGTTTTTTTCGCAGATCGAGAACGAGCTCTTTGATGGAGGTGCGCGCTTCTTTGAGCGGCATTGTCGGAGGCACGCGCACATCGAGAAAAATGTCCGTGCGGTCGGGCGTGCGGCTGACGCGCCAGGGGGAGCCGCCGCGAATGCAGCCGACATTCACAACGCCGGGCTGGCCGTCGTAGGTGGCTTTTTTCTCCCAGGCGGAAATCCAGTTGTAGATGGGGTCCAGAATTTGTTTCATACGGAAGATGGAGCTGTGGTCTAGCTTTCCGCGAGTGAAAGCGGTGTGGACATAGTGGCCGCGCGTGGAGAGGCGCGCCCATACAGCGCCGTAATGGCCGAGAACCAACTGCATGTCCGTTGGTTCGCCGAGGATACACATGTCCGGCAGCACGCCGTGGTTGACGAGGTGATGCGTGCCCACGCCGTAGCCGCGAAACTCCTTGCCGACGAATTCATCGCCCCATTGCGTTTTCTCAATTTCGCCAACGACGGCAGCGATGGTGACATCGCCTTCCAGCTTTACACCGGCACGCATGAGCGTCTTTACTGCTTGCGTGTAGCAGACCAGGGCGCCTTTCATGTTGTAGATACCCAGGCCGTAAATCATCTTGTCGCGAATAATGGCTTTGGGTTTGTAGCCGAGACCGGTGAGAAAGCTTTCGCGGCCGGTGTTGGAGGTGTCCATGTGGCCGTTGAACATCAAGCTCTTGCCGTTGCCGGTGCCTTCCCAGACGCCAACTACGTTCGCGCGAGAGTCTTCCACTTCTTGCCAGGAAACCGAGAGGTCCATCTCTTCGAGCGCTTTGCGCATGTAGCGGCCCATCTCCAGTTCTTCGCCGGTCGGGCTGGGGATATTCACGACGTCGCAGCACATGGCGACGATCTCGTCCTCGCGAACCTGCGAGAGGATGACTCTTGCCAGATCATCCTTCATCGAGCTGCGAGTCTCCGCTGCGTGTGGCGTCATAATCGTGTGCTTCAGCGACGAAAGTCGTCGGGATACGAGCAAAGCTTCTCACACCCAGTGGCGGTCACCAAGAAATTGTCTTCCAGGCGCAGACCTCCGCCGCCTTCCCAGTAGACTCCTGGTTCGATGGCCCAGACCATGCCGGACTGCATCGTTCCGGGCGCGGCCTGATGCGAGTAGGGCGGCTCATGCGCACGCGCGCCCACGCCATGTCCGACGGGATGCGAAGGCTGGCCGGGATACCCCGCCGCGTCGATTCCTTTGCGGATGATGCGATCAATATCGGCCATGGGTGCGCCGTCGCGGACGGAGGCGATGGCATCGTTGAAAATCTTCAGCAACTGATCCAGGAGTCGGTTGTATTGCGGCGTCAGGCGGCCGGGACAAAGATTTTTTGTTAGATCCGTCCAATAACCATCGGCGCAAACCCAGATTTCGACCAGCGTTGGCTCGTTTTCGATGACCGGGCGATGGCTGGTGGCGGTGAAGGTAGCGATGCCGGGCCCGGACCAGACCAACGTGAAAGCGCGGGCCATTTCTACTTTGCCTTTGTAGCCGACTCCAACGTGGTGAATGTGGCCTTCGATCATTGCCGCGACTTCGCTCTCCTTCATACCCGGCTGGATACGGTCGCGGGCATGCTCCATGCCGATGGCGGCCAGTTCATTAGCCAGACGCATCCGCTCGATTTCTTGGGGAGTCTTGATCATGCGCAACTGGGCGAGAAGAGGCGCGGCGTCGATGGTTTCTTTGCTGGCGGCGCGAAAAGAATCGTAAAAGCCTTGCCAATACACGGTAGGCTCGCCGACCATGCGGTCGCAGATTTGTGAATTTTGCGACAGCTCGATGCCCACACGGCGCGTGAGGTTTCGTTCCTTCAAGACCTCAACGGCCATTTCCACGGCGCGAATCATCGGCGGGCGAGGATCTTTGGG
>WNFG01005974.1_pt1 | contig 10228 bp, 7 predicted proteins | sample 5400431 | NCBI WGS metagenome assembly WNFG01 (sample SAMN13153346, study PRJNA577476) | soil metagenome | isolation source: 120 cm saprolite under Douglas fir tree site 2 hole 3 replicate 2 | place: USA:California | collected 2015-04-18
CGTCAAGGGCGGCAACTCGGTGCTTGAGCGTTTAGGACGCGATCTAACAAAGCAAGCCAGTCTGAAACAGTTAACGCCGCTCATTGGACGCGATAGAGAAATTCGCCTGCTCATGCAGACCCTGATGCTCAAGGATCGCAATAATCCCGTTCTGATCGGCGATTCGGGGGTCGGCAAGACCACCATCGTTGGCGGCCTCGCTCAACGCATCGTCGATGGCAAAGTCCCACCAGAGTTGCGGGGGAAACGCCTGATCGAACTCTCTGCCAGCTCTCTGGTGGCCGGCACCAAGTACCGCGGCGAATTCGAGGAACGCCTCTTAAAAGTACTGGAAGAGGCCGAGGGTAGCGGCAATATTATTCTCTTCATCGACGAGATGCACCTCCTCATCGGTACCGGTCGCGCCGCCGATGGCAGCATCGATGCCGCAGGCATCCTCAAGCCAGCACTCGCTGGCGGTCGCCTGCGCTGCATTGGAGCCACCACTCCGCAAGAATACCGCATGATTGAAAAAGATGCCGCCATGGAACGTCGCCTGCGCCCCGTCATGATCGAAGAACCCACCACCGAAGAGGCCCTGGCTATCCTCACGGGTATGCGCGATCTCTATGAACAGCATCACAACGTCAGCATCACCAAAGAAGCCCTTCACGCGGCGGTACATCTTTCTGTACAGTACTTGCCGAATTTGCGCCTCCCCGATAAAGCCTGTAGTGTCCTGGATGAAGCCTGCTCCCAGGCCCGCGTATTTTCCATGGAGGACGCTTCCGCCGACCTGTCAGAACAGGGAGATGATGAAAACCTTGATGAACTTGGGGAACGTGAGTTGCCAGTGATTACCCCTTCCATGATCGCTGAGGTGATTTCACACCGCACAGGTATACCTGTCACCGCACCAGGTCGCGAAGAACGGGACCGCTTGCTAAATCTAGAGTCGCGCCTCAAATCAAGAGTCATCGGCCAGGACGAAGCCGTCAGCCGTGTCACGCAGGCCATTCAAGTGGCCCGTGCGGGCCTGAAGCAGCGTCATCGCCCTGCTGGGGTATTCCTCTTCTTGGGTCCGACAGGCGTCGGCAAAACCGAGCTGGCGCGTGCCCTGGCCGCTGAAATGTTTGGCTCTGACGAACACCTGATTCGCATTGACATGTCCGAGTACATGGAGAAGCACGCCGTCTCGCGCATGGTCGGTGCCCCTCCCGGCTATATCGGTCACGACCAGGAGGGTCAATTGACCGGCAAACTCCGCCGCCGTCCACATTCTGTCGTGCTGCTCGATGAGCTAGAGAAAGCCCATCCAGAAGTCTTTGATCTCTTCCTACAGGTCTTTGACGCTGGCCGTCTCACAGATGCCCAGGGTCATACCGTGGATGCCCAGCACGCTATCTGGATTATGACCTCCAACGTCGGTACCGACATGCTGGGCCGTTCAATGCCGAGCGGCTTCCGTGCCACCATCAAAGGCACCGCGGAAGAAATGCAGCGTGACCGCTTGCTTGAACGCCTGCGCCAGACCTTCCGTCCAGAGTTCCTCAACCGTATTGACGAAGTCGTTATCTTCCATCCTTTGGGGCAGGAACAGGCCCGCGCCATCACTCGCCTGCAGATGAACGAACTCGGTGCCCGCCTGCTGGAGCAAGGGCTGACCTTACACGCCGACGATAGTGCCATCGACCTGCTCTGCAAAGAAGGTTTCAGCCAGACTCAGGGAGCGCGACACCTGCGCCGCGCCATCGAGCGTCTCTTAACCGTGCCACTCAGCTTGCGTATCCTGCTCGCCAACATCCCCGAACGAGGCGAAGTCCACGTCAAAGCTTTCGAAGGGCAACTCGAAATCGACATCCGCGAACCAGGAATAGCGCAAGAGGAGCAGACAAGAGAGATCGAAGCCGAGGTAGATGCGTAATTGCTTTTTCAATCCAGAAGAACTTGTTGGCATGGGAAGGCCGTAAAAGAGAAGGTGTGGAGCGACTGCATCGCTTCACACCTTCTCTTTTTAAGAGGGGGGGAAAGGAAAGGGGTGTCTTGTAGTGGTAGCGATGATCGAAGTATGTCCGGAGCAGAACCTACAACAGATCACCCCCGGAGTACATCTCAACAGCGCATGTCTGGAGCAAACGCTACAACAAAACATACCTGGAGTAGCACTCAACAGGCCATGCCTGGCGTAGTGCTCAACAGAGCAAATTGGCACCCCAACGACCACCCTCTACCACTGATAACAGTATACTCCCAGGTACTTTACTCAACCTTTTTTATGGCTTCACCCGGCCTTATATGATAATCAAGCCTCCCACGCCTCTCTATGCGCAACCAGAACAACTCACCCCCTATTGTATTGCTATATAGAGAAGATTCTCTCTTTGTCTTATGCAAGACAACCCTAGTTTTTCAGAGAACAAGTGCGGGCGGTTTTTTCGGAGAAAAAACCGCCCGCACTTGTTCTCTGAAAAACTATTTCTTGTCTTTTTCCGTGGCGACCGAAGTCGCTTCAGCTTGTTTTTTTACGAGCAGGGGAGCATGTTGCTCACAAAAGCGAAAGGTACGGCCTCCCGCCAAAAGCTGCGCATAGGCGGCTGGTTCGCCACACGTATCGCAGCGCCCAACGTGGGTTTTTACGGCTTTCATCAAAATCCTCCTGGTTCTTTATGATACGGACATAGAAGGTCCGATCTCTTCGCATGATATGCTTTATCATATCACAAAATTCCAGGCTTCCTAAAATAAAACTAAGCCACCCGTTCCCTCTGGTACATCTGCGCATTTGTAAATGCAACTACCGCCTGTTCCGCAAAATCCTGCACTTGTGGAAGGTGTGCGATGCTGGATCAGCAGGACAATGGCAAGGATTAGCAACATATCTCGGACACTCTTGACATAATCTCCTCTTAGCCCATACAGTAAGCACAGGGAGTAACTCTTCCTCACTGCGAACCCCCGGCAGGCAGTGAGGAGTCAAGAAGAGAGGAGAGTATCCTATGCAGCCAGTAATCATTACATCGGCAATAGTTGGTGCAGAAGTAACGAAGACGCAACAACCAGCATTACCAACAACTCCACAAGAGATTATTTCGGCTGCCGTCGCATGTTATGAGGCTGGTGCCGCCATTATTCATATTCATGTGCGCGACGCTCAAGGCAACGCCACACAAGACGCGCAGCTCTTCCGCGAAGTCGTCGAAGGTATTCGTCTCCGTTGTGATGTGATTACCCAGGTATCGACGGGTGGTGCAGTCTGGATGGGTGCCGGGGAGCGCCTCCAGAGCATTGAGTGCCAGCCCGATATGGCTACGCTTACCACAGGAACAGTCAACTTTGGCGAAGGCGTGTTTATGAATAATCGCCAGTTGGTGGAAACCTTTGCGCGCCGTTTGCGTGAGCATGGTATTGTACCGGAGATTGAGATTTTTGACCTGGGAATGCTCGAGGAAGCCATGCGCCTGCGCAGCATGGGACTGATCAGCGATCCCATACAATTCGACTTTGTAATGGGAGTTCCAGGAGCCATCGCAGCCGACCCCGCCCACCTCATGCACATGGTACGCTCTCTCCCCCCAGGTAGCACATGGAGTGTCGCCGGCATGGGCCGCCACCAATTGACGCTCGGTATCATAGCTCTCGCCATGGGTGGTCATGTGCGCGTCGGCTTCGAAGACAATATCTACTATCGCAAGGGACAGCTGGCCCGCAGCAACGCCGAACTGGTGGCCCGCATTGTTCGTATCGCCCAGGAATTAGACCGTCCCATAGCAACCCCCACCCAGGCCAGAGAAATCCTACATCTGAACAGATATATTTGACCGGTACTCCCAAAAAGTACAAGGCGCAGCAGCAAAAAGATCAGAAACATCGCAGTGTTTCTGATCTTTTTGCTGCTGCGCCTTGTACTTTTACCATAACCGCGCCGTAAAGCCCCTGGCTTCAACCATGGGGATATCAGGCGCGTTCCTTCTTTGGGGCAAGGGGTGGGTGGCTCTTGCCCTGTTGACAACCGTTGCGTTTAAGCGCATAATGTGCGTATGCGTAAAATGTTTCAGTACCGCATTTTCCCAACGAAGAAGCAGCAAACCAGGCTCAACGAAACTCTTGAGGAGTGTCGTTGGCTCTATAACCATCTGCTTGAAAAACGCAAAAGCGCGTATGAGCAAGAGGGGAAGGGCTTGTCTTGCTATGAGCAACAATCCACCTATCCGCTGCTGAAACAGGAACGCCCCTCTTTGAACACGGTTCACTCGCAAGTCCTGCAAAATGTGGCTGTACGTCTCGATTTGGCCTTCCAAGCGTTCTTTCGCCGAGGCCTCGCAGGAGAGAAGCCGGGCTATCCCCGCTTCCGTGGAGTTGATCGCTATGATAGCTTGACCTATCCGCAAAGTGGCTTTCAGATCGATGCACAAGGCAAGCTCTTTGCTTCTGGCATCGGTCATATCAAGATCGTCTTGCATCGGCACCTTCGAGGGAAAGTCAAAACACTGACCATCCAACGCAGCAGTACCGGCAAGTGGTATGCCTGCTTTTGCTGTGAAGTGGAACCTGAACGTTTGCCCGAATGCTCTGAACAGGTCGGAATAGACGTCGGCTTGAAGACGTTCGCTATCCTCTCCACTGGGGAAGAAATTGAGAACCCTCGCTTTTTCCGCAAGGAAGAAAAGGCCCTTGCCAAAGTACAACGCAACCATTCCAAGCTTGCCAAAGACACTCCTGAACGGAAGAAGCACCGCAAGGTAGTTGCACGTGTCCACGAACGGATTGCCTTCAGGCGCGACAATTTCACTCACCAGGAAAGCAGACAGATCATTGATCATTTCGGGGTCATCTGTGTAGAAGACCTTCAGGTGAACCGCATGAGCCATAACCATTGTCTTGCGAAAAGCATTGCAGATGCCTCATGGTCGGCATTCTTCAATCAGCTTGCAGCCAAAGCGGAAGAAGCTGGGCGCAAACTGGTGAAAGTCAATCCGGCCTACACGAGCCAGACATGCAGCACGTGTGGACATCGCCAGAAGATGCCCCTGGATGTGCGGGTATTCGATTGTCCTTGCTGTCATGTTCATCTTGATCGAGACCTCAATGCTGCTCTCAACATTCGTGGCCTGGGACTACAGGCCCTTGGCTTGTCCAGAGAAGCCCCTTGTCTTTAGACATGGGGAGTAGTCACTTATCCACGATACTGAGGGTTCTGTGGGTACTGAGGATTTTGTGGAAATTGTGGAGCTGGCTGGTACTGTTGATTTCTCGCAGCCATCTGGCGGAGTTGATGGAGTTCTCGATAGATGGGCCACTCACCGAAGGCGAGGACACAGAGCATAATCAGGTTGGCAATTGGAACAAGCATTAACAGGCTCAGCGCACCACCGTACCCTGCTTTTGAGAATATCCTCCACCAGACAATGATAGTAAAAACTAACGCTGCTAGTGAGATCAGTCCGAAAACCAGTCCATAGATCGCGAGTAAGTTACTTAATTGTTGCTGGTCCATTTGTTGTACTCCTTCTTGACAATATCGTTACAATACCGTGGCTGACAAAATCTACCTTATCCATTATAGTACAAATGATTGTTCAGGTAAACTGTATTTCTTAGCATTTTTTATCAATTTGCGGTGAGCCACTCAATATCATCATACCGTTCGCGGCAAATATTCCGCTATTGATATTGTGGCAGTGTGAGCCATGCCGAAGAGCAACAGGAGAAAGTGGGACTGCGGGCGAAAGACTGTGTCTTTCGCCCGCAGTCCCACTTTCTCCTGTTGCTCTTCGGCATGAGACTAAATAGCTCTGTTGTCACCTAAAAATAATTGGAAGAAATACCCCCATCAACTATCAGCCATGCACCAGTTGTCCATGCCGACTCATCAGAGGCCAGATACAGTGCCATATACACAATATCTCTTGCCTCCCCAAAGCGGCCCAGCGGGATGCGATTGAGGCGCATATTACGTGCCTCTTCACTCGTCCATAAATAGCGCAACAGGGGGGTCTCGATAGGCCCTGGGCAGATCGCATTACAGCGTACCCCATTGCGACCGTATTGTATCGCGAAAGATTTGGTCAATGCCAGCATCCCACCTTTAGAGGCAGTATAGGCATCCTGCGGTACAGTACAGCCCATGAAGGCCACAAACGAAGCCACATTAATGATCGACCCCTTGCCCTGTTTCACCATATGCGGGACAGCATATTTGGTGCAGAGAAAGGCACTTTTCAGGTTAATATCCAGTACTTTATCCCATACCACCTCGCTGGTCTCCGTCACACCCTTGTCCTCTGGAGGCATGATGCCCGCATTGTTATAGAGGACATCCACGCGGCCAAAGGCATCGATGGCTGCATCGACCATGTGCGCACACTCGGCTTCATTCGCGACATCTGCCTTGACAAATATGGCCTGGCCGCCAGCATTACGAATAGCCTGGGCGGTCTCCTCGCCATCCTTTACTGCTACATCGGTGACGACAATACTGGCCCCCTCGTCGGCAAATAATTCGGCGGCCAGCTTGCCCATGCCGCCCGCGGAGCCAGTAATAATTGCTACTTTATCTGCCAATCTCATAAAATACATGTCTCCTTCAATAAAAAACTACACGGGATGGGCCGATAAATCGGCGGTGGCCGCGATAAATCGGGCCCTACAAGTATTTCATACACCTTCAAACAAACTGTTACAAATCTTTTTTCACCAGGTCAAGGTACCAGAACGGCATACGCTTGCGCAGGTACGGCTTGCTGCGCACCACATTGCCGGGGATACTATCTCGAATATCATAGGCCAGCTCACCGGTCAGTGAGCCTGCCACATCGCCGGGAGCATAGCTGAGGGGATGCGTAGACGAACGACGTCCCGTGCGCTGCTCGCGAGTATCGATGGTCATCATCGTCAGCGTTGGCTCGCCTTCATCTGCGATCACCTCTGCCCAGGGATATAAGGGGCAAGACGGTGAGAAAATGCCGCTATTGCCATTGGCCTGTATATTCTGCCCCCCATCGCTCCAATTCGCCACGGCCAGGTACACATGATGTTCGGCAGCCCGCACCCGCCAGATCAGGTAATGGACCGGATCATATTCTTCGGATGCAACCGGGCGACGATACGTAATGCTCGTCGGTTCCAGGCCGATGGGATCGGGGAAATTCAAAAGGGCCGGAGCGCACACCAGGTCTGCTCCCTTGCCCGCCAGGACACGCACCGTCTCTGGAAAAAGCACATCGTAGCCGGTCGCCAGGCCAATACGCCCTACCGGCGTATCAAACGTCGGCAGACCTTTATCGCCAGGGCTGGCCCACAGCCGGTCTCTGGTCGTGAGATGCAGCTTGCGGTAGCTGCCATAGACCCCTTCAGGATCAATCAGCAGCACAGTATTATAATAGGTAGGAACTGGCCCCTTCACTCGTTCGGCTACGCCAAGTACCAGGCTTATTTGGAACTGATTGGCCAGCTCCACCAGTGCCGTCGTCTCTGGCCCAGGTACTTCAATTGCCCCATTTTGAAAATGTGCCAGTATGTCCTCGGGTGCCGGGTGTTCTGGTCCAATTCCGGACCCCGCGTAGGGGCGGGAGTGGGGTGGAGCAGGGAGCGGGAACCTTTGACCCTTGTGGTCGCCCGCGTGCCTCTCTGGTATAGGACCAGGCAGCATCAATTCTGGAAGAACCAGTACATCAGGGCGGGTCGGGTCATGATCGTTGAGCAGAGCCTCAACCATACTGCGCACCGTTTGCGTCATGCCGCTTTGCTCCTGGGACGCGATAAATCGGGTCCCTACGCCTACGCCTCCCCACTCTTGAAGATTGGTCTGGATAATAGCCACGCAGGAGAGCTGTCCAGGCGGCAGCTCGCCCAATTCATACAGGCTGTGATAGCGCAATGGCTCCCAGAGATAGGTATTATTGGCAAGTGTCATATACTCGGCAGGCCGGCGGTCGGCCAGGCGATTCCCCACCGGCTCTTCATCGGCATGGCCCCAGTTTTTATTGCGGCACAGGTTCAGGTCAACCTCTCCATAGACGATACCTTCACCATCATCAATGTATGCCTGGATAGAACCATCGGGATTGAGAACGCAGCTCCCACCGCTGAACTGTACGCCGCGCTCGCTGCCGTAGCGGTTCGCGGCAATCACATACACTCCATTTTCAAATGCACGCGCCATCCAGAAGAAACTGGGGCACTTCTCATCCAGCCAGTTCGTAGGAAAGAGCAATACATCTGCACCATGCAATGCAGGAATGCGCCCCGCCTCGAAGTACTCGGCGTCCATGCAGATCAACCCGCTTAAACGACCAAGAGGCGTTTCCCAGACAGGCATCCCCAGGTCTCCATCGCGTGCCCAACGCGGCTCCGCAATGTACGAGTGGATTTTGCGATACGTGCCAATCATCCCTTCCGGCCCGATCAATGCCATGCTGTTATAGTACACGTCTGTGCTGGGGTCAACTTCAGGCAAGCTGATCGCAATGTAGCAGTTGTACCGGCTTGCCAACTGTTGGAAACGGTCGGTCGTGGGGCCAGGAATCGGCTCAACAAAAGGGGCAATTTCCGTGCGCGATTCCCAGCAATAGCCGGTGGTCGCCATCTCCGTCAGGACAATCAGGCGCGCTTCATGCCGGGCTGCCTCTTCAACCAGGCGGAGAAGATCGCTCACATTCTTCTCCTTCTCCCCCAGTGTTGGTTCGTATTGAATAGCTGCAACCCGGTAGGGCGCGATCAATCGGGCCCCTACGAAAGAGGGTATTGATGTGCTCATTAGAGGCTCCCAAAGTTGTGCGAATTACCCTGGCACCCGTAAGGGGTGCCACTACATTAATATATTAGTCATGTTTGAGGATGCTACAACGATACCATTTAGACTCAGCCATCGTCAAGGGGGAAAGTAACGCTATTCGCCACTCTTCGTTCCCTCCGCATAGCTACATTACCTACCAGGCAATTTCAAGCTCGCTGAAAAATATGTTTGTAGAGCAGCTAGCTTTTCCAGCGGAAAAGCTAGCTGCTCTACAAACATATTTTTCAGCGAGTCTTTACCCCAAGTCCCGGCCCATCCGGCAGCACCAGTTTCCCTTTCTCGACAGTCACCCCAACATAGGGATCATCGTTGATCAGCAGGTGCCCATCCAGGTCGGCATAATCGACCAGCGGCGTCAAGTGGGCGGCGGCAGTAATCGCCAGCGAGCTTTCGATCATACAACCAATCATCACCCGCAGATTGTGCGCCCGTGCTACATGTATCATCTTCAGCGCGTGTCTAATGCCGCCGCATTTCATGAGCTTAATATTGATGCCATCCACACAATCCGCTATGCGCGGAATATCCTCAACCGTCACACAGCTTTCATCGGCGATGATCGGCAAGGGCACATTCTCCCGTATCAACTTGAGCCCCGCCCAGTCATGCGCATCAATGGGCTGCTCGACAAACTCGATATTGTACTGGGCCAGAGCATTGATGTTCTTAATCGCCTCCTTCGGCGTCCAACCTGTATTGGCATCGACCCGCATCACCGCCGAAGACACATCTCGAATGGCCTTGATAATCTCAACATCATGCCGCGTGCCGACCTTCACCTTGAGAATAGGATAGTCGCGAGCGATCAGGGCCTTCTTTGCCATCTCTATTGGGCTATCAAGACCCAGCGTGAACGACGTGTAAGCAGCGTGGGCAGCATTGAGGCCCAGGAGCTTGTAGAGCGGCACGCCGAGCATTTTGCCAATGAGATCGTAGAGAGCCATATCGACAGCAGCCTTCGCAGCAGGATTGCGCCGGATGATTTTGTCCAGGTGGCGCATCACATCCTCGAGTGCAAACGGATCATTCCCAAGGTTGCCCGCGAAGAGTGCAACACACGCCAGCACGGTCTCCTGGCTTTCGCCATAGTATTCGTCTGGCGCAGCTTCACCATAGCCTGTAAAGCCCTCGTGATTGATCTGCACAACGACATTCGATGTCGTGTACTCGACACCCCGCGATATGCGAAATGGCACCGTCAGCGTGAGGTCAATAGGTTTAGCGTCAATATGCATAGTCGTCTCTGCCTGCTTTCTTGTGTGGGTCGTGGGCGTAGTTATTTCCTACATTTTAGCACACTTTCCCCGTCCGGTAAGCATATGGACTATTCTTGATTGGTAACGCTTTCTCCTTCGCCATCTACTCCAACCTGAGCAAGCGGTGGATGCGCGACATTTCGCCAATGGTTATGACAGGTGGTATGATGATCAGTGGAGCAATAGGTCTGTTATTACT
>WNFG01021158.1_pt1 | contig 10227 bp, 6 predicted proteins | sample 5400431 | NCBI WGS metagenome assembly WNFG01 (sample SAMN13153346, study PRJNA577476) | soil metagenome | isolation source: 120 cm saprolite under Douglas fir tree site 2 hole 3 replicate 2 | place: USA:California | collected 2015-04-18
CGCTCCGGCCAAACAACATCGCAGCCGCGCCTTCTGGGTAAAAATGGGAGCGGTTGCCGGAGCGGGCGTGGCTCTGGGCACAACCCTGGGTCTTTCCAAAGCCACTTCCAGCAAGCCTCCAGGCACCCACTAACCGGTGATGTTGTACCCTGGAAAAGCAAAAGCTTCACCACAACAGCCCCGGCCGCTGGTCGTGAGTTTTTCCGGGATTGACGGAGCCGGAAAATCCACGCAGATCGACGCTCTGGTGCGGGCCTTCACGGAAGCGGGCAGCCGCGTATTGCTGCTCAGTTTCTGGGACGATGTCGCGGCGCTGACGCGTTTCCGCGAAGGGATGAGCCACAAGGTCCTGAAGGGTGACAAGGGTATTGGCCATCCGGATAAACCTCTGAACCGCCGCGACAAGAACGTCAGGTCCTGGTACATGACGATCGCCAGGCTTTTCTTCTATACCGTGGATACGATCCGCACCAATCTGGTCGTGGCCAGGGCCCGGAGAAGCGGCGCGGACGTGGTGATTTTCGACCGCTATGCCTATGATGAATTCGCCAACCTGCTGCCCTCCGGATTGCCAACCCGGCTCTGGCTGCGTGCGCTTCTGAAATCGACTCCCCGGCCCCATGTGGCTTATCTGCTCGATGCCGACCCGGAGCGTGCGCGCGAGCGGAAGCCTGAGTATCCGCTCGATTTTCTTCACTCCAATCGCCAGGCATATCTGACCCTCAGCGCCATGGCCGGCATGACGATCATTCAGCCCCTCACGGTGGCGGAAGCTTCGCGGAAGATCCTCGAAGAAGTTCGCAGGCACTGTTCCCTCGAAACGACCGCCGGCGCGAACGGACGGCCACAGATGGATTCTCTGACGTGAAACGATTAAGTATTTGTTAAGTGGTCAGTTCTGAGCAGCCCCGCCCGCTCCGGAAACCCTATGATTCACCAGGCGAGAAACCCTTGCCCCAAATAGTCCGCCCATAAGAGGGTGGACTTTTGCAGGTGAAGATGAACCCTCAACCCCGCCCAGGTGTCACAAACCCACACAGTTCGTAATGTCTCGAAGGCCGTCGCATGGTGTGCCGTGGCAAGCAGCCATTCGCGCGAGACGCAGAAGGAGCAACCCAGGTGAAAGCCGCATCGTTCCCCATCTCTCAGGTAAAGCCGTTCCCTAAATATTTCCGGATGAAAATCGCTTCATTCCGTCTGAAACGACGCGTAGCCCATGTCGTACCGAAAGGAAGCCGAAGCCACCGCGCGCTCATGAGCCTGGTGATTCTGACCGGTGCGATTGTGGGCACCGTCGGATGCGGATCCGGATCGGGCGGCCCGAAGACCGGAGCGCCGACTCTGGTCTTTTCCGCCAATACGACCTCGATTGTCACCGGACAAAGCGTAACCCTGAGCTGGCAATCCACGAACTCAACTTCGGTCACCATCACGGCGGTCAGCGGCTCCTCGACGCGAACCGTCGAGGTCAGTTCGCAGCTTTCCGGAAGCGTGATGGACACTCCCGCCGCAACCACCACCTACACAGCGGTCGCCAGCGGCAATGGCGGAACAACGGCGCCGCAGAACATGACGGTGCAGGTCACAGCAGGCGGTCCGGTAACCATCACGACATTCACGGCCACACCCACAGCGGTCAGCGGCGGACAGACGGCCACCATCACCTGGGCCACCGCCAACGCCACTTCGGTGACCATCACGCCCCCGGTCTCGACTCCTGACGACACAGGTCCGCTGTCGACTTCAGGCTCGTCGGTCGTGGTGGTGAACGCCACGACTACCTTCACCATCAACGCATCCGGACCGGGCGGCAACGCCACACCCGCGATGGTCACGGTGAACGTTCCGTTCACTGTCGGCCTCACTGCTTCGCCCAGCACCATTACTTCGGGGCAGGCGGTCACGTTGTCATGGCAGGTGACCGGCGGAACGGCGTCGTCGCTTTCGATCGATAACAACGTGTGCGCTTCATGCGCGCTTCCTCAGGGCACCGCAAGTGTTTCTCCATCGGCCACCACGACTTACAAGGCCAGCGCTACCGCCGCAGATGGCAGCATTATCCAGCAATCGGCCACCGTTACGGTCGGTCCGCCGGCTGCCGGCGCCATCAAGCACATCTTCTTCATGATCCAGGAGAACCGCTCTTTCGATATGTACCTGGGGCAGCTCGCTCCCTATCGGGCGAACCGCCTGGCCGGCTTCGGAATCACCGATACGCAAACGATCAACAGCTTCGACCCCACCGTGACCCTCACGAATATCCACACCGGAGCAAAGGTAAAGCCGTTCCACGAGGCCACCGAGTGTACCGAAAATCTCTCCCCTGCCTGGGATGAGAGTCACCACGACGCCGCCCTGGTCGGCGGCGATGCGGGCTGGAACACCGCCACCACCTTCACCGACAGTTCATTCCTTAACAACGGATACCTCGATACGACAGGGTCGGTCACGCAGGCTTTCGATCCCAACGGTACCCGCGCCATGGGGTTCTACAACAATCAGGACCTGCCCTATTACTACGACCTTGCCACCTTCTTCGCGACCAGCGACTCCTGGCATTCGCCGATCCTGGCCAACAGCATTCCGAACCGCCTTTATCTGATGGCGGCCAGTTCATTCGGACACGAATATCCCGACTTCGACGGCAATCATCCGAAATACGCCACGCCCACGCTGTTCCGCGCCATGAACACCGCGAATGTGAGCTGGCTGTATTACTACAAAGACGGAATATTCCTGGCGCACTTCAGCGACTTCACCGACCCGGCGATCGGGCCCAAGACCGTCCCGGTCAGCAACCTGATTTCCCGCCTGCAGGGCTCGTGCAACGGAACTCCGTGCGACGCCGACGCGACTCTGCCTCAGGTCATCTTCATTGAAAGCGCCTCCGGAGGCAGCGGACTGGATGAACACCCGGACAACAACGTGCAGACCGGCGCGGCCTTTGTTCAGTCGATCATCGGCGCGTTGATGAACAGCACCGCGTGGCACGATTCGGTGTTCATTCTCAGCTATGACGAGGCCGGCGGGCTTTACGACCACGTTTCACCGTTCCAGGTGCCTCCGCCCGACGCCATCCTGCCCGGGCAGTGCCCCGATCCCAACAACGGATCGTCGGGTTACTGCACGGTGGGCAAGATCGGCGGCCAGTTCAACGTCACCGGTTTCCGCGTTCCCGTGATGGTGATCTCACCCTTCGCCAAACCGCATTTCATCTCGCACGTTCCACGCGACTATACGGCGATTCTGGCTTTCGTCGAGCAGACTTTTAACGTGCCGTCGCTGACGGCCCGCGACGCCTTCTGGAAAGACCCTTCGCGCGACATGAACGAGTTCTTCGATTTCAGCACTCCGGCGCTGCTGACCGCGCCCAACGGACAGCCCTGGACAACGGTGCTGCCAACGCAGACGCCGAGTGGGGTGTGCGACCGGACGAAGGAAGCGGGCCCCACTTTCTGAAAAAGAATCGAGGCGTCGTGTTCGCGCGGATGGTCCGCGCGAACGCGCGCTTCGCAATCGCCACAACTCACTACAGCATCACCCCGCCGATAAGTGACCCAAAATGAACAGACGTGCCGGCGGGAACCCTTTAGCCTTGAGTCATTGCCGAATCGTGGGTTGCTGTATCGCACACGGGCGAATGAGATCGTGAAACGGGGACAGACAGGATGAAGATTTGTTTAGTTACCGCATTTCCGCCCGGTCGCGGCGGATTAAGCGAATACGGCTATCATATTGCGAGTGAACTGCAAAGAAATCCCAACATCAGCCTTACCGTACTGGCGGACACGCTGGAGGACGCGCAACCGGAACCGGAAGGTTTCACGGTTTCGCGTTGCTGGTCCTTTGACGATCCCAAAAGCATGACCACCCTGTGGGCCGCCATCCGGCGGGAAAAACCCGATGTGGTGTGGTTCAATCTGATATTTTCCACTTTTGGACGCAATCCTCTGGCCGCTTTTTGCGGGCTCGCTCTTCCTCTGCTGACCCGGCTCAGCGGTTTTTACACCCACGTAACCCTGCATCATTTGATGGACAGCATCGACTTGAACGATGCGGGCGTGCGCTATCCTCGGCTCTATCAGCTCGCCGGGACTGTGGCGACCAAACTGCTCCTCAAATCGAATTCCCTTTCCGTTCTGGTTTCCGCTCACCGCAAGGTGCTGCGGGAGAAGTACGGAAGCCGCAACGTACACTTCAGGGCCCACGGCATCTTTACGCAATACCCCGAACGTCCGGACTATTCCCGACGCGGCAATCCCTATCACCGGATTCTGGCTTTCGGCAAATGGGGGACCTATAAAAAGCTGGAACCGATCTGCGAAGCCTTTCATCTGGTCGCCAAACGCATTCCCAACGTAAAGCTGGTCATCGCCGGCGGCAATCATCCCGGCGCTCCCGGCTACGTGGAATCGATTGCAAAGAAGTTTGCCAACGAGCCCCGAATCGAATTTACGGGCTACGTCGCGGAGTCGGATATTCCGAATCTGTTCCAAAGCTCTTCGGTGGCGGTCATGCCCTATTCGTCGGCCACCGGCTCCAGCGGCGTCGCGCACCTGGCCTGCACCTATGGTGTCCCGATTGTCTCCACCGACATCGCGGAATTTCATGCTATGGCCGATGAAGAAGATCTGGCCATGGAGTTCTGTGAAGTGGGCAACACGGCCGATCTCGCCAACCGTTTGATCGAATTGTTTGAATCCCCCCAGAGGCAGGAGGCGATGGCCGAGCAGAACTTTGCCGCCGCCGTCCGCATGACCATGCCGAGGATCGCAAATCGGTATCTTCGACATTTCGATCTTGAGCGGAAGACCCGGGCCCTCAAGGCCATCCAGCGGTTCCGCAGACTTCCCCGCTGGCTTCATTCGGGTGCCTTTGCAAATATGTCGGCTGCCTGGAATTTTTCGGCGACCAACAGTCTCATGCAGAGTCTTCCGATCGGCCGGGAATCCATGGATCTCAGTCACGGGTTTGGCTCCGGCAGGGTGAGCGGCGCGGTTGTCAGTATCGACCAGAACCGCGGATATGAGTCCGGCTGGCCGAACGCCGCTGTGGCCGGAATGGAACACGATACTCAGCACGCCAAGAATGCCGAACCCATCCCGTTGTTTACCATTACCGACGGGGATGCGGCTGCCTGATCGGCTCGTATTCATTCAAAAGTGGCCGGCGGATGCCGGCCACTTGCGGACGCGAATTGGCTTTAGCCCCTGCAGGTATCAGGGCACGACTTCCAGTCGTGCCGTTAAAGCCGAAAATCAATCGGCCTTTAGGCCCTGCGCACTTTAGTGCCCCGTTGTTTTTTCCTTCATCGGCGGAAAGTAAGTGACATTACGCTTTTAGTCGCCCGTTGAGCGCGAAGCTGCATTGGGCTTCACAGACCCCTGAAAAATGCCCGGTCTACCGTAGAAGGGGCGGCTTCAGCCTAATGTCACTTACTTTTGGCTTTAGCCGCTGCAGGTATCAGGGCTCGGCTTTTAGCCGTGCCGTCAAGCCGGCAAAAGATTGGGCTTCAGCCCCTGCGCACTTTAGTGCCTCGCTGTTTTTTCCATGAACCGCAAGAATAAAGTTGCCCCAACGACCGCAAAAATAAAACCGAATTCAATTTTCAGGGGAGACGGGGCACTAGATTGTTACGGCATCTGACGGCACGGCTAAAGCCGAGCCCTGATACCTGCAGAGGCTAAAGCCAAAAGTAAGTGACATTAGGCTTCAGCCGCCCGATGGACGCGACGCAAACTTCAGGCTTCAGCCCCGGGTTGGTCCTACAGGTCGTCGAAATCTATGAAGGAAACGCAAACTGCTGAGTCCAGGAACTGATAATCCTCGATGCCCATCGAAGGAGCTGAAGGTCAAACTGCGGCTGAAGCCGGGGAGAATGATCGCGCCTGACGGGCGGCTGAGAACCCGGAGATGCGCTCTGAAATCGAACGCTCAGGTGGCGGAAAAAGCACGGCGTCTGGGTATACCGGGCGGGCGAGCCATTGTCCGCCGCTATCGTCGACAATACAATCAGGCGCGTACGTGATGAACGCGAAGCGGGCAATATCCCGCTGTCTGACTTACCCAGAGGCTGTTAAAATCCGCCGGCTTTTAGACGCAGCGAGCTACGTCTCTACGGAATCTTAAACGTGCAGGGGCCGACCACGGGTTGAGTCGGCACACCGGTCGGCGGAGTTTTCCACGGCGCGCCCGTAAAGTCGAAGAACTCGGTCATGTCGGGCTGCGCGGCGTCGCGGGCCGTCAGGCTGGGCAGTTTGAAGCGTGTCTCGATGAATTTGAGAAACGCCGTGTAGTCCATGACCGTGTGGGAAACGAAGTTCTTTTTGGCGAAAGGCGAAACCACGATCAGCGGCAGACGGAAGCCGGTGTGATCATAGGTTGCGCGGACATCGAAAGACTTCAGGAAACGCGGCGGAATGTTGTCAGGAAGCACGGCGGGCTGAGGCGGCACGTGATCGTAGAAGCCGCCGCCTTCATCATAGGTAAAGAAGAACACCGTGTCTTTCCAGGAACTGCTGGCCATGACCGCGTTCATCAACGCCGAAACCTCCACAGCCCCATTCTCGAATTCGGTGTTCGGATGCTCGTCATTGCCATCCGGCTCAATCAGCGATACCTGGGCCAGGTTGCCCTGCTGAAGGTCGGTCATAAACTGGGAGCGCGAAACGATATGAGAAGCATGCTGCGAGGCGAATGGCTGGAAATAGCTGAGATAAGTGTGCGCCGCAAGGCCGGTGAGGTCCTCTGAGCCGGCGGCGGAGTAAATTCTCCAGGTGATATGCGCGTCCTCCAGGAGCTGGAAAATATTCTTTACCGACGAAGGGAACGGAGCAGGGTCGCTGCCGGGAGGATAGATGAACCCCGCGTCCGTGGCCCCCAGGCCGAAGATGCGGTTCAACTGAGTGCGGTTCATCACCGGCGAGAAAAAGCGGTCCGAAGTTGCAAACTGAGAAGCCATGAAATAGTAGAACGGAAGGTCGGCTGATGTATAGAAACCCATGGCCCGCTTTCCCGCCACATCGCTTAAACCGCTGTCCATGGCGAACTGTCCGGCCGAATGAGCAAATCCATCCATCGTGCCTGTCGCGGAAGTCGGATCGGTCAGATTGAAGGCGATGTGGCTCTCATTCCAGAAAGGGCTCAGGGCCTCGTTGCATTTGTCATTGAAATGGAAACGCGTAATGGGTCCGCTCCCATCCCGGGCCTCATTGGAGGCAGTCGGAGAGGCGACATCCAAATCGGCCGACAGTCCGTGGGCGGCCCGATAGTTGTTGAGGTCCCCGAAATAGTGGTCGAACGAACGGTTTTCCTGGTACATCAAAATGATGTGATTGACCGCCTCGATCCCCACCTGCTGCTGCGGGGGCGTGGCCGGGCCCTGGCCAATTCCGGCGCAGCCTGCGATGACAACGGCGGCGATCAGTACGATCAACAGGGACGGCAAATGAGCGAATCGTGTCGGCATGAAAATCTCGAGTCCTTGAGGGTTCGGGGCAATCCACCGATGAACGAATCGGGCAAACGAGTGGACGAACCCTACTTCATGGTAGATAGCTCGCCGAATCGCATGGTTGCTTTCAGTGTGAACTTTGAAGAACCCGCGAGCGAACGCGCGATCATGTGAGCCATTTTGATCAGACGATGTCGCAGAAAGTTTCTATCCTTTCATCTGGCTCGAAAATTAAGACGGGCATCCGCGATCTACGCTGCCTGGCATTCGCGCATCCAATCGAATGTTCCCGGCGTGTTGCCCGGAAATCGAAGTTTCGAGATGAGGTAACCATCCGTTGAACGGTTTTCGTTTATTCGCCCTGATTGGCAGCCTGGCAGCCGCGCATCTGCTTTCCGCGCAAACCACGGCGTCGCCGCCCCCGGGGGGGGCGCCTGGTACAGCTTCTCAGACCACAACGTCGCCCGTTGCACCGACGCCCGCTCCGGCATCCGCCGCACCGGCGTCCGCCGCTCCGTCATCTCCGGGAACATCATCCCCGGGAGCATCGGTGACACCATCGGCTTCGGCTAAGGTCCGGTCGACGCATTCCACCGTCGCTTCTGTCTCGCCCGCTGTGGACAATTCCCTGTTACCCGCCCCGGAGCCCCTGCCAAGGGGAAAGGTCACTCTCATGGGCGGGGTCATCGAAACCGTGGACCCGGTGCGCGACCAGCTTGTTCTGAAGAATTTCGGGGGCGGCCATACCAAAGTATTGTTCGATGAGCGCACCCGCATTTATGTGGACGGAACCCCGAACGGCCATGCCCACGATCTGCGTCGCGGTGAGCGCATCCATCTGGACGCGATACCGGACGGGACACAGCTCTTCGCTCAGGGAATATTTCTGCTGCGGAAGGCCTCTGTCCTGGAAAGTTCCGGACAGGTGTTGAGCTATAAAGCTTCCACCGGCGAGCTCACCATGACGGATTCAGCGCTGGCGGAGCCGGTGAAAGTCCGGCTGCTGCCCACCACGGTGATCAGCCACAAAAATCAGCCCCTCTCCGCCGCCAATATCGGCCAGGGCTCATTGATCGCGGTTTCATTTCAAATGGATCCGGATGGCCGGGCCACCGCGCGCAAAATTTCGGTCCTGGCCAAACGCGGCGACGTATTCACCTTCAGCGGGCGCGTGCTTCATCTGGATCTATCGAGGCGACTGGCGGTCATCGAAGACCCGGACGACCGCAGGACCTATGAGATTTACTACAGCCCAGGCCGCCTTCTGGCCGGGGACAACCTGCGCGAAGGTTCCAACGCGACCATATCGGCGACGTTCGATGGCAGCCGATATGTCGCCGACTCTGTGACGATTCGGCCGTAAAGCGACAGCTCTGAATTTAACGATCGTTCCGGCGAATCCGGAACGATTCAATGAAGGGTTCCAATGTCCTGCAGAAGAATATTTTGTATTGTCATGGCCGGGGCCATGGTGGGGTGGGCCGCTCATAACGCCCAGGCGGGCGATCTGAAGATTCCGCTGCCGCCTCATCGCAGCAAGCTCACGCCTGTTCAGAAGCTCAATCGAGAGGGCGTCGAGGCCGTCAAAAAGCACCACTATGAAAAGGCAAGAACGCTCTTTTACCGGGCATATCTTTTTGACCCCGACGATCCGTTTACCCTGAACAACATCGGCTATATCTCGGAACTGGAAGGCAATGCGGAGAGCGCGCGGCGGTTCTATGCCCTCGCGCAACAGGAATCCAGCAACGCCATTATCGACAAAGCAAGTTCCCCGTTTGCCCAGGGCAAGACGGTGCGGACGATTCTCGCGGACACCGGCGATTTCACCCGGACGAATGTTGCCAACCGCGAAAGCATCCGGCTGATGTCCCAGGGCCGCGCGCCGGAGGCGCAGGCGGTGCTGCAGCGCGCCCTCACGTCCGATCCTCGGAACGCATTTACGCTGAATAACATCGGCGTGGTCAGTGAAATGCAGGGTGATCTCGAAAAAGCCTCGAAGTATTACAGCGAGGCGTCGGCAGCGCCGCAGTCGGGCGAACCGGTGATCATTTCGTCCGACAATGCCTGGCGGGGACGGCCGCTCGGGCAGATGGCGTCCGCCAACCTCAGGAGAGTGCGGGAGCGGCTGCAAACCGAGAACCAGGAGACCAGCGCGGTTCGCACCAGCCTGCGGGGCGTGGCGGCGCTGAATCGGAATGACCCTGAAAATGCCCGGAAGTTTTTTGAACGCGCCTATACCCTCGACCGGAGCTATTCGTTTTCGCTCAATAACCTCGGCTATCTCGCGGAAATGGACGGCGACTACGAAACGGCGGAGTGGTACTACGAGAAAGCGCGTAACGGCACCCGCCGCGACCGTCCGGCGGGTCTGACCAGCCGCGGCTCCGCTGCGGGAATGAAACTGGCCTGGATCGCCGCCGACAACACGCAAAAGGTCGACGCCCGACTCGAGGCCGAGCACAAAGCCCGGCGCCGGCAACGCGGCCCGATTGAACTCAGGCCCCGCACCCCGGCGAACACCAGCGAGCAGAAGTCATCGACACCATCGACGGCGCCCGGTTCGGAGCAGTAGATTTCTAAAGACAAAACCTTTGCACCACGGAGTCACGGCGCGACGTAGCCGCAACCAAAAACAAAACCTTTGCACCACGGAGGCACTGAGGCACGGAGAAACCCAAAAGATAGATGAATTGTTTTGGCCCCTCCGCACCCTCGGTCTCTTCCAGGGCGCGGTGTCGCTGTTTCAAACTTCATCTCACCAGCAGAAAGCT
>WNFG01022271.1_pt1 | contig 10227 bp, 9 predicted proteins | sample 5400431 | NCBI WGS metagenome assembly WNFG01 (sample SAMN13153346, study PRJNA577476) | soil metagenome | isolation source: 120 cm saprolite under Douglas fir tree site 2 hole 3 replicate 2 | place: USA:California | collected 2015-04-18
CTTCGATGATTTTGTCGGTGTCTTCGAGCGCCGCCTTGCGGCCCACCTCGGGATTCGCGCCCGCCCCGAGCCCTTTGGTGAGCTTCGCGCCAATTTGCAACTTGACGGGCGCCTGCGAGAGTTTGAGCGCCTGCAAATCCGTGTTCGTTGCAATGAACTCCACGCCTTCGACCTTGGCGCGGATCATACGGTTGACCGCGTTGCATCCGCCGCCGCCCACGCCGATCACCTTGATCCTCGCGCCCTGTTGATTGTCTTCGCTGAATGAAATACGAATTCCCGCCTCTTTTACCGTCATCATATTCCTCCCCCCGAAAAATGGTCCTGCCCCGCCGGAGTTTTTCGCGTTACCCGCCGGCGAACATGCTCTTGATCTTGGCCACAATGTTCCCGGGCCGCTGGGGCGCCTGGCGCCGGGCGCGCGCCCCGTAAAGCAGCAGACCGACGACTGTGGCGTACTCGGGCTGGGAAAGCTCTTCGGGCATGCCTTCGAGGCCCCGCGGCGTGGCCAGGCGCACGGGCAAATTGAACATGCCCTCGGCCAGCTCCGTCAGGCCCTTCAGATGTGCCCCGCCGCCGGATAGCACCAGTCCGGCAGGGATCAGCGCGCGAAAACCGCCGCGCTGCAATTCATCGCGAACGAGCGAGAGCAATTCTTGCGCCCGCGGCTCGACGATTTCGTTTAACATCCGTGTAAAGACCGTGCGCGGCGGGCGATCGCCAACGCTGGCGATCTCGATGGCGTGATCCTCCAGAACCAGTTTCTTGAAAACGCACCCGTGCTCGCGCTTGATTTTTTCCGCCTCGGGAATCGGCGTCCGGAGTCCGACGGCAAGATCGTTGGTGAAATGGTCGCCGCCGACAGGAATCGCCGCCGCATGCCGCAACATCCCGTTGCCGAAGACGACGAGCTCCGTTGTTCCGCCGCCGATATCGAGGAGGCAGCAGCCCAGTTCGCGCTCATCCTGCGTGAGGCAGGCTTCCGCCGAAGCCAGCGGCTCGAGCACCGTGTCGGCCACCTCGATACCCGCCTGATTCACGGCGGTGACCAGGTTCTGCATCGCCGATGCCGATGAGGTCACCAAATGGACGTTGACTTCGAGGCGCTGGCCCACCATGGACATCGGGTCGCGAATGTTGTCTTGCGCATCGAGAAGAAATTCCTGTGGAAGCACGTGCAGGATAATTCCTGTGGAAGCACGTGCAGGATAACGCGGTCCTCGGGCAGCGTGACATTGCGCGCGGCGTCCACGGCGCGCCGGATGTCCTCACGGTCGATGTCACGCGCGCGGTGCCCCAGGGTGATGCCGCCGCGGCTGTTGACGCCCCGGATGTGGCTCCCGGCGACGCCGACAATGGCGCGCTCCACGGGCACGCCGGCAAGGCCTTCGGCTTCTTCGATGGCGCGCCGGATGGAAGTCGCCGTCGCGCCCAGATTGGCAATGAGTCCCTTGCGCAGGCCTTTCGATTCCGCCGCGCCCATCGAGACGAATTTCGCCGCTCCGGAATCGTCCACTTCGCTGAGGATGGCGCACGTTTTCGTGCTTCCCACATCCAGCGCCACCAGATACTTATCCTTTTTGGTCAAACCGCCGCTCCTTCGTGTTCTCCCTCCGGCCCGGGTGGGACGCGCCCGGAAAGGGTTCCCCCAAAACTGCCTACCGCTTCCTTCGCGCGGCCTGTGCCCGCTCGGGAGCCCTCTGAGGTGTGTGCGCCGCCACGGTTTTTGTTTCCGGATTCACCACCACCTGCCTCGCGAACCGCAAATCCACGGAATCCACCCGCCCGGCGCTCACCCGCCACTGGTCGATATTCTCCGCCAGCAGGTGATAGCGATTGGCGAAATCGGAGTCGCCAAAGTGCACCAGAATCGGCGAGGCGTTGCCCGAGGCCGCCCCCAATCCGGTCAGCGTCGCGCGAATATCGGTGGCGTCCGAAAGATCCGCTTCGCTGACGCGATCGCCGGCGCCGGGCCGCGCCTGCTCGATTTCCCGCATGAACTGAACAAATAATCTCATTCGCTGCTCGCGCACATCGCGGGGCATGGATTCACCGACGCCGCTCACCACTGGAAAGCGGAATTCTCCCTCGACCGGCCGTTCCAGAATCATGCCGTAGACATCCATCAGCGCGAGTTCGTTCGCGCCGCGCAGGAATGCGACCGGCGTACGCTCGGTGATTTCGACGCGGATGCGGTTCGGCAGCACGCGTTGCACATGGGCGTGCTCCACCCACGGCAGCGACTCGAGCGCCTTGCGGCGTTCCGCGAGCGGGACGCGAACGGCGCTGCGGTGCATGTCCGCCGAGAATTTCTCGGCGATTGCGCCGGGGGGGACGAACCGGTTGCCCCGGATCTCAATCTGGTCCGCGCCCTCGATCATGACGCTCGGCGAAAACAAGAAATAATGTCCGGCTTGATAGAGCGCCAGTCCCGAGACAATCGCGGCGATTCCACCCACCAGGACGCGGCGATACAGCGGCCAGGTTTTCCGGCTGAATTTGCGCTTGCGGATCTCCACCGGCTTCTGCCGGCGAAGATATTTTGGCTCGTCTTCGGCCAGCGCATCCGCGGGAAGATAGTCTGGCTCCGCGCTCATGATTCCTTCCACACGATCACTTCTTCTTCCAGTTCGACGCCGAAACGTTCACGCACGCGTCGGCGCACATCGGCAATCAGCGCGAGCATGTCGGCGGCGGTAGCGTGTCCGGCATTTACAAAAAAATTGGCGTGGCGGTCGCTGACGCGGGCATCTCCAACGGAATGTCCTTTGAGGCCCAGCTCATCGATCATGCGTCCAGCGGACCCGCCCGGCGGATTCTTGAAAATACAGCCCGCGCTTTTCTGGTTGAGCGGCTGGCTGGCGCGCCGCTTTTCATTGCAGATGCGAATTCCTTGAATTATTTCGGTGTACGGTTTGGAGGGAAGTTCCAGCAGCACCGTGAGCATAATATCATCGGGCGCAAAAGAAGTGTGCCGGTATTCGAAATTTATTTCGGCGCCGCGCAGTGTTTCAATTTGACCCGTAGCAGCGCGATACACCTGAACCTCCCGCACGAACGTCCCAATTTGGGTCCCGTAGGCTCCTGCATTCATCCGCAGCGCCCCTCCGATGGTGCCGGGCACGCCAATCAGGCCTTCCATTCCTCCGAGGTCGGCCTTGGCGCAGGTCGTGACCGTGCGGCCGAGGTCGGCAGCGCAATCCACGAGCACCGAATTTCCTTCGATGCGGACTTCTGGGTTCTGGCGTTCGAGTTGGAGAATTACCCAGGGCAGTTCCCCGTCTGGGAGAAGCACATTGCTTCCGCCGCCGAGGAAGCGGTACGGCACGCCGTTCTGTTTCAGCAGGCGCACCAACTCAGGCAATGAGTGATGCCGGAGAATTAAGAGGAGGTCGGATGTGCCGCCAATTCCGAGCGAAGTCCTATCGGCTAGAGAAACGCCCGCCTCGTGCTCGACGCCTAAGGCGGCCAATGCTCCGACTAATATGGGATCGCTAATGCGCATGATGCAGAGAAACCCTCGCGCCCAGAAGAACCGCCAGCTCACCCGCCGCGCGGCTCACATTTCCGGCCCCGATCGTCAGAATTGCGTCACCGGGACGCGCTGCCCTCAACAACTCTTCGATCCCCTCTTGCATGGAACTATGGAAAACGACATTCTTGTGCCCGGCGGCGCGAATGGCATCCGCCAGCGCTTGTCCGGTGATCCCCGGGATGGGCGGCTCGCTCGCCGCATAAATGTCCATCAACACGACCATGTCGGCCTGATTGAAGGCGCTGCAGAAATCGTCCCAGAGATACTTCGTGCGCGTGTAGCGATGCGGCTGGAAGAGCACGAGGATGCGGCTGAAATTGCAGCCGCGCGCCGCTTCGAGTGTCGCGCGAATTTCGGCCGGGTGATGGCCGTAATCATCGATCAGTGTGATGTTGTTGATGACGCCCTTGACGTCGAAACGCCGCCCCACGCCCGCAAACTCCTCGAGCCCGGCGCGAATCAGGTCCGAGTGAACATTCAGGTAGAGCGCCACGGCTGCGGCGGCTGCGGCGTTCCGTACATTGTGGATTCCCGGAGGGCCATTCAGATGAAATTTGCCGAGGTCGTCCCCGCGATAGGTCAGCCGGAAAGTGCTTTCGAGCCCTTTGAGTTCGATTTCACTGATCACCAGATCGGCCTGGCCTTAGAACGGCACGCGGTTTACAAACTGGGTGAAAATTTCCTGAATTTCCGTCAGGGACTTGTAGGTGTCCAGGTGCTCGCGATCGATCGTGGTGACCACGGCGACGACGGGTGCAAGCAGCAGGAAGGTGCGGTCGCTCTCATCCGCTTCGACGACCATGTATTCCCCGCGACCCAGGCGCGCGGTCGCGCCGACGTGGTTCATGCGGCCGCCCACAACAAACGTGGGGTCGAGGCCCGCCGCCGCCAGTACCGAAGCCGTCATCGATGTCGTAGTCGTCTTGCCGTGAGCGCCGGCGATCGCGATCCCATATTTCAAGCGCATCAATTCCGCGAGCATTTCCGCGCGCGGGATCACAGGAATCTTGTGGCGAAGCGCCTCGACGACTTCCGGATTGTCGCGGCGCACCGCGGAGGAAACGACCACAACATGCGCGCCGTGAACGTGCTCGGCCTTGTGGCCCTCGAAAATTTCCGCGCCCATATTCTGCAAGCGGTCCGTGATGCCAGTGGTCTTCACGTCCGACCCGGAAACCGAATAGCCGAGCGTCCGTAACACTTCGGCAATGCCGCTCATGCCGATTCCGCCGATGCCCACCAGGTGAATGCGTTTGAAATTGTGAAATGTCACCATCATCGGCGCGCCACCGCTTCGATCAGGTCCACGATATCCTGCACGGCGCGCGGCTTTGCCAGCTTGCGGGCATTGGCCGCCATGGCTTGCAACTCGAGAGGCTGGTCGAGCAACGAAAAGATTTCCCGCGTAAGACGCTCCGCGGTGAGCGACTTCGGCAGCCGTAATCGCGCCCGCCCGGCAGACGATCAAGTCAGCCTGGGCAAACCGCTCTGCCATGTTCCCGATGAAGGGCAGTACCTCCGCGTTGATTTCACGCCGCGCATAAGCTACCAGCACCGCATTATAGTCGCGTTCGCCGGTCTGGTGAACGATCGAGATGCGACTCTTGTTCGTGGCCAGCAAGTCCGCGGAGTCCACCAGCGTGCGGTTGATCACGAGGGCTCCCTGGCTTCCGCCGGTAATCAAGATGTGGAACGGTTCGGCGGGAGTGCGCGAGGGCACGGCGAAGAATTCCTGGCACACGGGAATCCCAGTGAGTGTCGCCTTGCGCTCCCAGAGCTTTGTAGGCGCCTCGTACGCCGTAGCGACGCGTGCCACCATGCCTGCCAACACACGGTTGGTGAATCCCGGCTCAGCGTTCGGCTCGAATACGACAGTCGGTAGGCCGCGCAAGACCGCGGCGAGCATCACCGGCCCAGCGGCGTATCCTCCGACTCCCAATGCCGCGGCAAACTTGTGGCGACGCAGGATCGCGAAGGAATCCCACATCGCAGGAGCGAGCTTCGCGAGGTTCCGGGCAAATTTCATCCCGCCGATCCCCTTGAGGCCCGCGGAACGAATGGTCTCAAGTGGAAACCCCGCTTCAGGCACCAGGCGCGCTTCAATCCCGCGTTGGGTTCCGACAAACACGACTTTCCTTTCCTGCCCTCGCGTCATCCATTCGCGGGCCACAGCCAGCGCGGGGAAAACGTGCCCGCCTGTTCCGCCTCCCGCGATCAGCAGCTTCAAATTCCTTTGCCCCGCTTCCGTCACACGGCACTCCGAGCCGCGCGTCCGGCCCTATTGATAAAGGTTTCCAGCGCGCTCCCGTAGCGCCGGCGTCTCGCCGGCGGTTTTTTGTGCCGTCAAGCAACCGCATCAGAGCCAGCGAGACGCCGGCGCCACGGAAAACCCGCGCTTCGTTTCAATAAAAACGGTTTCGGCTCCAGCACACGCATGATTCCTAAAAATACGCACTACTCGGCCTGCTGACTGATATTCAAGAGCACGCCGGTCGCCACTAGCATCACCAGCAGGCTCGAACCGCCATAACTGATAAACGGCAGCGGAATGCCCTTCGTCGGCATCATCCCCAGCACGACGCCAAGATTGATCAGCGCCTGGCTCAGAACCATGACCGTGATGCCCAGCGCGGCGAAGCGGCCAAATTCGTCTGTTGCCTTGAAAGCGGATCGCATCCCGCGCCAGCCGTAAACCGCGAATAGACCAAGCACCAGCGCTCCTCCGATGAAACCCATCTCTTCGCACAGCACGGCGTAAATGAAGTCGGTGTGCGCCTCCGGCAGATAAAACAATTTTTGCTTGCTTTCCATCAGGCCTACGCCGGTGAATCCGCCCGACCCCACCGCGATCAACGATTGCAGCAATTGGAAGCCGCGGCCCTGCGGGTCCGCTGTGGGATTCAAGAACGCCATCACGCGCTCGTACCGATACGAAACGTGGACGACCAGCAGGTAAACAATAGGAAGGGAAGCTAGTCCAGCCCCCACAATGTACTTGGCGTCGAGTCCAGCGACGTAGAGCATCGCCACGGCAATAATGAAAATCTCCACCGCCGTGCCGAGGTCTGGTTCGATGACCACCAGCGCGATCAACGCGAGCACCGGTCCCAGCGCGGGCAGGATCGTGCGCTTCCAGTCGTTCATGCCAAAGCCGGCAGGACGGCGGCTAGTCTCAAGGAACCACGCGAGGTAGAAAATCACCGCGAGCTTGGCGAGTTCGGAGGGCTGCAGGCTGGCCGGGCCCAGGCGAATCCAGCGATGCGTCGCGTGGGACTTGTCGAGGAAGAACACCCCTACGAGCAGCACGAGCACCGCAAACAATCCCGTGAACACAACCTTGGGCCGGCAGAGCTTGCGGTAATCCACATTCATCATCACCATCATCCCGCCGATGCCCAACACCAGCCAGAGAAGCTGGTGAAGAAGAAAATGATAGCCGCTGCCGAATTCGTCGCGCGCTGTGACCGCCGAGGCGCTGAACACCATGAGGGCGCCGACCAGGCACAACGCCACGGTCGATCCGAACAACCATCGGTCGGTTTGAAGATTCCGCGGCACGGTCAGGCCCTTCTGGCGGGTTCATCCGCCGCGTTTCTTTCAGCAAGACCGCGGACGAGTTGTTTGAAGACGCGTCCGCGGTGCTCGTAGCTTTCAAACTGGTCGAAGCTCGCGCAAGCGGGCGACAGCAATACGGTGTCGCCAGGACGCGCGCGTTCCTCGGCGAGTTTCACGGCGCGGGACATCGTGCCCGCCCGCTCGACGGGTACGACGCCCCCCAGCTGCGATTCAATTTTGTCCGCGGCGGCGCCGATCAGCAGCACCATGCGCGCGTGCTGCCGTAATGACTTGCGGAGAATCGTGTAGTCGCTGCCCTTGTCCTTGCCGCCGAGGATCACCAGCAGGTTGTTCGGGAAGGCATCGAGCGCCTTGAGGGTGGCGTCGACGTTGGTCGCCTTCGAATCGTTGAAATACTCCACGCCTGAAATTGCGGCGACAAATTCAATACGATGCTCCACGCCTGCAAAGCTCCGCACGCCTTCGGCAATTGCCGCGGGCTCGACTCCCGCGAGTGTCGCGGCCGCGGCGGCGGCAAGAACATTTTCAACGTTATGATCGCCGCGCAGGCCGATGTCACGGCGGCGCAGGACCACTGTTTCGGTGCCGTCGCGCCGGAAGACAATTTCATCGTCCCGGAGGAAGCATCCGCTGGCCACCCGTTTCTGCCGGCTGAACCAGAAAACCGGCGGGCGCGAGGGCGTGTACTGCTGCGCGGCTGCGTCGTCCGCGTTCAGGACGGCGGCATCTTCTTCTGTTTGATTTTCGAATATGCGCGCTTTCGAGCGGCCATATGTTTCGAAGGATCCATGGCGGTCGAGATGATCCGGAGTGACATTGAGCAGCACTGCGACGTCAGGACGAAAAGCGGAAATCGATTCGAGCTGGAAGCTGCTGGCTTCGACGACGGTGAAGCCGGCGTCACTTGACACATCGACGCGCGAGATCAGCGGCGTGCCGATGTTTCCGGCAACCTGAACGGGCAGCCCGGCGGTCTCCAATATGTGGCCAATGAGCGAAGTCGTCGTGGTCTTGCCGTTCGAGCCGGTGATGCACACCAGGCGGCCCCGCAGGAATCGCCACGCCAGCTCTATTTCGCTCCACACGGGTATCCCGATGACACGAGCGGAGGCAAGCGCCGGCATCGTCGGCGGCACACCGGGACTGGAGACGATCAAATCCTGCTCGACAAAGGTCCGGGCCTTGTGACCGCCCAGCTCGAGCGTGACGCCCGCAGCGCGCAGCTTCGCCGCGGTTTCGGTGATTTGCGATTCGGAACGCTCCTCGGTGACGGTGACGCGCGCGTCCCGCGCGGCACAGAAGAGCGCCGTGGCGATGCCCGTGCGCGCCAGCCCGACTACCAGCACCTGCTTGCCCGCGAGTTCGATTCCCGGTTTCAACTCTTTACCTCAGCTTCAGCGTCGTCAACGAAAACAGCGCGAAGACCAGCGCCGCAATCCAGAATCGCACGATAATTTTCGACTCGCTCCATCCAACCAGCTCGAAGTGATGATGCAGCGGCGACATGCGAAAGATGCGCTTCCCGGTCATACGGAACGACAGCACCTGCAGAATCACCGAAAGCGCTTCCAGAACGAAGACGCCGCCAACAAAAAACAAAAGAATTTCCTGTTTGATGGCGACCGCCACCATTCCGATCGACCCGCCGAGCGCGAGCGATCCGACGTCTCCCATGAACACTTCCGCGGGATGCGCGTTATACCAGAGAAATCCGAGCGCGGAACCCACCAGCGCCCCGCAAAAAATCGTGAGTTCCCCCACTTGAGGAAGATGCTGCAGGTCAAGATACGCCGAGAACCGCGCGTGGCTGGTCACGTAGGTAAGAACCGTCAGCGCGCCCGCGGCCACGACCACGCAGCCGATCGCCAGCCCATCGAGGCCGTCGGTGAGATTCACCGCATTCGAAGACCCGACCATGACCAAAACGACGAAAATCAGGAACGGGATATAAGCCACCGTCCACAGGTAAGGGTGCCTGAGCAACGAATGGATGACGAGCTCCGGGTGAAAATTCTTCAAGAAGGGAACGCTCAACTGCGTCGAATACGTGCCCGCCGCGGTTAGCATCACCAAAGTGATCGCGACGCCGAGACTTGCCAGAATTTGGAAAAAAAATTTGCCCTTGGCGCTAAGGCCCAGACTCCGCCGCTTCGCCACCTTGCTGTAGTCGTCGAAAAACCCGATCGCTCCGAACACCAGCATCGTGAGGGCGGCGAGCCACACGTACTCATTCTCGAGATCTCCCCAGAGCAGCGTGGGGATGACAGTCGAGCATACAATTAACACTCCGCCCATGGTGGGCGTCCCCGCTTTTGTGTGATGACTTTTCGGGCCCTCTTCGCGGATGAATTGCCCGATCTGCAACGTGCGCAGTTGGCGGATGACCCAGGGACCGAGCACCAGCGTCAGCAGCAGCGCGGTGATACTCGCCAGAGCAGTGCGCACCGTAATGTAACGAAATACGTTGAGCGCGTGGAAATAGCGCTGGAGCTCGTGATAGAAAAGGTAGAAAAGCATCTCAGCCGCGCTCCTTGAATGCGCCGCGCGCCACGGAAGCCGCTGGCACACCACTCGACCGCGCAAAACGGGCGTCGAGCGCTTCGACGATGCGCTCCATCTTTACTCCGCGCGAGCCCTTTACGAGCATCAGGTCCCCCGGAGCAAGAAGGTCTGCAATGAATCCCGCTGCTTCAGTGGAGGAACCGATAAATTTTGCGCGCTCGGCCGGGTGCCCGGCTCCGATGGCGCCGCGGACAAAGCTTTCGGCGTCACCCTGCACCCCGATGATCCAGTCGAGGCTTCTCGTAGCCGCGGCCGCGCATCCTGCCTCGCGGTGCAGCTCGCGGGAGGAACGTCCCAGCTCAAGCATCTCGCCGGCGGCGAGAATGCGCCGTCCCGAGGCAGGCGTGTGTACGAGGATCTCGATCATCGCCGCAAGCGCAACAGGATTCGAGTTGTAGCAATCGTTGATCACGGAAAAGCCCGCGTCGTAGTGCAGCACGCGCCCACGCATGCCTGCAGGCTCGAGACGAGCGAACACTTCCTTCGCCTCACCGGCTCCCACACCCCAGACGCTCGCTGCCGCCAATGCCGCAAGCGCGTTGGAAATGTTATGG
>WNFG01005975.1_pt1 | contig 10226 bp, 7 predicted proteins | sample 5400431 | NCBI WGS metagenome assembly WNFG01 (sample SAMN13153346, study PRJNA577476) | soil metagenome | isolation source: 120 cm saprolite under Douglas fir tree site 2 hole 3 replicate 2 | place: USA:California | collected 2015-04-18
TTAAGACATGACCTCGAAAATCCTCATCGTCGACGACGAGGCGCACATCGTGGAGCTGGCGCGGATATATCTCACGCGCGAGGGCTACGACGTAGAGGGAGTGGGTGATGGGGCGCAGGCTCTGGCCCGCTTCGGCCAGATCAAGCCGGACCTGGTGGTGCTCGACATCATGCTGCCCGGCACCGACGGACTCACCATCTGCAAGGAGATCCGCAAGCAGAGCCAGGTGCCGATCATCATGCTGACCGCGAAGGACGAGGTCACCGACAAGGTGGTGGGCCTCGAGGTCGGCGCCGACGACTACCTGACCAAGCCCTTTCACCCGCAGGAGCTCGTCGCGCGTGCCAAAGCGCTGCTGCGGCGAGCGAAGATCGAGCCGGACCTGCCGAAGCTCATCCGCGCGGGCAAGCTCGAGGTCGACCTGGAGCGCCACGAGATCCGCCACGGCAAGTCGAAGGTGCAGCTTCGTCCGAAAGAGTTCGACCTGCTCGCGTTGTTCGCAAGGCATCCGGGGCGCGTGTTCCAGCGCAGCGAGCTGCTCGACCTCGTGTGGGGGTATGACTTCCCCGGCTACACGCGCACCGTCGACGTGCATGTGCAGCAGGTGCGCGAGAAGCTCGCGGCCGCGCAGATCACCGACCCGAGCATCCAGACCGTGTGGGGCGTCGGCTACCGGCTCGAGCTCGTGGAGAGTGGCAGCTGAGCCTTCGCTTTCGCCTGCTGGCGGCGGCGGCCGGCATCGTGGCTACGAGCCTTCTGCTGAGCGGCGCCCTGACGTGGCTCCTGGTCCGCAACGTGGCGCTCCAGGGTGCCCAGGACGAGCTCGACCGCCAGATCCTGACCAGCATGGTCGCGGTCAGACACCTCGAGTGCGTGCGCATCCCGGCCGCTCCCGCCAACGCCGGCACTTGCACGGCGTTCACCGGCCTGGCCGACGCCAGTCTTTTCTCGGAGCGTCTGGACGGGCTGGTCACCACTCTGGGCGTGGACAGGCTGCTCCTGCTGAACGGGAGCAGGCAGGTCGTCTACGACAGCGCGGGCAATGCGTTGTTTCTGTCCACCGTCAGCCCGATCTCGTTCAAGCGCGTCGCCAACACGAGCATCGGCGAGGTGCATCCAACCTTCGACGGCCAGGTGTTTCTCGCGGCCGTGGGTGGGATCAGCGCGCCGCGGGACCCGCTGGGCGCCGCCTACGTAGTGATCGCGCGCGCGGAGTCCTCGGTCACGGCTGCTGCGGCGGGCGAGCTGGTGCCGCGGCTGCTCGTGGCGGGTGGGGCAGCGCTGATGGTGGCGCTCGTGCTCGTGCTGATAGTCAGCCGCTCCGTCACGAAGCCGCTCACGAAGCTGGCCGGCGCGGCGGAGGACATCGCGGGCGGCAACTACTCGCGCCGCGTCGGGATTCGTGGTCCTGACGAGATCGGCCACCTGGGCGTCGCCTTCGACCGCATGGCGGAGGCCGTGGAGCGAGCGCGCCGCACGCAGCGTGAGTTCCTCGCCAACGTCTCACACGAGCTCAAGACTCCGCTCACGAGCCTCATCGGCTTCAGCCAGGCGCTGACAGACGGCAGCCTCAAGACCGACGAGGAGAAGACGCGGGCGGCCACGATCGTCCACGAGGAGTCGGAGCGCGTGCTGCGCATGTCCCAGGAGCTGCTCGACCTCGCACGCGTCGAGGCCGGGACCGTCTCGTTTCACATCACGGCGGTCGACCTGGCCGTGCAGCTGCAGCAGGAGCTCGACATCGTGCGGCCGCGTGCCGCGGCCGCCGGCCTACAGCTCGAGGCGGACATGCCCGCGGGCTTGCCGCCCGTGGCCGCCGACCCGGAACGGCTTCACCAGGTGCTCGACAACCTGCTCGACAACGTGGTCAAGTACGCGCCGCGTGGCTCGAGCGTGCGCATCAGCGCGAGCCCGAACGGCGCGGTGGTCGACACGGTGGTGGCCAACGCCACCGGCGACCACCGACCGGACCCGGAGCGGATCTTCGAGCGCTTCTATCGGGCGGACGCGTCAAGGTCGGCCGCGGCGGGTGGTGTCGGCCTCGGGCTGGCTATCTCGCGCGAGCTGGTGGCGGCGATGAAGGGCACGCTGCGCGCGGAGCTGGACGGCGGCAACACGCTGCTCATGCGCCTCTCGCTGCCCAGATCCACCTGAATGCACCCATCGTGGCGGGGGCGGCGGAGTTGACCTCCGCCGCGACTTTGTCCTTCTGGATCCCAGCGTCGTTGGGCGAGGGGGGTCCCGCGGGGGGATCCTGATCCCCCCGCGCCCTTAACGCGGGCCGCGGATGATGGCCTCTCGCGAGCGCCGATGACGCTCCTCCGCCTCGGCCTGATCGCCCCGCAGCTCTGACACGCGCGCCAGCGCGCGCCACGTCCACCCTGGCAGCTGCCTGTCGCCGAGCTCTTCGGCTATACGGATCGCGAAGCGCAGGTCCTCCTCGGCTTCATCGAGACGTCCGAGCTCGCGCTTGCAGATCCCGCGCGCGGCCCGGGCGTCGGCCAGCTCCCACCGCGCGCCGAGCTCGGCGAACGTCGATACGGCCTGGTCGAACCACGGGACGGCTTCCTCACGCCGGCCGAGATCGTCGAACACCCTCGCCTTCTGGACGTACGTGTTGGCGACGCTGAACTGGTCGCCGCACTCCTCGGCGAGCTTGCCCGCATCCTCGATGAGCTTCAGCGCTCCTTCCATGTCGTGCATCTCGGTGCGGTTGATGGACAGGGCGATCAGCGATCGCACGCGCGCCCAGCTGTCGTCGGGGTCGGAAAGCTCGAGCGCGCGGCGCCAGATCTTCTCGGCCTCGTCGAACTGGTATCGGGTCCACGGCACCCAGCCCTGGAACAAAAGGCTGCGCACGATCGCCCACGAGTCGCCCAGCCGCTCCGCTGCGTCGAGGGATCGCTGAAGCAGCTTCTCCGCCTTGTCGACGTTGCCCTCGTAGTTGATGGCGATGTCGCCGAGGAACCGCAGGGCCATCGCCAGCGCAAAGGGGTCGTCCTGGGCTTCGCCCAACGCGACCGCCCGGTTGAGCACCTCAAGGGCGGCCGGGTAGTCGCCCAGCCAGTAGCGAGCCTCGCCCAGGCCGGCGAGGACGCGCGCCTCTCGAACGCCCCAGCTTTCCTCGGCTCCGCCCATTGTGAGTGCCCGCTGGTAGCGATCGACCGCGGACTTGCTCTCCATACGCCGGCGCGCGCGATCGCCTGACTTCAGAAGCCCGTCAGCCGCCTCATTCGGCGCCGAGCGGTCGTTCGGGTCCAGGTCGATCGACGCCAGAGCCGCGAGGTAGAGGTGGTCGGCGGCGGTGGTGTGATAGCCCGCCCTGGCGACCCACGCCGCCACCAGCCTGTGCAGCCGCAGACGCTCTCGCTTGGGAAGGCTCCCGTAGGCGACCTCCTTGAGCATCGAATGCCGTAGACGCCAGCGATTGCTGGGCACGGCGGTCGGGTCCTGGACGACGACCTCGGCCTCCTCCAGCTGCTCGACGTCGCGCGGTGTCGCATCTGGGTCGACGATGGCGAGCTCCTCGAGGTCGAAGCCGTACATGAACACCGAGATGCGGCGGGCGAGATCCCGGAGCCGCGCCGGCAGCGCATCGAGACGCGCGCCGACAACCGCTTGAACGGTCGGTGGAACGACGCGGCTGCTGGGCCCCGCGCCGTTCCCGTCGGCCATAAGCATGCCCGTGGTCTCGATGATGAAGAAGGGATTGCCGCCTGCTCGCCTGGCAATCTCCGATGCTTCGTGGTCGCTCACCTGGCCGCCCGCCGCGTGGCGCACGAGGTGGATGGACTCGTCAGTGGAGAGCGGGTCGAGGCGAAGCAGCACCGCGTTGCTGCTCGACAAACCCCACGCCGGACGCTCGTCGAGAAGCTCGCCGCGCGCCAGCGCAAGCACGAGAGCGCGCCGCGGCCCGGGCCGGCCGGGCGAACCCAGGCGCTCGATCAGGTCGAGCATGGCCGGCCGGAGCGTGTGCGCGTCCTCGAAGACGAGTGCCACCGGGTGGTCGCGTGAAAGGCCGTCGACCAGGGCGAGGAAGCCTGCCTGCACGTCATGCACGAAGGCGGACTCCTCGCGCCTGTCGCCGCCGAGCCCGAAAAGCAGGCCGAGCCACTCGGCCACTCGCTCGCGATCGCCCTGCACATCGCTCGTCTCCACGAGCTCGCGGAGGCATCGCCGGATCGCTTCAGGAGGGTCCGTCGCCTCGATACCCGCGAGGTCCCTGACGATGGTCGCCGCCGGCGCGAACGTGGACGTGTCGCCGTAGCCCCCGCCCTGCCCGCGCAGGATGCGCACGGTCGCGCTCATCCCTGCCGCCAGCTCCTCGGCCAGGCGCGATTTGCCGATGCCTGGCTCGCCGACGATCGTGACCAGCACTGGCTTGCCGGTCGTGCTGGCCAGGCCGAGGCTCTGGCCGAGGATGGCCTGCTCGCTGACCCTGTTGACGAAGGGGATTGTGCGGCGGGTCGAGCGGGTCGTCAGGCCCTCTACGGGGAAGGCCTCGATCGGTTCGTCGAAGCCCTTTGCTCGCACCCGCCTCCGCCGCCCGAAAGAGACCTTGTTGATGGTCAGCGTGTGCGCGGTCGACCCCGCCAGAACCTGGCCCGGAAGCGCCGCGGTCTGCAGCCGGGCGGCTGCGTTCACCACCGAGCCCGTGACCAACAGCTGGCCTGCGGGCCCGACGCCCGTCGCCGCCTCTCCCGATTCGACGCCGACTCTCACCTGCAGCTCTTCATCCAGTCCGGCGGCCGCGGCGAGCCGACTCGTCCGCCCGCGGATGGCGAGCCCGGCCCGAATCGCGCGCAGAGCGTCGTCCTCATGCACCTGGGGTAGGCCGAAGACCGCCATCACGGCGTCGCCTATGAACTTCTCAGGGCGGCCGCGCAGCGCCTGCAGCTCCTCGGCCGCAGCGTCGAAGAAGGCGCTGAGCAGCTCGCGCGACCGCTCCGGATCCAGGCGCCGCGCCAGGGCGGTCGAGTCCACGATGTCGGCGAAGAGGACTGTCACCATCTTGCGTTCCTCGGTGCCGAGCAGCCCGCCGACAGACGCGCCGCAGCTGGGGCAGAAACGTGCCCCTGGAGGCAGCGGGCGGCCGCAGACGGGACAGACCATGGACTGAGGATAAGGGCGGTACCGCGGGGGAGGACATCTGTCCTCACCCGCGCTGATTTATATTGCTGCGATGCCGCAGGACGCCAAGGTCAAGGCGCTCAGCCAGGTGCCGCTGTTCGAAGGGTGCTCGCCGCGGGAGCTGGGGTTCATCGCGAGTCGCACCGATGAGGTGCCGGTCGGCGCCGGTCGCGTGCTGACGAAGCAGGGAAGGCCAGGCAACTCCTTCTACGTGATCCTCGACGGCGAGGCCGACGTGGAGATCGACGACGTGAAGCGCGGCACGCTGAGGAAGGGCGACTTCTTCGGAGAGATCAGCATGCTCGACCGCGGCAATGCCACCGCGACCGTGACCACGACGAAGCCGTCACGACTCATGGTCATGAGTCATTCGCAATTTCGCGACGCAGTGAAGGCGAGCGAGTCGATCCTGGTGAAGGTGCTGGCGGTGATGGGCCGCCGCCTGCGAGCCGACCTCGAAGCCGTGCGGGAAAGAGAAGCGAAGACCAAAAAGCGCTAGGCGCCTACCCGGACGAAAACTTCTGCGCGTTCCCCATCCGCGGCCAGACGTACGCCTGGATGTTGGCGATCGCCTGCCGAAAGTGATTCCCGTCGTGATGGATCCACTCGTGCAGCAGCTCTTCAACGCTCAACCGGCCGACCTCGGGATGATTGCCGGATCGCGGCAGCTGCTCGGGCTTCAGCGAGCGGATCAGCTCAACGCTTTCGCTGCGCACATGAGCAAACTCGTCGGCGAGCTCTGAGGGCTTCTTGTCGCAGTCTTTGCGCGCGTGGGCGATCGAGGTGCGATCCCAGGTGGGCAGGTCGGGGTCCTGGGCACCGAGGATGATGCGGATGCGGCCCGCAAAGCCGCGCTTTTCAGCCTCGATGATGTGGCCCACGCATTCGTTGACGCACCACTCGCCCTGGGCGGGATGCCATGTCGCGATCTCTGGCGTCAGCCCCTTGAGCATCGAGACGATGCCCTGCCCGGAGGCTTCGAGGACGTCGGCGACCTCGGCCGAAGTCACGCGGGGACGACGAGGGTCACAGGGTTCTCGATCAGGCGCTTGACCTCCGCCATGAACTGAGCCGCCGTCTGGCCGTAAAAGACGCGATGGTCGACCGACAGAGTCATGCGCATGACCTTGCCCGGCACGATCCGGCCGTCCTCGACGACCGGCACGTCCTTGATGGCGCCGACCGCCAGGATCGCCGACTCCGGCGGGTTGATGATCGCGACGAACTCATCGACGCCGTACATCCCAAGGTTGGAGATCGAGAATGTGCCGCCGGTGAGGTCGTGCTCACCCGGCCGGCCCGAGCGCGCACGCTCGACGACCTGGCGCGACTCGATCGAGATCTGCACCAGGTCCTTGCGGTCGACATCGTGCACCACCGGCACGAGCAGCCCGAGGCCCTGGCTGGGCGGCACCGCCAGCCCGATGTTGATCGAGCGCTTGCGCTGGAAGCGGCCTTCGACCCATGAGGTGTTGACCTCCGGGAACTTGCGCAGCGCGAGCGCGCACGCCCGCATGAGCATGTCGGTCATGGTGACCTTCTCGGCGCCGGGTACGGATTCCTTCAGCTGCTGGCGCAACTTGACCGCCTCGTCCACGCGCGCTTCGACGGTGACGTTGAAGTTGGGGACGGTGGCCTTCGCCTCGGCCATCCGCTTGGCGATGGTCGCCTGCATGCGTGTCGGCTCGATGACCTCGACCTCGGGGCCGGCCGGCGCGGCCGGACTCTCAGGTCGACGCCGATCGAGGCGCGCGGCTCCACCGGCGGCGGCGACCACGTCCTCCTTGACGATGCGCCCGTCCGGGCCTGTCCCCGAGATGGCGCGCAGGTCGACTCCCATCTCTTCCGCGATGCGCTTGGCGAGCGGCGAGGCCTTGACCTCGGTGACGGCAGAAGCCTGCCCATCACCCTCCCCACCGCGCGGGGTGGGGGGTGCCTCCCCGCTCTGCGGGGAGGTCGGCGCGGCGGAGCCGCGGCGGGTGGGGAGTGCAGGTTTTGCAGCCGCGACGTCAGCAGCCTTTTCCGCGACCTCTTGTACTTTGGGTGGAGCCTTCTTTTCGGCGACCGGCGCGGAACCGGCCACGCCGATGCGGGCGATCGCCGCGCCGATCTTTGCAGGGACCCCCTTCTCGACCAGGATCTCGAGGGTGCCGTCGTCTTCGGCCTCGAGGTCGAAGGTCGCTTTGTCCGACTCGACCTCGGCGAGCACGTCGCCCTTGTGCACCTCGTCGCCGGAGGACTTCTTCCACTCGACGATCGTGCCCTCCTCCATCGTGTCGGAGAGCTTGGGCATGTTTATGTCAGCCATTACGCATCGACCTCGCGTTTGCCAACTGTTCGCCGCACCAGCCGTTTGATGTCCTCGGCGGTCGTGATCGACGCCTTCTCCAGCGGCAGGCTGTACGGCATCGGCACCTGCGCGCCGCCGAGGCGGAGGATCGGCGCGTCCAGGTAGTCGAAGCAACGCTCCTGGATGCCGGCGGCGAGCTCGGCGGTGGTGCCGTAGGTCGCCCAGCCCTCTTCGACAACCACGGCGCGCGACGTGCGCTTCACCGACTCGGCGATCGGATTCCAGTCGATTGGCCGGATGGAGCGAAGGTCGATGACCTCGGCGTCGATGTCCTCCTCCTCGAGCTGCTTCGCGGCTTCATTGGCAAGCACCGCCATCCGTGACACGCCGACGATCGTGACGTCGGATCCGCGCCGCCTCACCGCCGCCTTGCCCATCGGCGTCGTGTAGTCGCCCTCCGGCACAGGCCCGCGCACGTTGTACAGGCTCATCGACTCGAGGAAAATCACCGGGTTGTCGGATCGGATCGCCGACTTCAGCATGCCCTTGGCGTCCTCGGGCGTGGTCGGCGCGACTACCAGCAGACCCGGGATCAGGCCATATAGCACCTCGAAGCTGTGCGAGTGCTGGGCTGAAAGCTGGTGACCTGCGCCACCCGGCATGCGTACCACCATCGGCACCTTGGCCTCGCCGCCGAACATGTACCGGATCTTCGCCGCGTTGTTGACGATCTGGTCGTAAGCGATGAGCGAGAAGTTGATGGTCATCATCTCGACCACCGGTCGCAGGCCGAGCATCGCGGAGCCTATGGCGGTGCCGATGATCGCCTCTTCGGCGATGGGCGTGTCGACCACGCGGTCCGGGCCGAACCGATCCAGCAGGCCATCGGTGACGCGATACGCGCCGCCGAACTTGCCGATGTCCTCGCCGATGAGGAACACCGAGTCGTCGCGCGCCATCTCTTCGGCCAGCGCCTCGCGCAGGGCGACGCGGTAGAGCTTGTCCTCTGCCATCTACTCAGGACCCGCCTTGAGCTCGGGACGGTCTTCCCACTCGCCGGCGTAGACGTAGCGATAGAGGTCGTCAGTCTTCGGGTCCGGGCTCTCGTCGGCGAACTTGATGATCTCCTGGACCTCGTTGTCGACCTCGACGCGAACGTTCTTGAAGTGCTCCTCGTCGGCAAGGCCGGCCTTCTCCAGTTCGTGTTCGAACGCGACGATCGGATCGGCCTTGCGCCACTTCTCCTTCTCCTCCGCGGAGCGGTACTTGTCCGGGTCGACCACGGAATGGCCGCGGAACCGGTAGCACAAGGCTTCGATGAATCGAGGCTCGGAGTCCGCGCGGGTCTTCTCGACGATCTCGGAGGTGCGCAGCATGACCTCGAGCAGGTTCATGCCGTCGACCTGGATCGACTCCATGTCGTAAGCGCACGCCTTCTTGTAGATGTCAGGGACAGCTGAGGCAGCCTCGACCGGCGTGCCCATGGCGTACCGGTTGTTGATGCAGAACCAGACGACCGGCAGCTTGAATACCTTGGAGAAGTTCAGCGACTCGTGGAACGCGCCGATGTTGGTGGCGCCGTCCCCGAACATGCAGAAGACGACGTCCTTTGCCTTGCGGTAGCGCACGGCCCAACCGGCGCCACTTGCAAGTGGGAGGTGCCCGCCCACGATTCCATAGCCGCCCATGAACCGAAGGTTGGCGTCGAACATGTGCATCGACCCGCCGCGCCCGTGCGACGTTCCGGTCTCCTTGCCGAACAGCTCGGCCATCACGGCTTTCGGATCGACGCCGCGCGCGATCGCGTGTCCGTGCTCGCGGTAGCTGGTGAAGATGTAGTCGTTCGGCTTGAGTGCCGTGATGCCGCCGACCACTGTGGCTTCCTCACCGATGTTGAGGTGGCAGTAGCCGCCGATCTTCGCCTTCGTGTACTGCTCTTGCGCTCGCTCCTCAAAGCGGCGAATGAGCTGCATCTCGCGATGCAGCCGGAGCAGCAGGTCAATGTTGTCCCCGCTCAGCGCCAGAGTTTTCGGCGAAACATCCACCGCAGCCACAACAGGATTATGTGAGGCTTTCACCTCCCCACGCAGTCGGGAGGTCACCTCCCCGCTGCGCGGGGGCGCTGCGCCCACCGCGCCCTGCGCGGCGGCTGGCGGTGTCGGCGCCGCAGGCGCCGGGTGGGGAGTGGATAACTTGCGATTCGCAACATGAATAGCGCGCCCTTGCGCGGCAAGCGCGGCTTCCATCAATGACTCGGGCAGCGTCGGGTGCGCGTGGATCGTGAGGTCCAGCTGCTCGAGCGTCAGTCCGTTCTGGATCGCAAGCGTCGCCTCGGCGATGAGGTCGGTCGCGCGCGGTCCGATGATGTGCGCCCCGAGCATCTTGCCCGAGCCCGCGTCGGCGATGACCTTGACGAAGCCCTCGCTCTGTCCCAGCGTGAGCGCGCGTCCCGACGCTGCAAACGGGAATCGGCCGACGCGGACCTCGAGGCCCTTGTCCTTTGCCTCTTTCTCACCCAACCCGACATGCGCGATCTCTGGCTCCGTGTAGATGCAGTTGGGCGCGGCGTGATAGTCCGGAACGCGGTCGGTGTGGCCGGCGATGTTCTCGACCGCGCAAACCCCCTCGTACGACGCGACGTGGGCGAGCATGATGCCGCCGATCACGTCGCCGATGGCCCACACGTGGTCGGCGGTCGTGCGCAGGTGCGGGTCGACCACCACGCGTCCGCGCTCGAGCTTCACCCCGGCCTCCTCGGCGCCGAGGCCTTCCGTGTAAGGCGAGCGGCCGACCGCCAGCAGCACCT
>WNFG01005976.1_pt1 | contig 10225 bp, 12 predicted proteins | sample 5400431 | NCBI WGS metagenome assembly WNFG01 (sample SAMN13153346, study PRJNA577476) | soil metagenome | isolation source: 120 cm saprolite under Douglas fir tree site 2 hole 3 replicate 2 | place: USA:California | collected 2015-04-18
ACCCAGTGGGCTCAACGGCCCGAGCCCAATAAGCTGGAACGTCATCAGATGCTCCTGGCTCAAGGGCAGGGTATCCAGGATGCGCCGAGCATCCTCAACCTTGCTGGTGTTGATGATGAAGACAACGCCGCTCTGATCTTCCTGCACATACCACTGGTCAATCTTGCCCTGCAGGTACAGCTGAACGGTATCGCGCACTTCCTCAGGCAGCACCTTTCGGGCTGCCTCTGTCATGGGAAGCGTCACCAACCGACCGATCGCCAAGACCTTGGTCACGGGCACCGTCGGTGTGAGGGTAGGCGTCGCTTGCGCCCTGGCCGAGTGGTGAGTCCAAAGTAGCGCGACCAGGGTGCATACGAGTGCAGACAGCGTGTACGAACGCCGATTGCGCGGCCTGGAATGCGTTGTCGCTCTCACCGCCCGACCTTGAGGTTCGCCAACGTCGAACGAAGCGCGCGAGCGACGGTTCCGCCGTTCGCACTTTCAAACTCGGCCTGTGCCCGACGCCAGACGCGCGCAGCAGCCTTCAGCGCGGCACCACCGGAATTCGTAAGCGTGATTGTGCGGCTGCGACCATCAGTGGGGGACGACGTGACCTTGACGTACCTCATGCGCTCAAGCGGCCGAAGATTCTTGCCCATCGTCGTGCGATCGAGATCCAAGTGCCTGGCGAGGCTGTTCACGGAAACGCCGCCATGTTTGCCCAGCAGCGCAAGGATCGCGTATTGGGTGACCCGCAGACCAGTCGGCGCAAGTTTACCATCGTAGAAGTTGGTTAGGCGTCGGGACGCCCGTCTCAACGCCAGGCAGTTGCACTGTTCAAATGGCATCATAGCTGTCACTGCGTTCATAGACTGCCAATATGGCTACTGGCGGCCCAATGGTACCGCTAAAGCATCTCATCGCCTGCATGAGAAAATTCAGCTTGGGCGTGATGAGAGTATATGCGCCTATATCCCCTGATGCAATGCGCCGCGACGGATGATTGCCGCTCTTTACAGCAGGGGAAAAGGCAAATGAGCATGACCAGCCAGTCAGGTTTGACCGGCCTCCAGCAGCTTAGGGAGCTGGCGGCGAGCGGTCGCAAGATAGCGATTGGCGAGACGCTCGGCTTCCGTCTGGCGGAGGTCGAGGAAGGCCGCGCCGTTTTCGAGAGCTCGCCAGGACGGCATTTGTACAGTCCGATCGGCACCGTCCATGGCGGCTATGCTGCCACGTTGCTCGATTCGGCCTGCGCATGCGCCGTCCATTCCCAGCTTGGGCCCACTCAAGGCTTCACCACCCTTGAATTGAAGGTCGCCTATCACAAGGCGATTGCGGCCGATACCGGTCTCGTCCGTGCAGAGGGTCGAATCGTCAAATTTGGTCGACGCGCAGCTTTTGCGGAAGCGCGGCTGACCGACGCCGAAGGTCACTTGTACGCGACCGCAACATCGACGCTGCTCGTCTTCGAGCGGTGAGCGTTGTCCTGACCATGAATCGAACGCTCCCGGGGAAGTTCGATGCGGCTTCCATGGCAGTGGAAGACGTGCGACCTGCCATCTTCCCGGGCGTAGCCGAGATGCATTCGCTGATTGCCATGGTCCTGGCCATGCGATCAGCGCCCGCTCTCAGAGCACGTATGCATGAGCTGATGCATATTGCCGATGACCGGCCGTTCCTCCTAAGCCGCTTTCAGGGGACTGTCTGGATCGAGGTCGGCGCCGGAAACCGCCTCCGGGTCCTTCGAAAACAAGTCCCCGGCTTGCCCTTTGTCGACATTGATCAAGTGCTTCGCGCCGAACCGACGCTGAAGGACGCTATCCAGGCGAGCATCGGCGAAACTGGCGCAAACTCGACTGCAATGCGGCTGCTGGACCCCATTCTCGATACACGAATGTTCCCTGCCCGAGCCGACATGGAAGAGCTCCGGCGATGGGCACCACTCCTTGAATATGCCGCCTATCAAAGTGGCGCCTACGCCATGGTCTGGCTCGATGCCGGGCGCCCCATGATTGTCAAAGGTCAGGCATCTGACGCCAAGCGCATGTTGTTTCCTTACTGGTCGGGAATGCATATCATGGCGCACTTGGTGTTCCTTGCGTCGGAGCCTGATGCCAGTTCGTGGCTTGGCGAGATGGCGCGGCAGTTCGATTGGAAATCCTGGACGCCATCCTTTCCGTTCCTGCGAGAAAGGACCATGTGGCTGGCAACATGCGCGGCGCGATCAGCGATTGCATTCGGAACGTCGGTCATTGACCGCTATGTCGGCGTACTTGCGGCGGCTTTACACGCCACGAAAGTGTTTGATGCACTGTTCGGCCTCACCGCCATAGCGCTCAGATATCCGGCCGAAGCCCCGCACATCGTGGCCGAACTTGAGGACCTGCGTCGAGCGTCCGCAGTATGGCCGCTACATCGCAAATACGTGGAGCAGATGTACCGAGACGCGATCGACGCGATTGCGGGTCGGGTACACGCCGGCCGCGCTGATAACGAAGATACCGCCTCGCTTGGGTGGCGACCGGGTGGAAGACAAGGTCTTGCGACGGTGGCGGCGCTGCATTCCGATCCAATGGCGATGGCACCGTCGGGACGCCTTTTGGGCCTTTCGGTGCTGCCGACGATCGTGGACGCTCCTCCGAGCGACTACTATCCGGCGGCCGGCGCGAAACGCGTCCTGCACTTCTCAGACGAGATAATTGCCCAAATTCTCTTTCGCGCATGGAAAGCGGGCTCAGCAACACCAGCTCTCGACTCCTGATCTGCCCTGCAAGGTGCGACTGGACGCTCGGCGGTCGCCGGCGCTCCAACGATATTGAAAGGAGGAAACACTTGGTTCGATCAATCGCGCTCGCGGAAAGCCACCACCCGCTCGACCATCCCATCTGGAATGCATTGGCGTCGGTGCAGAGCACGGTCGCTGAAGGAGATGATCGTGCCCGGCGTTATCCCGCGGCTATGGCGCCATTCGCTGCGACCAGAGACACCTCTCAGGAAAGTTATGCGGCGCTGCGGGCGCTGGTGTCCGGCAATGATCGTGTCGCACTATTTACGTCGTACGCCATCGATCCTCCGAAGGGCTTCACCGTCGAGCTCGCCACCACGGCCGAGCAGATGGTGGCGCCAACGTCAATAAGCGACGTTGCTCATGCAAGCGTCGTCAAATTAGGCGAGCGCGACGTATCCGCTATGCGCGACCTCGTCGAATTGACCAAGCCAGGCCCCTTCGGACGACGCACGCATGAGCTCGGGCGGTTCCTTGGCGTCTGGGACGACAGGCAACTGGTAGCCATGGCGGGCGAGCGCATGAAAATGCCCGGATACACCGAGATCACCGTCGTCTGCACTCACCCTTCCCATCGCGGCCAGGGCCTCGGCGAAGATGTGGTGAACGCCATATCTCGCAGAATCCGGGCTCGCGGGGACATCCCGTTCCTTCATGTATTCTCGAACAATGCCCCCGCTATCGCGCTGTATCGACGCCTCGGCTTCACCCTGCGTCGCCAACTGCAGCTCACGATCATGAGCCCGAACGACAAATGAATCGCGATGGCGCTGCTAGGCGGCGGAAATCGCGCCGAGAAAGTTGCGTTTGCCCAGGACCACGCCATTGTGCCGCAGAATGTCGTAGGCCGTGGTGACGTGAAAATAGAAATTCGGCAGCGAGAAGCGTGTCAGGTACTCGCGCGTCGTGAGCTTCACCGACTCCTTGCCCAGCGGAAAATCGACTATGCGTTGCTCTGCGGCCCGGAAGGCGTCTGCGGGATGCCCGCCGACATACGCTGACGCCTTTTGAATACGCTCCTGCATTTCCCCAAACGTCTTGTCCGTATCCTCCGAGGATGGGGGTTCCTTGCCAAGAAGGCGAGCAGTCGCGCGCTGAGCCGCATCGCAGGCGGAGCGGACCTGTCCGGTAAGCGGGAACATATCAGGATAGAGCCGCGCCGAGAGGAGCGCCGCCGGCGTGATATTGTGCTCGGTGGCGTGCTTCTCCGCGATGACGAGAATTTCGCTCAGATTGTGGAGGTGACGAACGAATACAGGGGCAGAGAACGTATAGAGATCGCTTTGCATCGAAGGCTCCTGTTGCGTGAGACGAGACTGCGTCAAGGTGCTGGCGACGCTGCGGGCCGCTCAAACACCGCTTCGACTATGGCGACGCGGCGTTCCCGTACGTTCCGACTGAGGTTGGCGGCCATGGTTCGAACCTCCGGTCCCATGACGACGTGCAGCCCAAGCGGGGGTGGCGGCTCTTGTGACCGCACTTTCTGCTGCTCATCGAACCATCGAACAGTTGCGTCGGTTTTGTCCGCCCATGTGATGCGCTGAAACCCCTGGGCTTCCAGCGCCCGCTGCATGGCGTCGGCCGTAAGCAGGAAGCTCGTTGCCGGAGTCCGAGACCACGGCACGGGAAACAGTGGCGGACCGCCCTCGGCCTGCACGACGTCGTAGATTGCAAGACGTCCACCTCTGCGCAACACGCGGAAGGCTTCCGCATAGAACGCCGTGCGGTCCGCTATGTTCATTGCGACATGCTGTGTCCACGCAACGTCGAAGTGCTCCGCGGCAAAGGGCAATTGCACTGCGTCAGCGCATTGGTAGGTGACGCGGTCGGTCAATCCAGCCCGCTCCGCAAGGTACGTCGCGGCGGTCACGTACGCCGGACTGAGATCAACTCCCCGCACATGGCAGCCGTACGTCGCTGCGAGATATCGCGACGGCCCGCCCAGGCCAGATCCGATATCAAGCACCTCGGCATCCCGTTTGATGCCCACCGACCTTGCAAGTTCGATCGTCGCAGCCAAGCCTCGCGTGTGAAATTGATCAAGCGGCGCCAGGTCCTCCGGCGAAAGCAGCGTCTTGTCCTCCAGCCCTGCTGCGCGCAGAGCGGCGGCCAGTCGCTCGCGAAGATCCTCGAGACCGTAGTGCCGGATTACCTGGAGTGGGTCGCTCATTAGCAATCCTCGCTCGCAATTCATCGACGTTGTATTTAGGTGCATATGCTCTTATTGGCAGGTTTGTTCAAGGACAAAACGTATGACTGCCTCCGACCGCGACACGCTGGCGCCGCAAGAGGCCAACATAGACCGTCAGCTGATATCACGCGGTTCCTTGCAAGATGGATCGTTCCTCGAACGCGTGCGCGCCATTCCTGGCCTGGCGGTCCGCTCCGACGGGGAGCTCGAGGCCTCGCTGGATGAAACGCTTGCCGCCCGACCAACAGACGCTCCGGTATGGCTGTTCGGATACGGGTCGCTGATGTGGAACCCGGCCTTTTCCTACGTCGAACGCCGTAATGGAACGCTCCGCGGATGGCATCGACGGTTCTGTTTGTGGATGCGACTTGGGCGCGGCACACCGGAGCAGCCCGGATTGATGCTCGCACTCGATCGAGGAGGCACGACGCGCGGTGTCGCGTTCCGCCTCGCTCAGGGCGAGGAGCGTGCGGAGCTCTTGCTGGTGTGGCGGCGAGAGATGTTTACCGGCGCCTACCACGCGCGATGGGTCACCCTCACCACCGACGAAGGTCCGGTCCACGCCATAACGCTGGTGGTCAATCGAGATCATGACCAGTACGCGGCGAGGATAGATGAGGCTGAGGCTGTCGAGCACATAGCGACTGCGCAGGGGCCTCTTGGCTCCTCAGCGGAGTATCTCTTCGAGACGGTCGCCCATCTCGAAGAGCTTGGCCTTCCCGATCGCGGCCTTGAACGCGTCCGCCAGTCGCTCGTTGAGCGATTGCGATGCGAGCACCAAGGGAGACCTACCGCTGGCTAGAGGCGCCACACTTCCTATCGGCGGCCGCGAGCCCATGACGATTGAACAATTCGCTCAACAGAATCGCGCGGCATTCGAGCAGGTCCCGGATCTGGCAGTGGAGCACATGATGTCTGACTTGTTGGAATTGGCCATCGAGGCGCATGGCGGACTTACGAGATGGCGGGCGCTTAGGAGTATCGCGATCACCCTATCGCTGACGGGCGGGCTGTGGCGACTGAAGGGCTACCCTGACGGCATGCACGGCATGCGGCTCGAAATTGATCCACGCCAACCCTCTGTCATCACGCAACCACTGGGCCCATTGCGGGCCTTGAATCCGGCGCACATCCGCGGCCATTTCAAGCCGGATTGTGTTTGGGTCGAGCACAGCGATGGAGAGGTCGTCGGACAGCGTCAGGACCCTCGAGCGTCTTTTGCAGGACATGAGCTGTCTACCCCATGGGACGAACTGCACGAGCTGTATTTCCGAAGTTATGCGTTTTGGAACTATGTGACCACGCCCTTCCTGTTGGCCGAAGCAGGGGTTGAGGCGAGGGAAATCGGCCAACATCAGGAAAACGGCGAGACTTGGCGCAGACTCGTGGTTCGCTTTCCAGCGCATGTTCCGACGCACACGAGAGAGCAGACGTTTTACTTCAGCCAACAAGGCCTGCTTCGGCGCGTAGACTATGAGCTGGACATCGCTGGTGCCGCGCCGGCAGCGCATTACTGCTTCGACCACGCGACGTTCGACGGCCTCGTCGTGCCAACACTGCGCAGAGTAGTTGCACGCGCCCCAGAGGGGCCGATGCTATCCGGGCCGACTGCTGCCTTGGTGCAGATAACTGATGTTTGTGCCAAGTAGAAGCAGGGTGTGGCCGACCGAGGGCCTGGTGGGCCGCAAGGGGCGCAATACCCGCCGCGCTTCCAGCTGATCAGAGCGTGGAAGTCGCAGGGATGCGGTCACACCAAGAACTGAAATCCCGCGGGATATTAGTGTTCGTTGGAAGCTGCCAGCCTTATCAACCTATTCTCATGGGTCGCTTTGCGAGCGACGTTGTGCTGAGGAGAAAGGCCCCGAATTGGTCGAACCAGGGGCTGAATTTTGTGCCGCTTGGTGGTCGTTTCGCGCGCAAAAAAGCCCGTGCCTCCGGCCGCGATCAATGGTCAAGGCAACTTGTACTTACCCGTCGACGCCAACGACGGGACTATTTCTTGAACTTGAACTCTGGCAGCTTCTGGAGCGCCTCTTTGGAGCCGCCGGCAAGTGTAATCTTTTGCCCGTCATCGCTGATATTGAGGCTGTCGTACGGGACGGCGATCAGATGCCCGCCGAGGCCGAGGAAGCCGCCAACCTGCAGGACGGTGATGAGGCTTCGCTCCTTGGTCACGATAAAATCGTCGACAGTGCCGATTTTCTCGGCCTTGTCATTTTGCACGCTCCTGCCGATGAGCTTGGAGATCTGATAGCCCTGTCCAACGGCCATCACGTCGACGGCAACGAGTTGAACGGCTTGTGCATGGGCGACACCGACAGAGACGACGGCACCGACAGTTGCAGCGGACAGGACACCGATAGCAGCCTCGCGGCGACTCAAGGAAGGCGAGGATTGTTTGGTGGGGGACATGGGGGACCTCGTTCGGATTGAGCATCGGTATTGCGACGCAGACGCGATATTGTCCTGGGCGGGCTCGGTACGCCTTGACACCCGTCAGCTTTTGCTGACGCGGGTTTGAGTTTTCATGTTCGCCGCTATACTTTCTTTTCAATGGCGCCGATCACGGCTTGCAAATCGATAACCGTCAATTTGTGGCCCGGCTTGATGCGTGGCAGCTGAGCCTGCGCGACGGCATCGGTCACGCTGAATGTGTGAACTTCGCCACCGTTCGGATCGACCAGCGAGATTGTCTTGGCGGCTGGGTTGACTGCAACGACGTAGAAGTTGCGCACATCCCGAGCCGCCGCCGCGCCTATCGTCCATCGCGGATGCTCCACGGCTACCGCTGCGACGGCCTCGTAGCCGGGCGGCGTCTTGGCATTCGGCTCGGAGACAATGAAGGTCAGACGCTCCTTGTACGTTACGTTCACCATGTCGCCGACCTTCAGTTGGCTTAGATTCACCACGCTGCTGACTTTTCGGGTCTCGGTGGTGCCGTCCGCGAGCATCAACGTCACCGTGCCGCCACTCGGGTCAGCTCCAGCCACTTTGGCGACGATAGGTGTCGAGCTCTCCAACGAAATACCGACGATCGGCTGATTGCCGGGAACCTGGGCCGATGCAGGAGCTGCACCGGAAGCCATGAGTGCGACAATGAAAGCCGCATAGGTCGCTAACTTGATCATGCCCGTCTCCTCTCTGGTTAAACGTGGCGACACTTGACGTCGCCCAAGGAAGCGTTTCTGAGATGATCGTTGGTCACGCGGCGACGGCAAGAATCGCCTGATCGATCGCTGACGCAAGGGTGGCGACACCATAGGGGCTGTCGTGCCGTATGCCATTCACGAAGAACGACGGCGTTCCGTTGACGCCGCTTCGCACGCCGCTGATGAAATCGCCTTGGACCTTTTCCGCAAAGGCACCCGACGCGAGCGCGTCGCGCAGGTCGACCGGCGACAGTTTCAGGTTCGCAGCGAGCGCGATGAGAAGCGGCACGCTCAATCGGGGTTGGTTGGCGAAGATCGACTGGTGCATCTGCCAGAAGAGGCCGCGACTGCCGGCGAATTCCGCGGCCTGCGCGGCCGTACTCGCGAGGGGATGGACCTCGACCATCGGGAAATGCCGATAGACGAAGCGAAGCCGGTCGCCCAGACGCAGCAGGATATCCGCAACGATAGGCTGCGCTGCCGCGCAGTGCGGACACTCGTAGTCGCCATATTCGACGACCGTCACGGGCGCGCTGTCGTCGCCCAGGACATGGTCAAGCGGCGTTACGGGAACCCTGAGCTTCGCCATCCTTTTTCTCCAGTGAAGGCAGAGCCTCGAGCGCATCCAGGATGCCGTCCGCGCCGGGATTGACCGCGATCGGCGAGCAGTAGCTCCACGCGATCATTCCTTTTTCGTCGATCACGAACAGCGCGCGCTCGGCCACGCCCTCGGCAGTCCGGTAGGCGCCATAGGATCTGGCCACCGCGCCCTTCGGCTCGAAATCCGCCAGCAGAGCGAAATGCAGCTTGCGATCGTGCGCGAACGCCCGGTGACACCAGGCGCCGTCGACCGAAATGCCGAGAAGCTCCGCGCCGTGCCTGCGGAACTCGGGCAGGACATGGTTGTAGAGGCTCATCTGGTCGCCGCAGACCGGGCTCCAATCGGCCGGGTAGAAGGCCAGGATCACGCGCCTGCCGGCCAGCTCGTCGAGCGACAGGGTCTGATCCGGCGTGACCTTCAGGGTGAAGCCCGGAGCGCGTGTTCCTTTGGTAAGGATGTCGGCCATGACGGTCTCCGTGACTCAGCCGGGAGCCGCCATGGCGGTAGGAGCATGCTCGCCCCGATGTTCGCGCAGCCTGAAGGCGAGGACGATCAGGATCACGCCGAAGACCAGGGCCTGCGCCCCCACCCACCATGTGAGCACCAGGGCGCCGATCAGCGGACTGGCAAACAGAAGCAGGCCATAAAGCAGCGACACGATCGCACCGAACACGAGCAGCCAGCGTCCGTGGCTGACTTTGAGGCTGATGGCGGCGCCGAGCATCAGGCCGCCTGACAGCAAAGCCCAAGCCGCGATCATGAAGACGAAGGCGAGCACGGTAATGCCGGGCCACAGCGCCGCCATGACGCCGATCGCGATCCCGAGCAGGCCGTTGAGCAGAAGCCATCCCCAGCGTTCGCCCTTGCGGGCGCCGCGCACGGCCAGCACGACGCCTAAGATGCCGTCGACGAGGCAATAGGCGGCGAAGAAGAGGACGAGCGCGAGCATCGTCGCCGCGGGTGCGACGAAGGCTACGATGCCGAACAGGATCGCCAGGACGCCGCGCAGCGCGACGACCCACCAATTGTCTGCGAGCACCGCGTTTTTTGCGCTCTCGAGCTCGGGATCGAGGGACTGGAACCAAGCCATGGGGCACCTCTGTAGGGGCTTTTGTGGGCGTCGATGCGCGTCACCGTACCGGCGGGTCGAAGCGATGACGTTGACGATCGTCAACTTCGGCGCCATCGGTGCGAGATTGCGCGTCGCACGACGTCAGATGCCGACCCGTTCCCGCAGCTCCGGATTGAGCTCGGCGCGGAGCGTGGTGATGATCTGTCCCGCCTCTTGTTGGGTGAGCCCACAGAGCAGAAGCGATTGATCGGCGAGCGCGAGACCGGCCGCGAGATTTTCAGGGAAAACGACAGTCGCTCCGGCCGCGACAAGAGACGTGATGTCGCGATCGTCGGCGGTGCTGACCACGCAGGGAATGGCTGCCTCCCCCTCGCGCGCGAACTTCAGGATCCGCTCGACGGCGGCGTGGCGGTCGAAAGTGACGACGACCAGTCTGGCCTTTGCG
>WNFG01006902.1_pt1 | contig 10224 bp, 8 predicted proteins | sample 5400431 | NCBI WGS metagenome assembly WNFG01 (sample SAMN13153346, study PRJNA577476) | soil metagenome | isolation source: 120 cm saprolite under Douglas fir tree site 2 hole 3 replicate 2 | place: USA:California | collected 2015-04-18
GAATACGCGCGTAAGGCGCGCACGGATCGCTTATGTCCTTCACGATTGCCATTATCGGCCGGCCCAATGTCGGAAAATCGACGCTGTTCAATCGGCTGGTCGGGCAGAAGCTTGCGCTGGTCGATGACGAACCCGGCGTTACGCGCGACCGCCGCGAGGGCGAGGGACGTCTCGGCGATCTCGAATTCACGCTCGTCGACACTGCGGGCCTCGACGAGGGGGCCAAGGGCTCGCTGACCGCGCGGATGCAGGAACAGACCGAGGTTGCGATCGGACTTGCCGACGCCCTGATGTTCGTGATCGATGCACGCGCGGGCCTGACGCCGAACGATCGCGCCTTTGCCGATTTCGCGCGCCGCGCCAACAAGCCGGTGGTGCTGGTCGCCAACAAGAGCGAGGGCAAGCAGGGCGACGCCGGCGCGATGGAATCCTACGCGCTGGGCTTGGGCGACCCGATCCAGATCTCGGCCGAGCATGGCGAGGGCCTGAGCGATCTCTACGACGCGTTGCGCGCGCTGATGCCCGAGCCCGTCGACGAGCCCGAGGAGTTCGACGACGACGAGGTCATCGAGCTCGAAGATCTCGCCAAGCGGCCGATTCGGGTGGCCATCGTCGGGCGCCCCAATGCCGGCAAATCCACGCTGATCAATCATCTGCTCGGCGAGGAGCGTCTGCTGACCAGCGCCGAGGCCGGCACCACCCGCGATTCCATTTCCGTCGAGGTCACCTGGCAGGGCCGGGATTTCCGGGTGTTCGATACCGCCGGATTGCGGCGGCGTTCGCGGATCGAGGAAAAGCTGGAAAAGCTCTCGGTGTCGGATGCGCTGCGCGCCATCCGCTTCGCCGAAGTCGTGGTGCTGCCGACCTGATCGAGCGCGAGGGCCGCGCGCTGGTGATCGCGGTCAACAAATGGGACTTGATGGGACGGCAGTCGAGCCTGATCTCGGCGTTGCGTACCGATGCCGATCATCTGCTGCCGCAGGTCAAGGGCATGCCGATCGTCGCGGTGTCCGGCCTGATGGGCGAGGGCATCGACCGGCTGATGAGCGCGATCGAAGAGGCCTACGCGGTCTGGAACAGGCGGGTGCCGACGGCATCGCTCAATCGCTGGTTCGAACAGGCGGTGGACGCCAACCCGCCGCCGGCGGTGTCGGGGCGGCGGCTGAAACTGAATTACATCACGCAGGCCAAGGCGCGGCCGCCGAGTTTCATACTGTTCTGCTCGCGCGCCGACGCCGTGCCGCAATCCTACCTGCGCTATCTCGTCAACTCGTTGCGTGAATTTTTCGAGCTTCCGGGCACGCCGGTGCGGATCGCGCTGCGCGAGAAGGCCAATCCGTTCGCCCACAAGCGCAAGCGGCCATCCTGAGCGGACGCCGGCAGCTTGGCAATCCACGCCCAGTCCGCGGCCTAATAACTGCGCATCTTCCGATTGGCCCAGTTTTTTAGATCGCCGACCGTTAGCTCCCTCAGGAATGGATTGGCATTGACGAGCTTTTCGCGCGTTGTCCGGCCGGTCGCGTCGGCGCTCGCCATAAGTAAAGCCGCGTCGGCATTTTCCGAAACGGACAGCACGGCCAGGGCTCCCGCGGGACCGGCAAAGTGCGTAAGGTAGAGAGTACCCGGCGTGACCGGAAGGCCTCGCTTTTTCAACATCGCGGCATTCTGCTCTACCAATCGCGTCATGATCGCGCGGGTGAGTGCTGGATCCCGCCGTAGTTCCAATATTTCCTTTTCGCTGCGGCCTCCGACGAGATCGCTTCGGTATGTTCGGATCATCTCCAGCCATGTTTCGTCGAGAAACTGACCAGCTCCGGTCGCGCTCGAGCGCTTATTCCTGGCGTTCGAGTCCCCGCCTGATTCAACAACGATGATCCGTTCGACAATCGCGTTGACCGCCCCATTGCCGAATGATGGCAGTCCGTTGGTGACAAGGTGGGTGCCGCCAACCCATGCCAATGTAAGCGTCGCTATTATAGCAAGCGTAAGGAATTCGACCGAGAGTCTGCGGTCGTCAGGACATGCGTTTGCAGACAACGCCTCGTCCGGCCCGGGTGGCCTGACCTCGTCAGCGCGCCCGACCTGATCGAGTCCAAGAGCTGATGGTTGCCCTGGTGGCATCGGCCCCGAGGGGCTTTCAAAGCTCATGCAATCCCATCGCTGGGTTCAGCTGCGTGATGATCCCACCAGAATCTGAATCGAGACTTAATGGACAGCCGGCTCTAGGCCCTGCAGCCGGACCGCAGGTTCAATGCTTCGAGGAAGCGATCGAACGCGTTTGGCCGACACGGCGCAACATCCATAGGGGCGTTCGAGCGATATGTATTCGCGCCTGTGTTGGAATCTGTGGTGTTGGGCCTTGGTTTGGAATCCGGGATCTTGGGTCTTGGCTTGGGACGTATGACAGCGACCTTCTCGGTCTTGGCGTCGTGCCGATTGTCACCGACAATCCTGCTTGCCTCTTTTGAAATGACAGGTGTTGAATCCGCTGGCGGCATCCGCTCAAATGAAATCGGCTGAGTTGGTAATTCGTTTTGGAAGTAGGGAATTTCGAGCCGGTCTGCCTTCAAAGTGTCCGGTGAATCGCCCACGCCGACGGTTGATTGGGTGGGCGGCTGATCGACGGCTTTTGCAACGCGCGGCGGCGTCCCGCGCTCCATCGCGAACAGTGAGCCGACGCCGACAAGGATGAGAGCCGCTCTCATCATGATCTAACGCTTTCCAACGAAGATCCTGACCAAAACCAGGTGACAACAAACGTGCCAGGAAAACTTTAAGGTCCAATGACGCAGCTTAGCGGCAGCAAACGAAATAGCCGGGACAAGACGAAGAAGATTTGGCAACAGGGTTAACGCGCGTCATTGGAACCGTTGGGCGAGCGCGTCGACAACCGGGATCTGGCCCTTCGTGATCTTGTGGCGAGCTTGATCGACACTGAACCATTGCGCTCGATCGGCCTCCGGAAATTCCCGCATGCGCCCAGACTTCGGAGGCCACTCCATCGAGAACATGTTGCTGCGAAATGCAACGAGATCAAAATCGTTCTCGACGGCCCAAACTGAAATTACCTTTCTGCTGGGCTGTCTGAACGCGCCGAGCTCAATGAAGGGTCCGACTGGAACGAAGCCCGTCTCCTCTGCGAACTCTCGCTTCGCCGCGACCAGCGCTTCCTCCCCGTCCTGATAAAGCCCCTTCGGTATCGACCAACTGCCGGCATCCTTCTTCGCCCAAAACGGTCCGCCGGGATGGATCAGCAGGAGCTCGATATTTGCGGCCAAGCGCCGAAATGCGACGATCCCCGCGCTCCGATTTGTCCTTGGCATACCAGTCGCCCCCACTGGGTTCGTTCCTCACCAATCCGCCGTCGCTTGCGCCCAAGCGGGGTGTCCATGGTGCGTGTAAGGGGTTATCCAGATCGCGAGCAACGGCGCATGCCTTGGCGCTGCCGTCAGTCCGGGCTCCAACGAGTCTGGTCCAGAATAGCTTAAGGCTCATTCGTGACAAACAATACTGATTTTAGTGGTGGTTCTCTATCCTCAAGGGAGCGAACAGATGCGTCGGATATGCTGTTCAAGTCGAGGCCCAAAGCGAAAGCCAAAGACAGCGACGACAAAAAGCAGGGCCGGCCCGGATGTCCTTCTTCGAGGATGACCATGGATCAGGCAGGGCAGCTCTCTGAACTCATCGGCGAGATCTATGATGCCGCGCTCGATCCCTCGCGGTGGAGCGACGTGCTCGGCAAGGCCGGGCGTTTCGTCGGCGGCCCGGTGGCGGCAATCTTTTCCAAGAGCCCAACCGCCTTGACCGGCACTGTCTATTATCACTCCAGCGATATATCGGGTCCTTACCGAAAGCTCTATTTCAACAAATACATAAAATTCGACCCCTTCACCACCGCCCAATACTTCTCTGATGTCGAGCAACCGATGGCAGTGGCGGATATCATGCCTTACCAGGAGTTCCTGGAAACGCGGTTTTACAAGGAGTGGGTCCAGCCACAGGGCATGGTGGATGCCGTAACGGCGGTGCTCGATAAATCGGTGACCACCGCGGCAATGTTCGGGGTGTTTCGCTACCAAAGCGATGGTGTTGTCGACGACGAAGCGCGCCGGCGCATGCGCCTTATCGTTCCGCACATCCGCCGGGCCGTGCTGATCGGCAGACTTATCGATCTCAAGGCCGCGGATGCTGCGAGCCTCGCTGATATACTCGACGGCCTCAGCGCGGGAATGTGCCTTGTCGATGCGGGTGGACGCATCGTTCACGCCAATGCCGCCTGTCACCTCATTCTCGACGCCGGCGACTTCCTGTCCACGATGGGGGGGCGGATCGTCGCAAGCGATGCGAAGATTGATCAGGCTCTTCGCGAGCTGTTTGCAGCCGCCGGGAGCGGCGATGCGGCAATCGGAATCCGGGGAATTGCCTTGCCGCTGAAGGCGCAGGACGGCTCATGTTATGTCGCGCATGTCCTCCCGCTGACATCCGGTGCCCGCCGTCTTGCCGGGAAGGCTTACTCCGCAACTGCGGCCCTTTTCATTTGCAAGGTGGCAACGCAAATCCGATCTGCTCCGGAAATCATCGCCCGCGCTTACAATCTGACCCCGACCGAGTTGCGCGTGCTGATGGCGATTGTTGAGGTCGGCGGTGTCCCGGAGGTTGCGGTGGCCCTCGGCGTGGCCGAAAGCACGGTCAAGACGCACCTCGGGCGCTTGTTTGTAAAAACCGGCGCCGGCCGGCAGGCCGATCTTGTCAAGGTCGTTGCGGGATTTGCGACACCGCTAATCGGCTAGCGAGTGTCCTCAGCGGAATCGGCCGCTCCCGACGTATCTTGTTCTAAATCCGGCAGAAATGTGGTTCGAGTGCCCCCGCCGGCGCGACCGCGGCCTCATCAACTTATTTTGATCACTGCGCTGCAACAAACATCCTCTGATCGGGGGAAGCGACCGGTTCCGCCGTGACCTATCAACGTTGCCGGGGGGCCAACAAATCGCGGAACGATGGCTGATATTGCCGCCATCATGACCGGCCTATCGGAAGTAACCCACGTGACCAATCCAGAGAGTTTCGCGACAGTTCGATTCTCGACAGCCGATCTTCCGGAAAACATGCGAGTTGCCACCTGGCGTGAGCATTACCGCCACACCGTGCTGAGGGCTGAGATCGAGCCCGCTGACGACGCTTCGCTCGACGCGACTGTGACCTCGCGTGCCTTGCCGGGACTGCAACTGGTGTCGGGTCGGTTTACGGCCGCCCGAATAGTACGTACGCGTGAGATGATCGCAGACGGCAACGACGATCTCTCGCTCCTCGTGAATCAGACCGGCAGCGTCGTTGTTTCTGCGCGCGGCCGTGAGGTCACGCTTCGCGAAAATGACGCGGTGTTGATCAGCAGCGGCGAGGCGGTTGTATTCGACCGCCGTTCTTTCGGCGAATCTATCGCGATTCGAATTCCATACTCGATGTTGTCGCCGGTGGTCGTCGATGTCGACGATGCAATCATGCATCACATACCCCGGGATACGGCCGCGCTCAAGCTTCTGACAAGCTACTCGAACATCTTGCTGCGTGACGATCTCGCGGTGGAGACGCCTGCTCTTCGACATCATGTTGCGACCCACGTGCACGATTTGGCAGCACTCGCGCTTGGAGCGACTCGCGAAGCCGAAGGCGTTGCCAGAAGTCGCGGGATGGGGGCTGCCCGATTAAGAGCGGCAAAGACCTATGTCATCGAGAATATTAACCGCCGGGATATTTCGATCGGCAGCGTTGCGGCGTATCTCGGCGTGACGCCGCGCTATTTGCAGAGACTGTTCGAGAGCGATGGCACCACGTTTTCCGCCTTCCTGCTCGGGCGGCGCCTTGCCAGCGCCCATCGCATGCTCAGCGAGCCTCAGTCCGTGCAAAGGCAGGTGAGCGCGATTGCCTACGACGCTGGATTTGGCGACCTTTCATATTTTAATCGCTCCTTTCGACGGATCTACGGCGCCACGCCGATGGATATCAGGGAAGCCGCTGCGAAAGCCCGTCAGTGAAGTGCTGAAAATTTGCAGCATTCTCCTATAAGCACGTCACGATCGCGTTTTCCAACCAGCTGCTGTCGCCAGGCGGGGGCCTGATCCGCCGGAACCCGCGGGCTCCCCCTGCATTGCTATCCACGCTGCGCGTGCGTTAATCTGTGCCCGCTGCCAGTCCCTCCGCCCGCAACCACAAGCGCAACTCATGACTGACGAACCGCCCGCGGGTATCATCGCGGCGTCATCGGCAAGCGCGCCACGCCCTGCCGCGGTGGCCTTCATCTTCATCACCATCCTGCTGGACATGTTCGCGCTCGGTTTGATCCTGCCGATCCTGCCCAAGCTCGTGGAAAGTTTTGTCGACAACGACACCGCGAGCGCCGCGCGGATCTTCGGTCTGTTCGGCACCGCCTGGGCGGTGATGCAGTTTTTCTTCTCGCCGGTCCTCGGCGGCCTGTCGGACCGGTTCGGCCGGCGGCCCGTGGTGCTGCTGTCGAATCTGGGGCTCGCGCTCGATTATGTGCTGATGGCGCTGGCGCCGTCCCTGACCTGGCTTTTCGTCGGCAGGGTGATCTCGGGGATTACCTCGGCAAGTGTTTCGACGGCATTCGCCTACATCGCGGATGTGACGCCTGCCGAACAGCGCGCAGCGGTGTTCGGCAAGGTCGGCGTTGCGTTCGGCGCTGGTTTCATTCTCGGACCGGCGGTCGGCGGGCTGCTCGGCGGCATGGATCCGCGGTTGCCGTTCTGGGTCGCGGCAGGGCTGAGCTTTGCCAACACGCTTTACGGCTTGTTGATCCTGCCGGAATCGCTGCCGCCGGATCGGCGCTCACCGTTCCGCTGGAAAAGCGCGAATCCGCTGGGTGCGCTGGATCTGCTGCGCTCCGACCGGGTTCTCGCGGGATTGTCGGTGGTGAACTTCCTGGCCCAGGTCGCCCATGTGGTCCTGCCCTCTACCTTCGTGCTCTATGCGACCTATCGATATGGCTGGGATACAACGACGGTCGGTCTGACACTGGCCATGGTCGGCATCTGCTCAATAGCAGTGCAGGGTGCTGCGATCGGGCCGATGGTGCGGCGTTTCGGCGAGCGCCGGGCGCTGCTATTGGGCCTCGGCTGCGGCGCCGTTGGCTTTCTGATTTACGGCGCGGCGCCGACTGGTCTGCTGTTCTGGCTCGGCATACCCGTGATGGCGTTATGGGGCGTCGCAGGCGCGGCGACGCAAGCGCTGACGACGCAACTGGTCGCGCCGGACCAGCAGGGCCAGCTGCAAGGCGCGACCAATAGCGTGCAAAGCGTGTCCCAGCTTGTCGGACCGTTTCTGTTCACGCTGACATTCGCCTATTTCATCGGCAACCAGGCGCCGCTGAAATTACCGGGGGCGCCATTTTTGTTGGCGGCGGCGCTCATGCTATTGGCATTGCTGATCGCAGCGCGCACGCTGGCTTCAGGGAACAGCCGGTGATTCCAAACGGCAATCCCAGGCGGATTGCATTACCTGCGTCCGGACTGGTTCCCGCTGGGAACCGTGTGTTTTAAAATCATTGGATTCGGCTAGCCGACCACGTACCGTGGTCGCTGCCAGTTCAGGAGCACGGCAGAATGGAGAGACGCCTAGCGGCGATAGTTTGCGCCGACGTCGCCGGTTACTCGCGAATGATGGGCGCCGACGAGGCTGGCACACACGCCACGTTCAAGGCCCATCGAAGCGCGATATACCCGATCATCCTCAATCACGGCGGACGGCTTGTAAAGAATACCGGCGACGGTTTCCTGGTCGAGTTTCCGAGCATCGTGGAGGCGATCGAGTCCGCGATCGCGATGCAGGCGCTGATGGCGGAACGGAACGACCACCTTCCCGCGGATCGGGTGATGCAATTCCGTATGGGCGTCCACATGGGAGACGTGATCGCCGACGAAGACGAAGTGTTCGGCGACGGCGTCAACGTCGCGGTCCGCCTTGAAGCGATTGCTGTCCCCGGCGGCGTGGCCGTTTCAGCGAAGGCCTACCATGAGGCCAGCAAGCATCTCGGCGCCATCCTTGTCGACGCCGGCAGTCACCGCTTGAAGAACATCGAAGAGCCGGTGCATGTCTGGACCTGGGAACCGAGCGGATCCGACACCAGCGGTCGGGAAGCCAAGAACACATCGAACCTGCCGGCTCAATATCGAACCGCGATCGTCGGCGTGCTGCCGTTCGCCAATCTCAGCGACAGCACCGACGAATATTTTTCCGACGGGCTCACCGAGGACCTGATCCACGCGCTTTCCTTGCAATCGTTTTATCGGGTGCTGAGCCGAAACTCGACCTTTTCGTTCAAGGGCAAAAGTCTCAGCGCGCGCCTGATCGCGCGGGAGATTGACGCGACCTACTTGATCCAGGGTTCGGTGCGGCGTGCCGGAACCAAAATTCGTGTCACCGCCGAACTGATCGCTCCGGAGAACGGCGAGCAATTATGGGCCGGTCGATATGACCGGGACATCGGCGACCTGTTCGCGATGCAGGATGAAATCACCACCAGTCTGTCGGCTGCATTGGCCCCGGAGATATATCGTGCGGAAGCATCCGCCCCGGCCCGGTCATCGTCCACCGATCTGACCGCGTGGGATCGGTTTCTAAGGGGGCTTTCTCACTACTACAAGCACACAAAAGCGGATTTCGAAGCCTCGATCGATCTGTGCAGGGAGGCCATTGCGCTCGATCCGTTGCTTTCAATCGCACGCGCCTATCTCGCCACCATCATGGTGCAGGGCGTGCAGTATGGATGGATCAAAAGTACCAGCCAATTGTGGACCGAGGCGATGACCCTGGCGGAAAGCAGTGTCCGGCTTGATCCGCGTTCGTCATTCGCATTTGCGATTTTGTCCTACGTGCATGCGATGGAGGGGAATTACGAGGCGGCAATGGAAGCCGCAAAGCGGGCGGTCAAGTTGAACCCGTACGACATGGGTGCCCGCGGCGTACTCGGAATAGCTCACCTCGTGATCGGCGAGCATCGGCAGGCCATCGAACTGTTTTCGGCGGCCGTGCAGCGCGGCAGCAGCGACCCCCGATATAAATGGGCGGCGTTGAACGCGTTCAGCCACTATCTGGTGGGACAATATGATGCGTCGCTGTCCTGGGCGCGCGAAGCGCTGTATTTGAACCCCAACCATCTTCAAGTGCTCGCGGTACGGGCGGCGGCTCTGGCGCAACTGGGGCGAGCCGAGGAAGCGGCAAAGGCGGCCGAAGTTCTGCTAGGCAACTTTCCGGGCCTGACCGTCGAACGGCACTTAAGGAATTTCCGTTGGAAAACGCCTGATGACATCGCCCATTATCGTGACGGACTTTTGAAAGCCGGCGTCCCATTCAGCAAATTGACTCTGGTCGAATCTGCCTCGATGCGGACGGCCTGACCGCCGCGACCGGCCGGACGTCAGGTCCGGCCGGCCAGCGCGTTCGTTATTTTTTCACCAGCGGACAGTCGCTTGCCTCGAGCGGCCTGGCGGCATCTTCCGGAGAAATCGTGGCGATGGTCTTGTAATAGTCCCAGGGATATTTCGACTCCTCGGGCTTTTTCACTTCGAACAGATAGGCCGGAATGATCCTGCGGCCATCGATCCGGAGCGGTCCCTTGCCGAACAGCGGATCGTCGGTCGGAATCTCCTTCATCTTGGCGACGACCTTGGCGCCGTCATGCGGGTTGCCGCCAAGCGCTTCCATGGCTTTGAGGTAGTGCAGGACGGCGGCGTAGTTTCCCGCCACGGTCATCGAGGGCATCGTGCCTTTTGGCGACAGCGCCATGAAGCGCTTGGACCATGCGCGGGTCTGCTCGTTCATGTCCCAGTAAAAGGATTCCGTGAACGACAGGCCCTGCGCGGTCTTCAGGCCCAGCGAATGCACGTCGTTGACGAACAGCAGCAGCGCGGCAAGTTTCTGGCCGCCCGCCACGATGCCGAATTCGGCCGCCTGCTTGATCGCGTTGGTGGTGTCGCCGCCGGCATTGGCAAGGCCGATGACCTTGGCTTTCGAGGCCTGCGCCTGCAGCAGGAACGAGGAGAAATCCGAAGTGTTGATCGGGTGCTTGACCCCGCCCAGCACCTTGCCGCCGTTGGCGGTAACCACCGCGCTGGTATCGCGCTCCAAGGCGTGGCCGAACGCATAGTCGGAGGTGAGGAAGAACCAGCTGTCGCCGCCGGCCTTGGTCAGCGCCTTGCCGGTGCCGTTGGC
>WNFG01005978.1_pt1 | contig 10222 bp, 7 predicted proteins | sample 5400431 | NCBI WGS metagenome assembly WNFG01 (sample SAMN13153346, study PRJNA577476) | soil metagenome | isolation source: 120 cm saprolite under Douglas fir tree site 2 hole 3 replicate 2 | place: USA:California | collected 2015-04-18
ATGGTGCGCCGCTCCCCGGCTGAGAGCGTGGGGACGCGAGCACCACCAAAGACCGACCGGTCTGCATGAGCGATGCGAGCCTCCACATAGTCGCGCGCCTGTGAGATGGTTGCCAGGGTGGAAGTGTAACAGTCTTCGTCGGCCTCGCCCCAGGTGATTAAGCCATGTTTGGCCAGGATGACGAGCTTCGCGTGCGGTTTGGCGCGTACTGCCAAAGCGACCTCGCGCGCCAGCCCAAAGCCTGGGCGGCGGTACGGAATCCAGATCAGCTCGTCACCGAAGCAGTCTCGAGCCAAATCCTCGCCACCCTGGGCGCAGGCGAAGTAGTTCGTCGCGTCGGCATGGGTATGATCGACATGAGCGAATGGCAGGAATCCGTGCAAGAGCGTCTCGATAGAGGGGCGCGGGCGGCCAGGCTCATAGAAGCAGTGGGCGAGGTAGTCCACCATCTCGCTGTCGCTCACGCGTTCGCGTTCCAACAGGGGGAGCATATCGTCCAGGTACAGGCCGGTAAACGAGTCCTCAGTGACGGATGCCAGATCTGAGCCGGAGCCTTTGACCCACAGGATAAGCGCTGGGCGACCACGAAAATCGATCTCGTTGGCCTTGGCCGAGGTGTTACCACCTCCCCAGTTGCAGATCGAGCGATCCGCTCCCAGCCTGCGCGAGCGTACGACCAGTTGGGCCAACGTCGTTGGTATGGAGACATGTGTCATCGCATCGAATCCCTTACTCGTGTATTTCCAATGAAGTTTGTATCATTTGTATCAGTTGTGTCACTTGTGTCACTTGTGTCGGTTGTGTCGCTGTGTTACCTCTTGCATCAAAATGGGAGATGTTCTTGGGACGTCTCCTCTTCCCGCAATGGCCTCTTGCGTATGCACCAGGCAAACGTAGTCGACTTACGCGCCGGGATAGCCGCTGCTCGCTTCTGTAGGGGCGACCCTTGTCGTTGCCCGTTCGCCTGCCACGCGTTCGGCGTAGCCACTGGCGCGGAACGCCGCGATAGGATCAAGGTCACGCCCTTGCCGCACACGAGCCTCAGCCAGGAGCGGGCGCACATCCGTCTCATAGGCCGCCTGGAGCACGCGATACGCCCCCAGCACATCGCCGGCCTCCTGTGTCTCGCGCAGGGCAGCGCGGTCCACCAGCAGCGCCTTGGCGTAGGCGGTCTGAACGTTGACGACGCTCTGGATCATCGCCTCGATCTTCGGTTCGATATTGTGCGACTGGTCGATCATGTAGGCGATGCGACCTGCATTGGCGTTGCCCTCAACACCCGCGCCAACAATCTCGTTGAAGATGCAGAAGAGTTCAAAGGGGTTCTGCGACCCCACGATCAGGTCGTCATCGGCATACCTGCGGTCGTTGAAGTGGAAGCCGCCCAGCCGCTCTTCATCCAAGAGTTGTGCGACAATCTGCGCGATGTTGGTTCCCTGCGCGTGGTGGCCGGTATCCACCAGCACCTCTGCCTGCGGGCCGAGCTTCTGTGCCATGAGCAGCGAGGTACCCCAATCCGGCAGATCGGTGGAGTAGAAACTCGGCTCGAAAAACTTGTACTCGATCAACAGGCGCATCCCAGCAGGCAGCACCGTGTAGATGGCCTGCAACGACTCCAGCAGGCGGCTTCTGCGGCGGCGCAGGTCGTCCTGGCCGGGATAGTTGGTGCCGTCAGCCAGCCAGAGACTGATAATGTCCGAGCCGACTGCTTGCGCAATATCGATGCAGTCGATCACATGCGCGATAGCTCGCTGCCGCACCTGTTTATCGAAATGGCACAGGCTGCCGAAGCGGTACGCGTCATCCTGAAAGAGGTTCGGGTTGACGGCGCCGATACGCAGGCCAAGCGCATGGGCATAGTCTTTCACTGCCTGCCAATCGTCTTCCCTATCCCAGGGAATGTGGATGGCGACACTCGGGCAAGTACCGGTTACCTTGTTGACCTGGGCCGCGTCTGCCAGCTTCTCGCGCAGGTTACGGGCTGCTCCCGGCCAGTGAAACACTTTGAAGCGCGTCCCTGAATCGCCGTAGCCCCACGAGGGAGTCTCGACTCTGAATTGTTGAATGGCCGCGATGACGCCGTCGCTAGTGACACCTCGCTCTTGCAAGAGATTTTCGATTTCTGAACTCACGTACTCACCTTGCCTGACTATTGCTGGTTTTTGTGCCGGGATAGGTTTGTTGCCTCGACGAATTTTCCACAAACGGACGCAGGGCCCGCCTCTCCGCCAGGGCATAAGAGAGGTAAGCTCTCTAAACTGCCCCTGGGGGCTACTTCCTGTGGGAGAGGGCATGCAGAGAAGTGGTCTTCTCTGCATGCCTCCCAGAAAAATGGCGAACCAACCTAGAAGTTAAACTGGTCGATGTTTGCAGTGTTGAAAACCGTTGGTGGGCCAAGGAGGACCACGTTATTGGCGCCAATTGTATAACTACCCAGCTTGCCAGCCGTGAACGTCTCGCCGACATTCCCTTTGATCTTGCCCTCAACCAGCAGGGCCGCGACATAATAGGCCAGATAGCCCAGGTTGGCAGGGTTCCACAACTCAAAGCCCTTGATCGTGCCATCTTTCACGTACTGGCGCAGCTGATTCGGCGTACCAAGACCGGTCAGAGCCACCTGGCCGCCCTTATGCACCGACTCGAGCGCACGAGCCGCGGCAGCGATACCCACCGTGGTAGGTGAGATGATCCCTTTCAGGTTTGGGAACTGCTGCAGCAGGGCCAGCGTGTCGTTAAAACTGGTCGTGTCATCGTCGTTCCCATAAGCGATCTTGACCAACTGCATATTTGGGTACTTCGTTGCCAGCTCATCCTTCATGAAGCCAATCCAGGTGTTCTGGTTCGCGGCCGTGCTGGCTGCCGAGAGAATGGCGATCTGGCCGGTGCTATTGATTTGCTGGGCCAGCAAGTCCACCTCGCTGCGGCCAATTTGCTCACTATTGGCCTGGTTGACAAACACGTTGCGTGCATCGGGTGCCACATCAGCGTCATAACTCACGACCTTGACCCCCTGCGCCATCGCCTGTTTCAGGGCCGGTGCGACGGCATTGGGATCATCGCCTGAGATGACGATGGCGCCGACATGCTGCTCGGTGAGGGTTGTAATGAACGGCACCTGTGCGGCGGCGTTCGCCGAGGACGGGCCAACCTGCTGGAATTTTCCACTTAGCGCAGTAGCGGCCTCCTTGCCCCCCGAGGCTGCAGTGTCGAAATACGGGTTGTTGACCTGCTTGGGCAGGAATACGATGTTGAGGTTACTCCCTGTCCCTGTACCACTCGTAGGAGTACTTCCACCAGTCGTCGTGCTGCCTCCTCCGCAGGCAGCCAGCAACAGCAGTACACACACCAGAAAACCGGGTCCGAGTGTTTGAAAGAGCTTTTTCACTGCCTTCTCCTTTACACTTGCTTTGAACTTCCCGCGGCAAGACGCCGCCGGGTTATAATGACCTGAATGCGCTGGGCGATGTTAGGCCCCAGCACAGAGAGGATCAACAACAAGCCAATTGCGAGACTCTGGATATCCCCACTGATATTCACCAGACTTAACACGTTCTGTAAAATAGCGACGATGAAAATGGCCAGCACCACGCCTAACAACGAGCCACGACCCCCAAAGATGTTGACACCGCCCAGCAAGACAACCGTCACGACATACAGTTCAAACCCCAGCGCATTGTCTGGTCGAGCGCTGGAAAAGCGCGCGGTAAAAATCACTCCGGCTAGCGCCGCGATCACCCCGGAGAGCATGAACAGCATGAGTTTCACCCGGCCCACATTGATTCCGGAAAACCGCGCCGCCTCTTTGTTATTGCCCATGGCGTAGAGTTGCCTGCCCAACCGGCTAAAATGCAACACCACCACAAAAATCACCACCAGGATGGCAAAGATCAGACCCGACCAGGGAATCTCTGTGCCTGGAATAGAGCCAAATCCTAGATTGGTAAAAGAGGTGGGAAAGTCGCTGACAGCCTGATCACCCAGGACAACATAGGCCAGACCGCGATAGAGGGCTAGCGTGCCAATCGTTATGACCAGGGAGGGCAAGGCGAGCTTTGTGACGAGTAAGCCATTGAGAGAGCCCGCAACAAGCCCAACCAGCAGTGCCACTCCTATCGCAAGCCACATAGAATGTCCGCTCTCCCAGAGAAGGCCCAGAACGACACTGGCCAGACCGAGCGTAGAAGCGACTGACAGATCAATCTCGCCGGCGATGATGATCAGTGTCATCGGGAGAGCCATGATGGCTATTTCCATGATGTTACTGGTGAGCGCATTGAAGTTAAATCCGCTCAGGAAATAGGGTGAAACAACACTGCCAATCACAATACTGATCAGGAGCAGTATTGCAAGCAGAGCCTCCCAGGAAATCAGGAGCGATTTGACTCGTTTCATGCTTTCTTCCTCCTGGAGAGGATAGTTCGCTGCAACCAACGGGTGATAAAGGCATCAAGCACCACAGCAACGATAATAGCCGCGCCATACATCGCCTGCAACCAGAACTGGGAAATGTTCAGGATGTTTAACCCATTTTGCAACGTGCCCAGTACAATCGCACCCAGCAGCACACCCAGGATGGTGCCCGAGCCACCAAAGATATTGACTCCGCCTACGACGACCGCCGCAATGACCTGCAATTCCAGACCTGTGGCAGCGGTCGCGTCTACGGTGGCAAAGCGGGCGCCCCAGAGCACTCCTGCGAGCCCGCAGAGCAGTCCCGATGCGGCGAAAGCCGCGAAAACAAGCCAATCCCGGCGAATACCAATCATGTTCGCCGCTTCGGGATTGCTGCCTACCGCGTAAAGCTGGCGTCCGGTATGTGAGGCATGCAGAAAATAACCGACGATGACTGCTATGACCGCCGCAATGAGAATCAGGGCCGGAATACCAAAGATCTGGGTCGTTGCCAGAGCCAGGTAGCCGGCCGGCACATCGGAGGCGTTGACCTGAGAGGTAGTATTGGCCGCGATAATAAAAACCAGGCCACGGTAGACGTAGAGGGTACCCAGCGTGGCCACAATCGCCGGGACACGCCCCAAGGAGACGATCAGTCCATTGACCATTCCTAGAACCAGCCCCAGAGCACAACCCAGTAGGATACCCAGCAGCAGATTGATATTAGGAAGCTGTTTAAAGAAATAGGCCGTGACAAAGGCGGTGATGCCTACCATTGAACCCACTGACAGATCCACGTTGCGCGTCAACACCACCAGCGTCTCTCCCACGGCGACGATCGCAAGAATGGCGACTGAGAGCAAAATCTGCTCGAAATTGTCGATGCTCAGAAAGCGCGGCGCCTGAATGCCGACGATGAGAATAATGAGGAGCAATACAATCAGAAGGCCCAGTTCACGCACCCGGTTGACCAGGCGAAACAGACGCGCTTGGCTCACCTGGCCTCGCTGCTTCGTGCGCTCCACTTCTTGACTCGTGGTGGTCATGCCATCACCTATCCTGTCCTGTAGCAGCGAACATTACCCGCTCCTGAGTCGCTTCGGAGCGTGCGAATGTGCCGGTAACACGTCCCTCATGTAGAACAATAACCCGGTCGGCCATGGCAAGCACCTCTGGGAGCTCGCTGGAGATCAAAATAATCGCCAGACCCCTGGCGGCCAGATCTGAAATAATACGGTGCACTTCGGCTTTGGCTCCAACATCGATACCACGTGTTGGCTCATCGAGGATCAGCACGGCAGGATTGGTCGCCAGCCATTTGCTCAGAACCACTTTCTGCTGATTCCCGCCAGAAAGGGCATTGACTAACTGCTCCACGCCCGCCGAACGGATGCGCAGTTGGCTGGAATACTCACCCGCGATCTTCTGTTCCCGGCGCGGATCAAGCAGTCCCAGGCGCGAAACCTGTTGCAGAATGGCCAGGGTGACATTGGCGGCGATACTGAAGTTCATGACCAGCCCGTGCTGGTGGCGATCCTCAGGGACATAAGCAATGCCGTAATCCATCGCGTGCTGTGGCGAGCGGATACGCACCTTCTTGCCTTTGAGCCAGGTCTCTCCGCTCTCCGCCCGGTCGATGCCAAAGAGCACCCGCGCCACCTCTGTGCGTCCGGCCCCCACCAGGCCCGCGAAACCAAGGATCTCGCCCCGGCGAAGCTGGAAGCTCACATCGGCAAAAACTCCAGGCCGTGTGAGATGGCGCACCTCCAGCACCACTTCCCCGATCTCAGCCTCACCCTTGGGGAAAAGGTTAGAGAGTTCACGCCCGACCATGTGCTTGATGATCTCTTCAGTATGCATCTCGCTGACCGGAGCGGTAATGATATGTGTGCCATCGCGCAAGACAGTCAGGCGGTCGGCGATCTTGAAAACTTCTTCCAGGCGGTGGCTGACGAAGAGTACAGCCACGCCGCGCTCGCACAGTTGCTTCACAATGTCAAATAATTCTTCGACCTCATGCACCGAGAGGGCTGCAGTTGGTTCATCCAGTACCAGAACGCGCGCCTGCAGGGAGAGAGCCTTGGCGATCTCTACCAGCTGTTGTTCAGCAACGGAGAGTCCTTGTACCGGTGTATGGGAACTGAGCGAAACATCCAGGGATGCAAGCAGCTGATCGACCTCGCGATACATACGCTTCCAATCAACGCGCCCGAAGCGATCACGAGGGTGACGGCCCATGAAGACATTCTCGGCAACATCCAGGTCGGGGAAAAGCATCGGTTCCTGCTGGACAACAGCGATGCCAAGGGCCTGGGCCTGTGTAGGTGAGCGCAGTTCCACTACCTCGCCGCCAACTTTCACCACCCCCGCGTCCGGCCTGTAGATACCCGCCAGGATTTTCACCAGTGTGCTTTTGCCCGCGCCATTCTCGCCTACCAATGCATGCACTTCGCCAGGGAACAGACTGAAGTCCACTCCCCGCAGGGCCTGCACACCGCCAAAATGTTTGGCGATTCCACGAAGTTCAACGATGGGTTCAGGAGGATTCGTCACTCTCTTTCCCCTCCTCACGGACAAACTTGACAGACCAGGCCCTACACATTACAATTACTAATAAACTTGAAACGTTTCAATTTGCGATAAAGAAAAAATCGTTATCGCGTTGCCGGGAAATACTCGATCGAGATAATCCGCTGAGAGCAAGGTACACAACCGTCTATCTCCTACATAAGTGCAAAGGTTTTGGAAATTGAAACGTTTCAATAAAAGCAAGTATAATTATGAATGGCCACTTTGTCAAGAGGGATATCCATCGAGCAGATGAGGAAGTGTGCGCGCATGAGGTCAAAGTCAAGTATCCGGGAAGTTGCGAAGCGCGCAAGCGTTTCGCTTGGAACCGTATCGAACGTACTCAATCGACCAGAAATCGTTGCTGAAGAGACGCGGGAACGTGTGAAATCAGCCATAGAGGAAATTGGCTTCGTTCGCAACGGGTCGGCACGCCAGTTACGCGCAGGCACAAGTCAGCACATCGGCTTGATCGTGCTCGATGTGGCCAACCCCTTTTTCACAGAGGTTGCGCGTGGTGTGGAGGACCTGGCCAACCAGGCCGGGTACGTCGTTATCCTGTGCAATTCGGACGATTCTGTTGATAAGGAAAATCACTACCTTCATGTGCTCGAGGAGCAGCGTACACAGGGAGTCCTGATTACGCCAGTGCAGAGCGACGCCAGTTACTTACAGCGGTTCCGGCAGCGAGGCATTGCCGTTGTTCTGCTCGACCGACCAAGCCGCATCAAGGACCTTTGCTCGGTTGCGGTCGATGATGTTCGAGGAGGCGAACTTGCTGCCGCTCATCTGCTCGAGCAAGGGCACGAGTGTATAGCCTTTGTGCATGGCCCGCTCAGCATTCGCCAGGTCGCGGACCGGCGACGCGGAGTGATACGGGCGGTGAAAACGGCTGGCCTTGATGTTGATCGCGCTATTGTTGATATCGACGCTCGTGCTCAAAGTGCCAGGGAGGGTGAAGAGTGCGTGGAGAAACTACTAAGCGCCAGGATAAGGCCGACCGCTGTTTTTTGTGCAAATGACCTCCTGGCACTTGGGCTGATGCGTGGCCTCATTAAGCGTGGGATCTCCATCCCCGGTGATATGGCTCTGGTAGGCTACGATGATGTGGAGTTCGCAAGCGTCCTTTCTACGCCGCTCACCTCGATCCGGCAGCCCAAATATGAACTCGGGCGTGCAGCCGCCGAGCTTCTTCTCGACGAGGCAAATAATCCCACCTCTCACCAACATCAGCACATTATGTACCAGCCTGAACTGATCGTGAGAGAATCATCTTTAACGTGAAAGAAGATGGCTTCTAGACAGTCTTTATTGCTGAGCAATCTTCCTTTTGACACCTAAGTTGACACCTTATCGTCTTTGGTCCTATCCTGACGCTAGATGGGGGAGAGTCGAACTTCTCCTAGCGGCTTTTTCGTGGCCCTTGACACCTGCCATGGTCGGCTCGCTGCGCCCGAGAAGCGGCTTTTTTGTCTAAGCGTGTCTATGGGAAGTAATCCTTGTCTGTTGGTTAAGCTGTAAATGAAGCTGTAGAAAACACAGCGGGTTGGTTTGAACTGAGTCATTATCACATCAAGACTGGGATTGTTGTACCTGCTTCTGAGCGTCGCTTGCGTCCGTCGTCCCGATCTTGACGGCAACTCTGGAAATTGTCAAAGGCCCTGACCATATACTTTGGTTTATGTTGACGGACATCTACGAACAATAAGGCCTACTCCCAGCGCCTATTTTCGCGTCGCCCTTGAACAGGTCGTGGGTGATCGCAAGGAAAGGCAGTGTGGTTTCAGTCCGGCTTCTTAGAGGGCTTTATGGTTATTTTGCCATCATGCTTCGCTGGGCTTGTCAGGCCTCAACTGCGGAATGTGGGTAGGACAATGCGCCCATAAAGGCCCTACCCGATTCTGATGGTTACACCGCCATGCAGCACAACAAAATAGACAAACGCAATCACGAGCGCTAGAATAAGGAGCGCAATACCGGCCATTGGCATATGCTTTGTGGCAAAGCCGATCCCACACCAGATACCGACCGCTCCTATAAACATCAAGAGTAAGAGTACCTCTCCCGCTGTCATGGTGCTTTTCCTTACGCTACCCTGAAAATTTGCTGGTAGTTACGGGCTAGGCAAGTCGCCTGTAGCAGCACTCATCAGGCAAAGGTGGCTCTACCGCTTTTGCTACTGTGGGACACCAAGCAGCCTTGCACGCGCCAAGATATCATCATTGTTCATCAGGTGAAACCGTAGGAGGTGCGAAGTTTGCCCTGTTGTCTGCCTGGGAATAGACGCGACTTCTCGCGTCGTAGAGATGACCGGAATAAACATGCTCTACCCTGCTTCAAAAGGAGTCGGTAGTCAGGCGGGTAGCTCTCAGCCTTGCCCTTCCCCAAAGAGCCTGGTTCATCGATGACGACGAACGCGGGCTTCCTGGCTTTTAAGATCGTTTGAAACCAGCTGTCGTACTCTTTGTAGTCATCTCATGGCAACTTCCATCCTAAAATTTTACTGGGGAGCGCAAGCACATCGGGCGCAGTCTGTAATACTGGGAACAGGAAGCATCCAGAAGCATTGTCAGGGCCTTTGGCAAATCCCGTAGGCGCCCATCAAGACTGGGACAGGAAGCCATGATGTGCGCTCAAAACGAGTGCCAACCATCTCAGTCTTGATGGTCAGGGTGAAGAATGCCTAACACCCTGGTGATGTGTTTATCCTTTGGCAGCTGGGCCATGCTCTTCTGCCCTCCCAGAAACCTGGTGCGGCTCCCCAAGATAACTGAGCTTTGTACACGCTGTCCTCCTTGCTCTATTCATTTGTTCAGCTGCTTCAGGAGATCTTTCTGATGGGACTTTTCGATGCTCCTTGGGAGAAGTGTAGCTGAGTTCTCCTCAAAAAAAGAAGCAAAATTTTGTTACCTTTCCCAAAATCGATCCAGAAGTTTGCAACAGTTGGGATGTTATGGCAAGCCATTTACACAGAGAAATTGGACAGGCTCGTTCAGTGGCATAAAGTAAGGCAGGGAGGAGTTCTACAAAAGTGCCTCCTGCCTTAGTCCTGGTCGGGGCAAGAGGATTTGAACCTCCGAAGGAGCTTTTTTAGCTTTACTGGCAGGCGGATTGGTGGGGGTGTCGAGCGAGGACAGTGCAATTTTTGTCCATTTTTGTCCAATGCTGTTGATGGGGGGAGAGTGGTTTTGCTCCCAGTTTTGCTCTCATTTTATGGTGGTTTTTTGGTGGAATAGGGTCTCTTTTGCGACTGAGTGACCGC
>WNFG01010857.1_pt1 | contig 10221 bp, 8 predicted proteins | sample 5400431 | NCBI WGS metagenome assembly WNFG01 (sample SAMN13153346, study PRJNA577476) | soil metagenome | isolation source: 120 cm saprolite under Douglas fir tree site 2 hole 3 replicate 2 | place: USA:California | collected 2015-04-18
TCGTGTCGCCGGCGTCGGCCGCGTTCAAACCGACGGAGACGATCGTCCTCGTTGCCGGCGACGCGCAGGGGATCGATCATCAGGTTTACGTTCTCCGCGGCGGTGTACGTGGATGGATCGATGAGGTGATGAGCCCCACGATCACGGCGAACGCCTCGCCCGCGGAGCGCGCGGCCTATCAGCGTGCGAGCATCGTCAGCCGCTACTTCGGCGGCGTTCCGCGCGTGGTCGACAAACCGCAGGCAAAGAGCAGCGACACCGCCGCGGGGGTGAAGGCGGTGCGGAGGCGGGGATGTTGAGCGCGGCCTTAATAGAAACAGTGACGTTTTTCGACGAGCTGCGCGACCGCGAATTCAGCCGTCTCGACGCGCAGCATCACGCCTACCTCGACTACACCGGCAGCGCGCTGTACGGTGACTCGCAGCTCCGCGCGCATTACGCGATGCTGCGGGGTGGGCTGTTCGGTAACCCGCACTCCGACTCGGCGCCGTCGCGTGCCAGCACCGAGGTCATTGAGTCGGCGCGGAGGATGGTGCTGCGATTTCTTGACGTTGACGAATCGACGCACGATGTCTGCTTCGCCGCGAACACGAGCGCGGCCATCAAGCTCGTGGCGGAGTCGTATCCATTCTCGCCGGAGTCGCACTGCATCCTCTCGGTCGACAATCACAACTCCGTGAACGGCATCCGCGAATACGCGCGGCGTGCCGGCGCGCGCGTCCGCTATCTCGCGCTCGACGACGAGTTGCGCCTGCTCGATGCGGAGCTGTTTCTATGCGAGGAGTCGCTGCGGGGCGGCGGCCTGGTGGCCTTTCCCGCGCAATCGAACTTCTCCGGCGTGCAGCATCCGCTCGATCTGGTGATGAAAGCACGCGCCCTTGGATTCGACGTTCTGCTCGACGTGGCCGCGTTCGTTCCCAGCCACGCTTTCAGTCTTCGGCAGTGCCCGGCCGACTTCGTGGCGCTGTCGTTCTACAAACTCTTCGGCTACCCGACCGGCATCGGAGCCCTCGTGGCGCGGCGCGACGCGCTGGCGCGGCTACGTCGCCCATGGTTCGCCGGCGGGACGGTGTTGTACGCGTCGGTGGCCGCCGATGAGCATCGTCTCCGCCCCCGCCACGAGGCTTTCGAAGACGGTACCCCCGACTTCCTCGGCATCGCCGCCCTCGACGCCGGTTTTGAGCTGCTGGCCGAGGTGGGGATGTCACGTTTGACCGCGCACGTCGCGCAACTCACGCGCGATCTTCTCGACGATCTCCGCGCTATCCGCTACGGCAACGGCACCCCGCTCGTGCGCATCTACGGCCCGCGCGACACCATCGGCCGCGGCGGCGCCGTCGCCTTCAATGTCTGCGACCGCGAGGGAGCGCCGATCCCGTACTCGCTCGTCGAAGCGCGCGCCCGGCGCGAGGGCGTCTCCCTCCGCGGTGGATGCTTCTGCAACCCCGGCGCGTCAGAGGCGGCCTTCGGCCTCGATGCGCCACGCATCGCCTCCTGCTTCGATTCCCTCGGCGCCGGCTTCACTCCCGAACGCTTCGCCGCATGCAGCAACACCGCCGTTGGCGCGGTGCGGGCCTCGGTCGGTCTGGCGAACAACAACGACGACATCCGGCGGGCGGTGGGGGTGGTGGCGTCGTTTCGGGAGTGAGTCCGGACGGAAGACGACCACGCGGCCGTCACTCCCGATAACGCCTCCCTGGGACCGCGGGCGTCTCGCCAGCGCTCCGCCATAAACCGCTTACGTTCAGGCCATTGCCGGCTAGCCGCATTTCCCACATACCGAGTGGAATTGCCGCCCCCCTGCTTCATCGAGAGTCCTCTCCCGACGCGCGGCTGCGCCGCCGGGCACAGACAAGAGTGTCTGTGCCACATTCGGTCCCGCAAGACTCCACTCTTCTGCCAATACCGAGAACCAATGTGGCATGCCACATTGGTTCTGCCAAGCTCCAGCACAGACTGTTGGCCAATTAGCAGCGGCTAATGTGGCACAGACACTCTTGTCTGTGCCCAGCGGCGCAGCCGCGCGTCAGGAGAGGGACCCTCGACGAAACGGAGTGACGAGAAGTAACAGCGTGCGGTCGATCCCACGGAGGAAAGATCTTTTTTCGGCGTGACTACCTACGGCAACCGCACCGACTGCTCGTGATTGAAAATGTTGTTCGGGTCCCACCGCAACTTCACCTTTTGCAGCGCCGGGTAGTTATCGAGGTAATAGAGGTACTCCCAATTCTTCAGATCGGAGTCGGGATAGTTGACGTAGCAGCCGTCCATCGTGTCGTCGGGGAGAGGGCCGGATTTGCCGTACATGGCGGTGTAGAAAGCGCTCATCCATCGCAGGTTGTCGGTGGTCTCCTCTTCGGTCGTCCAGTATGTCTGGTATTGCAGCTTCATGATCGATGATCGCTGGGGGACGGCGGTGGCGTTGGGGGCGACGGCGTTGATCCGGCAGCCGTAGGAGTCGACCTGCAGCAGGGCCTGGGGATTGGTGAAGCCGTCGGTGAGGTACTTCCAAATCGTGGCGATCTGCGCGTCGGGGAACGGCTGCTTCATGTACGCCGACTTGTACTTGCCGCGCTGGTTCGCGCCGGAGCCGTCGAAGTTCTGCGTGGCGTAGAGCCACGGCATCCGCTGGACCTCGTTCGTGCGTTGCGGGAAGTAGTGGCGGCCGATGGCGTGGGTCTGCGGCACGATCGTGCCGACCCGCGCGTCGCCGTTGATGAAGTGAATGAACTCGCCTATACGCCGAGGTTCATCACCGACATACTGGACCGTCAGCACGATCTGTGATGCCGTTCGATGGGTGAGGTGCAAGAGTCCAAAGAGCCCATCGAAGGAGCTTCCCGGAGCGCTGTTGGCTTGCAGGAACTCTCCGTAACGCTGGACGAGCGTCGTGAACTGTTGCTGCGTCATCGTGCTCCAGTTCCAGGCCAGGTTGGCGATGTACGCCTCCGGCGGCGCCGGCGGAAGCTCGCGGAAGAAGAATCTCGTCACGATCCCGAAGTTTCCGCCGCCTCCCCCCTGGTTCGCCCAAAGCAAGGCCTGTTCGTCTGCATTGGACGAATCCTTGCGCACGATCACGGCGGAGGCCTTTCGCTGGGCATCGACCACGACGATTTCGACGGCGTAGAGCCAGTCGACCGTCAGGCCGTGTTTCCGCGACAGCAGTCCATAGCCGCCGCCTGTGATGTGTCCGCCGGCGCCGACCGAATAACAGGAACCGGCCGGCAACGCCACGCCATATTCTTTGTAGAGATTCCAGTAGACGTTCCAGAGCGTGCAGCCCGCCTCGACGCAGAACGCCTTCATCTCCTCGTCGAAATAGACGCGGTTCATCGGAGCCATGTCGACGATGACGCCGCCCTCGTTCCCGACGGAGAAATTCTCATAGCAATGACCCCCGCTGCGGACGGTGATGCGCCGATCGGCGCTGACTGCCTCCTGGACCGTGCTCACCACCTGCCTGGTATCGCCGCAGATCTGGATGTAGCTCGGCTTGCCGACCCAGCGCAGGTTGAACCCGCGTATCAGCGTCTGGTAGCGGGGATCGGTGTGATCGACGCGTCCACCGGGATAAATCGGGCAATCCTCGTTATGGCTCATGGAAGCTCTCCTGACCCTGAACAGGAGAGCCATCGCCGCGCGGTTTCCCTACCCGGCGTGCGCATACTTGTGCGGTCGTCGGGAAGCCTGCTTGCTGTCCGCACGGAACCCGCCGCGATCATCGAGCCGCCGGAATGCCAGGCGTCTGTCACAGGTCTGATCTCCGCCCTGTGCGCCAACGTGCGGCTCCAAGTCCAGAGAGTTAGCCTTGAGTTAGCTTGCCGGGGAGTTAGCCGCCGGGCCGGCCCGTGAAGTATTCGAGGTAGTGTGCAACCCAGGGATTCGCCAGGTTCAGAGTATGTTGATGCGTGGAGAGAAAATCGCCCATGCCCAGCTTGCGGGCCAGTTTTGCGTATTGGCGAAACTCTCTGGGCAGATACTCCGAGGAGAGCATGGAGGCCACTCGCCGACGAATCCGTTCCTGTTGCTCGGGAAGCATGATGTCGCTTCTGCGAAGGGCTCGCGCGGTGTTTGACTTGAGAATCCGGCCGAACGGAAACGATCCATCTTGCTCAATGAATTCGATGCCAACCTCGGCGCAGGCGATGTCGCCTGCCAGAATCCCTTCGATCACCTGGACCATGACCGGGTACACCCAGGTTGTCTCCGCCTGATGAAACTCGCTGGGCGTCAGATCACGAGGCGTGGATACATGGAACCGACGGGCGTATTCGGCGTAGCGAGTGATGATTCCGTCGCGCGACCAGCGCCCTGTACCGTTGTAGTCGATAACGCGCATTGTGAGGTTACGAATCAGGCATCACGCGCCAGCTCAGTCGTGGTGAAAATAGAAGCGGTTTCCGTCCGGATCTTCAACGGTGAACTGCCTCAAACCCCAGGGCTTTTTCTCCAGTGGCTCCACGATCTTCGAGCCTGATGATCGAAACTCCTCGTACGTGGCGTCGATGTCTTCCGCGAATATCCAATGAACCGCCGGTTCAAAAGGTCCTTGCCGTCTTCGGAAAAAGATGACCGCCTTTCCGCGTGAGACGGAGCCGATCCCGTTTCCCGGATAAAGCCATCCAATCTCAAAGCCGAGAACATCACGGTAGTAACGTTGTGCCTGTTCTACGTCTGCTACCGGCAGCTCCGGTACCAGATGGCCAATCGTCGTCAACGGCACTTTTTGATTCACGGCATGCTCCGATCGGGCGGCGTTTGACTCTCGGGCCCGCGGTAATTTTCCTTTGAGGTGTACGCAAGAATGCCCGAGAGAATCATGGCCAGGGCACCAAAAACCAGATCCAACCGGACCGCCAGACCGCTGGGCCGGAGAATGATCGCCGCGACGGTCATCAGGCCGATACTCAGAATGGCGCAGGTGCCGCTTACCAGTGCAGTAGCCGGATCGTTGTCGCTCTCTTTGGGCACCAGAAACAACGACCCACTGAATGCGAACAGGAGTGCGGTAAGGATTTGCCCGCTCACGCGAAGTGCAGGATAGTGCGGCTGACTGAGAAGATTGTTTGCCAGGAACGCCTCCCATGCGAGATCGACGGCTTTTGGACCCACCCTGAGCTCCTCGTATTGCCGCGACCAACCTCCGAGGGTGACCAGAAAGCTCTGGTTGGCCACGGTTCGGAGATCGACGATCGCGGCGGCGATGACCGCGGCCCATACGATCAATGCCACGAACGCGGTTCGTTCGATGCGGCCCCCGCCGCGGCCGAAGACGCCCTGCAGGAGCCCATAAAGAATCCCTCCCACAAGTGCGAACTTCAACGCGAAAAGAAGATATTCGTGCTCGATCCGGCGGCGTATCTCTTCGACGACGTTATCGTGCTCTTTGTCGAGAAATTGTCTGGCGTTGTCGTCGAGCTGATTCCACTCCACGACCGTGGATGGCGCAAGGTGTTCTCGCGATACTTTCATGTCTCCCGCGCCGAACAGGCCAAGGAAATCCACGGACAGCAGCACGACGAGGATCGCCAGAACACCAAAGGCGGCCATCCGGGTGGTAAATCCACGGTTGGAAAGTGCTTGCATATGGAAAGTATTGCCGCCCTCGCTCGGATGGGTCAAGTCATCGATCGTGTCCTTGAGCGCTGGCTGGTCAGGATGTGGGCCGCCGGGCGCGCTTTAGGATCGCCACAACCGCCTCGAGCCCGCCGGCGGTGACTCCGCCCGCCAGGCCGGCCAAACCGAACCCCGCGCCCGCCCACATGAGGGAAACCTGCGCAACCACAGGAGTTTTCAGGAGCACATCGAGGAGCCAGAAGGCTCCAGTGCCAACCCCTGCTCCGACACCTCCCGCGAGGATTATCGATAGCGCGACGCGGCGGCCGCGCCATCCGAAAAAGAGGAGCAGGACGGCGACCGAGGCGACCGCCACGCCAAGCATGTCCGAGGCGATCAACGCGATCAGGTACAGAATGCCCAGGATCATCAACATACGGTTGCTTTGCCGCGGGGCGCTTGCGACTCACCGACTTGCGGCCCGCCCCGGGGAAGTCTAGCAGCCGGGCGGGCCGGGATGCAGTGACTCCGGCTTCAGGCCTCCCCGCGCTGGCTCTTCGCCCACTTCAACAGGCTGCAGGCCTCTCCGGGTAGGCTCTCCGCCCACCTCAACAGGCTCCCAGCCTCTACAGGTAGGCTCCACGCCCACCCCAGGAGGTTTCAAGCCTCTACGGGCAGGCTCCGCGCCCGACCCGGCAGGCGTCGGGCTCACCAGGAGAGGTTACGAGCCTGATTTGGTGGGTTCTTATCCTAAGACGTGGGGCCAGCGACGCCTTTATCGTCAAGAAAGCTTACATAAGGATAGGCGTGGCTGTAACCGTTGCGTTGCCGTCGTGTAACACCTGTTGGATTTGACCGGAACCTAAGATGGACCATCGATCGATCACAGCGGCATGTGCGCACCAGTGCCGAATGCCCGCGATGCAAGGGCCTTTGCGTCGTGGTGCCACCACCCGCCGTAAGCGCGCGTCGCGCTCACGAGCGGTCTATGCAATAAGGGGAAGAAACCATGTTTGCCATGATTGCCAGTGTTGTACGCGAAGGGTTCGCAACCGATTCGCCGGCTACGCCGACAGTGACTCACTATCAGGAGGTGGCGGCGCGGTTCATCGCGTTGCTGAATGAAGCCATTGCCCTGATCCCGTCGCTCGAGCCGTACCATGCCTCGACCGAGGAGTTCGTTCGCGCGCACCGGAGCTTTCCGATTGACTTCATCGCCACGGTGCTGGCCGCGGTCGAAGCGGATCCCGAACTGCGGAACGTCGACAAATTCGACGTCGCCGAGGCGCGGGATACGCTTCAGTTCCTGGAGGCCTTCCGCCCGGTCATCGACCAGGTGGCCACGCTTCTGAGGAATCTGAAGTTCACCTATGGCGCGCGGAAAGCGAGGGTCGTTTCCGACGGACTGCTGATCTACGACGTCGCCAAAGCACTCGGCCGCGATCCCCGCAGCGCTGCCGTGGCCTGGCACGCCAGAAACATGAAGCGCGATCTGAAACGCTCGGGAGCGCGCCGGCCGAGGCCGCCGGCAGGGCAGTAGCAACATCCGTTTGGAAGGAACGCGTTCACGCGGAGGCGCGGAGGAGGGATCGCTTTTCTCCTCCTATCCTCCGCACCTCCAACCGAGGTGTCAAGTTGCGGGGAGCGCCTTATTAACGTGGAGGTGTAGCACGCGCAGCAGAGACTTTTGGGGAGTGGGAGAACACGACGACAACCTGTGAGGGGAGCAGGGAGGCGGCGGTGAAGGTCGCAATATTGCTCTCCAGGTGAACGACATTATCCTGGCCGGCAAGCCACGGGCTGATTTCGCCGAGGTCCTGCGGAGTGTCGCCGGAAGGCTCGAGGTCAGGAAGCCGGTAGTGCATCGGGATGACGATCCGGGGGCGCAGCGCCTTGCGGATCGCTTGGATCTCTGCGTCCTTGAGGATGTGGTGTTTGGCGTCGATGGGCATCATCAGGATGTCGACGCGGCCCAATTCCCGGAGGTTTGCTTCAGTCAAAGGACCGTTGTCCCCCAGGTGCGCGATTCTCAGACCGTCCAGCTCGAGCAACCAGATGGTATTGGTCTGACCGAACTCTTTCCCATACGGACCCGCGTGTTTTCCGGGAATCCCGGTGATCGATACGCCGGAGACCTTGTAGGCTCCCGGATCGCGCAGCACGCGTACGTCGGGTGTCCAGGGAGGAGGCTGGCGGCGGCGAGCGTACGCGGGAAGTCGTAGCCGAGCCAGACGCGGCTGGCGAACGGGTCGATGAGGAGGCGTGCGCCTCCAGCGGTGTGAATGCGAAAGCAGGAATGGGCGATGTACTCGATCGCCACCCGTCCCGCCTTTAATAGGAGCCGAGGATCGGAAGGATCGTCCACGGTGATCGGGATCGGCTCGACAATGGCCGGGTTTTTGGCGAGCACGTAGCCGCTCGCGGGCAGCGCTTTCCCGGCGAGCACGGCCTTCACATCGGCGACCACCTGCTCGTACGCCGGCTCCCCGCGGTCATAGACGCGCACGGTGGCCTCGCTGGGTGGGGGCAGGGGTTCGGCCGGCGCCGTCAGTCGCCGCGACACCAGCGAGAACTGGCGTGCGCCGGCAGCAGCTCCCCGAGGAGGCCGTTCCCGGAAAGCAGCTTGATCACCTTCCTGGGAGACGAGCTCGAGCTGCTGTGCGAGCTTCTGTTGCGCGTCAAGCACTTCGAACAGATAGCGGCTGGGAAGTTGCGGCTCCAAGTCCGGTGCAGCGCAGAGTTAGCCGCCGGGGCGATTGCTAAAGGAACCCGCGGTCTGTGGCGTGATCGACGCAGCGATGATGCATGCGAGCGCCGCGATCCCCGCGATGGTCCGGAGCACATGCCAGTACCACCACTGATCACGTGCGCGCGCCCAGGCTGACGGCGGTGCGAGCGCGCTCCAGGTGATCACTTGAGCGTTCATTGGCTGGTTGCCAAAGCGTGTGATAAGGCCAGCAGCAACAAGAAGCGCGGCGCCCAGCAAAAGAAGGTAGAACGATGATCTGCTTGCGCGAACGAGTGACGCGTGGACAAGCGTGAGCACGATGCAGACGGCGCCCAGAATGGGCATGGTGACATTTAGGGCGCGGATCGCATTTTGTTGTTGCTCAACGTAGGCGGATGCCGAGAGAGCAGCCGGGTTGAAGCCGAGCCAAATGCCGAACATGGTGCCGGTGACCAGCGCGGCCATGAAGATATTCGTGAATCTGACGACCGTCGTTGTCACAGCTCGACTCCCGAAATTTGCGACCGCCTAACGGACCAAAAGCTCACCAGCTTGGGGCCGCACGCCATACTGTAGCACTCAGCGACCAGGCAAGTTGCGGAAATGCCCCGGTAAACGACTCACTGCCACCGGAAGAATGTGGTTGGTTTCTGAGCGCGAGCGGCTGCGGAACGGGGAGGCGTTCGCCTTCGCTCGGCGGACATTCTTGAGGATGCCAATAACTGATGAACGATCGCGGAGCCCTCTCGTGAGCCGACGTAAGTCTCTGTTGCTCAATGGGTTGTGCACGACAAAAACGAAGGTGTGACCCCAGTGAACTGACCCCATGCGCATTCATGGGCACTTCACTAGTAGCGCGCAAGGTTCCGCAATCGAATTGAGGTAGCCATCAGCCATGCAATGACAACCGCGATAAAGAATCGATTAGCCAGGCCGTATGGCGCTCCTTTGCGGAGCGTGAGGAACTGAAGGACGAAAGCGAGTGCGATCAATACCAACAGGACCACAGAAGTGCGCCGATACGAACTCCACTTGAGATGTTTCCCAAAGCTTGCTGTGAGCAGGGCGATTGCAAGGGCGATGCTCCCCACATTCACAAAAAAACTGAGATCGTGAAGCTCGCCAGACTTAGTCGCTGGCCTGCCTGGCAGATCCATGGGATAGATTGCCGAAACAATCAGGCCAATAGACGCAACCGCCAAAAGCAAAACACCCATGCGCGCGGGGATGGACGTCGGGCCATCTCGAGCAAGCCCAACGAGAAGAGCTGCACAACCAAAGCTCAGCCCGACGAATACACTTTGCATCACCCAACCATAGGTGCCGACGGCATATTCGCTGATCATGTGGTTCCTCGGTGCAAGATCGGGGCGAAGTATATGCATAAGCAGCAGAGCGAGAGCTGCGTAGGCAAGGCAGCTAATTGCTGCAGTGCCGAAAGACGTGGCTGATGGTTCAGGTGAAGCAGGTGAAGCTGTGATGCCTGGGTTGGACATACTCTTCCTCTCGCTTGAAATTTTGTTAAATTCTCGAACCGCGATAACCGCGATGGACCCCGTGGCCTCAGTACGGCCTAACGGATCCAAGCTCACCGGCTTGGAGCCGCACGCGGAATAGTAGCGCACTTGGCGATGCTGCAAGTTGCGGCTCCAAGTCCGATAGAGGAAGAGGATCGCCGCGAGCGCCTGGGTCTGCGCCGACGCTGAGACATTGCGCTCCACCGCAAGATGGGTCAGGAACTCGTTGATCTCGGGACCTCCCATCGCACTCGATGCTTCTTCCCGTGAAAGAGAATGAAGCGCTTCGCCCAGTGATCGTAGGTCTCCTCGGTCCGGATGCTGTAGTACCGCGTCCGAAGCCGCGCGCGTGCGGTCGAGGAGTTTTGGTGCCGCCATCGCAAGCCGAGGTTCCCTCGGAGCGGTGGCGGTGTCAAGGAT
>WNFG01005980.1_pt1 | contig 10220 bp, 8 predicted proteins | sample 5400431 | NCBI WGS metagenome assembly WNFG01 (sample SAMN13153346, study PRJNA577476) | soil metagenome | isolation source: 120 cm saprolite under Douglas fir tree site 2 hole 3 replicate 2 | place: USA:California | collected 2015-04-18
GTCGATCCCGACATTCATAAAGCCGGTAATCGTGCAGTCCTCGATGTGGAGCGCCTTCCCCGAAATGAACTTAATGCCATTGAGGCCGAGGCCGAGGCCGATGCCATTGATCGAAAAGTTTCTCAAAATCACCACGTCGTTGGGTCCGGCCGCCACCACGATGCCGTTGGCTCCAGAGACGAGCACGCTGGCGAGGGTCCCCCGGCCATCAATGGTGATCGATTTGGTGATCGTCACTCCTCCAAATCCGCCCGGATCCAGCGCATCGATCTCGCCTCCCGCCGCAGTCTTCGAGATCGCGCCCGGCAATGTCTTACAGGGAGCGGTTCGAGAACACGGATTGGCATCGTCGCCCACGCCGGAAACCCAAGTGCGCGTCGCCTGTGCCCATGCGGAGGAACCCCAAACAACAAATAGACAAACGGCTGCGAGCATCTGCAATGACTTACGCATGAATCCCCCATTCGGATGTTTGTGATTGACTCGCTCCTGCGCGCGGAATCGCGCGCTCCACGCTGATGGAGCGTGCGGAGCAAAAGGCTTCTACCAATCCGCGCGATCGCTTCGCAAGATGCGACGATCAGCGCGGAACACGCTGAATCGGCGTTCATCGCTGCCGGTGTGGGACTTCAAAATCGCTGACAGTAAAAACTGAAGCGCGAAATGTTTGCTGAAAAACGCGGTGGGCGCTTGAGTCGCATGGTGCGCCCGAGCCGTGTCTGGGGATTGCGATGTTCAAATTGCTGAAGGCGAAGCGAGGTCGCGGGGCCGCGGGACGTGATGCTCGGCTGAAAGAGCGAGCCGGCCGCGGAGAATGCGACCGGCTCTTGGACCTCATGTTCTAGTTGTTCTTCTACGGAGGGCTGATCGGCGCGCGATCCACCGGGAGCCGCTTGGCGGTGGTCGCTGGGTTGCCCATGGGCAGCAGCGCCACCGGTTTTTCCCTCGGCGGCGTCGCCTCGGGCGGGGCCTTGAGGTAATCCGGCATCGCGCCGCTCATCGCTCGCCAGGCGCGGTACAACTCTTTCAGATGCCGAGGCACCGAGCGTAGACCCGATAGCCACTGCGCGAATCCGCTTCGGGGTGGCTGCTGCGCTGGCCATCCGATTTGGGGTATTGACTGCGCTTGTCCGAGCTGACTCCAGATTGGTTCGAGAACCGACCTGAGCTCGGCCTTTTGGGCCTCGTTCATCTCCGACAGGCGGGAGTGGTAGATGACTACCTTCTTCGCGGTCGCGTTGAACGGGAGGCGCTCACTCGGTTCCGAGGGATCCTCCTCTCCCTGCATGAGCTTCGTCACCGCCGCGCGGACGTGTCGAACACTCCACTCCTGTTTGAGCGCGCGCTCGATCAGCGCGGCCATTCTCTCGTCGGGCGTTCCTTCGCTGGACGAGGCTTCAGGAGTCGAGTTCTCGCTCCAGTAGGAATGGAGTTTCGCTAATTCCAACGCGGAGCTGAGGTCGAGCTGGTGCCGTTCTATCGTTTCGGCAGGCGCTGTTTCGCTAGAAGACTGCTCCGATGTTGCTTCCGCCGGGACATTTATCCCTTTAGAAACGGCATCCTTGATGACTTGAGGTGCGGCATGGAGTCGAAGCAATCGCCTAACCCTGTCTGGAGCGATGCTCACCTCGCGGGCGATCGCATCGATGGTGTACGATTCGGGACGCATGGACTTGAGCCGAACCAGCGAGGCGGCGCAGTCCAGCGGCGAGATGTCTTCGCGCTGTATGTTTTCCAGAAGCGCGAGGACCAGCATCTGATCGTCCGAAATATTCGAACGCTCTTCCGCTTTCACGGTGGAGAAGCGGGAGCGGTCCGCCTCGGACTTTGCTTCGCTCCTCAATCGGCGCAGCGCCTCTACTCTGCCGTGGCCAAAGATGATCTGCCAGCGGGCACCCGCTCGGCGAACGAGTATCGATTGTACCTGGCCTTGAAGGGCGATGCTCTCTCGCAGTTGAGTTGCTTTCAACTTATCACGCTCGGTGCGTGGCTGGTAAGGGTTGTCGTCGAGGAGATCCAGATCGAGGTGAAGAAGCTCTGGTGGCGTCGTTCTTGGTTTGAGCTCGGCTTTGACGTCGGCTGGCCATTGACGATCATTCAGCTTCATCGCATCCATTGCGTACCTCCTTTTTGGGTTTGTGCATGGCATCCGAGCAGCGCGGGTGCCGATCGTCTGGACGAATGACTGGGCGCCTTATTTCATCGTCGATCGATCCAAACGGCGTGAATCAATCGCGCGCAGAATCGCGACAGTCGAAAATCATCGAGAATTTAAAGACTTGCTCAGAAATTGAGCAATGCTGAAAAAGCGACGAATTTAATTCTTGTTCGTGCGTGCACGGTTGCATTGCCTCGGGAAGGCTCGTTCAAATTGAGGGTTCGAAATTGATCGAGCTTGGATCGTTCGACCGGAAATTCCACAGGCCTAAAAAAACTGTCCAAAAATTCCACAGGCGCTTGCGTAGGTGTCCGAAGGGGCTGGTACGAAACATTCCATGTGGGGGGCAGGCGTTCTTGGTCGAACCACGGATTGGATTGGGGCAGACGGATGGAACGTTCCATCTTGGGGAGGGGCTCTCGGTGCAACTACGGACCGGATCGGGGCAGCCCGATGGAACGTTCCATCTTGAGGAGGCGTTCTCCGTGCAATCGCGGATTGGATCTGGGCAGACGGATGGAACGTTCCATCTTGAGAGGCGCTCTCGGCCGAACCACGGATTGGATCTGGGCAGACGGATGGAACGTTCCATCTTGAGGAGGCGTTCTCGGCCAAACCACGGGGTGGCCGGATGGAACGTTCCATCTTGAGGAGGCGTTCTCGACCAAACCACGGATTGCATTGGGGTGGCCGGATGGAACGTTCCATCTTGAAGAGGCGTTCTCGGCCAAACCACGGATTGCATTGGGGTGGCCGGATGGAACGTTCCATCTTGAGGAGGCGTTCTCGGTGCAACCACGGGATTGCATTGGGGTGGCCGGATGGAACGTTCCATCTTGAGAAGGCGTTCTCGGCCAAACCACGGATTGCATTGGGGTGGCCGGATGGAACGTTCCATCTTGAGGAGGCGTTCTCGGCCAAACCACGGATTGCATTGGAGTGGCCGGATGGAACGTTCCATCTCGAGGAGGCGTTCTCGGTCGAACCACGGATTGCATTGGGGTTGGCCGGATGGAACGTTCCATCTTGAGAAGGCGTTCTCGGCCAAACCACGGATTGCATTGGGGTCGCCGGATGGAACGTTCCATCTTGAGGAGACGTTCTCGGGCAAACCACGGATTGCATTGGGGCGGAAGGATGGAACGTTCCATCTCGAGGAGACGTTCTCGGGCAAACCACGGATTGCATTGGGGCGGAAGGATGGAACGTTCCATTTTGAGGAGGCGTTCTCCGTCGTTCTCCTGCGAGGTCCGGTGGCCTATTTGCGGCGATGTGCGTCCGCCTGCCTCGCCAGCTCTTCCCGCGCTGCCACCGCGAGTTGATCCGCCCGGTTATTCCCCTCGTTGTCCGCGTGTCCGCGCACCCAGTGCCACTTGATGTCGTGAACCTCACTGAGCGCGATCAACCGTCGCCAGAGGTCCTCGTTCAAGACAGCCTTCCGGCCCGCGCTTTTCCACCCGTTCCGCTGCCACTTCGCAAGCCAGCCTTCCGCAAACGCATTTCGGACGTACTGCGAATCGGTGAAGACGTCGACCGCGCAGGGCTGCTTGAGCGACTCCAGACCCTTGATTGCGGCGGTGAGCTCCATCCTGTTGTTGGTCGTTGACGGCTCCGCGCCGGAAATCTCCTTGCGCGCCTGATGCTGCTCCGAAATCAAAACCGTGCCCCATCCGCCCATCCCAGGGTTGGGGGAGCATGCCCCGTCGCAGAAGATGGTGACGTGTGGCTTCACTCGGCCGCCAGCTTATAGATGAAAATCGGGAAAGCGATCTTCAGGAGCGCGCGGGATTGGGTTCGAAGGAAGTCGGCCTACCATCCGCCAGTGTTGGTCCGCATGATCCTTCCATTGTCGCCGACCGCCGTCGCGGTGTTGATATCCAGCATGTGCACCCCCCAATACGAATCCGCGGGGGCACAGCACTGAGCGATCCACGTAGCACCCCCGTCGGTGGTGCGTAGAATGGGACCATAACCGGCAATCATTCCGTTGTTCGCGTCCACAAACGACACCGCGTGCCCAGTTCCGGTGTGGCGCGTCCAGGTCTCGCCGCCGTCGGTAGTACGCAGAATGCCGTCACCCACGGCGGTGCCGATATTCGCGTCTACGAAGGAAAGTCCGAGCAGGGCATTGCTTGTGCCGCTCGCTCTCGGCGTCCAGGTGGCGCCCCCGTCGCTGCTGCGCAGGATCGTTCCCGAGTCACCCACCGCGATGCCGGTGTTTGCATCGAGCATGGAAACTGCGAAGAGACTTTGCAGCGTTCCAGTGAATTGGCGCGTCCACGTCTCGCCTCCGTCGTCGGTTCGAAGAATCCATCCAGCGATCCCCACCGCGGTCCCAGTGGCGGCGTCGATGAAGGAGACGCCGTACAGGTGGGCCCCCGTCCCGCTCGATTGGCGCACCCAAGTGGCACCGCCGTCGGTGGTGCGCAGGATGGTGCCCCCGGTTCCTACCGCGGTTCCGGTGTTTGCATCCACGAAACCTATCGCGCGGAGGTCGAGGCTCGGCGCATCGTACTGAGTCGTCCAGTGGTTGCCGCCGTCGGAGGTGTGGATGATCGTTCCGCCACCGACCACCCACCCCGTGTCGGGATCCACAAAAGCAACCCCATACGCCCGGTACACCTCAATCGCGTTTCTGGACAATTCTGTCCAGCTGTTTCCTCCGTCCTCGGTCTTCAAAGTTCTTCCCGAATAGCCCACGGCGGCTCCGATGTTTGCGTCCAGCATTGAGACTGCGGCTAGATTTCTCGTTCCGCTGGGTAGGCTTGACCAGGTCTCGCCCCCGTCCCGGGTCTGGAAAAAGGTTGATGCGCCGCCGCTTTCGGTAGCCACCGCCGTTCCCGTGTCCGCATCTCCGAAGGAGACGCTGTCGAGGTTCAAAGTCGTCCCACTGGATTGGGGTGCCCAGGTGCGGCCTCCGTCGGGCGTACGCAGGATTGTTCCGAGCCAACCGACGACGGTCCCCGTATTGGCATCCACGAAGGAAACAGAATTGAGGTTTTCGGTCGTCCCGCTGGTTTGAATCGCCCAGTTCCGGCCACCGTTGATCGTATGGGCGATGGCTCCATTGCTACCCACCGCGGTCCCGGTATTTTCGTCTACAAAGAATATGGAGTTGAGCACTATCCCGTTGTAGGTGGCTACGCTTGCCCAGGTGTCAGCTCCGTCCGTCGTGCAAAAAATCTGCGACCTGAGAATGGGACGTTCGGCATAGCCGATCACGCATCCGTTGTTCGCATTCATGAAGGCACCCCCCCGCACCGTGGTAAAAACATTGGATCGGCGCTCCCAGGTATCGCCTCCATCCGTCGTGCGGAGAATGGGTCCGTCTCCAATTGCGAACCCCGTCTGGGCGTCGGTGAACGACAATGCCACCAGGCCATAGGTCGTGCCGCTGGGTAGAATCGTCCAGCTGTCGCCCGCATCTGTCGTTCGCACGATGGTCCCGGAGTCGCCCACGGCGAAAAAGGTTTGGGGAGATAGAACAGCCACCGCTCGCAGCGAGTTTCCTTGCGGATATGGGTTCTGCCAGAACCAGCCGGATTGAGCGGAAGCCGCCGATGACCAGGCAACCGCAGCAGCGAAAAACAGGACTCGCCCGCTGACAAATAAGCACTTCATGTTTGCCCCTCCTCCAAGATGAACGGTGCGGCCGCGAAGCTGCCGACACCCCCGATGCTAAGCGACTTAGGAGTGAACCACGGCCTTGCGACAAGCACCATCGAAAAAGTCCCAAATCATTCACGGCGAGACACTCAGAGGTACATGTGTCACGGCTCCGTGACGACACGGCCATCGGGCATTTCGGCCGCTCAGGGGGGAAGACCCGCCCCACTCAGAGGTTAAGACCCGCGGCCGATCAGACGGAAAAGCTCTCGCCGCAGCCGCAAGTGCTCTTCACGTTCGGATTCTGCACTTTGAACATCGAGCTCATCAGCGTCTGCTCGTAGTTGAGCTCGGATCCGGCGAGGTACAAGAAGCTCTTTCCATCGACGAACACCCGCACGCCGTCGCGCTCGAAAATCCGGTCCTTCTCGCGCGGGCTCTCGGCCCAGTCCATCAAGTAAGAGAGCCCCGAGCACCCGCCGCCTTTGACCGAGATTCTCAGGCCCGCGTTCGGGGTCCCGCGGTCTTCGAGCAAGCGCCGAAGCTGCTTCACCGCGCTGTCGGTAATCCCGAAAGTCTTCGGCGCCGGTTTTTCGACTTCGCCGGCCGGCACGGGGGGGGACTGCGTCGCTGTGCCCACTTGCTCGCTCATGATTCGAACCCTCTGGAAAACCTACTCATTCTTAACACGGACGGGGACCCCGGCGCTAACCGAGATGACTCTGGATCTTCGAGGCTTGCCGGTAGAGGGGCGATTGCTCGCGAAGCCGCTCCACGCTGGCGACGACCTGGTTGGCGACGTAGTCGACCTCTTCCTCGGTGTTGAAGCGACCGATCCCGAAGCGGATCGAGCCGTTGGCGGTGTGCTCGTCGATGCCGCACGCTCGCAGCACGTAGGAGGACTCGAGCGATGCGGAGGTGCACGCCGCGCCCGAGGAGACCGCCACGTCCTTCAGCGCGGCGATCAGCCCATCGGCTTCCACATAGGCGAAGGACACGTTCAGATTCCCGGGCAGCCGGTGCTCGAGCGATCCATTCAGCACCACCGCCGGAAGCCGCTCGAACAGCGCCTTGCGCAGCTTCTCGCGAAGAAAGAGGGTCCTCGCCGCTTCCTGGGGCATCTCGAGCCCGGCCAACTCGGCGGCCTTACCAAATCCCACGATCCCCGGGACGTTCAGGGTTCCCGACCGCATCCCCCGCTCGTGGCCACCTCCGTCGATGATCGGCGCCAACCGGACGCGCGGTTTGCGTCGAACGTAAAGGGCCCCGATCCCCTTGGGACCGTAGAGCTTGTGCGCGGTGACCGAGACGAGGTCCGCGTTCGCCTCGTCGACGTTGAAGGGAACCTTGCCGATGCCCTGGACCGCATCGCAGTGGAAAAGAACGTCGTGTTCCCGACAAATGGCGCCGATCTCGTTGATCGGTTGAAGGGTGCCGATCTCGTTGTTCCCGAGCATCACGGACACCAGAATCGTTCGGGGCGTGATCGCGGCGCGAAGCTGCTCGAGATCGATCCGGCCGTCGCGCTGCACGGGAAGATAGGTCACCTGCGCCCCGGCCAGAGGTCCGCCCGACCACGCCTGGAGCACCGGATCGGCGTCGAGATCGACCTGCCGGGCGAGAGCGGCAAGCTCATTCTCGGCGACGTCCTTGCCCGCGAGCTGCTGAAGGCGCATCCGCCGGAGCTCTTCGAGGCGGTCGGTCCGCAGCCGCTCGAGGTGCTTGCAGGAATCGAGCACCGCCTTGTGCTCGGTCTTCACGGTGATGATGTGATCGCCCTTGCCGCGATAAGCCTCGGCGACGCCCTTGAGTGCAAGATTATCCGACTCGGTGGCGCCGCTGGTGAACACCAGTTCCTTGTCCGAGCAGCCCAAAAGCCGCGCAATCTGGGACCGCGCGGTCTCGACGGCGGCCTCGGCGCGCCAGCCGAATGCGTGGCTCTTCGACGCGGCATTCCCGAAATCATCGCCCAAGTAGGGCAGCATCGCCTGGAGCACCCGGGGGTCGACCGGGGTGGTGGCGTGATTATCCAGGTAGATCGGCAGCTTCAGCATCGTCGCCCTTCGCCTCCAGATGAGCTTTATGTATGTAGAATGGCCGAGGAGCGGTCAAGCTCCAGGTGCACGGGGGCTTGGTTTGGGGCACCTTGCGGATCGGAGAACGGCAGGTCATTAAGTAAGGTAACTCCCCACTGGCGCGAACCGTAGTCGCTCGTATTGGTATCTAAGGGTAACGGGCGGACCTCGGAGAGAACGATGAACGGAAAAAAGATCTTCGCAATCGCCGTGGTGGCCGGGCTCGCCGTCGCGATCATTCCTTCTTTGTTGCCGACGGGACCCGCGACCGGGCTGGGCTCCACCGAGCTTCTGGGAGCCGGGCGCATCTGGCTGGGCGGCGCGGTGGTGTTCCTCGGTGGGCTTCTGACCGCCCTCACCCCTTGCGTTTACCCCCTGATCCCGATCACGGTTGGCGTGTTCGGCGCGCGAAAAGCGGAAGGGCGGGGCAAGTCGCTGCTTCTGACCTCGTCGTACGTCCTGGGGATGGCGTCGGTGTTCACCGTTCTGGGCGTTCTCGCCGCGAGGACGGGACAGGCGTTCGGCTCGGTCCTCGGCGATCCGCGGTTTGCGATCGGGCTGGCGGTATTCCTGTTCATCCTCGCCACCTCGATGTTCGGCGCCTTTGAGCTCGCGCTCCCTTCCGGCCTGACCCAGCGGCTGAACACCGTCGGTGGCGCGGGGCTCGCCGGAGCGTTTCTGATGGGAACGGTCTCCGGGTTCCTGGCCGCGCCCTGCACCGGACCGGTTCTCGCCGGGTTGCTCGCCTTCGTCGCCAAATCTCAAAACCCCGTCCTGGGAGCGGCCCTTCTGTTCGTCTACGCGCTGGGGATCGGCGTTCCGTTCATGTTGATCGGCGTTTTCGCGCTGCGCCTGCCCAGGGGTGGCGTTTGGATGGAGTGGGTCAAAGGCGTGCTCGGCGTTGCACTGCTCGCCCTGGCGGCGTCGTATCTGAAGGATGCGTTTCCCGCGCTTCGCGACGCCGTCTCCGGCCTCGCGCAGGAGCTGGGACGCATCCCGGGAACGTGGATCGCCGCGGTGCTCGCCGCGATCGGAATCCTCCTCGGCGGCCTACACCGTTCGTTCAAGGAGGGAGCGAAGGAATTCGCCTTCAAGGCCGCCGGTGTGTTGTTGCTCGTGGGGGCGCTGGTCCTGCGCGCCGCCGCTCTGAACGCGCCGCCGCGCGGGTCGGGCCTGGCCAAGCTGTGCGCGCCGATCGAGGAGAATCTGAACTGGAGGGTCGTTCCCGCTCCGTCGTCGGGGCTGACCGGGGCCCTGCTGGTGACCTTCTGCCGCCTTCAGCCCGAGGCCTCGCCGGAGCTCCAGTGGCAAGTGCAATTTCCGAGCAAGCAGACCGTCACCGTGGCGGACGTCGACGCCGCGCTCAAACAGGCGCGCGAGAGCGGTCGGCCGGTGATGATCGATTTTGGCGCCGAGTGGTGCGCCGCCTGCAAAGAGCTGGACCGCTACACCTACGTCGACCCGAAGGTCGTCTCCGAGGCGTCGCGCTTCCTGAACATCAAGGTAGACGGGACCAACGAGGTCGATGCGGTCAACGCCCTCTATGAGAGGTACGCCGTTTCCGCCCTGCCCACGGTGACTTTCATCTCCTCGCAAGGAGAGCTGCTGCTCGAGCCGAGGATCAACGGCTTTCTTCCCCCCGACAAGTTTCTGGCGGAGCTGAAGAAGGTCCGGTAATCGTCGCAGGGCGTGGAGTCGGCAAAAGGACTCCTTCAACGATGGCCCTGCGAGGTGAACGATGATCAAGCAGACGCTGTGCGTAACCGCCCTGGCCCTGGTCGCTGCCTGCGGAATTGCCAAGGATCAATACAACGCCAAGGTCCTCGAAGCGGAGGACTTAAGCCGCAAATACAAGGATGAAGAGGGCAAATCCGCTTCGCTCGAGCAAAAAGTGAAGGATCTCGACGGGCAGCTTTTGAACAAGGAGGCGGAGCGGAAGAGGCTGGAGCAGAAGAACACCGAGCTCACCGCGCTCAACGACGAGCTGGGGCGCTCGACGAAGAAGCTCGCCCAGGCGAAGGAGGAGCTGGAGAAGAAATCCTCCGAGTACGAGAACCTCGCCCAGAGCCTCAAAGGCGAGATCCAGACGGGCAAAATCGAGCTCTCCGAGCTCAAGGGCAAGATGACGGTGAAGATGAAGGACAAGATCCTCTTCGCTTCCGGGTCGGCCCGCATCGGCAAGGAAGGCCAGGACGCGCTGGCGAAAGTCGCCGACGCGTTCAAAAACCTCCAGGGGAAGATCGTCCGCGTCGAAGGGCACACCGACGATGTCCCGACGGATCCGAAGAGCGCTTTCCCCTCCAACTGGGAGCTTTCGCTCGCCCGGGCGATGGCGGTGGTCAAGTACATGCAGGATCAAGGCGTCGATCCCACGCTGCTTT
>WNFG01007938.1_pt1 | contig 10218 bp, 10 predicted proteins | sample 5400431 | NCBI WGS metagenome assembly WNFG01 (sample SAMN13153346, study PRJNA577476) | soil metagenome | isolation source: 120 cm saprolite under Douglas fir tree site 2 hole 3 replicate 2 | place: USA:California | collected 2015-04-18
CGTGAGCGCCTTGAAGGTCGACCCCAGCTCGTAGACGCCGGTGGTGAGCCGGTTGATGCGGGTGGGATCGATCGCCTGGCGGGGATTGTTGGGATCGTAATCCGGCAACGACACCAGCGCGATCACTTCGCCGGTGCGCACGTCGGTGACGAGGCCCGCCGCCGCCTTGGCCTTGAATTTCTCCTGGCTCGCGAGGAGCTCGTCGCGCAACGCATGCTGAACGCGCAGATCGAGCGCGAGCGTGATCGGGTTCTGCAGCCGGTCGGTGGCGAAGCCCGCGGTGTGCAGGGCGGCGAGCCCGCTCGCGTCGAGCCATTTCTCGACGCCGGCGATGCCCTGGTTGTCGATGTTGACGTGCCCGATGACGTGCGAGACCTCCTGCCCGTTCGGGTAGACGCGTTTGTTCTCGTCGAGGAACCCGACCCCCGGGATTCCGAGGTGATGGATCTCCTGCTGCTGCTTGGTCGGGATCTCGCGTTTGAGCCAGACGAAGCCGCGCTTGGAGGCGAGCCGTTCCCTGAGCTCGCCGGCATCGAGATCGGGCAGCACCGCGGTGAGCAGCTCGACCGCCTCGTCGACCTCGATCAATTTGCGCGGCTCGGCAAACAGCGAGGGCGCCTTGACGTCGGTCGCCAGGATCTCGCCGTTGCGATCGAGGATGTCCGGCCGTGCGGTCGCGACCGCGTCCTGCGCGGTGCTGCGCCGGGCCACGTGGACGTCGGGCGCGGCCGCATGCATCACCAGCCGCGCCGCGATCACCGCATAGACGGCCGCGAAGGCCGCGATGGCGAGCGCGACCCGCGCCTTCGCCTTGGCGCCGCGGTCGGCCGCCCGTCCATAGAGCAACCGATAGAGCAGACGCTCGCGCCGTTTGTCGCCGGAGGTTTCGGGCCCGGACTGTGGAACCGGCGCGTGCATGGGCTCACCGCGCCTCCGAGATGCTTCCGGTCGGCCGATCGCCGTGCGGCTCGACGTCGACGAGCGCCCCGATGGCATCGACCGGCGGCACCAGATCGAACGGGCGGTCCGACAATTGGTCGAGATTGTCGAGTTGGGTGATATCAATGGGCTTGAGCGGCAGGTGGCGGCGCGCCAGCGCCTGGATTCGTTCCGGGCTGTCGAGCGCGGTCCATTCGGCGCGCAGCGCCGCGACCGCGTCGCGTTCGCGGCGGATCTCGGCGCTCAGTTTCGCGACCCGCTCCGCCTGCAAGGTGGAATCGAATTTGATTTTGTAGACGTCGCCGGCGGCGAGCACGAGCGCGGCCAGAACGCCGATATGCAGAATACGCAGCATCACCTTCGCCCCATGATCTCGTCCGGCGTGGGCAGCCGCGGCAAGGCTTCGGCCCGTTGCGGGTGCGCCGCGGCACTCGTGCGCTCGGCCGCGCGCAGCTTGGCGGAGCGGGCGCGGGGATTGGCCGCAACTTCCGCATCATCCGGCACGATCGGGTGCTTGGTGAGGGTCTGGAAGCTCGGCGCCGCGCGCACTCTCTCCGGCAAGTGCCGCGAGGGTGCGGCGGGTCTGCCGCGCGCGGCCAGAAACGTCTTGACGATGCGGTCTTCGAGCGAATGGAACGCGATCGTCACGAGCCGGCCGCCGGGCGCGAGCAGGCGCTCGGCCGCGCCGAGCGCTGCGGCGAGATTGCGAAGCTCGTCGTTGACGAAGATGCGCAAGGCCTGGAACGTGCGCGTGGCCGGGTGGATGTCGCCGGGACGCCCGCGCACGACCCGCGCGACGATCGTTGCGAGCTCCGAGGTGGTGCGGATCGCCCGCTGCTGCCGCGCAGCCACGATCGCGCGCGCCACGGCCCGCGCGTGGCGTTCCTCGCCCAGCGTGGCGATGATCGCGGCAAGCTCCGGCTCCGAGGCGCGCGCGAGAATATCGGCTGCGCTCGGCCCGGAGGAACTCATGCGCATGTCGAGCGGGCCTTCGAGCCGGAACGAGAAGCCCCGCTCGGCGTGATCGAGCTGCATCGAGGAGACGCCGACATCGAGCAGGATGCCTTGCGCGGCCGCAAAGCCGAACTCGCGCGCCACGGAATCGAGATCGGCAAAATTCGCCTGGACCAGCGTCAGCCGTCCCGCGGCGCGCTCGACCAGATCGGCCCCGAGCGCGATCGCGGCCGGATCGCGGTCCAGTCCGAGGATTTTTACATGGCCGGCCGCGAGCATGGCGCGGGAATGACCGCCGGCCCCGAACGTGGCGTCGATATAGACGCCACCCTCGCGCACGGCCAAAAGCTCGACCGCCTGCGGTCCGAGCACGGGAATGTGAGGGGCCGGTCCGCCAGCGACAGCCGGTTGCCCGCTGTCGCGGCCCATCATCATTCCCGTGCTCCGCGCGGGTCTTCCGCCGCCACCCGGGAGCCCAATTGCTTCTTGAGCGCGCGCACTTTCCCGGTGGCCTCCGCGAGCTGCGCGCGGAAGCGTTCGGGCTCCCAGATCTGAAACTTGTGGCCGAGGCCCACGAAGGCGACCGTCTCGGCGATCCCCGCGTGGGCCTTGAGCGGCTCGGACAGGATCACCCTGCCCTCGCCGTCGATTTTCAGCGTCTCGCTGGTGCCGTAGAGTGCCGTCGAAAAATCCTCGCGTTCGTCGGAGAACGGCGCAAAGCGGCCGATCAGCTGCTCGATTTCGGCGAGTAGCGCATTGCCGCCGGCATCGAGCGCCGGACGGTCGAGCGTCGGATAGACGTAGAGGCCGTCGAACCCGTCCCGCGCCAGCACGCCGCGATAGGCCGCGGGAATCGAAACACGGCCCTTGGCATCGAGGCGCAACGTGAAATTGGACACGAAGCGGTCCATGTCGCTCCTCGCCTCGCCCCGCTCGATCCCGATGCGCCTCGCGGGCGTCTTGTTTTCCGGGATGGGAGCCTTTACCGCCGGTGGGCCCGGATGGAGCCTGCGGTCCAGCCGGCGGAACCCTGCATGGGAATTTTTGGGATATCATGGGATATTATGGTCGTCAATGGAAAGCGCAGGCTTCACGGCGCTTCGGCGGATTGACGAATTAACGCGGTATAAACTTAAGGAAGGGTTTGCGGCGGCCTTGCTGCCGTTGCGTTCCGAGGACCTTCCCATTCCACTGCGGTAGCCATGTCGGGCTTTGCGCCGGATTCTCCGATCGTGACCTCGGTCCAAGCCTCGCCGAACTACGGCGAGCGGCACGGTCATCGGCGTCCGGACATGATCGTGCTGCACTACACCGGGATGGAAAGCGCCCAAGCGGCGCTCGAGCGTTTGTGCGGTATCGGCAGCGATCCGGAGCCCGGCGTATCCGCGCATTATTTCGTCTACGACGACGGCCGCATCGTCCAATGCGTGGCCGAGGCACGCCGCGCCTGGCATGCCGGCGTTTCCTGCTGGGAAGGCGAGGAGGACATCAACTCGCGCTCGATCGGCATCGAAATCGCCAATCCGGGGCACGATTTCGGCTATCCGGCTTTTCCCGAGCCGCAGATCCGGCAGGTGATCGCGCTGTGCCGGGACATTGCGGGCCGGCATTTTGTCCGGGCGGACCGCATCCTGGCGCATTCCGACGTAGCGCCGGGCCGCAAGCAGGACCCCGGCGAAAAATTTCCCTGGCCCCGGCTGTTCGAGGCGGGCGTCGGCCATTGGCTCGAGCCCGCGCCGATCGCGGCGGGACCAGCGCTCGAGCCCGGGGACCGCAATGCCGGGGTGTCGCAGCTCCAGGGCCTCTTGGCCGAATACGGCTACGGCCTCAACCCGACCGGATTTTTTGGCGACTCGACCCGGGACGTCGTCGCGGCGTTTCAGCGCCATTTCCGCCCCGTCCGCGTCGACGGCATCGCCGACGGCTCGACGCTCGACACGCTGGAGCGCTTGGTGATCGCCCGGCGCTTCTTGCTTGCGGCGGCGCGCGGCGTCGATGCCCGCGCCCCTTGACCCGCAGGCGCCTACTCCCCATTGCTAAGCCGTCAGTCGGCCGGACGGCCGTCCCGGCAGGGACCGAAAGGTCGCCGGGGAGGAAAGTCCGGGCTCCATGGACATACGGTGCCGGATAACGTCCGGCGGGGGTGACCCCAGGGAAAGTGCCACAGAAAACGCAGACCGCCGCGGGGTGAAAATCCCGCGGCAAGGGTGAAACGGTGCGGCAAGAGCGCACCGCGCCTCCGGCAACGGAGGCGGCACGGCAAACCCCACCGGGAGCAAGACCGAATAGGGGCGGCACGGGGAGAAAAATCCCCGGATCGATGTCCGGATCGGCCGCCCGGGTAGGTTGCTCGAGACGCCGGGCAACCGGCGTGCCAGAGGAATGGCCGTCACGTGCAAAGCGCGCGTTGTTGGCTTTGCGCCGTACAGAACCCGGCTTACAGGCCGGCTGGCGTGATACGGGGCGCTCGGCGGGAGACCGTCGGGCGCCCCACCAATTTGTGCAACCCGTTGGCTTGGCCAGTTGGATATATTTGCGTTGTGGAAAGGTGGACCGACATGGCCCTGAACATGAAAAACGAAGAGACGCATCGGCTCGTGCGGGAGCTTGCCGAACGTACCGGCGAGACGATGACGGCGGCGGTAACCACAGCCGTTCGAGAGCGCCTGGAGCGGATTCGCCGGGAGCAGGGCGAGAGCCTTGCGGATCGGCTGTTGGCAATCGGAAAAGATTGTGCTGCGCGGCTCAGGGAACCTTTCCGGTCGGTCGATCACGGAGACCTTCTGTACGGCGAGCGCGGCCGCCCTAAACGATCCTGATTTCCCTCGCGGGCATGCGTGGTCGTGCCTAGCCTGAGCCGGCATGTTGCCGCGCCGCGAGAACCTCGGTCTGCTGCTCGCCTTCCTCGGCGTGATTTTGTTCGGCGGCACGCTGCCGGCGACGCGGCTCGCGGTCGAGTTCCTCGATCCCTGGTTCGTCACTTTCGCGCGCGCCGCCGTTGCGGGGATCGCGGCACTCGCCTTGCTGCTCGCGTTTCGCTCCCGCGTGCCGCCGCGCGACACCTGGGGCGCGCTCGCGCTCGTCGGACTGGGCTCCGCGATCGGGTTTCCGCTGCTGACCGCGCTCGCGATGCAAATAGTCCCGGCTGCGCACGGCGGCGTCGTGGTCGGCATCCTGCCGCTCGCGACCACGATTGCGGGAGCCTTCATCGCGCACGAGCGGCCCAGCGCCGGATTCTGGCTGACCGCCTTGCCGGGCACCGCCCTCGTGGTCACCTACGGGTTGTGGCACGGGGGCGGCGGCGGCTTCGCCCTCGGCGACCTCTACCTGCTGCTCGGCATCGCGACCGGCGCCATCGGCAATGCCTATTCGGGGCGGCTCGTGCTGGTGATGTCCGGCTGGGAAGTGATCAGCTGGGCGCTGGTCCTCGTCCTGCCGCCCTCGCTCGTACTCGCGCTCCTGCTCGCGCCCGAAAATCCCGCCGCGGTCCCGGGGAGCGCCTGGATGGCGCTCTCCTACGTCGCGATCGTGAGCCAATGGGTGGCGTTCTTTCCCTGGAACCTAGGCTTCAAGCTCGCCGGGATCGCGCGCGTCGCCCAGGTGCAGCTGCTGCAGACCTTCGTCACCTTGGGCCTCGCGGCGCTCGTCAACGGCGAAGCCATCGATCTGCAAACGATCGCGTTTGCCCTTGCGGTCGTCGTCACGCTGATGATCGGCCGCGCCATGCCGGTGCGCCGGTGAGCGGACGCCCGCAACCTGACACTTGCCAACCGATTACCGTGTTGAGCAGGGCGAGGAAGTCCGATGTAAATATAGGCCTATCTTAGACTCGATCCTCGCAGAGACTTATATACGTCGCCGCCACATTACATCAATGACGATGACATATCACCTGCAACTTAACAAATCCCCGTAAACTTGAATGCTGTTCACGGATCGCAGCATCAGGAACAATTGAAAACCCTCGGAATCGTTGGAGCAATCCACGGATCGCCACCCGCGTTGTTAGGCGGGCAACTTGGCCCCCAAGACACATGTGGGAGCCGGAACCGAAAGCCACATGCCGATTAGGTTGGCGCCGAATATCGAGTTGATCCGGATGATAAAACTGCTCGGCATCTCGGTTCGCGGATGCAAGCGCGAGTCTCAAAAACGCGCCCCTCGTCAGTTTGACACCCGATAATTCAATGTCCGTTGTGGTCACCCTACCAACCGCTTGCGAAGGTCCATCGTACCGAAAGCATTCCTCAACCGCGAGCGGCAACAGTTTTTGATCCGCAACAAGCTGCGAAAAAGCACCGGGATGTTCAATCAAGGCTGCAATGGTATTACAAATGGCGTGCTTCGTTGTCTGCATGCCTGCCGTAAGGAATAGGAGGCAGGTATTGACAATATGCTGATCTGTGAACTCATTCTGCTGGCAGTAGCTCCCGAGCATCGCGCTGATGAGATCACAACGAGGGGCGTGATGCCTGGCTATCATTTCGGTATTCAAATAATGCTTCAATTGAGCGACAGCATGCCGCGCAACTGGGTTCACAAACTCTCTACCAAAAGTAAAGCCGACTCCCACGTATGCGGCTGACCATTGTTTCAGACGCTCAAGGTTTTTAGGTGCAAAGCCCATTAGTTCTGAAACCATGATTGCTGCGAACGGTTCGGCGAACTCCCCCATAAGGTCCAAGCTACCGCGCATCATAGGTTCTCTCAGCAATGTATCTAACCTATCCTCTAGCGCGGCTTGCAAGTGATCAAACTGATCGGCCAGCACAGCGACCAGTGGTTTACGTAAACGGGTGTGCTCCGGCGGATCGACCGTAAGCACAGTGCCGCTCAACGGCTCTGGTTCTACATCATCCTTGCATGCCGAACCCTTGGGTTGCGCAGGACCACCATCAACCCGGGTTCGATCAATTGACAACGTCGGGCAGCCCAGAACATGACGAACGTCCGAATATCTCGTGACCAACCACTCACCAGCTCCCTTATGGGGCCAATCTACGCGCGCCACCGGCCAGTGTCGGCGGAAGATCTCGAATGCCGGATAGGGATCCACAGGCCACGCCTGATCAGAGACCAAACTCAGGTATGCAGGCGCCTGTTCGACCACCCTAACCCCCTTCTCGGAAACAGCCTGGAGGAACGGACATTACCGGCAAGTGGCCTGGCACCACGTTTGGTCCACTCGCTATATATTCTGACCTAAAACGCACGCCTGACTTCAGAAAAAACTTCACGCGCCATTTCTAAGGTTCTCTCGATATCTTTCTCACTCATCGACGTACACAAGAACCAGTGATGAGAGGGTGATAAGAGGACTCCTCGGCTGAGCATACCGTTGCAGAACAAGCGCAAAGCACGCTCGGAACGCGATTGCGATTCATACGCAAACTGAATAAATGGCGTCCAAGGCAAACCCTTTGAATGAGCGGGCACGCCGGCCTCGTTCGCAGCGTTATCGAGGCCGCGCATCAAGGCTCTACCGAGTGCTTCGAGTCGCCGAGGGCCATCGATACGAATTAGCTCGTCAATTGTCGCGTTGGCAGCGGCCATTGCATCGGGCATCCTGTAATAAGTCACTGTCAGTCCCACGCTCAGTATGTGCTTCATATACATTTTGCGTCCGGCAAGTGCCGAAATTGCGTAACCGTTCGCTAATGCCTTGCCGTATGTCACTAGGTCTGCTTCGATTCCGAAATATGCTTGCGCGCCACCTAACGAGATCCGAAAACCCGAGCGGATCTCATCTAGAATAAATACCGCTCCATGCTGTCGGCATAGGTCACGCAGACCCTCTAAGTATCCGGGCTCCGGGTACTCGATTTCGTATGGCATAAGGATGACACATGCCACGTCCGATTCGTGTTGGGAGAACAACGATTTTGCCTGATCCAGGTCGTTATAGCTGAGTGGTAGAGTGTGCCGGCTCGTGGACGTCAAGACGCCGGTCGAGACAGGAGCGCACCAATCGTGCCAGCCGTTCATGCCCCAGCGAAGTACGTAGCTACGCCCGGTCACGGCGCGCGCCAATCGAACGGCCGCATCGGTGGCATCCGAGCCCGTCTTCAAGAACGTCACGGACTCGACACCAGGGTTTAGAGAGACCACTTTTTCCGCCAGCTCGACATGTTGGACGTTCAGGAGTGTGGGATTGGCGCCCAGTCGGCGCGCTTCCTCGCTGACCGCGCGGGCAACCGCCGGGTGCGAATGCCCTAGCACTACGGAACCGTAGCCGAGGATGAAATCGATGTACTGGTTGCCGTCTACGTCCCAAATATAAGGTCCGCTTGCCCGCTCAACGAAAACAGGATATCCGCCGATCCGCTCGACACCAGTGAAAAATAAACCGGGCCTGGCGTCGATTAGCGCTTCGACCTTTCTTGCACGCGCGAGCAGAGACTGCGAAGAGCGCAATGAAAATTCCTTACCTGCCCTCTCCATCGCGAAGATCATCCATCAGTCGAAAATGGGCCTCAATTGATTCGGAAAACGAAAATTGTTGCCAGTGATTGTCGCGGTAGTATCAAGAGATTTCACACAATGCCACCAGCCGACTGGAATGAACAAAAGGTCGCCTGCCTCAATAATGAACTCCATGACATGCGCGTGTTTCAGTAGAGGAAAGTTACTCAATGACAAATTGTTGAAGTCCGCCTCGCTGTGATATCCAAACTCGTTGTACATGAGGTGTAACTGCTTCGACGGCACCATTCGTATCAACTTGCGTCCCATGATCTGCGCCATATAGACGTTGCCAAGATCTCGATGCATGGGCGTCATGCTCCCCGCCCGCCCCAACCAAAAGAAGACACGCCCATGAGTATCCCCTCCGTCGAAGTATCGTTGATCAAAGTTCACGTCATCAAGTAGGGGCTTGAATGCCGGCTTGTCGAGCATGCGATCGTGGGCAATGAGGTATGGTGGGCTCGCGTTCTGTGGAACTTGCTCGATAGCATCGACAAAGTCGCTGAATGAAGCCTCGACAGTATGGTCGACGAATGAGTCGCGATGATCATCAGGGGACCGGCCCTTTTGAAATGCGACTAGTTCGCCAGCCCGACACCACATCTTCAATGATAACTGGTCGATTTGCAGAATAATAATGAGTTTGAAAATTCTGAGAAGACAATTCAGATATTCGCTTTATCTTGGAGAAATCAAAGACTTGCGATTCCAATTCAAGTAGGGCTTCGTTAAGAGCGCAGGTCAGCTTGAATTTCCGGGAGAGCTGCAGTGCTGCTCTATATTCTGGACTTGCGGTGAGCTTTTGTACCAATACATCGATGTCATGGGCTGAGAATCCGTTCTTTATCATCTCGCCTTTCACGTAAGTGTCGGCGATCCCGATAGCCAAATTATAAGCGGCCCACTCAAGCCACTCGTCATTGTCTCTCGACACCACCGGCTTCCTTTTGTTTTGTCTAAGGCGAGTGCCACACGCTCTTTGCGCTTCGGTCGCAGCAAATGATATGCCCATTCAGACTGCTGAGTACGGCTATGGTCATTAAAACCCATTGTGCGGTGGCTACTGCTGCCATTTGCGGCAGCAGCAACAGATGGAGGCAACGGTCGATTTTCTTAGTCTATCGCAATTCCGAAAACAGCGGTGCTCAGGTCCACGGCGCTCCGATTCTCCGTCAAGCCACGCCGTGACAACTCTTCAAAGAGCACATTGCGAAGTGCGTGTTCAATAGCTCTTCCTTCCGCTGCCGGAAGGCCTAGGCTCCGAAGATCGAATACTATTAAGCCGGTCTTGTTGGTCGGGGCAGCCGGCATCATGCCCCCACGAAAGAAGCTTCCCACAGGAGCAGCCTTTTTCGAGGGCGGTTGTGAGGCAAATTCTGACATCTCCGTCTCCCTTGCGATATTAAGACAGTGCTACTCAGAGCAGTAAATATAAGCCAAACGCCGAAGACAACGTCAAGTGCCTTAAGCTTCCGCTTTTCCGTTTACCGTGCAACGTAAACCGAGCGCACGGGACAGCGGGCAGCATCCTATTCGGGCCTGAGGGCCGAGAATCCTCTCCTGGCGCAAACGGATGAAGGGTCTCGGAAATCTCTCGCAACTACAATGACATGCGTAGCTCCCAGTTCATCCTTTCCGGGCGTTCTTTCCCTGGAACCTCGGCTTCAAGCTTGCCGGGATCGCGCGCGTCGCCCAGGTGCAGCTGCTGCAGACCTTCGTCACCTTGGGCCTCGCGGCGCTCGTCAACGGCGAAGCCATCGATCTTGAGACGATCGCCTTGGCGCTCGCGATCGTCGTCACCCGGAGGATCGGCCGCGCCATGCCGGTGCGGCGGTGAGCGGATGCCCCGCAAGCCCCCTT
>WNFG01005985.1_pt1 | contig 10215 bp, 6 predicted proteins | sample 5400431 | NCBI WGS metagenome assembly WNFG01 (sample SAMN13153346, study PRJNA577476) | soil metagenome | isolation source: 120 cm saprolite under Douglas fir tree site 2 hole 3 replicate 2 | place: USA:California | collected 2015-04-18
AGCCGTTTTGGATGGTCAGATTGGAGACGGACACGGTCGCATTCGTCAACGAATCGATGTCCTCGTTAAAGGCGATGACCATATCGACGCCGTTCGGCGTTCCGGTGTTGCCGGCGTTGGTGCCTGCCTGAATGATGGTGGTGTTTTGGCCCGCGCCGACAATATTGACCGAATCCTGAACCTCCAAAGTTCCTTGCAGGGACGTGCTATGATCGCCCGCGTTTCTGGGCAGGGTAAGTGTGTACGTACCGGCCACCAACATGATCGTGTCGGTCCCCGCATTCGCGTTGGCTTTGCGGATCGCTTCTCGCAAACTACACGAGGGAGATGTTTGGCCATTGCTGGTGTTGTTACAGGTGGACGCAACTACACCAGGTACCGGGTCATCGAAGCGGTTTACGAAATAAGTTGGGTCCGGCAGGGGCATCAGGACAGCCGGGGCCAAGTCGTCTTGAGTCAGCACAATGACGCCGGGGCGCCCGTCCACATTGACGCGCTCGGTTAGAGCCGCGGCTGCACCGGTGTACGGTTCCGCCTGGCTCAGAATCACGCCCGCGGCAAACGCCGCATCGCTATCGTCCTGCTTGCTGTCCGGATGTGCGATCACCAATAACCGCCCGCCGTCCAGCAGCAGCACATCGTCGGCTCGATGGTCGGAAATGCGCGTCCGGAACAACAGCGGGTTGGCGGACAGGGCCACGGCCGTGAGGCTCTCGATCTCCTTCCAGCTTTCTCTCGTGGGCGACGTGTCAGGCTCCGCAACCGACCCCAGACGCGTCAAGGCTCGCGTCCGCTCCAGATTCTGCCGCCTGCGCGCCTGCATTTGGGCCAGCGAATGCGGGCGGGGATCGAAACTTTCGTGCGCAAGAATGTGGACGCTTCCGTCATCGCCGAGCAACGTCATCTGCAGTCGGGGATTCCGATCGACCACGAAAGTACCCAGAACGGCGGACTTAACCGAGAACGACACTGGAACCGGCTCCAACGCGTCGCTGGCGTCGCTTCCCGTGTGTAGGATCGAAAGCGCGCCGCCGGCCACCACCAGCACATCGGCTTGGCCGTCTCCGTCCAGATCGCCGAACGCGAATGCAGTCGCATCGCCCGTCAGGGCAAAGCTTTGCGCGGGCGCCAGCCCGTCATTGGATCCCGTATAAACCAGGAGTGCCGCTCCGCCTGCGCCGCGAACACCCACCACCAGTTGCGCGTATGGTCCCGAGTTGAGCCGGGAGGCGCCCAGCGCCGTAATGGAACCGGGCAGCGTGATCGTTTGTTGCACCTGAAACTTGCCCGAATCGTCGCGCGCCAGCACGTAAATCGTGTTACTCCCCCGTGCCGCGGCAACCAAGCCCGGTCCGTCATGACCAATGAACATCCCGGAGCCGAGAAAATCCGGCTGAGTAGGCACGGCGATAACTTGCACGTCGGGCAGAAAGGGCAAAGGGAATTCCGTCCGGGCAATCGCCCAGAAGCTTCCTTCGCTTTGCGGCGCGAAAGCGTCCAGATTTCCCCGGAAAATGGCCACGCGACCGCCGTCGGCCGTGGCGTAACCAGCTGCCAGATCGCCGACTCCGTCCATGTCGAAATCGCCTGCCGCCAGTGACAGCGGTGTAGCGTGGGAGGAGGCGAGCGCCCGAACTACGGCGTCTTCGCCCTGGAAACGGACCTGCACCGAACGGGGACTGGTTAACGGAATCGTGTTGCTATCTCCCGCGTGAGCTTGCCACGCGCAGGACAGCGCCAGTAGTAAGAGAATGACTGCGTAATGAATTAACGGGCGTTTTGCCGTCAGACCAGCGAAATCCCGCAGCACAAGCTTCATAAATCTGAACCTCCCGGGGGAAAAGGCAGCGAGGTTTGCATAGATATTGCGAAATGGGACATACGCCCCTCCTCCGATTCACTCCAACAACGCTGCACGCCTACGCGGAGCGTCCCGAAAACACGCTCGCCCTTGATAACAATCGTGAAGGCGATCATATCATAGATTACGATCGGAAGCAATAAAGTAGGGCTTTTTCGTGCAAAATCCGGTTGGTGCGCGCTGTTTGGACATTTACCGATTTCGCGCCAGCGCAAGTGCTTGACCGCATGTGGCGGAAATCGGTAACTGTGAGCGTGCCCGGCTCGGCCGCTAAGAAAGCCGGGCCATGCCCTGCTATTGCTTCGGTCCGATGATGGGACCGTCCCCGATCACAAAGTAGCCGGCCGGTGGGGCGCCGTTGTTGGCATCAGCGAAGGCCTTGGCGGCTGCCGCGGCTGCGGCCACTGCGTCCTGGCTGGCCTGGTTGTTGTTCTTTGGCACAACCACCGTGATCGTGCCAAATCCCACGGCCCCTCCGGAGTCCGTCGCCGAGACGACAATTAGGTACACGCGCCCATTGCCGCTGTCCACACGTTCTCCGCGCAGCCGCAAAGTACCGATGCCGATATCCTTGGCGTCGGGAGAGAAGACCGTCCCCTGGGAGTCCGTCGCGGTCTCATCGTCTTCGTTGCCGAACACCTGTACTGTGAAGGTAGTGGGGGCCGGGCAACTACCGTCGCTGGCCGTCACCGCGAGCCCGATGTTGAACAGGTCGTGGTTGGTGCCGAGCGAGCTGAGCGCTACGGTCGGGACGATGATGGGTGTCGGGTTCCTGGCAGTGAAGGTGCCGGAATTGCCGGTGTTGTTGCCCGGCGTCGGATCCGGAGTCGAAGAGCTGACGGTGGCCGAGTTAGCCCCGATGACACTCCCGTCTGCCACGTTGCAGTTCACGCTCGCCACAATCGTGACCGTGGCCGAAGCCAGGTTCGCGAGCGTGCCGAGGGTTGCGGTCGTGCCAACGCAACTCCCCACACTCGGCGTGCAGGAAACCAATGTGAGGTTGGCCGGCAGAGTGTCTGTCACCGTCACAGCGGTGGCATCGCTCGGACCGTTATTCGTAACGGAGATGGTGTAAGTGACGTTGGTGCCTGTATTGGCGATGCCCCCGGAGACACCGGCAGTGATCGCCTTGGTCAACTGCAAATCGGCCGCGGCCACCGTGATGCTTGCCGATGCCGTGTTTCCCGTACCCCCATTCGTGGAACTTACTGCGCCGCTGGTGTTGTTCTTGACGCCTCCGGTTGTACCCATCACCGTTACCGCGACGGTGCAGGAACTATTGATCGCAACGGTGCCGCCTGTAAGGGAGATGAGGCCGCTGGCGGGTACCGCCGTGGCCACGCCGCCGCACGTATTGCTCAGCCCATTCGGATTGGCCACCACCAAACCTGAGGGCAATGTGTCGCTAAAAGCGACGCCGGTCTCCGCCACGGTGTTGGCAGCCGGGTTGGTAAGGGTAAACGTCAGGCTGGTGGTTCCGTTGAGCGGAATGCTGGCTGCCCCGAACGCTTTGCCGATCGTTGGCGGAGCCACCACAGCAATGCTGGCACTCGCAGTGCCGCCCGTGCCGCCTTCGGTCGACGTCACGTTGCCCGTGGTATTGGTCTGCGACCCAGCCGCCGTGCCGGTCACGTTCACCATGAACGTGCACGTGCCGCTCGCCGCGAGCGACGCCCCCGATAAGCTGATGACGCTGGTGTTCTGCATGGCCGTAAGGGCGCCGCCGCCGCAGGAGCCGCTCAAACCGTTCGGCGTAGAGATAATAAGCCCAGACGGCAGAGTGTCGCTGAAGCCGATGCCATTCAGCGTGGTGCTAGAGTTCGGGTTTTGGATGGTAAAGCTCAGGCTGGTAGATCCGCCCAGCGGTATGCTGGCCGCACCGAACGCCTTGCTGATCGCGGGCGGCGCCACTACCAGGATGCCGGCGTTGGCCGTGCCGCCACTGGACGCAGCCAGCCCGGACGAATTGGCCGTGTACGTGAACGTATTTACCGTAGGCGCCGATGCGATAAAAAATGTACCATTGTAGCCGCTGACGCTCACTCCCGAAATCACAACCTGCGTGCCTGCCGTAAGACCGTGCGCCCCGACCGTGGTGATGGTCGCAGTGGTGCTGACTTCGGTAGCGCTGGCGATGAGATTGGAGTTAACCGGCACCACTGCCTGGTCCACCGTGGCATTGGCTGAACCGATTCCCGCCGTACCGCCTGCGTTGAAGGTAGCCGTCGCTTGGGCGCTGGCGTTCAATGTCTCCGGTTGAGCTTCGGGAATGGAGCCTAGTACGGGACTGTCAAAGGTGATCGGCAGTCCGATAATCCGGCCCAGGTTAGCCAGGCCGACACTGGCGCCGTGATTGTCTTTGCTCATGTCGCCGGTCAAGGTCGAGCTCTGGTTGATGCGGATCTTTTGCGGGCTGCCCATATGAGTCAGCACTATGAATGGATCGAAGCAAACTTGTTGGGCAGCCGGCGCGCAATGAGAAGTGTTGGGGCTAATGGTAGCGCTGGGCGCATTAGTACCCCACCAGTTGTTCGTCGCCGTAACGGCCGAACCGGGTGCGCTAGCCGGAGTGGCGAGATTGTTGCTGCCGGTAACCGCGGCACTGTTGCCCGCGAACCGGCTGAAGCCGATGGTCGCCGGCCCGCCGGCCGGTCCCACAAAGACGCCCCCGCCCACGCCCGTGCCCGAGCCGGCGGTTCCGGACGCATTATTTCCTGTGATCGTAACCATGGAGAGGGTGGCGCTCTCGCCGGCGTTCCCACTGTCGACCCAAACGCCTCCACCGGACGCGCCGGCAGTGTTGCCATTGATCGCCGTGCCCTGATCGATGCTTAGCGCGGAAGTGATAAGGATTCCCCCGCCCTGACCCGCCGACTGGTTAATGGAGACCGAGCCGCCATGAATGCTCAAGAGAAGGTTCAGATTCCCGCCGCCAACCTTGAAAATTCCGCCGCCCTGCCCCAAGCCGGTGCCCTGCGTTTGGGTTGCGGTGTTGTTCGTTACCTGCGTGTTGGTCAACGTAGCTGTAGCGGGGAAAAGAACCGCAAGCCCCCCGCCGTTTCCAGCGCCGTTTGGGTCCATGATTCCGTCGCTCGGATTTCGATGTGCGTTGTTGTTTTGGATGACAGTGTTGCTGAAGGTTGCTGTCCCGCTCCCACCATTTGAATTAAACAGCGCAACTCCACCGCCTTCGCCGTCGTTCAGGCCGTTGTTGGCGATGGTGCAGTTCGTCACGCTGAGCGTAGCGGTCCCGGCCGTTCCCGTATCGAAATCGAAAGCGCCGCCCCAACCATCGAAGATCGCGACGTTGCCGCGATTGAATCCGAACTTGACGGTCAGATTGGATAAGGACACGGTGGCATTGGTAAACGAGTCGATGTCCTGATTGAAGGAGAACACTTTGTCCACGCTGGAACTCAAGCTGGTTCCGCCCTGAACGATCGTGGTGTTCTGGCCCGCGCCGACAATATTGACCGAATCCTGGACTTCCAAAGTTCCCGTCAAAGAGGAGCTATGATCGACTGCGGTTCTGGGCTGGGTAAGGGTGTAGGTCCCGGCTTGCAGCATGATTGTATCGGTGCCGGCCGTGGCATTGGCTTTGATTATCGCCTCGCGTAAGGTGCAGTCGCCCGAGCCGTCGACGCCGGTTGTGTTGAGGCAAGTGGAGCTTGTCCCGCGGGGCACAATGTCGTCGAACCGGTTCGGGAAAAACGTCGGGTCGGGCAGCGGCAGCATGACCGCTGGCGCCAACGTGTCTTGAGCTAGCACAATGATACCCGCACGCCCATCCACATTGACGCGCTCTATCAGGGCCGCGGCTGGACCGGTATAGGGTTCCGCCTGGCTCAGAACCACTCCAGGCGGAAACGCCGAATCGCTATCATCCTGTTTGCTGTCGGGATGCGCGATCACCAACAGGCGCGCCCCATCCAGCAGCAGCACGTCGTCGGCTCGATGGTCGGAAATGCGCGTCCGGAACAGCAGCGGGTTGGCCGACAGGGCTACGGCCCTGAAGCTCTCGATCTCCTTCCAGCTTTCTCTTGTGGGCTTGGCCTCAAGCTGCGCAACCGAACCCAGAGGCGTCAACGACCGCATGCGCTCCAGATTCTGCCGTCTCCGCGCCTGCATTTCCGCCAGCGAATGCTGCCGGGGATCGAAACTTTCATGCGCCAGAATGTGGACGCTCCCGTCATTGGCGAGCACCGCGATCTGCAGATGTGGATTTCGATCGAACACGAAGGTGCCGAAAGCCGCGGCCGTAGCCTGGAAAGTGATCGGGATGGACTCCAGAGAATTGCTTCCACCCAGAAGCGTCCAAAGGGACCCGCCCGCCACAACCACCATGTCCGGCAAGGCACGTCTGTCGAAGTCGCTGAAAGCAAGCGAGGTTGCATCGGCTGTCAGGGAGAAGTTCTGCGACGCCGCAAGCCCGTCATTGGACCCCGTGTACGCAAGAAGCGCCGATCCGGCGGCGCTTCTCACCCCGATCACTACTTGCGCATACGCTCCCGCATAAAGCCGGGAGGCCCCCAGCACCGTGATCAAACCGGGCAAATCGATCGTCTGTTGCAGTTGAAATTGGCCGGAGGCATCCGGCGCCAAGACGTAAATCGTGCTGCCCTCTCGCGTGGCAGCGACCAGCGACGGCCCGTTGTGGCCGATGAACATGCCGGCAGCAAGGAAATCGGGCCGGCCCGGAAGTGCAACAACTTGCACGTTCGGAAGGAATGGCGAAGGGAAGTCAGTCCGCGCAATCGCCCAGAAGCTCGCGGCGCTCTGGGGCGCGAAGGCGTCCACATTGCCGCGGTAGATGGCGACGCGTCCGCCGTCCGCGGTGGCATAGCCGACGGCGAGATCGCCGTAACCATCCATATCGAAGTCGCCTGTGGCCATGGACAGCGCGGTGGCTTGTCCGGAGGTGAGCAGGGCATCGCCCGCAAAGCCAGCGTTCACCTTCGCGGGGCCGCTCAACGGGATCGAGTTCGGGTTGCCGGCGCTGCTCGGATAACTAATGACCGCAACGACGCAACTTGCTAAAAGGAGTACTGGCCTCCGGCTGAACATATTCCCTCCTCAGTCCGATGGCTTTCGGACACCTACCCTTGGCCACGTCGAGAGCGTACACCACTCGCCTGCTCGCTGATCGCTGCTCTCTGATCCAGAAAACGACTGCGCATTCGAGTATAACGTTGGTACTTTACTTATGCAACAGCTTTTATTACTTGTGTTATGTTACAAAATAGCATCCGAGGTGCGTGGCCGGTAAGGCCGCACACTTGGCATGTAGAGTTGCTCATGAGCTGGGATGAAGAAATCTGCGTGTCGTGCGGGCTCTGCTGCACAACTCTGTCAACTGTGCGGATTGCGGCGGATGACATCGAACGCTTGATGCAGGGCTACCACCTCACGCGCGAGCAGGCTCTGGGGATGGTGCAGCGCGACACGACCGAGTTCACCATTCTGATGGAGAAGACAGCGGCATGCCCGGCGCTCTCTTCGAAAGGAGGACGCTACCTCTGCCATGCTTATGAACACCGTCCCGGCATCTGCCGGGAATATGAGTGTCATATCCTCGCGTTCGCGAAAGATTGGCTAAAAAAACGAAGTGAAAACGAGAAAGTCGATGAAGGGAGCCCTTTCCACTCTGCGGCGGATGAGGAGGAACTTGCCCGGCAGGTGCAGGACTCGATTCAACGTATGCGGACGGATTCCTTAAACCTGTGCCTCCGACACGCGAACGATCCGGACTTTCGCAAGCCCGATTACATGCCTGAATTGGTGAGAGCGCTTTCGGGCGCGGAGTTTGACCATACTTTCCCCCCGGTCAAAGAGTGAACCGCTACTCTGCCGCGTCGACAGGCTTGCTAATGCGCCACCCGGCTCAAGAACGGTGAGCGTGCCTTAGGAGCGCGCTGGGAAAACGCCCTGCAACGCAATGATGAACGTGAGGCCAAGGAACGGATGCATATTGTTATGTGGCTGGTTGCCTCCCGCAACGCTCAAAGCAAGAGGGTTCATCTGTACGTTGTTGACGCCGGTTGCCGCAAATGCGGGCGGGGCGCCTTTGAGTCCCCCTGACCACGTGTTAGCCGGGCCAGGAGTACTCAAACCACCTGTCGCGATACACTGGACGCCGTGTGCATGCGACGGCATTTCAGTCTGGAGTAGAGTAACAGTCTGTTCGCCGGCCGTTTCCCCAAGGTCGCGCAGGCTCAATCCCGGCCCTTGCCCGGCTTGCATCGGCGCGCTGCCCTGCAGATTCGGCAATGCAAAGTTGCTCTTCCCGTCTCCGCCATAAGTGGTGCCGAGGAGTGAAAAAAGCGCCGTGTTCTGGCTGATCGACATGAGCTGGCCGGCACAAAGAGCCCATCCCTTAGGAGCGAAGTTTCCCGTGAAGATTCTGATCTCAGCTAAAAACGGATTTGACATAGGTTCTCCTGACTAGTTCTGCGATGGGAAAATGCCCTGGAGAGCGATGATGAAGTTCAGCACCAGGTAGGGCGACATGTTCTCATGCGGCTGGCTGCCACCGATGGGCAATATAGACGCTGGATTCATAGTGGTGTTGGCGGTCGGGTTGAAAGGATTCGAACCGTCCTTTGCCCATAAGTTATTCACAGGAGTGGTCAAAGTGGCCTGGTCGGAACTTCCTACGGGTGTATGGGTGTGGGTCGGCAACTCGGAAATATTGAGAGTGTGCGCCTGCTCACCACCAAGCTCCCCCAAGGCAATTCCGTTCCCCACGTGAAAAGGGCTTCGGCCCTGGAGATTGGGCAGCCCAAAGTTCACTCGCCCGTCCCCGCCATACGTAGTTCCAAGTATGGAAAAAAGCGCCTGATTCTGATTGATGGGCAACAACTGGCCATTGCAGAACGTCCATCCTTTCGGCGGGAAGTTCCAACTGATGATCTTGATTTCTCCCAAAAACGGTTCAGACATGCTGGCTCCTTTATCAATACAGATCGGCTAGGTTTGTGACGGGAAGATCCCGAACAGCGAGAGGATGAAGTTGATCACCAGGAACGGGACCATGTTGTCGTGCGGCTGCGACCCGCCTGTCAGGCCGCATGCGGCTGGGTTCATGCTTACACTCGGGGCGCTTGAACTATAAGGGCTTAGTGCCGTATCCGCTGCCCACACATTCCCGAGGGGACTGGGCTGGTTATTAGTTGCAGCGTTGAACGCTTGAGGCACGTGACTGTGCGCCGGAATCTGGCTCGTCGTCAACGTGACCGTTTCCGCCCCACCGCTCTGCCCCAGCGCGAATCCTGGACCGACATGAACGGGAACCCGGCTCTGGAGATCGGGGAGAGCGAACGTCGTCTGGCCGTCGCCGCCATACGTGGTGCCGATGAGATTGAACAGCGTGTCGTTTTCAGAAATCGGAATGAGCGCGCCATTGCAGAATGCCCACCCCACGGGCGCAAAATTCCCAGCAAACATCCTGATTTCACCGATAAACGGGCTTGACATGAAACTTCCTCCTCGGAGGTTACATTCTAGTGAAGAATCGCCTGACGATTTGCAGTCGAAACTTGGTTATAGTAGCATGTCCTTAATCAGAACTCAAGATATTTCGTGGGCTTCCTCGACGTGGCACGGCAAGAGAAAAGTTTCGCCGAGCCTTCGAAGACAAGACGGTTTCCCAGCGCGCCCGTAGTACGCTGTAGTCTTGGGGATCGGTCCGTGGCCGCCCCTTCTGCATCATGTCTACTCTCGCCGTTCGTCCCGCATTGCCTCAGGATGAAATCTTCCTTTACGAGCTGTACGTGGCTATACGGGGTCCGCAGTTCGCTCGAGCGCAGCTCACGGCTGCACAGAGGGAGCAACTGCTACGCATGCAATTCCAAGCCCAGCTCTCGTCCTACACGCAGCAATTCCCGAAATCCTGTTACCACTTGGTGGTCCTGGATTCGAAACCGGTGGGACGGCTGTGGTTCGCGCCTGTCGATAGCGGATTTCAACTGGTCGACATCGGCATTCATCCGGACTTTCAGAACAAGGGCCTCGGGGCGGTTGTCGTCCAGCGGCTGCAGCAGGAAGCCCAGAAGGCGAAGTTGCCCATTCGCTCCACGGTAGACCGCTTCAATCCCGGATCGCTACGCTTTCACCAGCGCTTGGGCTTCACCATCATCGGTGAAGACGTCCTGCAATTCTATATGGAGTGGCGTCCGGCGCCGTTGGTCGGCTGAGGACTGCAGCCATTGCGGCGATTTTGTTCAACCTATCACGTAATTAGTTTGTGGGGCAGGTTGGTAACCAGGTTGGTAACCTGCGGCCGATTGGAAATCGGCCCGCAACGTAATACTTCCGAATTCACACGCCGATTGACAATCGGCGGCAGGTTACCAACC
>WNFG01005987.1_pt1 | contig 10214 bp, 8 predicted proteins | sample 5400431 | NCBI WGS metagenome assembly WNFG01 (sample SAMN13153346, study PRJNA577476) | soil metagenome | isolation source: 120 cm saprolite under Douglas fir tree site 2 hole 3 replicate 2 | place: USA:California | collected 2015-04-18
TCGGACGGCCGGGCCAGCGGAAAAGCAGAAGGCTACTGAGACCAGTTCCTCAGCAAATGCTTCAGCAAATACACCTAGTACATCCGACGTGGCGCACGCACTCGTGCGTGCCGCGTCGAGACTCGTCTCGACGCTTGTCTCCGAACGCGCACCATACTCGAAAGTTCAAATCAAAACTGACTCTTTCAAACCATGAAGTTGTTTCCTTTGAAATATTGAATCTCAAAACTCAAAGCGTCGAGACGAGTCTCGACGCGGCACGCACGAGTGCGTGCGCCACGATGCGAAAGAACGGACTCTAATGGATCACGTTTTATCGACGCACTTGTTTGTCAACCATCGCCTCAACACCGTTTGGCTGGACAAAATCCGGCAAGCTGGAATACCGGCGGTGGAGATCTTCTGTGCGCGCCAACATTTGGATTACAGGGATCGGCCGCAAATTAATGAACTGGGCCATTGGTTTCGCGCCTCCGAGCTGAAGCTGCATTCGTTGCATTCGCCGATGTACAGCGATGACGTGTGGGGGAGATCGGGTCCGAATGCGGTCATAAATATCACTGAGCCGGTGAAGTCGAAGAGGCTGACCATGATCGACGAGATCAAGCGTGCAATTGACATTGCGGAGACGATTCCGTTCCGCTACCTGGTTCAGCACCTGGGCGTCCAAGAAGAGGAGTATGACGAATTCAAAGTGGATGCCGCTTTCACGGCTCTCGAAGAGATCAATCTTTTTGCGCGCGGTTGCGGCGTGGAAGTGTTGCTCGAAAACATTCCCAATCAGCTTTCCAGCGCCGAGCGCCTGGTGAGTTTTCTGGCGCAGACACACCTGAAAATGAACTTCTGCCTGGACGTTGGCCACGCCAACATGAAGGAGGGCGTCTCTAACGCCTACACCATTCTCAAGAGCCGCATTCGATCGACACATCTGCACGATAACGACGGTAAAACGGATAGCCATCTGTGGCCGTTCTTTTCTGAAGGCGGAAGCATCGATTGGAAAAGCACTATGGAACTGCTCCGCGCCGGCGACGGGCACTACCCGCTGTTACTGGAATTGCGCGAGCTTCCCGAATTTCCGCTGCCGCAATCCTTTGAGATCGTGAAGCAGATTTTTGAAAGGCTCGAGAGCATTTGATGCCATACCCTCGCATCAGAATTCAGGACGCCGGCCAACATGTTGGTGAATCGGTGGAGATTGCTGGCTGGCTGTACAATCTGCGGAAATCCGGCAAGATTGCTTTTCCCCTGCTGCGCGATGGCACGGGTATTATTCAATGCGTCGCGGTTAAGGCTAACATCGACGAGGCGCTGTTTGAGACGCTAAAGAATTTGACGCAAGAATCGTCTCTGATTCTGAGGGGCAAGCTGCGTGAGGAGCAACGTGCGCCGGGCGGCTACGAAATGGATGTCGAAGGCGCGGAGATTGTGCAGCGAGTTCCTGAGTCTGATCCGTACCCCATAACGCCCAAAGAGCACGGCACGGACTTTCTGATGGATCATCGCCACCTGTGGCTCCGCAGCAAGCGCCAGCACGCAGTGATTCGTGTCCGGCACGAAGTTATCAAGGCGGTGCGCGATTATTTCGATTCGCACGGCTTCACTCTGGTAGACACGCCCATCTTCACGCCCGCCGCGTGCGAAGGCACCACGACTCTATTCGAAGTGGATTACTTCGAGGACGAAAAAGTTTACCTGACCCAATCCGGACAGCTTTACAACGAAGCCGACGCCATGGCTTTCGGCAAAGTGTATTGCTTCGGACCTACCTTCCGCGCGGAAAAATCGAAAACGCGCCGCCATCTCACGGAATTTTGGATGGTCGAGCCTGAAATGGCTTATGCCACGCTCGACGACGTGAAGCAGGTGGCCGAAGAACTGATCGTCTATGTCGTGGGCCGCGTACTTGAAAACCGGCGCAGGGAGCTCGAAGCTCTAGAGCGCGATACCAGCAAGCTCGAATCCATTAAGGCACCCTTCCCGCGAATGAGCTACGACGAAGCCGTCGCTATTCTGCAGAAGAAGGGCAGCGAGATTCAGTGGGGCAGCGATTTCGGGGGCACGGATGAGACGCTGATCACCGAAGAACTGGATCGCCCTTTGATGGTGGATCGCTATCCCACTCAAGTGAAGGCCTTCTACTTTGAGCCAGACGCGGATCGCCCCGAACTGGCGCTGGGAGTGGACGTGATCGCGCCCGAAGGTTATGGCGAGATCATCGGCGGCGGGCAGCGCATCCACGATCTGAATCTGCTCCTGAAGCGTTTGGAAGAGCATCATCTGCCGCCGGAAGCGTTCAATTGGTACGTGGATCTGCGCAAGTACGGCAGCGTGCCGCACGGCGGATTCGGCATGGGAATCGAAAGATTTGTCTCGTGGATGTGCGGCCTGGAACACATTCGCGAAACGATCGCTTATCCCCGCATGCTTTACCGCACGCGCCCCTGAGGATTTCATGCGGCACTCGCAAATCGCAATCATTGGCGCGCCGCTCGACCTCGGCGCCGGACGGCGCGGCGTTGACATGGGGCCTTCCGCCGTGCGCGTAGCGAATCTCAACGGCCGGCTGGCAGAGTTAGGATACGAAGTGGAAGACCTCGGCAATGTGCCGGTGGTCCAGCGCGAGAGTCATTCCGAAGGTCCCGCGCAGGCGAGATATCTTCCGCAGATCACGGAAACTTGCGTGCACCTGGCGGAAGTTGTGGAGAAAGTGCTGCGGGAGGATAAGTTTCCGCTGGTGTTGGGCGGAGATCATTCCATCGCGGTAGGCACCATCGCCGGAGTGTCGAAACATTTTAGAGATCGTAGCCAGAAGCTGGGCCTGATCTGGATTGACGCTCACGCCGACATGAACACGCCGGACAGCAGTCCCAGCGGCAACGTTCACGGCATGCCTTTGGCGTGTTCTATCGGGCTCGGCCCCGGTGAGCTGACAAACATTTTCGGCTACTCTCCCAAAGTCGAGCCGAGCAATGTTGCGCTGGTGGGAGTCCGATCCGTGGATGATAGGGAGCGCGACAATGTCCAGAGCTCCGGGGTTCATGTATTCACGATGCGCGATATCGATGAGCGCGGCCTGGGCCCGGTGATCGAGGATGCAATCCAGGTGGCTTCCTTGGGAACCGCTGCATTCCACGTATCGCTCGACATGGATGCTGTGGATCCGCAGGAGGCGCCGGGCGTGGGCACGCCGGTCCGCGGAGGCATCACTTACCGCGAAGCGCACCTGGCGATGGAAACACTGAACGACACCGGCCGGATCGCATCCATGGAAGTGGTGGAAGTTAATCCAGTGATCGATGAAGTGAACCGGACCGCGATGTTGGCCGTCGAATTGGTGATGTCGGCGATGGGAAAGAGGATTCTGTAACGGTGATAAAAACACGTGTCGCGGTCATTTATGGAGGGCGTAGCGGCGAGCATGAAGTTTCACTTCGCTCCGCCAAATCCATCATTGACGCCATGGATACCGAGAAGTACAAGGTGCTGCACTACTTGATTTCGAAAGAAGGCAAGTGGAGCCCGCGCGCGTTGGTTCCCGAGCCGAATGGCAATGCGGGAATCGATGTCGTTTTCCCGGTGCTGCATGGGACTTTCGGTGAGGATGGAACCCTGCAGGGCCTGCTGGAACTGGCGGATCTACCTTACGTCGGCGCCGGAGTGCTGGCGTCGGCGGCTTCGATGGACAAAGAAGTGATGAAGCGTCTGGCGAAGGAGCGCGGCCTGCCGGTGGTGGATTATCAAGTTTTTTCGCGCAGGGAACTGGATGACCTGGACGGCATCTGCTCCAAGTTTGAATTTCCGGTGTTTGTGAAGCCAGCCAACCTGGGCTCGTCGGTGGGAATTTCCAAAGCGCGCAACTGCGTGGAGTTGAAAACGGCGTTGGAGCTTGCGGCGGCGTACGATCGGAAAGTGATCGTCGAGCGTGGCATCGTGGGGCGCGAGTTTGAATGCTCCGTGCTGGGCAACGAAGAGCCCATCGCGGCCGTGCCGTGCGAGATTCTGCCCTCCAAGGATTTCTACGATTACGACGACAAGTATTTGCTCGAAAAAGCGGAGACTGTGATCCCGGCGAATCTGTCGCCTGAGCAAACTGCGGAATTGCAACACCTCGCCGTGGAATGTTATCGGGCAGTGCAATGCGAAGGAATGGCCCGCGTGGATTTCCTGCTTGAAACCGCCAGCAATCGCCTGTACATTAACGAGATCAATACTATTCCGGGCTTCACCTCCATCAGCATGTACCCTAAGATGTGGGAGTATTCGGGTCTCTCGATGCCCCAACTAATCGACCGGTTGATTGAGCTGGCTGTGGAACGCCACCACGCCAAGAAACGATTGCGCTACTCGAAGTAGATGATTCTTCCTCTGTTGTTTTTATTCGCGCCGCCGCCCTCGACGGCCGATTTGGACGCCGCCCTGAAGCGCTTCACGCAGGTGTTGTCCTTAGTGGAAAACCAAGCCGCCGATCCGGTAAGTACGGAGCAGGCCATCTATCAAGGCGCAATTCCTGGCATGCTCCGCAAACTTGATCCGCACTCCATTTTTTTCGACCCCCAGCAGAACGAGCAGATCAAAGAAATGGAAAAATCGGAGCGCAAGGGATTCGGCACCGTCGTGTCGGTGCTGCCCGGCCGCGTGATTGTGCTGCAAGCTTTGCCCGGCACGCCGTCCGCGAAGGCCGGGCTGACGCCCGGCGATGAGATCGTCGCGATCAATGACATTGCCTTGGCCCGTTTGAACTTCGATCAACTGGTGGGATATCTGAGCGAGGCGCGTCAGCACCGGGCCATGCTGATGGTGCGGCGGCCTGGGAATGCGCGGCCCATGCAGTTCGTTCTGGATCCGGCACTGGTGGATGCGCCGAGCGTCGAGAGAGTTTTTCTATTGCGACCCGGTGTCGGCTACATCCGAGTCAGCGGATTCGATCCACAAACCGCCAGGCAGTTTAAGGAAGCCATCGAAAAACTTGGCGGCGCGAAATTAAAAGGACTGGTTCTGGACCTGCGTGACAACGGCGGCGGGGTGGTACAGACCGCGCTTGAAACGGCTTCCTGTTTTGTGAAGCCGGGACAGAAACTACTGAGCGTGAAAGGGCGCAGCATTGAGGGGCAGGACGTCGACAGCCCGAAAACCGCGATGCCGTATTCGTTTCCGGTCGCAGTGCTGGTGAATGCCAAGACCGCCAGCGCGGCTGAAATCGTTTCGGGCGCGCTGCAGGATCACGATCGCGCCGTGATACTTGGTGAGCCGACCTTCGGCAAAGGCCTGGTACAAAACGTTTTTCCGCTATCGAGCAACACTGCACTGGCGTTAACCACCGCGTTTTACTACACGCCCAGCGGACGGTCCATTCAAAAGCCGCTGGCCAGCGGACAACTGGAAGTGGAAAAACAGAAGGAACAATTTCGAACCGATTCAGGGCGGGTAGTAACGGGCGGCGGCGGCATTCAGCCGGACGTGATTGTGCATCTTGAAAATCCCACGCGATTGCGAGTTGTGTTGGACGCCAGCGGCATCATGACGCAATTCGCCACCCAATATACCCAAAGCAATCGCGTGACGGACACCTTCGAACTCACGCCCGCCATTCTCGAAGAATTCCAGGTTTATGCCGGCCAGCGTAATATCCAGCCCCCAGTCGGCGAGTGGCTACTGGATCGCGCCTGGATTCAAAATCGGTTAAAGCAGGAAATCTTCAATCAGGCGTTGGGAGTGGCAAAAGGCGATGAGGTGGAAGCGCAGCGAGACCCGGTAATTCGAGCCGCTTTAGCAAAGCTATTTCCGTAACGCACGCACTCGTGCGTGCCGCATCGAGACTCGTCTCGATGCCTGGTCCGAGGATATTTCGAAAGTCGAATGTGTCGAGATAAGTCTCGACACGGCACGCACGAGTGCGTACGCCACGAAGCAATTAGTTCGCCGAAGCCCGCTGGAACTTTGCCTTCAGCACCTGCGAGATGATGGGCAACAACGAAACGAAGATGATCAGCAGCACAAACTTTTCGAAATTGCGCCGCACCAACCCGACCTCGCCCAGCAGATAACCCAGAATCGTCATCGAGAAGACCCAGCCGATCCCGCCGAAAATATCGAACGCCAGAAAACGGCGGAAGGGCATGTTCGCAACTCCGGCGACAAACGGCGCGAAGGTCCGAATGATAGGCACGAACTTGGCGTAAATGATGGTCTTGCCGCCATGTTTGTCGTAAAACGCCTGCGTTCGCTGTAGGTATTCCTGCTTGAAGAAGCGCGAATCCTTGCGCTTGAAAATCGCTGGACCCGCTCGCCGCCCAAGCAGATAACCGCTCCAATCGCCCAGCAGGCAGGCGCACGAAAGCAAGAGCAGAATGAGCGCGAGATTGAGCTGTCCGGCGCCAACCACCACGCCAACTGTGAACAACAACGAGTCGCCCGGCAGAACAAAGCCCACCAACAGACCTGTCTCCGCAAAGACGATGCCGCTCAACATGGCGTATCCCAACCAGCCGGAAACTACGGTGGAAAGCAATTCGATCAGGCGCTCAGGAGTAGTGAGCGTCCGGAGAAAATCCAGCAGCGAGTGGATCATGCTGACTTGTTCAACTGAATCCTAACCGCGATACCGCGACATCAGCCGGTTGATGACGTCCTGGTGTTTTTTGATTTTGCCCTGTTGGATCAAAGTGTTCAGAATGCTGTCTTGCAGCAGCACCTGGCGCTCGCCGGACTTCTTGCCTTTCAGTTGGTTCAGTATGCCTTCACGCTCCGCGGCGAACTTGGCCATATCGCCCCCCTGCTTGTCAACGACCTTGGCGACAATAGTTTGCGTGCCGGCGAACACCGGCCCCACAATCGTCCCCACCAGCTTATCGAAAGCCTCGCTCAAGTAGGCGGCCCCGCCCAGGCCCTCCACCGCTCCATTGCGCGTAAAAAGGTCGGTGGTTTTCACTTCCAGCCCCATGCTTTTCGCGATCGGCTTGAGATCGCCGCCGTTCGCCTTGGCCTGTTCAGCGGCCTTCTTGGCCTTCTCTCCAACCAGCAAATTCCCCTTGTCCTGTGCGTATCCCGCGCGTACTCTGGCCTCGACTTCCGAAAGATCCGGAGAACGGGCAGGATTGATATTCGCCACAACGCCTATCGCCAGCTTGTTCCCAATCTGCATAACCTGGCTGACTTCGCCCTTCTTCAGCCCTTGGAGTGCGGCGGTGGCTTGCGGATCGGAGCCGAACTGCGGAATAGCGCCGCCTGGAGTCCACTTGTCCAGTTTGTCGAATTGCAAGCCCAGTTTCTTGGCGATTTGCTCGGCACTTTGCGGCGACTTGGATAGCTCCGCGTGGGCCTGATCGGCCAGGGTCTGCATGCGATCGACACCCACCTGCGTCCGTAGAGTTCCCAAAATCTCGCCCTTTACTTCCTCCAGAGGACGCAACCGGGCTTGCTCTTTCTCCAAAACCTGCACGACGTGGTAGCCGTACTGCGTACTGATCACATTGCTGACTTCGTTGGGTTGCAGCGCGAAAGTGGCTGTTTCTAAATCCGTCGCCTGCATTTGCCCGCGAACTACCCAGCCCAGATCCCCGCCGACCTTGCCTGTCACAGTATCGTCGGAATTCTTTTCAGCCAGCTTGGAGAAATCGCCTCCAGCCTTCACTTGCTTCAGCAGATCCTCGGCCTTGGCCTTCAGCTTGGTTAATTCTTCTTTGGGCTTGCCGGCCGTGCTGATCATTATGTGTCGCGCCTTCACGCGTTCCGGCACGCGGTACTGATCTTTGTGGGAGTTGTAAAAGCTTTGAACCTGTGTGTCGGCAATTTGAATCGTTTCGGCCACCTTTGCGGGATCGACCTCGATGAATTGCAGGTCATGGGTTTCCGGCACGGTGAAGAAGGCTCTCTTCTCGTTAAAGTACTGTTTCAATTCCTCGGGAGTCGGCTTCAGTTCCGCGCCTAGTTTTGCGCCATCGAACGGGACGTACTCCAGTTTCACTTTATCGTTGGTCTGTTTGTAAGCAGCCTCCACTTCGCGCGGCGTTACGATGACGCCTTCCATGGCGATGTTCTGAATGGAGTCCTGATAAGCCTTCAGCAGAACGTTGTTCTCAAACTCCGGTACGCTAAAGCCTTGTTGCTCCACAAACATCTTGTACTGTTGCGGCGTAAGCGTTGAAATTGGCCCAAGCGAACGAATGATATTGGCAAGATCTTTCTCCGACACCTTGAAACCCAGCTTCTTGGCTTCATACGCCATGGCGCGGTCGGCAATGGCCTGATCGATGAGTTGAGGAATCAGCACGCCCACCACGTCCTGCGAGATCTGGCGGCCCTGCGTGATATTCCGGATCTGGAGTTCCACATCGTGAATCGTGATGGGGTCCTTGTCGATTTCGGCGACCACTTGGTCGTCGCGGCTTCCGGAAGGCCCCCCGGCGCCGGGGATGAGATACACCAGCATCGAGATTGCGACCATGCCCAGCAACACGCCGAGCAGTATGCGCACGGCTTTCTGCTGGCTTCGAAATAGATCAAACATACGTGGGGACTCCTACAGAATGATGGCGGTAAGCTAAACGACTATTATAGCGAAGCTGGTGGGGCAGGCAATCTTGCCTGCAGCCGGCTTTCGAGCCGGCTTGCCGCCCGTCTACAATTAAGCCATCACCATGAACACCGTCCACGGCATACTGCTGCGCGATCTGGCGGCCCGGCTGGGCTGCGAACTCCGAGGCGATGGGGATATCGAAATCACCGGCGTCGCCGGGCTGGAGCAAGCCGGTCCCGCTGAGCTTACCTTCCTCGCTAACCCGAAGTACTCGCCGAAAGTGAAGCACACCCGCGCTGCCGCGGTCCTGGTTTTGGAGCCTCTGCCGGAGCCTGGACCCGCCAGTGTGATTTCCCGCAACCCCTATCACGATTTCGCGCGTGCCCTGGCGCTGTTTTACCAGCCTCCCCGGCCTGCGCCCGGCATTCAGCCGCAGGCATCCATCGCGGCCACCGCGCAGATCGGCGAAGGCGCATCCATCGGGGCCTTTGCGGTTGTCGGCGAGAACGTTTCTATCGGCCGAAATGCCGTTCTGCAACCGCACGTGGTCATTTACGAAGGCGCTCAAATTGGCGACGATTTCTACGCTCATTCGCACGCCGTGGTGCGGGAGAACTGCCGCATCGGCCATCGCGTAATCTTGCAAAACGGCGTGGTGGTGGGCGGCGACGGCTACGGATTCGCGAAAACTTCCGAAGGCACGCACTTCAAGATCGTCCAATCCGGCATCACGGTGATCGAGGACGACGTTGAGATCCAATCGCTGACGTCGATCGATCGGGCAACGGTGGGAGAAACCCGGGTGAAGCGCGGGGCCAAGATCGACAGCCTGGTGCAAGTGGGACATGCCTGCGTGGTGGGCGAGGACAACATCATTTGCGCGCAGACCGGACTGGCCGGCAGCACGATTCTCGGTAAAAACGTTCTACTGGCCGGACAAGTCGGAGTGTCGGGGCATCTCACCATTCACGACAACGCCGTCATTTACGCGCAGAGCGGCATCGGCGGCGATGTGGAGGCAGGCGCGGTGGTATCCGGTTCTCCCGCCTTCGATAGTCGCGACTGGCTGCGTGCAATTACGGCCTTTCAGAAACTGCCCGAGCTGTTAAGGACAGTGAGACAATTGGAAAAGCGCCTCGAGCAGCTAGAAAGTGCGCGGAATTCTTCCCAATGATCGAAGACCACGTCGAACCAGGCCGGCGCCCGGTAGCCTATCTCAACGAAACATTTCTCGAGAGCCCAGATGCGCGCGGCATCCGCATTCTGTCGGAGTACCTGGAGCCTCTCTCGCATTTCCGGGACGAGAAAATTCAGGACACCATCGTATTCTTCGGGTCCGCGCGTATCGCCGAGGAAGGCGCAATGAGCAGCTATTATCGCGATGCTCGAATATTGGCGCGGATGGTTACCGAATGGTCCAGCCGAATCAAAGCGCCGTTTCACCGCTTCGTGATTTGTTCCGGTGGGGGCCCCGGCATCATGGAAGCCGCGAACCGAGGCGCTGCTGAAGCGGGCGGCAAAACCATCGGGCTCAATATCGGCCTTCCGTTCGAGCAGCAGCCCAATCCGTTTATCACGCCGGAACTCTCTTTCGAATTCCATTACTTCTTCATGCGCAAGTTCTGGTTTGCGTACCTCGCCAAAGCGCTGGTGATTTTCCCGGGCGGCTTCGGCACTCTGGACGAATTGTTCGAGG
>WNFG01005993.1_pt1 | contig 10211 bp, 9 predicted proteins | sample 5400431 | NCBI WGS metagenome assembly WNFG01 (sample SAMN13153346, study PRJNA577476) | soil metagenome | isolation source: 120 cm saprolite under Douglas fir tree site 2 hole 3 replicate 2 | place: USA:California | collected 2015-04-18
TCTCGTCAGGCGAGCGTGTGTCGAAATCCGGCAAGCTGGCGCAATGCTCGCCAATCTCGCGGATACGGGCGACGAGATCGGCAATCTCGCCGCGCTTGAGCCGCTCGCGTTCTAGCCGCTCGGCCAACGCCTTGCGCACCGCCGTCGTCAGCGTTTCGCCGGTAAGCGCCGCTACCGCACGTGCCAAGCGGTCGGTTTCCGGGTCCTTCAAGCTGATCGCCATCTGACACGCCCCGTTCTAGATTTCGGGCCTAAATATGGAAATGCGACTTCAATTTGTCCATCCGCCAGCTCCGGTGCCAATTCCCCCCGCCCCCCTCTCCCGCGATGCGCGCCGCGCCGTGATGCGCTATGCTTGGCGCAACGCCGCGACCGGTCAATCGCAGAACGGAGAGGAGCCGACATGGATACCATCGAGAGAACGACCCCGAGCCGCGCGCAGCTGCTGGCGGAATTGCCGCTTCGCCTCCATCACAACGCCTACGTGGTCAAGGATCACGAGGCCAATCGCCGCTTCCTCGAGGATTTGCTCGGCATCCCGCTGGTCGCGACGTGGTGCGAGAAAACCTTCCGCAGCGACCTCAACCGCGAGGTCGAGTTCTGCCATACCTTCTTCGGCCTGGCCGACGGCAGCGCCTTGGCGTTCTTCCAATTCGCCGATCCCGAGATGTACGCGCTGACCCAGGCGGAGGCGCCCCCCAAGGTCCGCAGCCATTACCACATAGCCTTGAAGGTTGGCGACGCCAGCTATGAGGAGTTGAAGGCCCGGCTCAATCGGGCTGGCGAACAATTCCGCGAGACCGACCATGGGTATTGCAAGTCGATCTACACCACCTCGCCCGACGGCATGATCCTCGAATTCACCTGCGATCCGCCCGATGTCGCGGAGATCGACGCGCTGCGCCGCGCTGATGCGCACAGCGAACTGAGCCGCTGGATTGCCGGCGACCGTCATGTCAATAATCAGCTTCGGCACCGAGAGGTTTAACAGAACGTAAATAACGGAGGTCTTAACAAGACACTAATGAGACTTTTAACAAGACACTAATCAAAGACAGCATGCCGGTGAAATCCGAAACGATAGAAATCGACAACTAATACCGCTTCGGCTAAGTCATGATCGTTGACCCATGCGGGAGCGGCGAAAATGACGACGCGGACTGGCGGACGAGCCCCCACGACCACCCTGCAGCGCTGGGCGGGGCGCTTGGCGTTTCTGGCGCGCTCCGAGCGCGGCAATGCGGCGATCGAGTTTGCCCTGGCCTCGCCGATCCTGCTGGGGTTGCTGACGCCGGTGGCCGATCTCGGCATCGCCTTCACGCAACAAATCCAGGTTCAGCAGGCGGCGCAGGCCGGCGCGCAATATGCGTTGCTGCACGGGTTCAGCAGCAGCGCGATCTCCAATGCCGTCACCGCCGCGACAAACCTCCCCGGGGTCAGCGCGGCGCCCGCGCCGACCCAGAGCTACGGCTGTCCGACCGGGACGACAATCGCGGCCGCTACCGTCGGCAGCACCTGCGCGAACGGCGAAACCGCCGGCTCTTACGTGTTCGTCAACGCGCAATCGTCGTACAGCCCAGTGCTGCCCTATTCCGTGCTCCCTTCAGGGACGACCCTGACGGCGCAGGCGACGGTACGGGTTCAGTAGGGTGCAGGCTGGAGCGATCATGCAGACCAACTCAAAGCTGATGCAACTGGTTCGGGCTCTGGCCCGCAGCCGATCGGGCCATGCCGCGGTCGAGCTGGCATTCATCGCGCCGGCGATGCTGATGTTCATCCTCGGGATCGCGGAGGTAGGGCGTGTGCTGTGGCTGCAAAACGCGCTCGATTACGCGGTCGTCGGGGCGGCACGCTGCATGAGCAATAGTCCGAGCACGTGCGGCAGCGCGAGCCAAGCGCAAAGCTTTGCCGCCAGCCAATCCGGCGCAGGGTTTGCCACTTCGGTCTTCACGGTGACCAGCGCCAGCTGCGGCAACAAGGTCTCGGCAACCTATCCCGTGGTGCTGGACATCCCGTTCGTGAATTTGTCGGCAACGCTGACCTCGCAAGCCTGCTATCCAACGTGAAAGCGATGAGTGGTTCTATGAGCAACCCGATCAAGCACATTTGTCCGGAGTCATCCGGCCTTCGCGCTCTCGCCGCCGATTGCAGCGGCGGCGCCGCCGTGATGCTGGCGCTGGCGCTCTCCAGCGTCCTCGGCCTGGCCGGTCTCGGCACCGAAGTTGCCGCCTGGTACACCACCAAACAAACGATGCAAGGTGCGTCGGATGCTGCGGCCTACACTGCCGTGACCGCCTTGGGAAAGGGCGCCACGCTCGCGCAGCTCACCACCGAGGCCAAGAGTGTCGCCGGCAACTACAATTTCATCAACGGAACCGCCGGGGTTACCGTCACCGTCAACAGCCCGCCGGTTTCGGGCAGTTACGCGGGCAAAAGCACTGCCGTCGAAGTCATCGTCTCGCAGCCGCAGACGCCCATGATCTCGGGCATCCTTATGTCGGGCGGGCCGACGATCACGGCGCGCTCGGTAGCGGCTGCGGTTACCACCGGCTCGGGCTGCGTCGCGGCGCTCGACAAAGGCGATGTCGTCGATGTCACTGATTCCGGGAGCACGGTCCTCAATCTCAACAGCTGCTCGCTCTACATCAATTCGAGCGATAGCGCCGCGCTGACGATGACCGGCGGTGCCATCATCGATGCCGGCGCTGCCTATATCACCGGCGGCGTGAGTACCAGCGGCGGCGCCGCGCTCGAGACCACCAAAGGCACCTACACCGGCACAGCACCGATCAACGACCCCTATTCCTACGCCAACGTCCCCTACTATTCCGGCTGCAGCCAGAATAATTTCAGCAGCAACAGCACCCAGACACTGAACGCGACCGGAACCACGCCTTATGTCTTCTGCAATGGCCTCAATCTGACCAGTCACGCATCGCTCACCCTCGGGCCCGGGGTCTATGTCATCGACCGCGGTTCTTTCAGTATGGGGGGCCAAAGCACCCTGACCGCGACGGGCGGCGCGACCATCGTCCTGACGAGCAGCACCAGCAGCGGTTACGCGACAGCCAGCATCACCGGCGGCGCGAGCGTGTCGGTCACCGCACCCACCACCGGGGCGACCGCGGGGCTGGCGTTTTTTCAGGACCGGAACGCGCCGACCGGCAGTGACAACAAGTTCACCGGGGGGGATACGCAGAACATCGTTGGGGCCATCTACTTCCCCAATCAGAACGTCACTTACGCGGGCGGCGCCGCAACGGGCGGGGCGACGTGCACCCAGCTCATCGCCTATACGCTGAAATTCAGCGGCAATTCGACCTTCAACAGTAATTGCGGCGCGGCCGGCACATCGACGATCGGCACGACCAGCAACCAGCTCGTGGAATAAAACCCCGAACGCCCCGGCGAGGCTTGCGCTTGACCTATCCCCCCGGCCACACTGCCGATCCTTGGGTGTTGATCGCAAGCGCTGGGAGGATCGAGATGCGCGTCGGTTTTATCGGGCTCGGCATGATGGGCAAGGGGATGGCGGCCAATCTGCAAAAGGCCGGTCATCAGCTCACCGTCCACGACCTCAACCGCGCCGCGGCCGAGCCATTCCTCGCCAAGGGCGCCGTCTGGGCCAACTCGCCCCGCCAGGTCGCCGAGGCGAGCGAGGTGGTGTTCACCTCCCTCCCCGTCCCGGCCGATGTCGAAGCGGTGGCGCTCGGGCCGAACGGCCTCATCGAGGGCATGAGGCCCGACACCGCCTTTTTCGACATGTCGACCAATTCGGTGGCGGTGGTGCGCAAGATCAACGCCGCCTTTGCCGAGAAAAATCTTTACATGCTCGATTCACCGGTCAGCGGTGGCCCGGGCGGGGCGGCCAGCGGCAAGATGGCGATCTGGGTCGGCGGCGACGAGCAGCAGTTCGGCCGGCACAAATCGGTGCTCGACGCGATGGGCGACCAGGCGCGCTACATCGGCCCGATCGGCGCCGGCACGATCGCCAAGCTCGTGCACAATTGCACGAGCGCGGTCGTCGGCGTGGCGCTGGCCGAGGTCATGACGATGGGCATCAAGGCCGGGGTCGATCCCCTCGAATTATGGGAAGCCGTGCGGCAAGGCGCGACCGGGCGCCAGCGGACTTTCGACCGGCTCGGCAAATTCCTCAGCAGCGCCTATGACCCCGCGGATTTCGCGCTGCGCCTCCTGCACAAGGACGTCTCGCTAGCGGTCGGGCTCGGGCGCGAGGTCGGGGTGCCGATGCGGCTCGCCAACCTCGCCCTCGAAGAGCTGACCGAAGCGATGAACCGCGGCTGGGGCCAGCGCGACAGCCGGGTCGGCGGGCTCTTGCAGGTCGAGCGCGCCAAGATCCCGCCGCTCGATATCGACCCGCAGAAGGTCCAGGCGGTGCTCGACCGCGACCAGCAGAAATAGGACACGGGTCATTGCGAGCGCAGCGAAGCAATCTCGGGCCGCCCGTGCCTAGCTGGGACGAGATTGCATCGTCGCTGCGCTCCTCGCAATGACATCAGAAAAGAGACCGAGCTTTCCGGCTGAGCGGCTCGCCGTTTCGACGCTCACGGAGCGGCCCGAGCTGCGGGCACAGCTGTTTTCTGCCGAATTCGCCGCGGCGGTGCCGGAGTTCCTGCACCACGACCCGACGGCGGAACTCTACTATGCCGACGGGGCGCTCGATCGCTATCTCGATTTCGCCCTGGCCGCGGTCGATCGCGATGAGCCGGATCGGGTGATCGCCCGGGCGTTCAGCGTGCCGTTCGCGTTTCGCGACGGGTCGGCCGAGCGCGCCGAGCTGCCCGCCGGCGGCTGGGATGCGGTGATCGGCTGGGCCGACCGGGATTGGCGTGCCGGGCGCCGACCCAATGCGGTCAGCGCGCTGGAGATCATGGTATTGCCGCCCTATCGTGGGCGCGGCCTCGCGCAATCGATGCTGGCGGCGCTGTGCGCGAACACGCGAGCCCGCGGCTTCGCCGACCTCTACGCGCCGCTGCGCCCGAGCGACAAGCACAAGGAACCGCGCGTTCCGTTTGCCGATTACGTGGCGCGGACCCGCGATGACGGGCTACCCCACGATTCCTGGCTGCGCGTGCATGTGCGCGCCAACGCGCATATCGTCAAAATTGCGCCGCACAGCATGGTGATCGCCGGCAGCTTGGCCGAATGGGCAGGCTGGACCGGGATGAATTTCGCTCGCAGCGGCGATGTCATCGTGCCGGGGGCGTTGACGCCGGTCCATGTGTCCCGCCAGCATGACCACGTGGTTTATGTCGAGCCCAATCTGTGGGTCCATCACCGCGTTTGACGCGAAGGCAGAAATGACCAACCCGCCTCTCGGCCCTTATCGGGTCTCGGCCTACAACACCGCCCATGATTCGGAGAACAAGATCCACGACGACGCCGTCGCGCGCCGCTTCGGGTTTGGCGGCGGGCTGGTGCCGGGGGTCGATGTGTACGGCTACATGACGCATCTGCCGGTGCTGCGCTGGGGCCGCGCCTGGCTCGAGCGCGGCACGGCGGAATGCCGCTTTTACAAGCCGGTCTATGATGGCGACATCGCGAGCGTCACCGCGAGCGAAGTTGACGGCGGGCTCGACATCTCGCTCGAAAGCCGCGGCGAGATCTGTGCCGCCGGGCGGGCCGCCTTGCCCGATTCGCGACCGGCGGCGCCCTCCCTCGATCTGTTCCGTCGGGTACCGCAGCGCGCCGACCGCCAGCCCGCCGACGAAGCTTCGCTCACCGTCGACGCCTGGCTCGGCATCGAGCCCTATCCGATCACCGCTGAGGTCGTTGCGCGCTATCTCGCCGATTTGCGCGAGGCGGCGCCGATCTACGCCGAACAGGGTCTGATCCATCCCGCCACGATCCTGCGCAGCTGCAATTTCGTGCTGAGCCGCAACGTCGCCCTCGGCCCGTGGATCCATACCGGCAGCCGGGTGCAGCATCTGGCCACCGCCTCGGTCGGCGATACGCTGTCGGTGCGCGCCCGCATCACCGGCAATTGGGAGCACAAGGAGCACTGGTTCGTCGAACTCGACGCGTTGGTCGTCGCCGGCGAGGCGACCCCGGTCGCCCATGTCGCGCACACCGCGATCTATCGGCCGCGCCAGGTCGACGCCGCCTGACCTCGCGCGATTAACCCCTCGCCCGCACCGCGGGAGAGGGAGGGGTCCGTCGCGAAGCGACGGGTGGGTGAGGGTCTTTCCGTGGCGACACCCTCACCCGCCTTCGGGCTTCGCCCTCAGGCACCCTCTCCCGCGGTGCGGGAGAGGGATAATCACGCGGTCCCGCTCAGGAACCGACGCCGCCCGCTGCGGCCTCCAGTAGCTTCCACGCAGCGGGGTTGAAGCGGGCCCGCCAGCGCATGTTGAAATCGCCGAGCCGGGCGCGAATGCTGGTCGTATCGGCGGTGTTGATGATCATCCCGTGGCCCGCCAGCGCCTCGGCGCCGGCGGCGTTGACCGCCTCGATATCGGCCCGCTGCAGCAATGCGAATGTCTCGGCATTACGCGCAACGACCGCCTGGATCTCCGCCGGCAATGCCTGCCACGAAGCGGCGTTGGCGATCAGGGTGAACCCGGTCCACCAATGCGCCGTGAGGCTCAGAAAGCGCTGCACCTCGTAGAGCCTCAATGACTGCACGATTGCGAGCGGGTCGCTCTGGCCGTCGAAGGTCTTCGCCTTCAGCGCCTCGTACATACCGCTGAACGGCACCATGCCCGCCTCGGCGCCGAGCGTCCGGAAGAAATCCGCGGCGATTTCGCCGCCCGGCGTGCGGATCTTCAGCCCGGCGAAGTCGTCGGCGCCGTGGATCGGCCTCGTGCTCGTGGTGATGTGGTGGAACCCGTTCTGCCAGGCGCGCGGGAAGGCGTGGAACCCGGCCTGGGCGAGCTCATGCCGGATGATGTTGCCGAGTTCGCCGTCGAGCGCGGCGAACACCGCCGTGCTGTCGCGGAAGGCAAAGGGCAGCAGCGGCAGGGCGCTGGTCGGCGCGACCCCGCCGAGCAGCGCGCCCGAGAGATAGAATTCGAGCGCGCCCGTCCGCAGATCGGCGAACATTTGCCGGTCGGGGCCGAGGCGGCTTTCGGGATGGACCTCGAGGCGGAACCCGCCGTCGGTCTCGCGCAGGATCGCCTCGGCCATCTCGGCAAGGCGGCGCGCGGTCGGGCTCGCCGCCGGCTGGTTGGCGCCGAGACGATAGTGAAAGCGGGCGGGTTTGGTCGGGTTCATGGCAGCACCCGATGGAGTCCCGGACTAGGCTCCTTGCGTCCTTCGAGACGACCGCTTCGCGGTCTCCTCAGGATGAGGTAAGACTTTGATCCCATGAACAAATGTTCCTCATCCTGAGGAGCGCACCGCAGGGGCGCGTCTCGAAGGACGCACGGCTTTATGCCACCGGTGCGCATACGGTAACGCTTTCGCGCAGCTTAAGGCAAAATGCGCGTGCTCATTCCGGTGCCGTCCGCTCGCGGGCCGCGGTCACCAGGGCGGCGACGCGGGCCATCTCGGGTCCGGCGCAGAAATCTTCGAGCGGTTTCGCCAGCCGCCGGCGCCAGTTGGGGTGAGCGTCGGTGGTGCCGGGGAGGTTGGCCTGCTCGGCCTCGCCGGTGACATCCTCGATCTGCACCAGCATCAGCCGTGCCTGCGAACGCGCCAGATAGGCGAGGATCGCCTCGCCCAGCTCGGGGCTGTATGTCGGCTCGCCATCTTCCGCCAAAAACTCGCCGAACCGCTCGGGCATCAGCAACCCCTCGCCGGCCAGCGCTTCGAGCAGCTTGTGCCGGTCGCGGCGGCGGTCTTCCGCCTCGCTTGCCTCGGCCGCCAGATCGGGATAGAGCGCGAGCCGCCGCCGCCAGGCGATGTCCTGGCCGAGCCAGTACCCCTTCAGCGTGGCCAGGTCGTGCGTCGCGGCCGAGGCGGCGGCCAAGGGCGGATAGTCGCCGGGCGGGATGAAGCCGCCGTCGCCGCGGCGCTCAAAGACGAAAACGCGGTAGGACAGCACGTTGGCCCGCTGCATCGTCTCGCGGAACCCGTCGGGCACGGTGCCAAGGTCCTCACCGATGACCGCGCAGCCCTGGCGGTGGCTTTCGAGCGCGACGAGACGCAACAGATCGCGGAACGGATAATTGACATAGGCCCCGAGCGTCGCCGGAAGCCCGCTCGGGACCCAATAGAGCCGCTGCAGGCTCATCACATGGTCGATGCGCAAGACCCCGGCGTGCCGCATATTGGCGCGCAGCGCGGCGATCAGCGGGGCAAAGCCGCGCCGGCGCAAGGCCAGCGGGTTGATCGGCGCGAGGCCCCAATTCTGGCCGGCCCGGGCCAAGAGATCGGGCGGCGCGCCGATCGCCGCGCCCGGGACGACCAGTTCCCGGTCGGCCCAAGCTTCGGCGCCGTTCGGATTGACCCCGACCGCGAGGTCGCGATAGAGCCCGATCCCGAGCCCGCCCTCGCGCCCGGCCGCCGCTGCGGCGCCGAGCTGAAGGTCGGCCTGCCATTGCAGGAACTGGAAAAACTCGACCCGTCCGGCATGGGCGCGGGCGAATTCGGCGACCGCTGCGGAATTGGGGTCGCGCATCTCTGCCGGCCAGGCGTGCCACGAGAACGGCCCACCAGCCCCGGTGAAATGCTCGTGCAACGCCTCGAAGGTGGCAAACGCCGCGAGCGCGTCGCCGCCCTCCTTGCGGAACGCGCCAAAGGCGGCGCCGAGCGCGCTGCCACCGTCGCGCTTGCGGAAGCGCCGGTAGAGCGCCTCGAGCACCGAGCGTTTCAGTGCCGCGACGGCGACATAATCAACCAGCTGGGCGCCGCGCGCCGCGAGGACCGCATCGGCGGGCGCCAGGGCCCGCGCGGCGGCATCCTCGGCAAAGCCGGGGACCGCGGTCACGTCGATGTAGAGATAATCGAGCCAGACCCGGCTCGATGGCGAATACGGGCTGAAATGGCGCGGCTCCGCGGCGAACAGCGCGTGCAGCGGGTTGATCCCGACCGCGGCGGCGCCGAGCCTGCCGGCCTCCCGGCCGAGCGTCGCCAGATCGCTGAAATCGCCGATCCCCCAATCGCGCGCGCTGCGCAGACCGTAAAGCTGGGCGGTGAGGCCCCAATTGCGCGCACCCGGCTGCAGCGCGGCGCCGAGGTGGCACGCATCGGGTGCGACGACGAGGCCGATTTCCGCCGTCGCGCCGCCACCGGCGATGGCAAGGCGGTGATAACCGAGCGGCAGTCCGGCCGGGAGGCGCAGCTCGGCCCCGTCGCTCTTCCCGGCACTTTCCGCGCCGTCTTCGAGCCGGCAGTGCCATTCGACCCCGCCGCTCTCCGAGGGCAGGCGCAACGTCAGCGGCGGGGCCTCCTGAGCCGCGATATGGACCGGAGAGAGGCCGAACGGCGCCGCCCGGCCCTCCTCGGCGAGCGCCTCGGCTGCCTGCGTCGGGTCGGGCGGCAGACCGAACGCGGTGATCAACCGGGACAGCGTTTCTTCATCGGGTTCGTGCACCACCCCGAGCGCATCAACGTGACGGGTCGCGATGCCGATCGAGCCGGCGATATGGCGCAGCTCGTCGAGCCGGCTCATCGCAGATTACCAGCCGGCATGGCGTCATCCGGTTTCGCCATAGGCTGGGCGGCGGGCGCGCGGTTGATGAACAGCGCGAAGGAATGTGCGCGCAACTGATAGCTCTCGCCGGCACGCCACAGCCGCCCACCCTTGGCAAGCCCGGTCGGCTCGGCGGTATCGACCAGCGCTTCCCAGACCTGTGAGATCGGCAAATGCGGGAAATAGAACGGCAGATCGTCGTAATAGGCGTTCATCATGACGAGAAAGCTCTCGTCGATGTCGCGCTGGCCCCCCGGGGTGTAGAACTCGCCGGCGGCGCCGCACAGCACATAGCCGAGCGACAGGGCGACATGATTGCCCCAATCGTAGTCGGTCGCCTCGAGCCCGGCCTGGGTCACCCAGGTGATGTCCTTGAGCCCGGCCTCGGAGACGACCTCGCCGCGAAAAAAGCGCGGTCGCGAGAACACCCGATGCTGCCGGCGCAGCGCGATCAAATAGCGCACGAAATCGCGCAACGCCTCGTCTTCAGGCCGGACCTTCTGCCAGTCGAGCCATGAGGTCTCGTTGTCCTGGCAATAGGCGTTGCTGTTGCCCTCTTGGCTGCGCCCGAACTCGTCCCCGGCGAGCAGCATCGGCACGCCGAGCGACAGCAGCA
>WNFG01014575.1_pt1 | contig 10211 bp, 7 predicted proteins | sample 5400431 | NCBI WGS metagenome assembly WNFG01 (sample SAMN13153346, study PRJNA577476) | soil metagenome | isolation source: 120 cm saprolite under Douglas fir tree site 2 hole 3 replicate 2 | place: USA:California | collected 2015-04-18
CATTCGCGGGCGATGCTCTCGGTAATCGCCCGCGAACTCTCGCTGCCCACTTCTTCATCGGTATCGAGAAAGATGGTGATGGGGCGGTGACTGGTCGCGCCCAGTTCTTTGAGTGCGCGCAGGGCAAAGACCATCATGCTGATGCCCGCCTTCATGTCGTAGACGCCGGGGCCGTAGACGCGTCCGTTGTCGACACGGTAGGGCATGGTTTTCAACGTTCCCATGGACCAGACGGTATCGAAGTGTCCGAGCAGCATGATGGGCTTTTGGCCATGGGCGCCGTGGAAGTCGGCCTGAAGATGGTCTCCGTAATCTTTCTGGCGGTGGATTTTTATTTTTCCGCCGAGGTTTTCGAATTCCTGGGCGAGGATCGCGCCGACTGCGTCCACGGCGCTCTTGTTGTCGCTGGGGGATTCGGTTTCGACCAGGCGCTTGAGGAAGTCGAGTATTTGCGATTCGCTTTGACGGCAGTATTCGAGAACCTGGGGAGCGATCGGGCTGGGGGCGGCGGTGGACATGACGGACAATTTTAAACGAGATCGGGCTACGTCATGTTTTCGCTCGGGTATATAAAAAAGGGGCCTCAATCCGCGTAACCGCGAGAAGCCGCGTAAACAGCGGGGAAAACCAGCGGCCGAGGGCGTTGCGGATCGAAATCTGTTGCGCAACGGAGCGCCGAGGCATGGAAGATCGGGACATCGGAATTGCAAGGCTGTTTTTTTGCAGGCATTACTAACGAATTCTCCCGGTCACAGGACCAGCGCGGATGAACGCGGATGAGAATCCTTTGGCACGGGAAGCCTGGGTGCGGGCTAGCCGACACTCGCATAAGCATCGCTCCTTCAAACGTGTACTGCATGCCGGAGGTCCTTGGGGACACAGCGCATCACGTTTCCAGTGTTACGGAGTGAAGGGTGAACGTCAAGAGTGTGCTGTCGAAGTGACGCGGATTTTTTGGGAGTGGCCGGCGCTACGCGCGTCGTTCCGCCGCTTGCAAATCAGGGGCCGATGGTTATTCTTTCATCCTTCGCTCCAGCACCTCGGCCTCAGCTTCTTTGCCCTGCTCGAGAAGAAAGATCACCAGGTTTTGGCCGCAAGTAGCCGTTCTTGGATGCTTCATACCAAGTGCTTTCTCGGAAATCGTGAACGCCCGCCGGTAAAGAGGTTCGGCGTCCTCATATTTCCCCTGATTGTCCATGAGCAACGCCAGATTGTTCAGATCTATGGCAGTACTAGGGTGTTCCGGTCCCAGGGTCTTCTCATCGATATCCAACGCCCGCCGGTACAGCCGCTCGGCTTCCTCATACCTCTCCTGATGTTTCAATAGCAACGCCAGATTGTTCAGGCTCTGCGCGACGTCCGGATGCTCCGCTCCCAGAGCCTTCTCCCGGATCTCCAACGCCCGCCGGTGCAACGGCTCGGCTTCCTCATACTTCCCCTGACTCTCCAATAGCAACGCCAGATTGTTCAGGCTGGTGGCCGTATTCGAATGCCGTGCTCCGAGCGCCTTCTCGTAAATCGCAAGCACCCGTCGGTATAGCAGCTCAGCGTTCTCATACTTCCCCTGAACACGATAAAGTTCCACCAGATTGTTCAGGCTCTGCGCGACATGCGGATGCTCCGCTCCCAGCGCCTTCTCCCGGATACGCAACGCCCGCCGGTGCAGCAGCTCGGCTTCTTCATATTTCCCCTGAACACTATAAAGCCCCGCCAGGTTGTTCAGGTCTGTCGCTGTACCAGGATGTTCTGGTCCCAGAGCCTTCTCATCGATTGCCAGCGAGCGCGCGTAAAGCGGCTCGGCTTCGTCATATTTCCCCTGTTTGTACAATAGCAACGCCAGATTGTTCAGGCTGGCGGCCGTATCCGGATGCTCTGCCCCCTGCGCCTTCTCCCAGATACTCAACGCCCGCCGGTACAGCGGCTCGGCTTCTTCATACCTCCCCAGATTGTCCAATAGCAGCGCCAGATTGTTCAGGCTCTGCGCAACGTCCGGATGCTCCACTCCCAGCGTCTTCTCCCGGATCTCCAACGCCCGCCGGCACAGCGACTCTGCTTCCTCATACTTCTCCTGACTTCGCAGAAGCTCTGCCAGATTGTTCAGACTGAAGGCCGTATCCGGATGCACCGCTCCCATCGCCTTCGCCCTGATACCTAAGGCCCGCCGGTACAGCGGCTCGGCAGTCAGATATTGAGCGCGTTCCCCGAGATAATAGGCGGCCTGATTGAGCAGGCGGGCGGCCTGGGGAAACTGCATCTCATATTTTTCAATCAGCCGATCACAGACCAGCGCCTGGGGAATCAACCGTTCACACTCCGGCCAGTGCTCGAACTCTACGCCCGGAAATGCAGCATTGACGGCCCGGACGGTACGCTCTGCCCAACACTTCTGTTCGATCGCATCCATGCCGTCGCGTGTTACCTCCTGCACAAGCGGGTGAATACTGAAGCTGCGCGTTTCGAGGTTGCGGCGGATCAACGAATAGCGCGTCAGCGGCTTAAGCAGTTCATCCAGAGCAAGCGGATCATCCGAGGCCAGTGTCCGCGCCAGCGCTTCGCCCATATGCGCGGCGCCTTTTTCCAGTAACTCCAGGGGAATCATGTCGGGTGCCAGGAAGGCGCTCAGGCGCAGCAGGTCCGCGGACGCGGGGAATTTCTCGACTTCAGCAAAATTCAGCAGCCAGGCGGTCTCCACGGTCCTTTTTTGCTGTTCTTTGGGCTTCCCCATGACCGGACCCTGTTTCTTCAGCAATTCAAGCCGCCGCTTGCGGAAGCTGGTGAGGTAGTTCTGAAAGCTCGCTTCGCTCTCCACGATGTAAGCCGCTGCCTGCTCCAAAGCGAGAGGCAGATAGCCGAGTTCTTTAGCGAGTTCATCCACGGTCGGAGTTCCGCTCTGTCCTGTGCGCTTAAGGAGGAATTGGCGGCTGTCTGCCGGCGAGAGGACGTCCACTTCACGCGCCTGGATGATGTTGATGTTTTGAAAAACGTGGGCGCGCGAGGTCAGCAGAATATGTCCACGGGCTTGCTCGGGCAGGAAGCGCTTCACCAGCTCCGGTGTGTCGGCATTGTCAAAGACCAGCAGCCAGCCATCGTTCTGCTCCAACCAGTTCTTGACGGCCTCGGTGACCGCCGCCTGCTCTTTGCTCTCATGCTCCGGAAGGCCCAATTTCCAGGCCATCATGCTGAAGCCGCTGCTGATGGCCTGCTCCGTATCGGCGAAGGTCCAAAGCACCGCGCTGTAATCCTCGCGATGGCGAAAGGCGTACTCAACCGCAATTTGAGTCTTACCGATACCACCCAGTCCGGAGAGCGCCTGCCGTCCGTTCTTCAGTAGGTCGGCGCGCAGTTCTTTTAAGATGGCTTCGCGCCCGGTGAAGACCGGGTTCGGTTCGTGGGGGACGAGCCAGGGTTTCTTTTTCGGCTCCGATTCAGACTGCGCATCGAAATCCATGGGTTGCGGTTCGCGCTTCGGTAGGCTTTTCAGTTTGCCCAATACCGGTTTTTTGACCCGGGGCTGGTTGGTCAGCCGCCGGTACAATTCTTCATATTGCTTTGCGTCCGTGATGAGATACCGGCTGGTCGAAGCCAGAGGCGTGGGGATATTTTTCGCCTGTTCCTGGTCCATGAGTACGGGAATGAATTTTGGGTTCTTCGAATCCCCATTGTAGATTTCGCCAGAGAGCAGCAGGCCTTCCCATCTCACACCTCGGCCTGTGCCGGGCGCTTCCTGGCCCTTGAAACGTCTCAGGTAGGTTTCCGTACACACGACCAGGACGAAATTCGCAGCTTCCACCTCGCGCTCCATCCACTGGGGCCAGCCTTCCGGTGGGACGCCTGCGTACTGGTCGAGGATTACGTCAATGCCATCGGCAACCAGACGATCCGCGAGCCGCAGCACGCGCACCTTATGTGCGGAACTGTCATGACTGTAGCTGATCAAGACTTTCGGTGGCGCCTTGCTGGAAGACATTTTGCTGAGGAGATTCTACCTTTGTTCCGGGCCGGGCCAAAGTCAAAACCATAAACCTGAAACACGGAGGGAACGGAGGTTATGGTTTTGACTTTACCTGGCTGACAAACAACTTCCTTCTCGCTTCCGGGTTTCATGGAGTAGAATCCCAGCGCATGGCCAGACAGTCCTCAGGAAGGTGTGCGCATGCGCGATTTGAATGACGGAGAACACACTCGAGGAGAGCAAATCACAATGAAGAAGACATTGATTTCGCTGTTGGTGGTGGCTCTGGCGCTCTTTGCAGCGACCTGGACGGCCACGCCCGCCCAGGCGGCAGGCTGGGTTTACCTTGGTCAGTCGCATGTTGACGGCCAGCACGATCACGACAACATCAAAGTCGGCTCGGCCGCCGGCCGTTACAGATCGCTGCAGATTCGGGTGGCCAACGGACCGATCGAGTTCGATCATATCGTCGTCCATTACGGCAACGGAGAATCCGAGACGCTGCAGGTGCGCGATGTCATCCGCGCCGGCGGACACAGCCGGGCGATTCCGCTTTCCGGGGACCGCATCGTTGACAGCTTCGAACTGTGGTATGGCAAGGCCAATCCGAACTCGGGAAAGCCGGAAGTCAATCTCTGGGGCCGGCAATAACCGGAGCTTACGCTCCGGCGGCAATACTATCGCCCGTCCTGCGTGGCGGCGGGCTTAGTGTCTTTCTGTTCGCCTACCCACACCCCGCTGCCGCGGGGTGTGGGCTGCATAATTGCGCCCCGTCCCCAAAAGCCGGACGGGGCTGATGGAACGCACAATGGACCACGTCGATTTCCTTAAGTGAACTGTATTGCGTTTAGGTTGACTGAGCCCCCACCCGATCCGTACCAATCCACATGCATTCGCGGCCTTCTTCTCCGATTGGTGCGGTTTTTCCGAATCTTCTATAATCTGCGGTTGATTCCATGAATGAAACCGCCAATCCGGTCATCTCTCCCACGACGCTCGATATCCTGCAGATTCAGGCCATTCTGCCGCACCGCTATCCGTTTCTGCTGATTGACCGTGTCATCGAGCTGGAACGCACCAAACGCATCGTGGCCATCAAAAACGTGACCATGAATGAAGAGTTCTTTCAGGGACACTTTCCGGGAGCACCCATGATGCCCGGCGTGCTGATCGTCGAAGCCATGGCCCAGGGCGGGGCGATTTTACTGCTCAGCGAGATTGAGGACCGTGCCGACAAGCTGATTGTGTTTACGGGCATCGAGCGCGCGCGCTTTCGGCGTCCGGTGACGCCCGGCGACCAGCTACGGCTGGAGATCGAAGTGCTCGCCTTCCGCCATAACGCGGGACGCATGGGCGGCAAGGCGCTGGTGGATGGCAAGGTGGCCTGCGAAGCGACGCTGAGCTGCCTGATCGTGGACCGCAATCGCGCTAAGGCTGCGGCAAAAGAGCTTTAACCACAAAGGACACGAAGGAACACAAAGAAAGAGCGGATTTTGCCGCGAATGAACGCGAATTTACGCGAATAAAATCAAAAGCAGGAAATAAAGCACGGCATAAAGCAGGACATAAAGCAGGACATCGGGAAATAAGGACCTTACGATCTGATTCATTCCACCGCCATCATTGATCCTTCAGCCACGGTGCCGGCTTCATGCCCGATCGGGCCTTATTGCGTGATCGGGCCGGGCGTTGAGCTGGGAGAAAATTGCGAACTGGTTTCGCATGTCACCATCCACGGCCCCTCGAAGATAGGAAGTCACAACCGCTTCTTTCCCTTCTGCGCGATCGGCGGCGAGCCCCAGGACCTGACCTACAGCGGACAGCCCACCCGCCTGGAGATGGGCGACCACAACACCATCCGCGAGTTTGTGACCATCAGCCGGGGCACGGTGAAGGGCGGAGGACTGACCCGTATCGGCAGCCACATTCTGCTGATGGCCTATGCTCATGTGGCCCACGACTGCACGCTGGGCGATAACTCGATGATGGCCAACGCCGCAACTCTGGCCGGCCATGTTGACGTCGAAGAGTGGGCGGTGGTGGGGGCTTTTTCGGCGGTCCACCAGTTCACCCGCGTGGGCGCGCACGCCTACATCGGGGGCGGCACTATCTGTACGCAGGACATCCTGCCGTTTTCAAAGACTGTCGCGCCGCGGGAAGCCAAAGCTTACGGCCTGAACGCCGTGGGCCTCGAACGCCGGGGATTCACCAAAGAGCGCATCAAAAAAATTCATCATGCGTATCGCGTCCTGCTGAACTCGAAGCTCAACACCACCCAGGCCCTGGAGCGGCTGAAATCCGAAGGCGACCAGGGCGACGACGTGGCCATGCTGGTGAGGTTCATAGAGAGTTCAAAGCGCGGCGTGGTTAAGTAAAACCCAAAATCCACCGCAGAGGCGCAGAAGGGCGCAGAGGAGCGCAGGAAAAACAAAGGCAGAAACTAAAAAAATCGATTTTTCCCTCCTGCTTCAAGTCACTTTATCTTTTGCTTTTGTTTTTTCTGCGTTCCTCTGCGCCCTGCTGCGCCTCTGCGGTGGGTTTTGCTTCCCTTTTTCGTTACACTTTCCTCAGTGACTCCACGACCTAAGCTTGGCCTGATTGCCGGGAACGGCACGTTTCCTCTGTTGTTGCTGGATGCCGCATGCGCGCAGGGGGCCGAGGTTATTGTTGCCGCTATCAAGGAAGAGACTTCGCCTCTGATCGAAAACCGCGGGGCCTCGGCTGTCCACTGGATGTCGCTGGGCGATCTGAGCAAGCTGATCGACACCTTCAAGAAGGCCGGGGTCTCCAACCGGACTGGCGGCTGGCCAAGGTGCTGTTTTCGCTCACCACCCGCAACACCGATTCGCTGATTGGGGCGGTGGCGAAGGTCCTCGAAGACGAAGGTATCCACCTGATCAGCTCCACCAGCTATCTGGAGCCGCTGCTGGCCAAACCGGGAGTGCTTACCAGGCGCGCCCCCGATGAAACAGAATTGAAGAATGTTGAATACGGCCGCAGTGTCGCGCGCCATCTGGCGCACTATGATATCGGGCAGACCGTGGTGATCGCCGAAGCCGCGTGCGTGGCCGTCGAGGCCATGGAAGGCACGGACGCGACAATTCTGCGGGCGGGCGAGCTGATGAAGAGCGCGGACACAGATACTGGATCGGGCGATGGCGATTCAGCTCTGCGCCGCAGGCTCACCGTCGTAAAAGTGGCCAAGCCCAATCAGGACATGCGCTTCGACGTCCCGGTCATCGGAAGCCGCACGATCGAGACGATGAAACAGGCGGGCGCAACCTGCCTGGCCGTGGATGCGGGGAAATGTCTTTTCCTGGAAGGCGATCAGATCGTGGAAGCCGCGGAGCGGGCGGGTATTGCCGTAGTCGCGGAGTAAATCGCCGTGCCGGCCAAAATCAAAACCTGAAACACGGAGGCAACGGAGGATAAAAATCTGAGGGAACGGAGGAATTCTTAGGGGTCTTGTCGTGGAACGTAAGCTGTCGTGAAGGCGAGATACTCTTTCCCCCGCGACACAACCCCTAAGAATTCCTCCGTTCCCTCAGATTTTTATCCTCCGTTTCCTCCGTGTTTCAGGTTTTGACTTTGGCCAGACCTTACTGCTGCGACATGTGCATGGTTTCATCCACGCTGATGCTTTTCGGCAGGGGAGAGCCGTCGGGGCCCGTGTAGGTGGCGAGCGCGTGGTAGCTGCCGCCGGAGCCGCAATCCACGGAGTAGGTATAGGGCCCGCGGCCGGGGCTGTCGATGCTGAGCTCTCCGCTGGAATGCAGTTCGGAGAAGGCCACGCAGCTGCCGTGGGTGGCCACGTAGTTGCGTTCGGCGCGGGCGACGTTCATGATGTCGCGCTCCACGGCCAGCATCTCAACGGTGTTGCCCGGATTGCCATTGTTGCCGGTCACGCCCTGTGCCTGGCGCATAAAGACATAGGCCCCGATTCCCACGACCGCCAGCAACGCCACAAATCCCAATATTCGTCCCATCTCAATCCTCCTGTTTCATCCCTGAATCGCCATCGTTCAGGCGCGCAATCTTTGTTCGTCTTTTTTCTCCGCCAGTTCCAGCAGCCGGTCGCCTACCCGTTCCATTTCCTCGACTGAGTTGTAGACATGCGGGGTAATGCGAATGGACGGGCCGCGCACGCTGACGTAGATTCCCTCCGCGGCCAGCTTCTCCGCTATGCCGGTTATCGGCAGCCGGTCGGAGCGCAGGCAGAGATAGTGTGGGGCGCGCAGGTGTTCGGGCCAGATTTGAATGCCCAGCGGTTCCAGCCTCCGAAGCAGATGCCGATTCAACTCTCCGACGGTTTCGGAAATCTCGCGGACGCCCCACGCCTCCAGCTGCCGCAGGGCGGCGATGGCCGCCGGCATGGTGGCAAAGTTCGAATGCTCGCCCATATCGAACCGCCGCGCACCGGTCATATAGGCGTCCGTATACCGCAGATCGGAAAAGTCCCGGGCGTTGGCCCGTTGCAGCCAGCTTTCTTCCAGTGGAACCCCCTGCTGCCATTTCGGCGCAATATATGCCACGCCCAGAGAATACGGCCCCATGAGCCACTTATAGGCGGCGGCCACGGCGAAATCCGGCTGCACCGCGTTCACATCGAAGGGATACACACCCAGCGACTGGGTCAGATCGAGGGCCAGAGCGATGCCGAGTCTGCGGCATGCGGCCCCGATCCGCGTGAGATCGAGCAGGCCGCCGGTGGTCCAGTGAACGTGAGGCAGAGCGGCGATGCCAACTTCATGGTTGAGCGAGCGCAGGACCGCCGAGGTCCAGTCGCCATCCGCGGGCAGAGGGACGGTCAGCAGCGCGCCGCCATTCTTCGTGGCCAGCCGCTGCCAGGGGTAAAAGTTGGAGGGAAACTGCTCTTCCAATACCAGGATTTTTTTTCCGGGCGCGAGCGGCAGGTTGCCGGTCGCCATCTGGATTCCATAACTCGCGGAAGGGACGATGGCTACGTCATCGGCGGAGCAGAGAAAAAATCGCGCCGCGCAGGCGCGCAGCTCCTCCGACTGGGTGAAGAAATCCGCCGGGCGAATCTTCCACGGATGAATCTTCCGCTCCAGCCCGATGCGGCCCTCATCGGCGACGCTGCGCATCATCGGCGACATATAGGCGCAGTTCAGATATGTCACTCCCTCGGGGATGTCGAAGAGATCGCGTCGGCAGGGGATCATGAATGGCTCCGCACCAATATTACCGCCCGATACACAGTACTCAAGCGGAAATGATATCTTTGATCACTCTGTGTTTCCCGGGAAAAATCAATGAGTTTGCATGACGGAAGTCCAATTCGGGCAGCGGTCGTGGGTGTGGGTTCCTTCGGCAGGAACCATGCCCGCGTTTATCACGAGCTTCAGAAACAGGGCGCCGGCGTTCAATTCATCGGCGTAGTGGACGCCGACATCGCTCTGGCCCAGGAAATCGCCCGCCAGTTCGACTGTCTGGCCTTCTGCAATATCGAAGAGCTGCGCGGGCGGGTCGATGCCGCCTCGGTGGCCGTGCCCACCGTGCACCACCTGTCGGTGGCCGCGGCGCTGATGGCTTCGGGCGTGGATGTGCTGATTGAAAAGCCCCTGGCTTCCACTCTCGCAGAGGCCGACGAATTGATCGCGCTGGCGGCGGCCAACCAGCGCATCGCCCAGGTGGGGCATCTCGAACGTTTCAACCCGGCGGTGCGGGCCACGCTGCCTCTGATTACCCGGCCCATGTTCTTCGAAGTGCACCGGCTGAGCGTGTTCACGCCCCGCAGCCTCGACGTGGATGTCGTGCTCGACCTGATGATCCACGATATCGACGTGGTGTTGTCGTTCGTGCGGTCGCCGGTCCGAGAGATCCGCGCGGTCGGGCTGCCGGTGGTCAGCGGCAAGGTCGATATCGCCAACGTGCGCATGGAATTCGAGTCGGGGTGCGTTGCCAATCTCACGGCCAGCCGCATCAGCACCGAGCGGGTCCGCAAGCTGCGTTTCTTTCAGCCGCAGGAATATATTTCGGTCGATTACGGTCGACAGGATGTGCTGCAATTCCAGGTGAAGGCCGCGCAGAAGTTTTCCGCGGCCCAGCTTCTGGCCATGGCCACCGCGCCCGGCGCTGTGCCGATTCCCGGCGTCAGCATGAACAAGCCGGCCGTAACTTCGGAAGAGCCGCTGCGCGCCGAGTTGAAATCGTTTCTTGCGGCGGTGCGGTCGCGTAGTCGTCCTGAAATTCCATTGGAAGACGGACGCCGCGCGCTGGACGTGGCCCTGCAGATTCT
>WNFG01018564.1_pt1 | contig 10211 bp, 8 predicted proteins | sample 5400431 | NCBI WGS metagenome assembly WNFG01 (sample SAMN13153346, study PRJNA577476) | soil metagenome | isolation source: 120 cm saprolite under Douglas fir tree site 2 hole 3 replicate 2 | place: USA:California | collected 2015-04-18
GATTTTCGGAATATCTTTTCATCCAGATAGATCGAGATCACGCAATACGGCCGCGCGTCGCGCGAGTGCACGCGCCGCATATAGACATAATGCGCCGCCGCCTTGCCGTCTTCGGGCAGCAGCGGCGCGTCGGTGCGGCTTTCCGAAATGTTGATGATCTCCGGCGATGTGTCGCGGTAGACCTCGGCGAGGTCGGACAGCGTGGTCTCGACCTTGAGCCAGCGATCCTGCTTCAATGTGCCGGTGATAAAGGTGCCGCGGCCCTGCCGGGCTTCGATGATTCCATCGCGGGCGAGCAAGTCGACCGCCTGGCGGATGGTGACACGGGAGACGCCGAATTCTGTCGCGAGTTCTTCATTCGCTGGCAGCCGCAGGCCCTGCGCCCATATTCCTCGGGAGATACGCTGGCGAAAGATATCAGCGATCTGGGCGTATTTCGGAACATGGCTGTCGGAAATCAAATCCATCTCACGTTCTCGGCTTTCAAATTCGGCGGTTCAGGCCGCGTGGCCCGCCATCATGACATGACAAGGGCGGCGCCTCTTTCCCCGATCATGAGGCTGCTCGCATTGGTATTGGCTGACGTGATCTGCGGCATGACAGATGCATCGATCACGCGCAATCTTTCGACGCCGCGAACGCGCAACGCGGGATCGAGCACCGAATTGTCGTCGCTTCCCATCCGGCAGGTGCCGACGCAGTGAAATACCGTCCCGCCGGTGGTTCGCGCGAAATCCCAAAGGTCGGCCGGGCTGTTGACAGCCTCGCCCGGCACCATCTCGATATCCCAGAGTTCGCGAAACGATTTCTGCTGGTAGATGCCGCGCAGTATTTGGAGGCCCGCGACGATCGTCTTCCGATCGATCTCCTCGGCGAAATAATTAGGTTCGATACGCGGCTGCTCGAATGGATCGGTCGAACGGATCGCAAGCTTTCCGCGCGACTCCCCATGGCATTGCCAGACCGACGCAGTGAATCCGGAATAGCGATGCAGGGGATCGCCGGGCTTATCGACCGACAACGGCATCACGTTGAACTGAACGTCGGGGTGCCCACCGACGGCGTATTCCGTGCACGCGGCGCCGCCGACCTGACCGGCTCCCGCACTTAGGGGACCACTTCCTGCGAGCAGCCATTGCAACCCCATCTTCGCTAGCCCGTAGGGGCTGCGAACCTGATCGTTGAGAGATATTCGCTGCTTCAGCCGGACGATCATTCGGGCCTGATAGTGATCCTGCAGATTGCGCCCAACTTCCGGCGCGTCGGCCACCACGGGAATGCCGAGCCCGCGCAGCAGATCCGCCGGACCGACGCCGGACAGTTGCAACACCTGCGGCGACTGCAGCGCGCCAGCCGACAATATAACTTCGCGGTCGGCCGCCGCGCCGAACACCTGATCGTTCCGGATCCATTCCACGCCGGTTGCAACGTAGCCTTTGAAGACGATTTTGCTGACCTGCGCACCGGTGACGACAGTCAGGTTCGGACGACGGGCGATAGGTCGCAAAAATGCCGACGCCGAGCTGGAGCGCCAGTGCCGTCCAATGCCGAGCTGATAGGCGCCGACGCCCAACGTGGTTGCACCATTGAAATCCGGATTGCGCGGGAGTCCGAACTCCACGCCGGCGTCCACCCACGCCGCGGAGGCGCGGTTGCCGGTGCGAAGGTCGGACACTTCGAACTCACCAAGACCACCGTGATACTGGCTTTCGCCGCCCTGGTAGCGTTCGTAACGGCGGAAATACGGCAGCAGTTCGCGATAACTCCAACCTTTCGCGCCCAGACGTTCCCAGTCGTCGAAGTCTTCATGCTGGCCGCGAATGAAGATCAGACCATTGATGGACGACGAACCGCCCAGCACGCGGCCGCGTGGCCAGACGATCGAGCGATCGCCCGTCGTTTCGCTCGGTTCGGTCTTGAACAGTCGCGAGAAACGCTCGTTGTAAATCGTCCGGTAGTAACCGACCGGAAGCTTGAGCCAGAAATTGCGGTCGGACCCGCCGGCTTCCAGCAGCAACACGCGGCAGGAGGGATCGGCGGAAAGACGGTTCGCGACCACGCAACCGGCCGATCCTGCGCCGACGATGATGTAGTCATATCCCTGCGCAGCCATGTGTTCTTCCCGACAGATCAGGCTGTCCTATATTGCTCGATCGACAACAGATCCGGCTCGATGCCGAGGCCCGCATTGTCACTCAGCGTCACCATGCCATCCCTGATATCGGCGACGGGACCGCAGAAGCGATCGCGTAACGGGTTGTCGTTGGCATCCACTTCCAGCAATCCGTCGCCCCCTACCCCCGCCAGCAAATGCGCCGATGCCAGCAAGCCTATCCCGCCGCCGAGATAATGCGGGCAAAAAATCTTGCCCGATGTCAGGATATCGCGCGCAATATCGGAGCAGACGCTCAACCCACCCCACTTCGCGATATCGGGCTGAACGACCCGCAACACGTCATCACCCAGCGCCTGCTCGAAACCTGCGCGGCTCGTGATATTTTCTCCGGCCGCGAGCGGCAGGCCAGCGCCTTCGCGCAGTCGTTGCCATTCCTGCCAGGGCCGGTCGGCGCGGATCGGTTCTTCGAGCCATGCAAGACCAAACTCGCCAAGATGCGGCGCGATCTCCAACGCACGTTCCGTCGACCAGGCCTGGTTAGCGTCCGCAGCCAGCATGCCATCTCCGATGAGTTGGTGAAGCGAGGCCAAGTTAGCGCGGTCGGCGGCGAGATCGAAACCGATTTTCAACTTCAGCGCGCGATGTCCTCTGCTCAAGGCAGCTTCCGCCATCTGCCGCGAGCCCGTCGGATTGATGCCGCTGGCATAGACCCGGATCTGGTTGCGGTTACCGCCCAGCATCTTCCACAACGCCATGTTGCGGCGACGCGCGTACAGATCCCAAACCGCGAGATCGATCCCTGCGATCGCCTGCGCAAAGGGACCGAACTCGCCGGATTGCAGCGCAACTACCGAGGTGTCCTTTGTCAGGATGTCGAAGACATCCGAAGGGTCGTTCGCAGCAAATCCCGACAACGTGGGCGCCAGCACTTCGTTGACGAGCCGTGCCCGGTGTTCCGCGCCAGTCGACGGAAAGTTTGCCCAGACCTCACCCCAGCCGACTTGCCCATCTTCATCTTCGACGCGAACGAACACGGCGGGGCGATTCAGCATCCGGCCGAACGAGGTGACGACCGGCGTCGATAGCGGATAGCGATAACAGAAGGCTTGCACTCGACGGATGGCAAATGTCTGCAATGTCATTTCTGCAATCCGAAAGTGCCGCGACGGGACAGGCCGCCTCCTTGTATGGTCATCCTATTTATAATATGACCAGCCCACGATCAACCGCGATTACATCGGAAGCAGCGGCGCTCGACGCCAGACGCGCGCCACTGCAGGTATCGCGCGGCGATACCTCCTTGTGGTTGGCGGCTTCTTTCAACGCGCGGCGCGGAGTGAGGTTGAGGTTTTGTCCAGTTGGTTGGCAAAAGCCAAAGTCGTTGGTGTCGTTGCTGCGAACCGCCGCTCTGCTGGACGAGACTACGCCGGAAGAGTGGGAACAGTGTTCGGCGCCGGTGGCTGCTCTACGGCATCTTCGTCCGGCAACTTCTCCCCATGCACGGCAATAGGCGTCCCGATCCAAAGCGGGTTTGCAAGATGATCCCGCCGCGGATTCGTTGTGTTTGGATGAACCAGAACGCTCAGTGTTCCATGATTGAGCATCAGCCATGGCACTAGGGTGGGAAACACCTCCGTGGCAAAGGCGACCTGAAACATCGCCTGATCATGCGGTCCCACTTTCACGTCATGCCAGCGTCCCAAGGTGACGGAAAAGCGCTCACTCATCCAACCGCGAAGCTGCTCGGCCTCCGAACGCGTCGTCGCCGGATCGTAATAGACGTGGGCGTGATAGCTCGCGATTTCGTCTACAGATCGCGGTGTCAACATTTCAGGCGAATCAGTCAATTGAGGACTTTCTTCTCTTTACTCTCATACTTCTCTTTATTCTCATATCGTGCTCGCGGACCGAAGACTCCACCGATCACGTCCATAAACAGCGCGTTCGACGGCGGCACGGTCGTCAACCCGGGTCGCCAAGGGCATGATCCTCGGCGGCGGAGCGCAGCCGGAGTGCCGAGGGTGCTGGAGGAATTCGTCCACCCAGGTTCTCAGGATATATCGAAAAATACCCAAGTCAAAAGCAAGAGCAGGGAATTGCTGCAAACAACATGATTTCAAGGCATAAGGATACCGAGGACGTCGGTTCACGAAAGAACTCCATGAAGGTCAAGCCACAGAAGACGGACAGCTATTCTGCGGAGGGAGACGCCTCATCCGAGAACATCGCCCGCCGACTGAAACTCGACAAGGGACTCGGCTTCCTCGTGCGTCTGCTCGATACACGCGTTAACGTCCTCTATGAGCGGCTAACCGCACAGAATGATATTACGCCTCGGCAATTCGGCGTGCTGCTGACACTTTATCAGCAGGGCACGCTAACCCTGACAGAGCTTGCGACGCATATCCGGGTCGATCGCAGCACCTTGGGCGAAATGATCAATCGCATGGCGGAGCGATCCTTGGTTAGCAAGCGCAGCAACGGCAATGACCGCCGCTCCGCCGAGGTTCAACTGGCGCCGGCGGGGAAGAGCGTGCTGCTGAAAATCGTGACCGGTGCCGCACGATTGCAGGCCGCACTACTCGCACCGTTAGCGCCAGAAGATCGAGCGCATTTCATGCGATGCATGAAGCTTGTCGCGGAACCTGCAGCCGACGACGCCGATAGAGGCTGAGACCGCCAGCCCGTCCGGCCTCGACAGCTGCTACTTTTGACGAAATTTGCTTGCCCGACCGTGGGCTGACGTTTGCGGCTGCGGGACTATTTGAGCGTGCCGTATCGATATTCCTTCCCTTGAGCATCGACCAGAACAGCGAATGGCGGTCATTTCTCTCGGAGCGCTGAAGGCAAGCCAGTATCTCCCCGCAATAGGGCCACCGAGCGCATGAAAGCCGATACCGGCGAAATTTCGATGCCCGACCTCGGCGATATCGTCGGCTGGACGCGTATCACACCGCCTTCTGTTTCATTTGTGCGGCCACACCGAGGGCGCGATCGACCATTTGGCCGGAGAGTCCCAGATAATTGGCGGGATCGCAGTGATGGTGAATGGCGTCCACGCTGCCGAGGGCCTCTACAATTTCCGGCATGCCTGCCAGAATATCGGCGAGCTGGCCGCCGCCCTCGATCGCCTTGCGGCATGCATCGTAAACCACGTCATGAGCGTGCTGACGCCCGAGCTTGGGAGCTGCCGCCATCATTACGGCTTCGGCAACGATCAGGCCATGCGTCAGATCGAGATTTTCTCTCATACGACGCTCGTGAACGACGAGCCCCGCGAGCATGAATTTTGCGTTAGCCAGCGAGGACGCGGTCAGGAGAAAACTTTCCGGCAGCGATATCCATTCGAGATGCCACGGGCCTGTCGCACGCTCGAAGTCGTGGATCATGCCGTCAAGCATGGTGGCGACGTGCTGACGGACAGCCTTCGCCGCGGCCAGCATCAATTCGCTGGATATCGGATTGCGCTTCTGCGGCATTGTCGAAGAGGCACCTCTGCCAGGCACAAACGGCTCGGACACTTCACCGAATTCGGTCGCGGACATCATCATGATGTCGGTCGCGATCTTGCCGAGCGTACCGGTGACAAGGCCAAGCAAGGTCACGGCCTCCGCAAATCCATCGCGCGCGACGTGCCACGTCATCGCGGGCTGGCCAAGGCCGAGTTCCTCGCAAAAAAACTTCTGCATCTCCAGCCCCCCTTCGCCGATTGACGCAAGGGTGCCCGCGGCGCCGGCGAATTCGCCGACAAGGATCCGCGGAAGCGCCTGCTCGACACGCTCGATATGTCGGTCAATGGAAGACAACCAGACGGCCGCCTTGTAGCCGAAGGTGATAGGGAGCGCCTGCTGAAGATGGGTCCGACCCGCCATCGGCGTATCGCGGTTCCGACCCGCCATCGGCGTATCGCGGTACTTCCGCGCGAGGTCCGCAAGACGATCGCGCACTTCCCCCAGATCTCGCGCAACAATGCCAAGAGCAGAACGGATCTGAAGCACATTGGCGGTGTCCATGATGTCCTGCGTCGTGGCCCCCCAATGGACGTAGCGCCCAGCCTCGCCCGCGGCCTCGGACAACTGATGGACAAGCGGCAGAATCGGGTAGCCGACGATCTCGGTTTCCTGCCGTAATTTGTCGAAGTTGATGACAACGGCTTGCGCGGCCGTACTAATGGCGTCCGCGGCGGATTGCGGGATGACGCCGGCGCGGGCCTGCGCCCGGGCCAGCGCCGCCTCGGTTTCCAGATATCTTCCAACAAGTGCCTCATCGCTGAAAACCGCGCGCATTTCGGCGGTACCGAACATATCGCGAAAGAGTGCGGAATCGAACACAGTGCTGGGCAAGGGCAGCCTCCCGTTTGAGTTTTCAAATTAGAATGGATAAGCATTCGGGATGAATAGCAAGAAGGTGATTGTGCGGCCCGGCGCGCCTGCTCTCGACAGGGGGCTCGATCTGATCGAAGCGCTCGCAGCGGAGTCCGGAACCATCAGTTGTTTTCAATTTGACTGGCGGAGAGCCAGCACTGCAGCGTCATAGGTTGCGCGCTATTCCACAAACGCCTCTTGGTGCCGGTCCCGGATCGATGACAGCGCGGTAGAAGCCTAGGCGATAATTGCGATAGCCAGCAGCACCGCGGTGACGGGTCGCACAACGAACATTCGTGGATCCCGGTCTGGAGACCCAGGCCGATCCACAATCGCAAAGCTGTTTATGGTCGACTCGCGGCGGCGCCGTCATTGCTGATGTCGGCCGCCGTGCCTGTCCCACCCTCCTGGCCATCCGATCCCAACGATACGATCTCGTAGGGGCCGCGCTCGGCGGGAGCGCGGTATACGTAGATGTGCCCCCACGGATCGGTCGGCACGGCGCCGGTCTTGAGATAGGGTCCGTTCCAAATCGTCGTATTGCCGGGTCTCTGTGCCAGAGCCGTAAGACCTTCGCTCACGGTCGGGTACCGGCCAACGTCGAGATAAAACAGGTCGAGCGAGCTGCCGAAGCTCTCGATCTGGAGTTTGGCCGCCTTGACTTTGGATTCCCCAAGATAATTGAGCACGCGGGGACCCACCAAGCCCATGATCAACCCGATGATCGCGATTACGACCAGCATCTCGACCAGGGTAAAGCCCGCCTCGGCCCGTCGATCGGCACGGCGGCCTCTGGCTACTGCGCGCAGTGTCATGTATCCCTCTCCCTACCACGCCATTTGTCAAACCCGCATGGCCGTCGGTTAGCGCGCGGATGTCACGCGCAGCACCTCGGACGCCGCGGTCATCCCTACCCGGCATTTTTCCACAGCATCGTCCAACATCGTCGTCATACCCGCGCGAATGGCCGCGCCGTCAATGAGGGAGGCATCGGCTTCCGCGCCAACCAAGGGCCTGACCTCATCGGTCAGCTCCAGCAATTCAAAAATCCCGGCACGCCCGCGATAGCCGGTGCCGCCGCAGCGTTCGCAACCAACCGGGCGATATATCGTCTCGCCGGCTGTAAAACCCAGAATCCGATAACGCGGATCGGCGACAATATCCGGTTCGGTCAGCTCATGCGTGCTCTTGCAGCCGTCGCAGAGGATGCGGACCAACCGCTGGGCAACGACGGCGCGCAACGTCGATCGCAGCAGAAATCCCTCGACGCCGAGATCCAAAAGGCGCGGCACAGCCGCAGCCGCGGTCTCGGTGTGGAGCGTTGACAGCACGAGATGGCCGGTCAATGCCGCGTGGATGGCGATCTTTGCGGTTTCGCTGTCGCGTATTTCACCGACCATAATGACATCAGGATCCTGGCGGACGAACGCGCGCATCGCCGTGGCGAAGGTCAGCCCGATCGCCGGCTTGACCTGCGACTGGTTGACGCCCGGAATTTCGTATTCGACGGGATCCTCGATGGTAAGTATCTTTCGCGTCGGCTCGTTCAGGATCGACAGCATGGTCGCGAGCGTCGTGGTCTTTCCGCTTCCGGTCGGGCCCGTGATCAGGATCAGCCCATGCGGCAGTGCCAGCAGACGGCGCAACGTAGCTTCGTCGCGGCCGAACAATCCGATCTTGCTCAAGTCGAGCAAGCCGCGATCGCGAGGCAGCAGGCGTATTACGACGCTCTCGCCGTGCTGCGTCGGCATGGTGGCGATGCGGATATCGATCTCAATTCGTCCGACCCGCGCCCGCGCGGCGCCGTCTTGAGGCAGCCGGCGTTCCGCGATGTTAAGTCCGGCCAGGATCTTGATGCGGGAGACGACGGCCTGCGGCGGCGCATCGCCTGGAAACGGCACGGCGCGGAGGATCCCGTCAACCCGCATTCGCACGACAAGCGCGGTGCGGAATGGCTCGATGTGGATGTCGCTCGCTCGCAGTTCCATGGCGCGCTCAAGCAAATCGTTGACGGCCCGGACCACTGGAGCCCCGCTCGCCAGATCGCGCAGGCTGTCGATGTCGTCGTCGCCGGAGCGGTGTTCCGGCTCATCAACGTCCACCACTCCCGTGGTGTGTTCATCGAGTCGCAGTTCCAGAACTGTGGCAATGTCGTCGAAGGACGCAACAGCGATCGCAACGGGACGTCCACAGACGATCTCCGCTGCTCTGATCGCGGCACCGTCGGCCGGGTCCGACACCGCCAAGCCGAAGCCTTCGCCCCCCACGCGAAACGGGAACACCGAAGATTCTCGCAAAAATCGCGGCGAGAAATGCTCAACCGCTCCGACAACATTCATCAATTCTTGAAGGCCGAGGCGCGGCAACCTCCAGAAGCTCGCCGCCTCATCAGCAAATTTTCCGGCCGGCAGATCCGATTTCTCCCATATTTCTCTGAGCCCGTTTCCGGCTGCCGTTTCGCCGGAACTGACACCCCGCAATTTCGCCCTCGCGGCGTCCGGAATCCGTTCGAGCAAATGCAGGCGAAATTGCTCTACCGAGCGCTTTGGCGTCGCAGCCGTCGCGCCCTCCACCGCCGCTGTCCTTGCACGGCTTGGCATCGACTTCGACATGTTCCTGCTTCGCTCCGCGACTTCACATATTTGTAGGTTTGAGATTAAACATCATGCCGGTCTCGACCTCGACCGGACGTCCTTGCTTGACATAGGATTTGAATTTCCATTGTCGCAAAGCTTCCTCGATGTTTCGCCGTTGCGCGGCGGAAGCACGAATCACGTGAACGTGCTTCACGCTGCCGTCCGTCGCTACGATCATGCGCACCGGAATCGATACGGCTTTCGCACCGACGCCGTCGGGCTCCACCCGATGCACGACATTCCCGGAAGCATAGTCCCTGACGCATTCCGGAACGGGATCGGGCGTTTTTTTCCGAACCGAATCGAGATCGTCCAGCGAAATCACCAGGTCCGCCAGCAATTCGGGATCCCGGCTGGTTAGATTGAAAGTCACGACGTGGCAGCGAATCTCGATCGCGAACATCGAGCGAGAAAGTCCGACCCCGCTGAAATCAACGCGGTAGCCGGGATGCCCTCCAACACTCACCGGCGCAGGCTCGCGGTCGATCGTCATGCCGTCGACCGCCGACATGACCTGACGAAATTCGGCAACGACGTTCTTCACGTCATCCGACGACTCTGGCGCGAAGAACATATCCTGCGCAACAACCAGAACCGTTGCGGCGAAGTCGCGTTTCGGAGCCCAGGTTCCGAGTACGTAGTAGCCGGACTGCGAGGGGTCCGGCCCCGCCAATCCTTCGGTCCACCCTTCGGGCAATCGATAGGACAGATCGAAATAGTCGCTGACAAAAATGCCGTCCGCGACTTTTACATCCTCTGGGTTGGCCGATTGGAAGACGCCGGCGCCGTGGGATGGGGGCATGGCACCGTGAAGCACCGCTCCCACCCCCGCGAGGCACGCCGCAACGCCCAGATATATCCAGATCCGCATTGTCGCACGACGTGGCTTAGAGCGAACGCAGATAGTTTATGAGCGCCTGCTTGTCGTCCCGCGCCAGCAGATTGTAGTTGTTGATGACCGTGTTGGCTTCCGAACCGCGGCTGGCGTGCTGCAGGATCGCTACGTTCAGATCCTTGGTCCGGCCGTCATGAAGGAAAAAGATGCGTTGGCCGACGCCCCACAACGGAGCCGTGCGGAATTCGTTGCCATTGGCG
>WNFG01015527.1_pt1 | contig 10210 bp, 8 predicted proteins | sample 5400431 | NCBI WGS metagenome assembly WNFG01 (sample SAMN13153346, study PRJNA577476) | soil metagenome | isolation source: 120 cm saprolite under Douglas fir tree site 2 hole 3 replicate 2 | place: USA:California | collected 2015-04-18
TGGACCAGCGTATCCATGATGCGGATCGAAGCGGTTATCAACGTACCCGTGGAAGTCGTGAGGGCCGTGGAACCAAGGGCCGGCTCCGATGAACACCCCACCGCTGAACCACTCCGGACCATAGTATCCGTACGGCGCGCAGTCGTACGGGGCATCGTCATAGTAGCCATACGGACAGGCCGGTTCGGGTCCGATATTGACAGAGACTTGAGCCGGTGCAGAACCAGGAATGCTCGTCAAAGTGGCGACCAGGGTCGCCAAGATAAGAAATTTCGAATAACGCATCTGTTTCTCCTCATCCCGAAAGAAGCGAACCAAGTGCCAAATTGTGATAAAGCAGAAAGACTCTATCCAACATATGCAAAAGGCGAACGTAGAACACATGCCCAAGATCGAAGATCTAAGAGCTTAAGATGAAGACGCTTGTCGGCGGGGTGGCCCATGCTTCGCCGCCTTTTCTGTCCTTCACCGATAACGCAGGGTGGCCCATCCTTCCGCGGAAGCTGGCTGTTGGTTGTTCAGCTGGAGCGAAGGGTGGGAGATAAATTCAGCTCGTGGCTAATGGCTTGATTCGCATCCATGGTCATGGCGACTGGCACTTCGTCACATGCAGTTGCTCGCCCCAATAGCACTTTAGCCCTTAGCCACAAGTCGCAAGCTTTCAGCTTGATCATTACCCTTACATCTCCTGATTTACAATCGAAGGTTGCACACAACAGCTCAGTGCTAACGGCTAAAGGCTAACTGCAAAACCCATGAAAACCGGCATCATTGGCCTGCCCCAGGTAGGCAAGACATCATTATTCAAGATTCTGACTAAAGTAGACATTTCCAGCCGTGGTCATTCAAATCCGCGCGAAGCGCACCTCGGTATCGCCAAGGTGCCGGACGACCGTCTGGATCGCCTCGCGGTGCAATACAACCCTAAAAAGCTTACGCACGCGGTGGTCGAATACGTGGACGTCGCCGCCATCGGCCAGGACGCGCTCAAGGAAACGGCCTTTCTCACTAACCTTCGCACCGTAGACGCCCTGGCCCATGTGCTGCGCGCCTTTGACGATCCCTCCATTCCCCATGTGGGCCCGAATGACCCGCTACGTGATGCCAAGAATGTTGACTTTGATCTGATCGTCAGCGATCTGGGACAGGTGGAAAAGCGTCTGGAGCGTCTGGAAAAAGATCTTAAGAAAATGAAGACGGCGGAACTGGAGCGCGAAAACGATTTGATTATTCGCGCCAAGGCCCACCTGGAAAAAGAGCTGCCGCTGCGCGAGATGGAAATCACCGCCGATGACGAAAAGCGCATACGCGGTTTCATGTTCCTGAGTCAGAAGCCGATCCTTTATGTGCTCAACGTGAATGAGTCTTCGACTCTGGGCGCCGACCTTGAGAACGCCGTAACAAAGTTCACGCTCAATGAGATTGCGTCACGTAAAAACGCGGGCGCCACAGCCATTTGCGGCAAGGTGGAAGCCGAACTTACGGAAATGAGTGACGAAGAAGCCCAGGAATTTCTTTCCAGTTACGGCCTGAAGGAAAGCGGCCTGACGCGGCTGATCCGTAAAACTTATGAACTGCTGGGTGTGATTTCGTTTTTCACGATTGGCGAGGATGAGTGTCGCGCCTGGACGGTACCGCGAAATTCGCGTGCTCAGAACGCTGCCGGGGCCATTCACTCCGATCTGGAAAAGCATTTCATCCGTGCCGAAACCATTCACTGGGACACGTTGCTCGAAGCCGGCTCCGAGGCCAACGCGCGATCGAAAGGTCAGTTGCGTCTGGAAGGCAAAGACTACATCGTGCAGGATGGCGATGTGCTCCACATCCGCCACAGCGGATAAGTGATTACTTTCCCCGTGTCATCACTGTTGGGGGCCGTTGTTCGTCATCCAATCAAGCAAGCGCGAGCCGCTCTGCGGTGAGGGCGTAGAGAGGGACCCCGAGGACGTATCCTCTTCCATGCTGACGCAGGGTGTTCTCCCCGAAAGCATTTTTTTGGCCGGAGGAGATTTAACCCTGTCCACATAGGACCATCTCTCGGCACAACTGAGCCCGTACCCTTGAGACGAACAACCAATGTCTCGAGAAAACTCCCTGAAGCGGCATCGTTCGTTGAACATTCTCGGGGTTCCTCTCTCGCCGTCGTTCCGCCTTGCGGAACTCCGACATCGCTCGGAATGACAAGGGGGAAAGTGATCGCTCGCGACCAGCTAAGCCAGGCCTGTTCAAAACAACAAGCTTTTATCGCACAACTGGAATCGCGTCTCTTCTAAAGCAAGCCTTCAAAGCAATTTTGATATAGCTTCGTCCAAAATTAAATTAGCCATCTTAACTTGCAAATCGAGGGACTAATCCAGAAATCCTGTTATCCTGATTAATTCCTCAATGACCTCAATTACAACAAGTATCCTGCTGGGCGTGACTGCGGCGCTGGCCAACGGTTTTGGCGGCGCAGTGATCGTTCAGAAAGACTGGGACAAGCGCTACCTGCGTTACTTCGTCGCGCTGGGTGCCGGGTTCATGCTGGGCACCTCGCTGCTGGAGATGCTGCCGGAAAGCATTCGTCTTGCCGGTCCCAATGCCCCATTGCTATTGCTCACCGGATATTTCATTGTGCACTTCTTCGAGCACACGGTGACTTCACATTTTCATTTCGGCGAAGAAACGCATCGCGAAGAATATGCTGACGCGCGGCGAATATACTCCGTTCTGTTCGGGCTCATCATCCACACGTTCTTTGACGGTGTGGCTATCGCTTCTGGGTTCCTGGTATCGAACTGGCTGGGCTGGCTGATTTTTCTGGCCGTGATCCTGCACAAAGTGCCGGAAGGCTTCACCGCATCTTCCATTATGCTTGCGGCCGGACACAACAAAACCGCTGCCTGGGGAGCATCTGCAGTGTTGGGAATATCAACGCTGATCGGCGTGCTGACTGTGACGGTGTTCACGCGGTCGCTACCGGCGGGACTGCCACTATCTGCGGGAGTCGCGCTTTACGTGGCTGCTTCTGATCTGATTCCAGAGGTCAATCGCGAACGCGGCATTGGTGTGGCGCTCGCGGTTTTTGCCGGCGTGGGAATGTTCCTGGTGTTGCAGCACTTCTTTCACTAGAGAGCTTGCCACAACCGTATGCTCCGTGCGTACAGGTTTTTACGTGCAACCGCGCATTCCGCTATTGAGTGGTCGTGAACAAGAGAGCTGTCCGTGGGAGTAGGGATCCCTCGCTGCGCTCGGGATGAAAACCCACAAACAGCTACTCCACCTCGTGCTTGGCCTTGTAGCCGTCGCGCGCGATGATCTGGTACTTCACATCTTTTCCTTTTTCATCGCGCATCTTCAGCGGACTTCCATCCGGTCCCACCAGTTCGACCTTGATCTTGCGGAAGGCCCCATTCTGCGCCTGGTTGGTGGGATGGTAGGCCAGCGTGTACTGGTTGCGGACCGTCTGAGCGATGTCGCCAAACGCGTCCTTGAACGAACCGGCAAACATGGGTTGATAAAACTTGCCGCCTGTCATTTTGGCAAACGTCTTCATTTCATTGTCATACTGAAGCCACTCGGTGCGGCAACTGAAGGACGTGATGTTGCAAAGCAGACTGGTGGCGTTATGTGACTCCGCCCACTCCCTCAGGGCTGCGCCTGTGCTGATGGAGTAAATCGCGATGTCCTTTGAGGCCTGCACCTTCTTGTAAATCTGGTCGAGCGTGTGTTTGCTGAAGGTGTCCCGACCTTCCACCTGGTCCAGACGGTCCAGCGTTTCGTACAGCGCGTCAAAAAGGTTGGCCTCTCTGGACATGGCGAATTGCAGGCTGCGCAGACCCTCGTAGATTTCCCGTTTGTCCTGGGTGAAATCGGCCAGAATGTGCGGCCGTATGTCATAGGTAATGAGCGCGATCCAGTCTTCTTTCTTGAGTGTGCTGGCAAAGACACTGGAGGCGTAGAGTGAATCGTATTCCAGAGGGTAAAAGCCCTCGGAAAATTCCACCAGCATCACCGCCGTGATGGGCGCTTCAGACTGGTTGAAGCCGGTAACCGTCTGCGGGACGCCATCTTCCAGCACGCGGAAGTTTTCCTTCCTGAGCCCGGGGATGAACATGCCCTGTTTGGAAAGTACTCCCACATCCAATGAAACCAGCGGGACGTTCACGCGAAGGGTAAAGTTGGGCAGGCCCTCTACCTTTTTGGGCGGCTTGGGCGCCTCTTCTTTCGCAGGCGGCTGGTCTTTTTTCTTGGGCACGGCAATTGGGCCTATGTCACCCTGCGGGCCGCCTGCGGATGGAGTGGAATTTTGCTGGTTCTGTTGCTGCTGGGTCGATTGCGGCTGCTGGCTTGGTTGCGAACCGCTGTCCTGAATGGCCAGCAGTGGCAACACACTGCATATTTCAAAGGCGACTATGAGTGCGGCGACAAAGAGCAACCGGGCAATCACCTTAGAGATGCTAGACAGTTTTCCGTGGTGTGTTAAGGACATTTCTGGCTGCCTTTTTGGATATTTGTATTCTAGTATAGATGCACGAACTCACCTTTTTAGTGGCCCATGGCACCATTTGCAGGCCGAGGTGTATTCGGCAAAGGTTTTTGTCCGTATGAGAATAACCGCATTAGCCGCCGCTCTCGTCATCTTCTCAGGGGTGGCTTTCGCCCAAGCCCCTGCCGCCCAGGCCCCTGCACAAAACAACTCTGCCGCGCCCAAATCTGTTGCTCAAAAACAACAGCAAGCCCCCATTCAGCAAACTCAGATCATGACCGTGGATGAAGTTCGCCCCGGCATGAGAGGAGTAGCTTACACGGTTTTTCAGGGCACGCAGCCGGAAAGCATGGGCGTTGAAGTTCTGGGCGTGCTCAAGAACATGAACGGACCCAAGAGTGACGTTATTCTGGTCCGTCTTCATGGCGAGAAAGCTGAGTACACAGGCGTGGTGGCCGGCATGAGCGGCAGCCCTGTTTATATTGACGGCAAAATGCTGGGCGCAATCGCCTACCGCATTGGCCAGTTCTCCAAGGAACCAATCGCAGGTGTGACTCCCATCGCGCAGATGCTGGAAATCAACGAGTTTGATAATAGCATTCCGCAGCAGGGTTCAGCCGCGGCCAACCGGCCTGCGGGTCCGGAAAAAACCAGCGGCCCTGGCGCGACAGATATGAGCGCATTCAAGGGTGTAGCGCAGTATTTGCAGCCCATTGACGCTCCCTTCGTGTTCAACGGATTTACCGAAGCATCACTGAAGCAGTTTGGAGCCGAGTTCGCGCAAGCCGGCATAACGCCGGTGATGGGTGTTGGTTCCGTCAGCGACGCCAAACAACCTGAGCCTCTGGTTCCCGGCTCTGCCGTCAGCGCGATCATGGTCCGCGGCGACATGGACGTGGCCGCCACGTGCACTGTCACATACATGGATAAAGACCACCTGCTTGCGTGCGGACATCCGCTGACGCAGTACGGCATGGTGGATATGCCCATGACCAAGGCAAACGTGATCGCCACGCTGGCTTCACCGCTGAACGCCTTCAAGATCATCAATGCCACTGAGGCAGTGGGGGCATTCGTCCAGGACCGCAAAACCGGCATTATGGGAATGTTTGATCGTACCCCGCAGATGATCCCGGTGACGCTCAACTTACACGGTCCCAGCGGGCCGAAGGAATTTCACTACGAAGTCCTGAACAATCCCAAGCTCACGCCCCTGATGATGATGGCGACCGTATACAACGCTCTCATGGGCATGAATCAGTACGGCGAAGAAACCACTTATCGCATGAACGGCAAGATCCACGTGAACGGATATCCTGACGTGAAGCTGGCCAACATGTTCTCACCGACCGACAGTCAGCCAACAGCCTTCGCCGTAGCCACCGCGCTAGGCGAACACTTTGGACGCATCTACGACAACCCGTACGAAGCACCCATGGTGAAAGGCGTGTCGCTGGACTTTGACCTGGAACGCGATCGCCACTCCGCCGTGCTGGAGAATGCACGCACTGACGTGACGGAAGCGCGGCCGGGCGACGAGATCACGATTGAAGCGGTTCTGCGGCCCTATCGTGGCGACCGCATTGTGCGCCGTATTCCGGTGCGTGTTCCCACGTCTGTACCCAAAGGCAATCTGCGGATCCTGGTGAGCGACGCTGAAACGCTTGACCATGCGCGCCGTGGCGCTGGAGTGTCCCGCGGACTGGACCTGAATTCGACGATCGAGCTGCTGAACAAGGAACACCTCAACGATCATCTCTACGTTTCCCTGCTGGAACCAAACCCGCAGGTGACCGTGGAAGACAAAGTCATGCCTGGCGTGCCACTTTCCGTAATGAACGTGATGGAAGGCATGCGGGCAACGCAGCAGATGGTGGTGTTCAACGAATCAGCGGTGAATGAGTCCAGCACGCCCGTGGGCTACGTGGTCACCGGTTCACAAGTCATCAGCCTTACGATTAAGTAGTATCCAAAGGGGCCGCTGCCTGAAGCGGCCCCTTTAGTTCTTTTCGCGGCACGTATCCTGCCTGCACTTCCCTCACACGTTCCGGGCATGCGCGCTTGCTGTTAATCTGATCATCTGGAAATGCAATCACAATGAAAAAGATCTCCCTCGCTCTAGTTACTCTCGCCCTGATGGGCCTGGCCGTTGCCGAAGGCACACGGCAGTGGAAAGAAACCGGCTACGAAGAATTCGAACGCGGCTCCACGCGTGGTGTTGCCATCCGCAGCACCGGGCAACTGGAACTTGCGCCGGCCTTCAAGGTACTCACCACTACTCCCTCCACTTTCATCTGGCGCATTGTTGCTGATCGCGAAGGCACCGTATATGCCGCCACGGGCGCGCCCGCACGCGTCTATCGCATCACGCCGGATGGCAAGTCGTCAGTGATCTTTGAGCCGAAGGAACTTCAGGTGCAGACGGTGGCCATGGGCAAAGACGGCGCTATTTATGCCGCCACGTCACCGGACGGCAAGGTTTATCGCATCGCACGCAATACCGCAGCCGCGGCAAAACCAGTCCAGCCTGCTGCGTCTGATTACACCGCTACTGTATTTTTTGATCCCAAAACGAAATATATCTGGGACATGGCATTTGATAATGACGGCCGTCTCTATATCGCCACTGGAGATAATGGCGAGATTTACCGGGTGGAGAAAACAGGCCAGGGCGCAGTGTTCTTCAAGTCAGATGAAGCCCACATCCGTGTGCTGGCATTTGATCCTAAAGGGAACGTAATTGCCGGGTCGGACGGCGGAGCGCTTATCTATCGGATCACGCCAGCGGGAGAAGGTTTTGTGCTTTATGCCGCGCCGCGAAAGGAAGTCACGGCCCTGGCAGTAGATGCCACCGGAAATATCTACGCCGCTGCCACGGGGGAAAAGCGGGCGACGCCTCTCGGCAACAATGCTCCTTCTGGCCCGGTCATTACCCAGCCCGGCGGGCAACCGGTGACCGTGCCCTTTGTTGGCAACGTGAACCTGGGCGGCTCTGATGTATTCCTCATCGCGGCGGACGGGTCTCCACGCAAACTGTGGTCTTCACGCGACGACGTTGTTTATGCTCTCGACTTCGATACCGCAGGCCGGCTGATTGCCGGTACCGGGAACAAGGGCCGGATTTACGCCATCGAAAAGAATGGCGACTACGCTGATCTGCTCCGCGCCAGCGCCAGCCAGGTGACATCGTTCAGCAGGGCCCCCGGCGGAGCTCTCTACTGTTCCAGCAGCAATCTGGGAAAGATCATGCTGATCAGCAACTCGCCTGAAGCGGAAGGCACATTTGAAAGTGACGTTCAGGACGCCAAAAACTTTTCCCGCTGGGGCCGCGCCGAAGTTCGCGGACATGGAAACTACGAGCTGTTTGCGCGCAGCGGCAATGTTGATAATCCTGATCGTAACTGGAGCTCATGGACGCGCATCGATCTGAATCGCGATGCTCGATTGGAAATACCGGCGGCCCGTTTTGTGCAGTGGCGCGCCGTACTCAAGCCTGCCAATCCGACCACGCAGATTGATGATGTGGTCATCAACTATCTGCCCAAAAACGTTGCCCCGGTGATTGATGACATCACCATCCAGCAGGGCGCGCATTTTCAGGCCCAGCCGCGTACAGACACTGTCATGAATCTTGGCGCCGCACCGCTGGTTGGCCGGGTGGATATTGCGCCCACGTCCACTCATGATCGCGCATACATTGGCGTGCGCTGGAACGCGCACGATGACAATGACGACAACCTGGTCTTCTCTCTTTATTATCGCGGCGACAATGAGCGCGATTGGAAGCTGCTACGGTCCGGGATTCAAGATAAGTTCTATTCCTTTGACTCCGGCCTGCTGCCCGACGGAGGCTATACCCTGCGCGTGGTGGCCAGTGATGCGCCTTCCCATACTCCGGAAGAAGCATTGAGCGATGAGAAGCAGAGCCAGCGTTTTGAAGTGGACAACACTCCGCCTCGAATTGAGAACCTGGCGGCACGCGTGGAAGGCCAGCAGCTTCACGTCACGTTGCACGCAACCGATGATGCCTCTCCGATACGTCGTGCGGAATTCTCCGTGGATGCCGGCGACTGGCAGTATCTGGAGCCGGTGGGGCAGCTTTCAGACGCGAAGACAGAAAACTACGACTTCAACGTCTTGCTGAATGTGGCGCCTGCAGAACCGCAGCCGGATCAGAAGCGCGGCAAGCAAAAGTCTGGCGGCAATGTTGCCGTTCCTTCAGGAGAGCATGTAGTGGTGGTTCGAGTTTTTGATCGAGCTGACAATGTGGCCACGGCAAAGTTCGTGGCGCGGTAACTTCAGCGGCTGAAACCGAAATGGCTTGATCCTTGAAATGCAGGCATAAATGCCTGCTCCACCCCCTGTGCCGTTCATTCTGGTAGTGTCTCAGTTTGAAATCTTGTACAAGAAGAGCCCGATAAACAAAACGCCACCGAAATAAAACGTAGCAACATTCCACCAAAACCGCCTGGGTTCTTTCGGCACGGTACAGAATACCGTGGAAGCGCTCAAAGGTTTCTCCGGTGAGCGTGAAAACCACCGCCATGACCAATAAGACGATCCCAATAAGCAGGAATCTATAATGCGGGTCAATTAGATATGAATAGTGATCCATGCGTGGATGCTCTCAGGAGCATAGCTCCAAGAGCAAGGCAATTTATTTCGCCAGACTGAGACACTACCTTCATTTGTCGATATCTCGAAAAAGCGTGAATGCGTGCTCCACCCCGAGTCGGTCAAAGTCAGGCGTTGTTATTTATGGATCGTGGTGAAGTTTTTTACGTAGGAAAAAATCAAGCACAAGGTCCCTCACCCCTATTCGGCAGCTGAAGAAAGCGCTGCCTCATGAACGGGGATTCGGGATGACGGTGATTTTTTAACGGCGATGATTTTCGAATCAAATTGGCGCCTTCTCCGCTTTTGTCGCTTCGCGTTTCACGCCCCAAACGTACGGAAGTTTCTTGACGTCGGAGATGCTCTTGACTGTGTAGTCCGCCTGCTCTACCTTCCCCTGTGGCTCCTGGGAAGCGAATTCGCCGCGACGGATACGGACGGTGTGCATGGCCAGTTCGTTCCCGGCGCGGATCTCACTCATGGCCCTGTCACCCACCACCAGCATCTCGCCCGTCTTAAATCCGAGTTCCTGCTGTATCTGCCGGAAGGCTGCTTCCTTGGTGAGCAGGTTTTGCCGGTCCGCGTAGAAGATACGGTCAATGGCAGGAGTCCGGTCAAGGCCAAGCGAGCGAACCTTGGCTTTCTGAATTTTTGGCTCGCCAAAGCTCACCACAAAACTCTTGATGCCACGAGCATGGAGAAAGCGCAGCAGCGGCATAGTCCCGGAGAAAAGCGTCAGCTTACCTACAGGGCAGTTGAAGTAGGCATTTCGTGCGGCTTCGCTGATGGCCACTGGATCTCCTCCGCCAAAATGCTCACACACCACGGCGTCAATGTGCCGCAGCATGGGATCGTCACGAAAGGCCTTCATACGCGCGCGATAGGCAGCGTCAATCGTGGCATTGAGTCCGGCCTTGACCATGGCCCTGGCTGCATGGTGGTGTGCGGGTTTCACCCTCTGGCCGAAGCAATCGTAAAGCGTGTCATCCAGATCAAAAATGACACAGCGGATGGCTGGCGCAACGGGAATGCGGATGCGCGCAATGCGTTTTTTTCTGGTTCGCGAAGAAGAAGTCATGGACGAGAGAAAGACCTTTTATTGTAAACACTGGCTCGCGACTTCGCATT